>BNJV01002058.1_pt1 | contig 119014 bp, 197 predicted proteins | sample 8540591 | NCBI WGS metagenome assembly BNJV01 (sample SAMD00202457, study PRJDB9452) | human saliva metagenome | host: Homo sapiens
TATACTAGTAATACTTCTATAAAGCAAATTATTTTTAAAATCAAAGTATTGTTTGTTTCATACAAAATAAAAATTGCTAGAAATAAAAATTTAGAATATGGATAAACAATAAAATTAGTTTTTAAACTGGTTTTTATGTAATATTGTTATATTTTTACGGAAGATTATTTACTAGGAGGATGTAAATGGAAAAAAATTACAAATGAAAATTTATTAAAAAAATGAGTACAGAAGGATTTTTGGATAATATAAAAAAGGCATTTAATGATGTTTTTTTCAAATGGAAATATTGAAAAAAATAAATTTAATGAACTATCTTTCAGAAAGTAAATGGAGTAATATTAAAAAAAATGGACTTTTATTACCTTTTCTTTCTGAGAAACTTGGTGGAAGAAAAGGACAGTCAGTTTGAAATTCAGGAAACATTGAGAATTGCTGGAAATTATGGAGTTCCTATTACACTTAGAACTGGAATTGAAGGAGCGTTGGTTTTTGCAGCCGCTTGTTGAATATGGAAATAAAGAGCAGATTGAAAAAGGGACTTGAAATGATATTTAATGGTGAAGGTGGCGGACTGGCTATAACAGAACCTAATACTTCGGGATCTGCTATTGCAAAAGGAAATGCAGTCTTACTACGAATACATTGATGAAAATACAATTCATGTCAAAGCTGATAAATATTGGCAAGGAAATTCCCAAAGTGACTTTTTGTTAATTGGGGCAAAGGAAAGAAAAGATGGAAAACTTTCAAAAGTAATTAGCCTAATTTTAGTTCCAAGAGAATACATAACTTATGATGTGTTAAATTCAGAAGGTTTGAAAGCAGTTAGATATGCTGTGAATCACGTGGATACTGATATTCCTGCAAAATATGTAATAAAACTTTCGGAAAGCAGGGCAAATTGTCTTAGAGAATTTCAAAATATATTTATCCGAAGTAGATTGCAGTTAGTTGGGATGACACACGGGATTATGGAATACATTGTGAAAAAAATATAAAAAAATATGCAAAAAGTTAATATTCCGTTTGTAAAAAAAGGAATTGGATGAGATAGAAACAACGTATGGTGTATCAAAAATTATGTACAAATATGTTTGCAATAATATTTGTCCTGAAAAATCGGTATCAGATAAACTTATGGAAGCAAATATTATAAAAAAAGCCTTGCCACTGAGTATACTTACAATGCTGCGAAAACAGCTCAAAAAGTTGTTAGGGGCAAAAAGGATTTGAAGCTGGGCATCCGATGAGCAATGTAGCGATTGACTTTAGACCATTTACAATTTTTGAAGGACCAAATGATATGCTGTATGCAGAAATTTTTGATCAGTTTTTCAAAAAGCTACGGCTGTGGAGAAAAAGGAAGGAATACGAATTGACAAAAATGCAACAGTTTATGAAAGATTTATTTCAGATAAAAGATTTTCAAATATTTCTGTTAATAATTTTTCTAAATAGAGCAGATGACTTGATAAACTTTTTTAAAAAGAATATACTTTGAATGAAATGGATCAGATAAAAAAAGGTTTTTTTGTTGGAAAAATATTAGCAAGATTGTTTCTTTTGATTCAGACGGAATCGGATAATTTGATGAAAATTTTTGATAAGGGATATTAGAAAAAGATATGTTGGAGTTTTGAGGATAGTAGTTTAAAATAAAAAAAAAGAAGAAAAAGCTTAAATTATTGAGTTCTTCTTCTTTTTTTAGTTATTTGAAAAAAATTGTGTAAATATCGTGATGATGCTGATGTTTGCAAAATCAATGAAAAAGTGAGCCAACTATTGGAATTACAAAGAATGCCATTTTTTTGAATAAACATATTTTTTTCTGTTACAGCTTTCATATTGGAAATTCCGTTTGGAGTTGCTCCCATTCCAAAACCGCAATGTCCTGAAACCATTACAGCCGCATCATAATCTGATCCCATTGCTTTAAATGTTACAACATTTAAGTAAATGTAAATTAACACAATTTGTGCAATCAATAGAATAAACACAGGTAGTGCCAAGTCAATTAATTCCCACAATCTTAATGTCATTAATGCCATTGCTAAAAAAATAAATTAAGCGCCACATCTTCAAGAATACTTATTTCTTTTTGTTGGAGCATTCATAAATTTTATGTTATCTGATAAATTTCTTATAATTGCCGCAACAATCATTGGTCCAATGTAAATTGGAAAATGTGCCTCTATTTTTTGTCATACTCATCAGATAATCAATTAACATTGATAAATAAGAACCAATTCCCATAGCTATAAGGATATAAAAAAATGCCATTGAAAAAAACGTTCTCCGTCAAGATAAGGTTTTTGTCTTTTCAATACTTCTTCATCAATATCTTCATTTTTATGTTTTTATTTTATCTTTTGTAAAATGTTCAGGAAGAAGCTTATGTTTATTAATAAGCCTGTTGGCAATAGGTCCCTCCCAATGCAGAGCCAGCAATAAGCCCAAAAAGTTGCAGAGGCGATGGCAATAGCATTTGCCCCTTTGTATATAGGTCCAAGAGCTTCAATAGTAGGAGCTACTGCTGCCGATGTACCGTGTCCCCCAGTCATAGGAGTAGAACCTGTCATTAATGCTAATAATGGTGGAATTCCTACGAATCCTGAAAGTGCTACTGCAACTAAATTTTGCATAACACATAATCCTGCGGCAACAAATAGAAAAATAACAACTTTTTTTCCACCTTTTTTCAAGACTTTAAGACTTGCATTAAATCCTACGCTTGTGAAAAACATTACCATAAAGAATTTTTTTGAAGTGTATCATCAAATTTAATTTCCGCCACATTTGTTTGTCTCAGAATAAACACAATTATTGAAAATAAAAATCCACCGATTACAGGTGCAGGAATACAATATTTTTCAAAAAAATTAACTTTCTTTCTAAGTTTTATCCCAATTAATAATAAAAATAACTGCAAGTCCAATCGTTTGAATCATATCCATATCAATTTTTAATCATAAAAACCCGTCTTTCTATACAAAAATTTTACAATATACCATTATACTATGAATTCTAAGAAAGTGCAAATTTGAAAAATAAACTATTTTTAATAAATTTTTTTCAAATTTTTTTCCCAATGTTGACATATATATGTGATATAAATAACTGTCTAATAGAGACGCCCCATCTCTACATTTAGACTTCTTTTCATACAAAAACGAGCACACGGCTCGTTTTTTTATTTTATAAACTGGCTTTTTAATTAGGTAATTAATAAAAATATTTAAAAATTTATTATAATAAATATTTAGGAGAATGGAAATCATAAGATGAAAAGAGAAATAGCGATAATTGGAGGTGGCGCTTCAGGTTTTTTGACAGCCATTACTGCAAAGAAAAAGGGAAAAGATGTTGTCATTCTGGAGAGAAAGGACAGGGTTCTGAAAAAAGTGCTGACAACTGGAAATGGACGATGTAACTTGACAAATGTGAATGCTTCAAATCAAAATTATTTTTGGAATTGAAAAAAATGAAGCAGCCGATTGAAAAGATTTTAGAAAGTTTTACTTCACAGGATGCAATGAGATTTTTTGAAGATGAAATCGGAATTATTTGTAATGAGGAAAATCGAGGGAAAGTTTATCCACTTAGTGGACAGGCTGCATCAATTGTGGATGGACTCAGATTTTTATGCACAAAGTCTTGGAATAGAGATAATTACAGATTTTTATGTTACAAAAAAATTGAGAAGGAAATGTTTGATTTTAAGATAATTTCTGAGGATAAAAAAACAGATAATTGCCAAAAAGGTAGTGCTTGCAACTGGTGGAAAAGTCGTATCCTGAACTTGGTTCAAACGGGAGTGGCTATGAGCTGGCAAAAAGCTTTGGACATACTGTTACAGAATTAACGCCTGTTATTGTACAGCTAAAGGCAGAAAAAAAAGAAAAAAAATAAAGGGATTAAAAGGAATTAAATCGGATGTGGAAAGTTACAGCTTTTTGGAGAAAAATAGAAACGGTGAAAAAAAGAAAAAAATTTGTATTTATGACGGAGAGTTGCTATTTACTGATTTTGGGATTTCTGGAAATGTAGTTTTTAACATTTCGTATGTTTTTCCCAATTTACAGAAACGTGGAATTTGAAATTGACTTTATGCCAAAAATTTACGTACAATGAAATATTTTGAAATTTTGAAAAAAACGTCGAAAAATATTGAAAAAAATTTTTACAATGGAACAATTTTTTTAATGGAGTTGTCAATAAGAAATTGGGACAATTTTTGACAAAATCGGCAGGAATTGAAAAATTATCAAAAAAAGTATAAATGAACTGACAGACAATGAAATTCGTAAAAATTTGTACGACTTTGAAAAAAATATAAAATAAAAAAATTATTGATACGAAATGGATTTAAAAGCAGCCCAAGTTACCGCTGGAGGTATTCCGTTTAAGTGAAGTGAATCTGGAAAATTTGGAATCAAAAAAAGTTAAAAATCTGTATTTTGCTGGAGAAATACTGGATGTTTATGGTGAATGCGGTGGATTTAACTTACAATGGGCCTGGACTTCTGGATATTTTTTTAGGAAAAAAATCTTTAAAAAAGGACTGTATAATTTAAAATGTCAATAAATTAAATATCTTAATAATAAATTTTTATAAATTATTTTACTTTTTAACTCTATTTCTAAAATAGATTTATAGCAAATTTACTATTTAAAATGAAAAAAATAATGTCGCAAAACTTTTTAAAAACAACTAAACTAAATAAGGAGAAAAAAATGATTAGAATAAATAATATAAAAAAATGCCTGTAAAACACAGCGAAAATGATTTAAAAACAGTTTACAAACTTTACAAAAATCAATGAAAATGAAGTAAAAAGTTTTGAGATTTCAGGACAGGCGATTGATGCTAGAAAAAAAGATAATGTCGTATTTGTTTATGCGGTGGATATTTCTTTTAAGTTTGATGAGAAAAATGGAAAAAGAAGAGGTTTGAGAAATGTAAAAAAATGTACGAAAAAAATTGAGAAGAAACCTTATTCTGTCGAAAAAAATTGAGAACTTTACAGAAAACTGAAAATGTGAAAGCGTCCAGTTGTTGTGGGGAAGTGGACCTGCTGGAATTTTTTTGCTGGACTTGTGCTTGCTGAAGCTGGACTAAAGCCAATTATCATTGAGCAGGGAAAAAAATGTAGATGAGCGTGAAAAGGATGTCTATAATTTTTTTCAAAACTGGGGAAAACTTGATAAATATTCAAATGTGCAGTTTGGAGAAGGAGGAGCTGGAACATTTTCAGACGGGAAACTAAACACGAATACAAATAATTTTTCGGATTCAGAAGGTTTATGATGAATTAATTCTCGCTGGTGCTGATTCCAAAAATAAATTATATGTCCAAAACCCCACATTGGAACTGATAAATTAATCGAAATAATGCGTAAAATTAGGCATAAAAATCGAAAGTCTTGGAGGAGAGTACCGTTTTAGCACAAAACTTGCAAAAAGTAAACTATGAAAAATCTGATTCTGAAAATAACAAAATAAAAAAAGCGTTTTAGTTGAAAATGTAGAAAAATTCTGATGAAAAATAAAAATTTATGAAATTCCAACAAATATTGTAGTTCTCGCAATTGGGACATAGTGCAAGAGAAACTTTCTTTATGCTGAACGAAGAAAAATGTTGCAATGGAACGGAAAACTTTTTCAGTAGGAGTCAGAATTGAGCATCTTCAAAGTATGATAAATTATTCGCAATATGGAAAATTTGCTTATAAATTGCCAGCCGCAGAATACAAATTAAATGTAAAGACGAGTAATGGACGTGGAGTTTACACATTCTGTATGTGTCCTGGCGGTGTAGTTGTACCATCTTCAAGCGAGGAAGGAAGACTTGTTGTAAATGGAATGAGCTATTCACAGAGAGATTTGGAAAATGCAAATTCAGCAATTTTGGTAAATGTATTTCCTGAGGATTTCCCAGGAGAAAGCGTTCTGGCTGGAGTAGAGTTTCAAAGAAAACTGGAAGAAAAAGCATTTGAACTTGGCGGAAAAGATTACAAAGCCCCTATTCAGTTATTTGGCGACTTTTGTAAATAATAAAACTTCAACAAAAATTAGGAAAAGTGAAAAGCCAAGCTATCTGGCAGGCTACAAATTTGCAAACTTAAATGAAATTTTTTTCCGCAATTCATAAATGATTCCATAAAAGAAGGAATAACCTTTAATGGATAAGAAAAATAAAAGGATTTTGCCAGCTATGATGCAATTCTTTCAGGTGTCGAAAGCCGTAGTTCCTCTCCAGTGAAAAATTCCTAGAAATGAAAGATTTTTTTCTCAAATATCGAAGGACTTATGCCTTGTGGAGAAGGTGCAGGATATGCTGGAGGAATTATGTCAGCGGCGGTTGACGGGATAAAAGTGTGCGGAGTATGTGATTGATTATTTTATTGAAAATTTATTAAGTTAAAAATTTTTGATTTTTTTGCCAGTAAATATGTTATAATTTCAACATCTTTAAGATATAATTTAAATAACTTTTAAAATTTTAATAATTTGAAAATATAGAGTTGTTTAAATGAAGGAGGAAATTATGTTTTGTACTTTAGTTTGCTGTATGGATGGAAGATTTATTCATATTTGTGAATAAATATATTAGAAGTAATTACAGATATACTTTTTGTAGATACTATTACTGATGCAGGAGCTGTAAACAAAATTGTTAGTGATGAGAATTATTTAAAAGAGTATAGAAGATAAGGTTGTTTTTAATTTCGGTTAACAAACATAAATTCTGATCATATTTTTTTGTGGCAGGGACATAGCGACTGTGCTGGATGTCCCTACTGATGATGAAACGCAAAAAGGGTATATTCGTCAGGCTGCCGAGAAAATGCACAAGGATTTGCCTCATGAGGCTGTTACTGGGACTTTTTCGTCTATGAAAATGGAGAAATTGAGGTTTTTAGCTGATTATGATATAAGTGATAACTAATTTAATTAATAAAAAAATAAAGGAACTGTCTTTAATTGATAGTTCCTGTTTTTAATTTAAAGAAAAAAATATTCTTAATGTTTATAATTTTTTTATTTTTTTATTGTAAAATTAATAATAATGTTTAGCATTTAGCATTTTTTTCAGCAATCTTGTAATTTGACATATATCGTTCGACATAATTATAGAAACCTTTCCCGTGATTTGGATACTTCAAAATGAGTTAATTCATGTAAAACTACGTATTCTATCTCAAAAAGGTGTCCTTTTTTATAAGCTCCGTATTAAGAGTTATATATTTTTTTACATAATTGCACGAGCCCCATCTAGTTTTCATCGGCTTTTATTGCCACTTTCTCCACATGCTCGTCCAATATTTTTCAGCCATTTTTTTCCATAAATTGTGGAAATAACTTTTTTTGCATTTTTCAAAAGTACCATTTTTCCATAATTTTTTTCTTTTCGTCAATATTTTTCCAAAAATATTTTCATTTACCGTTAAAAATTATATTCGGTTTTTTCATTATTTACTAAATTCACGCTATTAAAGTTTCCTGTTTTCACAGTTAAATTGTATTCTTTTCCCAAAAAAATTTATGAATTTCGCCAGTTTTTGTACTCAAAGCCCTTCTGTTTTTTTCCTTCACATCTCTCAACTTTTTTTCAAAACACTTTTTTTATCCAACTTTCTTTTAGAACGGATAAAATTTTTCAATGTAATCACGATGTAAATTCATTGGCACAGAAATATAGACTTCCATATTGGGCTTTATCCGTAAATTTATATTTTTTTACTTTTTCCTGTGAACTTCGTATCCTAAAAATTTTTCTCAGTTTTCATTTCTTATTTTATTTATCCTTTTTATACAATATTTCATTTTTACGTTGTATGAATATGTTCCATAATCACTTTTTCTTGATTTTTTTCCAGTACATCTTTCTGCAATTTATAAGTAACTAATTTTAATGCTTCTTCGTAGGTGCACCATTTAAAAATCTTCGATTTCGTGAGTTTCTACAATGACATTTTCTTCTTGCGTTATTCCTGCAAAAAAATGTGACTTTTTTTGATTGTATTTTCATTTGGAATGTATTTTATTTCACGTTCAAAGTTTGGAATTATTTTTTTATTTTTTTATATTAGTTTCTTCAAAAACTTCGCGGATTGCAGTTTCTTCTTTTGTTTCGTTACTTTCGATATGTCCTTTTGGAAAGCCCCAATTTCCATTGTGCATTTTTCACAAGTAGAACTTTTTTTCTGTATTTTTCATTAAAAACAATGGCTCCGCAAGAATTTTTTCATATTTAAAATTATTTTTCTAGCTTGTAGTAATTTACAACATATTTTAACAATTCTTCCTTTTTCATTTTCTAATTCATCACCTAAAACAAGGTCATATAGCCTATTTTTTTAACTTCTCCGATTTTTCGGTTGTCAAATTTTAAATTTATAAGGTCAATTCCTGTTATATCCAAATCGTTAAACTGGAGTATTTTTTTCCTTGTTTTTTTATATTTTCAATTTTGTCCCAGAAATTTTTTTAAAAATTTGTTCATTTTCTTTTTAGATTTTTATTCCTTTTGAATTTAAATCAGCATAAAATAAATTAAATAGTCTTTTTTTAAATTTTTATCTTCCATTTCAATAATTAATTTTTTCAAAGTCTTGTCTGAAACATCTTCATAAATTAGCATATGATTTTTTTATAATTTTTTTACAGAGTTTATGGTTTCATTGGAAGCTTTAAGCATTCTTAATTCTTCTTCAGCAATTAATGCACTTTCCTTTTCATGCCCATAAAAAAATGGAAAAATTCCTTTTGCATCAATAATTTTTTTGCATTGATTTTTTTCCCAAGTCGTGAAAAAAAGTGCAGCAAATCTTGTTATTAAATCGTAATCGCAAAGATGGATGACTTTTATTATGTGATTGAATAAATCATCGGTATGAATAGGATTATTCTGGTCAAAAGTTATAGGCATAACGAAATTCTGGAATTATCATTTCCAGAACCCGCAATTTTTTTCATTTCAATAAGAGCCTTTTTTTAGCAAAATTTCCCATAAGAATTTTTACTTAGCTCGTCAAAAATTCTTTCTTTTGATATTTTTGGTCAAAAAAATTTTCGTTTTTTTGCAAATGGCTTTCAGCAGTTTTTTTATCCAAATTGAATCCTAATTTTGAAATAAATCGAAAAAGCTCTTAAAAATTCTAAGAGCATCTTCTTCTATTCTCAGCTTTGGCTTCCCTACAAATCTTATTACTTTCCGTTTAATATCCTGCTTTCCGCCATACAAATCAACTATTCCAGTTTCCTCATTATAAGCCAGCGAATTTATCGTAAAGTCCCGCCTTGACAAATCTTCTTCGATTGTCTTTACAAATTTTATTTCCTTTTGGATATCTGCTATTATAAACTCCTGTTTCTTTCCGAAATTTTTGCTATTTCATAACTTTTTTTCCATTCACTTTTATCATAAGAATTCCAAAGTGAGCTCCCATTTCCTTTGGGTTATAATCAGCAAAAATTCTTTTCAGCTCTGAATATTCTATATCAGTTGCAAAATCATAATCACCGGGATCTTTATTTAGAATCTTATCTCTAACTGCTCCTCCGACAAGAAATCCTGTTCCGTTTTTTTATTCAGTTGTTTCAATATGAATTTTTACATCTTTATCCAAATCAAATCGCATTCCAAATTGTCCTTTCAATTATTTTTTTGTGCTTTTTATAGAATAATTTGTTTTTCAAATTTATTAATTTTTTTCTTTTTATAAATTTACTTTAAAAATATTAAGTTTGGTTATTATTTCTAATTTCATAAAATATACTAAAATCTTTTTTTATTTTTTTCTTAATTTTTGCAATATAAAAATCCATCTAGATATTTCATTTTTTTATACGAAATGTACACTCCCCCAAATTCATCTCTCACAGTTTCAATATTTTTCAGGAATTCTCACTTCAAAAATTTCGAAATCCTCATATTTTTTTCCAAGAAATACTGAATATTATTTGTATTCTCATTTTTAGAAAACGTACAAGTGCTATAAATCATTTCCCCACCATTTTTTTCAAACAATTATATGCACTTTCAAATATCTTTTTTTGAAGTTTCTTCAAACTTTTTATATCATTTGAAGTCAGTTCATATATTTTTCTCAGGCTTTTTCCGAAGAACTCCAAGCCCGCTGCACGGCATATCCAGTAATATTTTATCAAATTTTGTATTCAAATTTTCAATTTGTGCAGCATCATTTAATTTCACTTCAAAATTGCTGTATCCATATTTATTTTTTTAAGTTCATTCAATATCTTTACTTTATGTTCATGAATATCAGTAGAAATTAGCTTTTTGGGATTAAACAACTGTAAAATCGCAAGGGATTTTTCCGCCAGGAGCAGAGCAAGCATCAAGCACAGTTTCTCCATCTTTCACGCCTAAATTTCTCACAGCCAGATAAGACGAAGCATCTTGAATCACAACATCCCCATTCTTATAAATTTCCGTATCAAAAATATTCGCATTTGATAAATAATAAACTTCCCCAACAGAAAATAAGACATCTGTCTTAATATTTTTTTCAGCAATTCCTCAAATTTTTCCCTCGTAATTTTTATTTTTTTATCAAATCTAACTGACAAATAACTTCTTTTTTTATAAGATTTAAGCATTTCTAAATAATCATCAGGATAATCAATTTTTCATCTTATTCACAAACCATTGCGGATACGACAAAAACAATACTTTCCCTGTTATCTTTTCGGAATTTCCTCATCAAATTTTTTTCTTTATTTTTTTCAAAATCGTCTGCAAAGTCGCATTCACAAATCCAGCTTGATGTGCATTCAAAATTTTTGCAATCTCTCCAGCCTCAAAAATAACTCCCGCATTATCCGATTCCATAAAAAAATAATTGAGCAACCGAAATTCTCAAAAGCTGCTTTTATCTTTCTCTTTTTCACATTCCTAACACTTTTTTTCCAATCAGATAATCAATATAAATCAAATTTTTTTATCACAACATTTATCACATTTGTAATAAACATTTTTTTCTTTTTCTTGTATAATTATTTTTTTAGAAAAAAATAGTAATTTAACTGGATATTACTGTATTTCCCATTTTGAATTTCATCCAGTAAATTTACTATGTCTAATTTTATATTATTTCTATTTTTCTCTACCAATTTCTTCCCTTCTAATTTATTAAATAATTTATAACAATATTTTTTTATAAATATTTTTAAACAATCTAAATTTAAATTATTTTTATTTTTATATTTATATTAGTTTTTTTACGCAGAGGTATCAGACGCCATACCTCTGCACACCCTGCTTTACGCAAAAATTTTTCTTATAAAGAAAAAAATAAAACTCGATTTTGAAAAAGATTATTTTAACATTAATAACTGAACGTAATTTAAAAATATATTCCAAAACCTCAAACAGTTATTTTTTTCTTTAACGAAATTTTTGCTTGAAATTTATTTAACAATCTGTTGCACTAGAATTAAAAATGTCGTGATTTTTGGAATAAAAAAACGACTAAACACATTTATGTATTTCTTTCGCCATAACTTTATTTCCATTCCCATTTTTGTATTTCCACATTTACATCTTTATCAGCAAAAACGATTATTCCGTTCGCATCTTTTCTCAGGGAATATTCGTGAAGAAAATACTTCTGCACCACCATTAATAAACACTTCCACAGAAGAATTATCTACAAACACAGTAAGTTCAAATTCTGAAATATCTCCTAAATAGACTTTTTCTTAATCTTTTTATCAGGCTGTTCTCCTTTTGTTCTGTCTAATACAAATTTTTTTGTCATTGTAGTCAAATTTTTAAAACTGTTTCACTATTTTTTTACCAGTTCTCAATTTTTAATCCACAATCAGAATTAATATTTGTAAATTTAGCTTTTTAATTCATAAGTAGTTCCTGTTCCAACTTTTACCTCTCCAGCCACTTTTTTTACTAAATTCAATTTTTTTCTCCGCGGATACTTTCCATTTCCTTTATTGGCAGTGATAAAGTTTTCCATCGATTACTTTTAATTCTCTTGGTAATGTTAGGCAGTGAATCCATTCATTTTTTACAGTTGGAAAATCTTCCTCTTCTGGAATTCCCATCCAGCCCACAATAATTCGTCGCCCTTTGTCGTCTTCCATTGACTGTGGCGCATAAAAGTCGTGTCCTCTGTCAATTTCCACAAAAGTCTGATAAAATTTCAAATTCAGTTTTTTTCGTAATCCAATTTTCCAAATAGATATCCTGTCTGATATTTGTTATTGTATAAATCTCCTTCTGGCTCCAATCCTTGCGGAGAAAATACCAATAAATCCCTGATTTCTCCAGTTTTTTCATCTTTTAGCTGAAAATAGTCAGGACATTCCCACATAAATCCAAAGTCTTTAATTTTTCCGTGATTTGCTCCTGCAATTTCTCCTTCAAATTTCCAGTCTTTTATATTTTCTGAACTGTAAAGAACTGCCTTTCCTTCCAGATTTTCGCTTTGAATACCAATTACAGCATAAAATTTCCCGTTTTTTTTCCAAATTTTTGGATCTCTTATGTGTCGAGTGTACCCGTCAGGCTGATTTACAATGCTTGGCTCCCATCTCTCAAAATTTTCTCCATCGCTTGAAACTGCTAGGCATTGGTAAGATTCTCTATTTCCTTCAGCATCTTTCACATTTCCTGTATAAAATAAATAAAGTTTTTCATCATCCACGATAGCACTTCCAGAATAAACTCCATCCTTAGAATACCAAGTATCAGGACGCAAAGCTGTTTTCATTCTTTTCCCAATGTAATAAATCACTGCTTACACTATGAGCCCAAGTTTTGTTTTTTTATGATTAGTTCCTAGTGGATTCCATTGATAAAACATATGGTATTTCCCTTTAAACTGCGAAAAATCCATTTGGATCGTTAATTAGCCCCACAATTCCTTGAATATGATATTTTTTTGTCGCCAAAAAAATCTTTTTCAACAATTTCTTTTTTTCTCTAAAATTGATTTTTTTCCTCATTTTCTTTAACTTTAGTAAAATCCATATTTTATCCACCTTTCCTATTATTAAATTTCCTTTTTTTAGTTTCATAAGATTTTTATTTATAGTTCTGTATTTTTTTATTTTTTTCATTACATTTTACCATATTTTTATTGCTTTTTTTCCAATTAACTTGACTGAAAAAAATATTATTTTTGTTATACTCGAAATAAATAAAATATAGAATGTAGGCGATAAAATGAAACATAAAAAAAGAAAAAAAATAGCTAAAAACTAATGCATTGCGGCAACTTGAGCAGCAGAAAATACCATATATTATTCACACTTATGAATGGAGCGAAGATAAAAGTGGTGGGCTTGGTGTCGCTGAGAAATTTCCTGAATTGGCAGAAAGAGTTTTTAAGACGATTGTTCTGAAAGGAAAAAAAGTAAAAAGTTTGTATGTTTGTGTAATTCATGGGGAAGCACATTTGGACTTGAAAAAAAGGTAGCGAAGGCTTGTGGAGAGAAAAATATTGATTTATTGCCGCTTTCGGAGCTGGAGAAGGAAACAGGGATATATTCGTGGAGGATGTTCTCCTGTTGGAATGAAAAAAATTGTTTAAAACTTTCTTTGACAAGGAAGTGAAAAAAATTTGAAAAAAATAATGGTTTCAGCTGGAAGACGAGGGTTACAGATGGAAGTTGAAACAGAAAAGCTGGTTGAGATTGTGAAAGGGACGATTGCGGATTTGACAATGGAAGAAATTTAAATTATATTATGAAAGGATAGTGATTTTATGAAAGAGAAAGTGAGAATTGGGAAAGAAGAAATTGAAAAAAATGATGGAAAAATAGTAGAGAAGTGATGAAATTTACTCTTGAACTTAATACAAAAATATAATTCAGCACAGGAAATTGTGGAACTAATGTCAAAAAAATTACAGGAAAATCAGTAGATAAGAGTTTTGCATTATTTCCGCCATTTAATACAGATTATGGAAAAAAACATTACTTTTTGGAAAAAAATGTGTTTATAAATTCTGGATGCAAGTTTCAAGATCAAGGGAGGGAATTACGGTGGAAATAATGTTTTAATCGGGCATAATGTTGTTCTGGCTACATTGGATCACAATATTTGTGTAAGTAAAAGAGCGGAATTGTTTGTAGCACCGATTGTTATTGAAGATAATGTATGGATTGGGGCAAATGTTACGATTACTTCTGGAGTTACTATTGGGAAAGGTTCGATTGTAGCAGCTGGAGCGGTTGTCACAAAGGATGTGCCTGAGTATAGTATAGTTGGTGGAGTTCCAGCTAAAGTGATACGGGAATTGACTGAAGAAGAAAGAAAGTAAAAAAATATCTTTTTGGGAACCCTTTTTTTAAAGTCTAATTTAAAAGTTGTGACTATTCTGTTCAAGCTCCTTAAAAATATTTTTTTATAGTCTGATATTATAGAAACTCAAATATATAGTCAAAATTATTATTATATTTAAATATACAGTAATAAAAAAACAGTGAAACTTTAAATCTCACTGTTTTTTTATTTTTTTACTAAATTAATTTTTTTAGCTTTTTGTTTATGATTAAAATTAATAAATTGCCCTAAACCCAATACCACCTTGTATATTTTTTTACCTTTAGTTTCGTATCCAGTATTTACAGTAACTCCAAATTTAGTATTTTCAATTCCTATATTTAAATTAATTTTACCATTTCCACGTTTGTCTTCTTTTTCTTTTTTTCCAAGTTATATTTTTCCAGCTGTTGTATATCCTACTCTTGCTTGATTTTTATCTTGAAGTTTACCAATTTTCATTTTTCGTAAGACGCTGTTAAGCCTACTGATAAATTAGTTTTTTTACTTTTTAATGGTTGAATATATTTAAATTCCATTCCGATCTCAGGTTTTCACAGAAAAAAATAGTCATTTCCTTTTACTTCTAATCTCATTTGCCCTGTTTTTCTCTTTTATATCATTAAATTTTTCCATATTCCATTTTTTAATGCTCCATACGGACGTAAGTGTGTTCTCTGGCTCATTCTTATGTTATAACTTAATTCATTTTTTTAACAGCTGTACCATAAGAATGATAAGTTGATTTAGCTTCAAAAATATTATCAACTACTAGAAATTTACGTTTCATATTATTAACTCCAGCGGATATATCTCCTGAAATTGTCCATTGTAATGCTCCATTATGATCTATTTTTTGGTGATATTGTTTTTGAATAATCCAAATTTAAGCATTGTCTGATTTTTCTTTTGATTTTTCCAATATCCTTGAATTTGAATTTATTTGTTATTGCTCCAGCATACCATCCGCTTGAATTACCCATCTTGACTTCTTCATCTTCATGAATGTAAGCCACACCATAGGCATTGCTTGTATAGTCAATGATTCCCGCAGTATTAGTTTTATATTCATCTCTTATTCCAAATGTCTTTTATTTTTATTGGATTGTTTAGATTTTTGTATCCCATTCTTTGAATAAGTTGGAAACTTCCTTGTCAATCAATTTTCCAGTTTCGTATAATCTTTGTTGAATATTGGCATATTGATGTCCCATCATTTCATCAAATGCTTGTGCCAATAATGTTTTTTTCATTTTTCCCAATATTGTTTAATTTGTTAAACAATTCTTTCTCCCTTGAACCAAGAGCATTCATATTGTATCTTTGTTCCAGACCATCTGAAAAAAATTATATACGTCTTTATTTTTTTAGCAAAGGAAGTATACGGTATTTTTTTGCTAGATAAACTGATTTTAACTGTTCGCCGTCTACATCTGTTTGAACGGTTCCCTACCCAAGTCAATGAACCTGAATAAATGTTCCATTTCTTAATCTGAGGATTTGAGAAAATTGTATTATTATATGGCTCTAATATATTTTCCTTGATTTTTATGGCTTTTAGAATTTCGTATATTTTGAAACTTCTGTTCCAAGTATTAAATCAACTTCTGTTTCTTCTGAAAGATAGTTTAAACCTTGGATGGGATTAGTGAATTTTATCCCTGAAGTATCTATATACATTCCAATTTTACTAATAGGTCTGTTTGTGTTCTGGTCGTTATTTTCTGGATCTGTAATTTGGGTAACGGAATTACCTTCAGTAATAAGTTTTGTTGCTGACGAATTAGTATCTATATCAAGCTCTACAGGATTTACCGTTCTTCCGTTGATTTTTTTATCTCTGGTATCTGGTCTCCTGCTGGAGATATGATCTCAACACTTCCATCTTCCCAGCTCTTTCCCAGTTTTTTTGGAAGTTTTGGTCTTAAAATTCTTACTTCAGCTGTAATATTAGAACTTCCTTCCTGTGGTACAGTTGCCGAAGGGGATGAATATTCTTCCAGAACTCCATCTCTCTTAACTAGGACTCCAACTCCTGCTTTTGGAAGAATTCTAATTGTTCCATAATTTTTAAAAACTGCTCTGTTTGTAGCGACTGCTCCAATTGCTCCAACTGCATCTGATGTAGCTGTAATTAATCCATTGTTAATTCCAACTGCTTCTTGATCTAAAAACATACCTATGGAATTTTTTTCCTGATAAATGAATTTCTCCGTTATTAATAGCAACTGAACCATTTCCAACCGCGTACATTCCAATTCCATGTTTTTCCAGTAACTTCAATTTTTGCAGTATTTGTATTCTCAATTTTTTTCCAGTATAAACAGAAACATCATTATCTTTATCATAATATCCCTGCAGCCATTCCGATTGAATAAAGTTTTTTTCCTTTACTTTTGATTCTCCGACTTTTATTATTGAAAAAAATTATCTACAAGTTGTCCTCCCATACTGTAAGTTCCGACATTTCCAGTACCTTGTCTCAAATCAAGTTCGGCTTTTATTTGATGCAGTTCCAGCTGTGTAAATTGCATAATTTTTGATTTTCCTGTTGTTTTTAATTTTTTTGTGTTGTTTATTATGTTTCCTGTTGATTTTTTTCAGAATATAAAAAAATATTTTTTTATTTTTTTAGGGAAACATTTGGAGTATTAGAGATTATCTGGTTATTGTTTCCAGTATTGATAAAAAGCAAAGGAATTATCATCTAAATTAATTACAGATAAATCATTGTTTACTGTCTGGTTATCTCCGGTTATAAGAACACCTTTTTGCTTCATCTGTTCCAATCGTTAATTTTTCCCTTTAAATTTAAGTTTCCACCTAAAGAATAAATTCCTGTCCCAGCTTTTCCAACAGAAATATTAGAAGTATTTAAGGTATTTACAGAATGTCCATAAATCTCCCAATGATTTATCTCCACCAGTTATAATTCCTCCATTTTTCTACCAGGCTATTTCCGTTGTTTGTATAAATTGCGATTACTGGGCTGTTTGCCGATGTGGCAGAGCCAACTGTAATTTTTTTCCAAAATTTTTTTAATATTGTAGTTTCCAGTACCCAAAGCAAATATTCCAACTGCATTTTTCTCCAGTTAGTTCAATTTCTCCCGTTGCGTCATTTACTATTTCCTTAGAGCCAAGTGGACTTTCAAAAATTCATTCCAATCGCATTTTTTGAATCAGATCTTAATTTTCCCGTTGTTATATAGTCCACCTGTTAAAGCTGAATATGCTCCCGTTGTCCGCTTTTATAAAACATACCTATTGAATCTTCTCCCAAAGTTATAAGTCCATTATTATAGGCTTTTTCCAGCATCGATGTTCCTCTATTGTCTTCTGTCAGATAAAGTCCCACTGAATTTTTTTCCTATGGAAATATCTCCATTATTTAGGATTTCTCCTCTTTTTGCATAAATTCCTGTAGATTCTTCCCCTGTTAAAATGATTTTTATTGTTATTTATCAATTTTTACTTTTGGAAGCTGGTCTGTTGTTGTTATTTTTCTTGACCAATAGCTAGCTGTCTATTTTGAGTTCCTGTCATAACTTTGGAATTCGTAATGGAAGAACTAAGAATTTCCAGTTTATTGTAAGAGTCTGTACTATCATCCAGATTAACATCCTGATCCAATTCCAAATTACTGTTTACCATTGCTGCAGGAATATAGCCAGTTCCTGTAATTTCAATTGGACCAGATGATGACAGGTTTGTTGGAATTCCAGACAGGACTAGGTTTCCATTTGCTAAGAATAGAACTCTTGAGCCTTCTTCCATATTTAATTTTAACTTGCTTCCACCATTATTCACAAAGTTGTTTCCGTACCATGAAGAAAAGTTAAAAGTTCCAACTGGTGCATTGTTCAAGTCGTAATAGAATACTGTTCCTTGATTTTTTATGTTTGCCGTTACATCATTTTCAAAAATAATTTTTCCGCCAGGATTAAATGGAGTGTACGCTGTGTAGAATGTAAGAGAATCTTTCCCTGTGGTTAATATAATATCATTTTTTTTAATTTTACTTCCCCACCTTTTATTTGCAAAAAAATATTAAAAAGCGCCATCAGTCGCTGTAATTTCTGCCTTAGATATTTCTATTTTTGAAGTATTTAAGTAACTGGCATTATCTCCTCTATTTTCAGCAAACAATCCTACTGACTTAGGTTTTGAAACTTTAATTTTTGTAGTTTCATCAGATTCAATTATACCGCCCTGATTTGCATACATTCCAGTAGAACCTTTAGTGCTTTCAGTTGTATTTCCATCAAACACAATTTCTGCATGATTTTCAATTTTTCCATTTTTTATTGCAAACAATGCCCTCACCCTGTCTCCAGAAACAGTCATTTTCCCTTTATTTTCAACTTCACTTCCAGCAGAACTTACAATTCCAGTGGCATTTTTACTCTCTCCATTTGCACTTTCCTTAATTGTAATTACACCTTCATTAACCATTCCAGTGCTTGCTTGAATATTAAGTCCAATATTTCCATCTCCACCTTCTATTGTTAATTCTTCGTTATCACCATCTTTTGAAAATTTAATGCCATTTTGCTTATTAATTCTTAAAAGTGTATTTTTTATACCGTCAATAGATTTCAATTTAAAAGTTTTTAAATTCTATTAATCCACTTTGAGCAGTAGTTCCATTTCCAATTTGCATACCAGTATTAGATTGTCCATATAATTCAACATTAAAGAATGATTTTTCTGAAATTTCCATCAATAGTTGCTTCAAATAATCTTCTCTTGATAATCTGCTAAATTGAAAACCGCTAGACCTTTTTACCTTCTATAACAATAGGGTTATTTAACTTAAATATGGAAATTGGATGCTGACTATTTGGAAATTGTAGATGAAATTCTTACACCAGCATTACTCTGTTCCACTTTAATGTTATATTTTTATTATTTTCAAATATAAAATGACTTTAAAGTATTCGTAAAACTATTAATTACATTGGAATTAGTACCGTCAAGCAATATATCTCCATTATTTATAAAACGAGAAACAGCAGTATTGTTTTTGAAAAGTTAAAAAAACCTGCTATGGAACCATATAATTTGGTAGATTTTATAAGTCCTTCATTTGTAAATTTTATGAGCTTTTATTACTAGCTCCCAAATTCTGAAAGAGAGACAGCAGTAGTATTTATAGAATCTGAAACAATTGTTGATCCTTCTTTTTAAAGTTGCAGTAGTAATTCCATTTGGGCTTCCATTCAATGCAATAATGTTAAATGTATTTCTATATTTTCTGCTTGGGTTGAGAGGATCTACAAGTTCACCTTGAATAGTTCCTGAAGAAATAATATCCATATTTTTCTATTTTTAAAGTTGTGACCTCCTCCCTAGTCTTACTCCCTATGGGTCCATAATCTTCAAGATATTTAAATTTTTTTGTTAAGATTATTACTATAAGTAAAAGATTTCAGTATGACCAGTGCCCTCTATTCCAGTAAAAGTTGTATTATCTGATTTTATAGTAAATTCATTAGTATTATTATGTAACATTTCTATTTTTCCCATTTCCACTTGTTCCTGTAATATGAGTTTGAGAAATAGGACCTGTAGTATCTAAAGCATTTATTCCTGCAATTAGATTTGGACTTTGTCCTCGTTCATTTCTAATAGAAGCATAATCATAACTACTAATATCATAATAAAGTCTTGTAGTCCAAATATTAGTATCAGGTATTACTGGAGGCGGAGTTACTTCCACATCTCCATCTGGCACTTCAAATGCAGGTAATTCTGGAGTTTGGAAATTAATCCCAGGTCTTGATGCCAGAACTAGCGGCTCAATTCTTGCAATTCTTCTTGGATTTACATTTGGTGATATTTCCCATTCTACTATAGGTTATTCAATGTCCTGCAATTCTACGTTCCCATATGAGTTTTCCTTCATTTTTGAAGAAACTAGGCTGTACTTGGAACTCAAAGGGGAAACTGTTCTGCCGAAAATATCCTTGCTTCTTGTAAGATTTCTGTTAAATTTACTTGCTTTGTCTCCCATCCCATTATAAGGAATTCTCCAGTCGTTATACTGATAACTGTTTCCAAATTGCCATGAACTCCAAACAGGTTTTATCACGTGATCTCCCTTGTTCCATTAACTGGATTAGCTCAAGATTTAATTGACCTATTGATTTGTTATTCTCATTTTTTTAGTTTTCTTCAAATTTTGTCTGAGTTTGTCAGTTGATGTCTTTATTGCTTTTACTTGATTTTTCTATATTGTCTGCCTGTGCAGAAAATAGATTAACTTTTGTTCCTATTGAACCTGTTAATAAAAAAATACGACTAATATCCTGTCAGTATACTTTAAAATCTTTTTATTCTTTTTCGCAAAAAGATTTTTAAATCTTTTTTTAATCTTATAAAAATTTTTTTATTCATGGTATTTACATTCTCCTATTTTTTTGTATTAAAAAGTGAATTTTTTAAATTATTTATAAATTATATTGAATTTAATTAGAATAATAATTATAATTCTTTTGTATTTTATTTAAAAATAATTTTTGTTATAAAAATAGTTTATTTAAATTCAAACGAAACACTATTATATCAGAAATAGCTTGAAATAAGCAAGTACTTTATTTAAAAATAATTTTTCTTTTTAATTTTTATTTAATAATTTTTAAAGGAATTTTTATTATAAAATTAGTTGTATCTTTTTAATTAATACAAAAAAATGGTGTTATTATAAAAATAAAAAAAAATATTTAAAATTAAGTTTTTTTCCTTAAATTATGATATAATTATATCATTAGTTTTAGTTCGTAAATGAATCAAAAAAAGAATTTATAAAATGGAGTGAAAAATGAATTACAAACTTGTATTAATAGATTTGGATGACACGCTTTTTGATTATTCAAAGGCGGAAAATTCAGCATTTAGAAGTACATTTGAAGAGATGGGATTTTTTTAAGGAAAAATAGATTTTTGAAAAAAATCAAAAATAATGAAGAATTTTATACAGAAATTAAAAAGGGAATATGAAAAAAATAAATTCACAGTTGTGGAAGGACTTGGAAAAGGGAATAGTAAACAAGGAAGAATTAAAAGTTATAAGATTTGAGAAAATTATTAAAAAAATTTAAGCTGGAATATGATTCTCAGAAAATGAGCGAGATTTATTTGAAAAAAAGCTGGGAGAAGGAATTTTTTTCCATTTAAATCGACTGAAAAAAATTATGTAAATATTTACATTCAAAATATAAAATTGGAATTGTAACAAATGGAATAAAAAGAAGTTCAGTATTCTCGGATAAAAAAATTCATCAATATCAAATTATATTGATAAAATCATTATTTCAGATGAAGTTGGAGTGAATAAGCCTGATAAAAAAATATTTGAATATGCAATGAATTATTTTTGAAATATCAGATAAAAAAACAGTTATAATGATAGGTGATTCTCTAGAAGCTGATATAAAAGGCGGACAAAATGCTGGGATTGATACTTGCTGGGTAAATTTGAGAAATAATGTGAATGATACAGGGATTGTTCCAAAGTATGAGGTAAATAAATTGGAAAAATTATTTGAAATATTATAATTTACTCAAAACTTTAGTGAATTTATAAGAGAAAAAAAAATTTTTTTCTTATAGTAAAAATGACTAGAGAGTCAATTATTTAAAAAAATTAAAAAAATAAATAAAAAAAGTAATTATTAAAACCAAACAATCTAATACAAAAATTAAAAAAAGGGAACTGCATTAATGATTATAGATAAATTTTTATAAATTAAATTTAATAAAAAAATCAATAAAAGAGGAGGATGACATAAATGACTGAAAAAAAGAAAAAGGTTTTTTTGTTTTTTTAATTATTTTTTTCTTTTTGGTAAATAATTTTGGGATTTCTGAAAGCCTAAAAGATGAAAAATTATTTTGCACTAAAAAAAGATGAACAAAATTTGATGGAAAGTAAAAAGACAGCGAAAAAGAAGTTTTTGGAAAATGAAGTTAAAATAGAATTGGACAGGGATATTTTTAAATAAAGATTGGAAAAATAAAAAGAGATAACTTCTCAGGAGAATAAGAGAATTGGGCTAGTGCTTAGTGGAGGAACAGCGAAAGGGCTTGCTCATATTGGGATATTAAAGGTGCTGGAAGAGGAAAAAGTGCCTATAGAATATGCGACTGGAACGAGTATGGGAAAGCATTATTGCGGGAATGTATAGCGTCGGATATACTCCGCAGGAAATTGAGGAAATTGCAATTAGCATGGATTGGCTGGGACTTTTTAGCGATAAAATCGAGAGAAAGGACAAGGGAGCTATAAGAAATTCAATTGAAGATAGGAATAGTACGGCAATTCCAATGAAAAACTTTATGCCGAAATTGCCTAGCGGAGTCGTTGGAGGAAAAACTGCTAGTCAAAGGCTAAATGAAATTTTTTATGGAGCAATTGGAATACAGGATTTTAGAAAGTTTCCGAGAAAGTTTGCAGCAGTTGCTACTGATTTGGAATCTGGAGAAGGTGTTATGATTGATAAAGGCTCGATTGCAACGGCAATTAGAGAAAGTTTGTCATTGCCATCAATTTTTGCACCGATTCGGGATGGAAAAAGGCTTTACATTGACGGGGGAGTTACACGGAATTTGCCTGTGCAGGATGTGAAAGTGCTTGGAGCAGATTATACAATTGGAGTGAATGTAGGAGACGGATTTACAAAAAGAGATGAGAATAAAATGAATTTGGTTGACGTAATTACAGATTCGACAACAATTGCTGGAAGGCAGGAAGTGGAGCGTCAAATTCGTATGCTTGACTTATATATGAAACCAGATTTGGAAAAATTTGAGTCTTATGATTTTTTTCAAAGGTAAAAGGAGCTTATTGCGGCTGGAGAGAAAATTGCAAGAGAAAATATAGATGAAATTAGAAAATTATCAAATCCTGAACTTTTTGAAAAACTGGAGGAAAAACGGAAAGAGTTTAGGCGTACTTGGAGCGATGAGTACAATATTACAGGAATTGTGATAGAAGGCAACCAAAAAAATATAAAAAAAGCGTATTTTTGATAAATTTTTTTGCCTAAAAAAACTTGGTGTTTTAAGCAGGCTGGATATGGAAAAAAATTGTTAATAATATTTATCAGAACGGTGATTTTACAACGGTGTATTACGAAGTGAAGGACAATGATTTAGTAATAAATGTGCAGGAAAAACCAAGTGATTATCTGACACTTTCAGGAAATATAAATAATGAAGACTTGGCAACAGTAAATGTTGGTTTTCAGGAAGTAAAATTATAAATAATACAAATGTAAGATATTCAGTAACTGGAACGTTTGCAAATGAATACGGGGCAAGAGGTAAGGCTACCGCTGAACTTGGAAAAAGATTCAAAAGCCTTGATTTACAGCGAATTTGAATACAAACGTGATATTATAAAAAAATCAGAAATACAATAACGGATATTTCAACTTTGAAAAACAGAAAATTCAAAATTGGAGCAGGAATTGGATTTGAAATGTATAAAAAAATCTGTTATTCTCAATTGGTGGAGGCTATCAGATTTCAGATGTGACAAAACATCAGAATAATGCTGAAAATGTAAGAAAAACCTTTCCATATTATGAAGCTAAGCTAAATTATGATACAAGAGACAGCCTTAATTTTGCAACAAAAGGTATTTACTTTTTCTCAAATTATACTTTAGCAAATTCAAAAGAGGCTAAATTTAACTCATTAAATGCAGGTGGAGAAATTAATATTCCGATTGGAGAAAAAATAACAATTACTCCAAGAGTATCTTATTTGACAACAGGCGGAAGCGATATTCCGGAAACTTACAGGCCCAAAATGGGAGGAATACGGACAGCTGACAATTCATTAGAATTTGCTGGAATGCCAGCAGATAAAATTCGTGGAAACAGTATCTTTGTTGGAAGCCTGAAAGCTCAATATAATGTGTCAAAACTTGTATATTTAGATACAACTTACTCAAGGGCAAACATTTCTCAAAAAGCCTACAGCTTCGGAACTGAAGAAAAGGAAAGCTATAAATTTGGGCTTGGAGTAAAAGCCTTGTCAATTCCGCTTTACTTTTGGATTTGCAAAAGTTCCGGGAGAAAGCTGGAGATACATTATAAACTTTGGATATTCGCCAGAATAATAATTTTTGGGAATAGTAAGCAAAAGTGAAAGAAAAAAATCTTTTTGATATTGAAAAAAATATGATAGAATAAAATTGTAAAATTTAAAAAAATACGAAAAATTAGGAGGAAGAAATGAAAAAAATACCAGAAGCAGTTGGACCATATTCAGCCTTTAGAAAAAGCAGGCGACTTTTTGTATATCTCAGGACAAATCGCAATAAATCCTGAAAAATCAGCAAATTAAAGCTGTTACAGTAGAAGAGCAGGCAAGACAAGTTCTTGAAAATTTAAAAGGCAATTTTTGGAAAACAATGGATTAACAACAAAAAAATGTAATAAAAAAACAACAGTTCTGCTTTGACAACATCAACGACTTTGTGGCAGTAAACGGCATTTATGCAGAATATTTTACTGAGCCGTATCCAGCAAGATCGGCTTTTGCGGTGGATAAATTACCAAAAGGAGTTTTTGGTGGAAATTGAAGCGATAGCTTATTTTGGAGAATAATTTTTAAATGAAATAGATGACTTTGGGGAAACTTGAAGTTATCTTTTTTTATTTTTTATTTGAAAGGAAAGTGTAGTATTAGGACAGAAAAAAATATAAAAAAAGTTGGTTGTTTTCCCAATCTTGAGACACGTTTGAAATATTAATGTCAAACTAACACAAATTTCCTAAAAATTTTTTTAATTCAAATAAAAACAGAATGATTGAAAAATCTTTGATAAAAAAATGATAAAATTATAAGGAATAGTATTAAATTTAAGAGAATTATTAATTTAATAAAATTGAAAAATAACGAAAGGAAAAAAATATGATACATGAACTAATTGTAATTTTGTCCACATGGATAATTCCGATTGAGAGGATACATTACTTGTTAATTGCTATTTTACTGGTTTCGGTGTTGTTGTCGGATAAATCGCCGAATGCGATGCTTTGCCTGGATTTTTTTACGATTTTTACGTTTCCGCTTGGTGGAGCGGTTTTGTATCTTTTGTTTGGAATAAACTGGAGAAGAAATAAGATAATTTCTAAAAAAATGGCTGGTGAGGGTCAAAAATTATATTCAAGAATTTTTTTAATTTTATGCAAAGAGATGTATCGGATATTTTTCAGGTCAAAAGACTTTTTTTATTATAATAATTTAGAAAATGTGGATGACATTGAAAAAAATAAAAATGAGTGAAAATGAAAAAAAAGGAAAAAAATTCGGCAACAAATTAACACAATGATAAAAAAATATTAAGCTCGACAATCAAGAAAGCGAAATTGTAAAAAAATGCTGTATGAAGTGGAAGGTACATTTTTAACTAACAACAATTCTTATAAACTATTTTTTTAATGGAAAGGAAGCCTTTTGATTCAATTCTGGAAGATATAAAAAAATGCTAAAAGGACAATTTATATGGAATATTTTATCTGGAAAGCTGATGAACTGGGAGAAAAAAATTAAAAATGCGCTTGTGGAAAAAAAGCCAGGGAAGGTGTGAAGATAAGATTATTATTTGATGGTGTAGGGACTTGAAATTGCCTAAAAGAATATAAGAAGGAACTTAGAAATGCAGGAATTGAGACAAGATGGTTTCTGGATGTTAAATTTTTTATGTCAAAGATGAATTATCGGAATCATAGGAAAATTGCCTTATTTGATAATCAAATAGTGCATACTGGCGGTATGAATGTGGGACAGGAGTACATTGATGGCGGAAAAAGATTTGAAAGCTGGAGAGACACAAATATTCGGATTACTGGAGAAATAATCGGACAATATCTTGCGATTTTTGTTACGGACTGGTTAAATAGCGGCGGAAAAGATGATTTTATTGAAGATATAAAAAAGGAAGCAGTTCACGAACTGGAAGTTCAAAAGCCGATAGACAAGCAGGAAAAACTGGAATATTTAATGCAAGTCTCTTCAAGCGGACCAGACACAGAATGGACGACTTTAAAGTATTTGTATTCTAAAATGATTGCAACGGCAAAAGAGGAAGTGTTAATTCAAAGTCCATATTTTTGTGCCAGATAGTGCTCTAGTTTCTCAATTAAAAATGGCAGCTCTTTCAGGAGTTAAAAATTAAAATAATGGTAACGGGTGTGCCAGATAAGAAAATGCCATACTGGATAGCGGAAACTTACTTTGCGGAACTGATTGAGGCGGGAATAGAGATTTTTTTCGATACAAAGCTGGATTTTTTTACATAGCAAGGATATTATTGTAGATGAAAAAATATCGACTGTAGGAACTTGTAATTTTGATATGCGTAGCTTTGAAATAAATTATGAAGTGAACGCCGTATTTTTTTAACGAAGAAATTAGCAAGGATTTGAAAAAGCAATTTATAGAGGATTTAGGAGTATGCGAAAAATTTGATGAAGTTAGATTAAAAAAGGTTACATTTAGAAAAAAAGACTGAGAAATTCTATATTTAAACTGATTTCACCAATAATGTAAATTATAAGGAGTAAAGGAAGTGAAGTAGGATGGAAAGAAATTTTACAAAAGATGGAATTATTCTTTTAAATAAGAGCAAAGGAATAAGTTCATTTAAAGCAATAGATGAGCTAAAAAGAAAAATAAAGGCTAAAAAAGCTGGACATGCAGGAACTCTTGATCCAATGGCAGAAGGTCTAATGGTCGTTATGATTAATGATGCTACAAAATTTTTCAGGCGATTTAATGAAAAAGGACAAAGAATATTACGTAGAAATGGAACTTGGCTATAAAACTGACACTTATGATTCAGAAGGAAAAGTTATAGAGGAATACAAGTCTGAAATCGAACTAAGTGATTCCCAAATAATAAGAACAATACATAGTTTTTAAAGGAAGAATAAAACAAGTTCCACCAATGTATTCTGCAATAAAAAGTTGAAGGACAGAAACTTTACGATTTGGCAAGAAAAGGTATCGAAATTGAAAGAATGCCAAGAGATGTGGAAATAATGAATATTTATAAAATCAAAATTCATAGACCTAAAGAAAATTCTTCAAGAATAAAAATTTCCTTTTACGCCCACGTAAGCAGCGGTACGTATATTCGTTCATTAGTTCACGATATTGGAGAGAAATTAAAAGTTTTTTGCCACGATGACAAAAGCTTGTAAGAACTAAAATTGGAAGATTAAGTATTGAAGATGCAGTTTCGCTGGAAGAAGTTCAAAGTGAAATTGGGAAATTGAAGGAACTTGTGGAAGAAAAGAGAAAATGAATCTTTCTGGGCTACAAAAAGTGATGCTGCAATAAGAGCTGAAAAAATTCGAGAGATAGTCTGTTTTGTGGAAATAGAATATATCTTGGATTATTATGGGATAAATGTTTCCAATGAAAAAAATATGGAAAGCTGAAAAAAATGGAATGACTGTTATAGATACATTTAAAAAGTTTGAAAAACATAGGTAAGGACATTAAAAGACAGGAACATATTAGAGAAAAATCAGAAGTTCAAAAATTTATGTGAGAAACAGGAATACCCAGAAAAGAGAATTTAAAGGGATTGTAAAAATCGTAAGTATTCGGGGAAACAGGATTTATTTAAAGAGGGATAAGTATTTTTTTGTAATTTTGGGACTGAAAAGTGGTGATATTGATATATGAAAAAAATCAAATAAATATGTATTTGATATTGAAGTTTTTTTCCCAATTATTTTTTTGTATCGTGTTAAAGAAATTAAATGACAGTAAAATTTTAATTATTGATTCAGATAATTTTTAACCGTCAAAAAGAAGCTCCTTTATGACATAATTTCTAAAAATGTACTAATTTCATATGCAGGACGTGGATTTGACGATATTGTCATTAATAATCTTCTAAAAATACAGAAATTCAAATGTAAATAGGAAAAAAATTAAACAGCGAATTAAAAATTAATAAGGAATATGCCAAAAGATGAGTATAAAAAAATGAAAACCATGAATTTTACTCATACGATTTGGCTTATGAATATAATCTAAACCTTGGTGTAAAAGGGATTTGAGTTTAACTGTGGAGATAATATTGAAGAACAGGATTTTGCAAACTTTAATTATGTGATTAAAAAAATATATATGATGAAATTGTGGATAAAGTAATTGACTATTGTATGCAGGATGTGTTGGCAACAGAAAAGATGTATAACTTGATAATTTCAAATAAAAAGTAACTGGGATGAAAAAGGAAAAATCTTCTAAATATAATCACAGAAGGAAAATACAGTAATGGTATGAAGCTGATAAAAGTATTTAAATTATAATAATGATAAATTAGTAACATTACTCTTAAATAATGAAATCCCAGTTTCAAGTCAATCTAAATCTAGCTATTCTAATGGCAGTATAGAATTAGGTGATTACAATAATCAGCTTCAAAGTAAAGTATATAAATTGTCAATAAAAAAAGGATTATCTGTATGACTGGCTAATAAATAGCAGAGCCTTTTGGGGAAAAAGACAAAAAAATAATAGAAGAAATACCAAAGGAACTCCTTTTTGAAATCTACATTTGCAAAAAGAATTTTTTTAAATCGATACCGTATAAATATAGTAAGATATTTAAAAAAAGTTTTTTCCAAAAGAAAATATAGAAATAGTTGCAGTCGCAGGAAATGATATTTTTTTATAACTAACGTAAATGACAGAATTTTAAATAAAATAAGAAAAAAATAAATGAACAATATAAAAAAATATTTTTTTAACTTAAAAGATATAAATAATTTTTAAAAAAAATAAAAATTCAATTTTATATAAAACAAATGATGAAACTGTGGGAACAAATGAATATTACTACAATGACCTTGTTATGCCAAAAAAATCCTGCTTGGATAGCTGAAGTGCTAAAAATGTATTTTTTTGGGAAAAAAAGGATGTGGAGACTTCCGTTAAGGAAATTTTTTGATGAAAAATCCGAATATATTCTTTATGTATGCTTCTGTTTATGAAGATATTTATGCTTGTGATGAAAATGGGAAAAATACTTTTTGAAAGTAAGGATGTATTAGATAAATTTAGAAAAATATAGATTATATTTTTTTCAAAAACAGGCTTGCACAAAGTAGTTATTCAGAAGCAGGAAAAAAATATTATGAAAAAAATTTGGTTTTTGGAGATATTAACAGCAATTTGTATAAAGTTAAGAAAGTTGAAACAAACGTGGAAAAAAATTTAAAGATTATGAGGATATTGATTTAGAAAGCTATATAGATTTTTGCTAAGAGCTATATAGAAAAAAATTTAATATGACTTATGGAAAAAGACAGTAGGTGTGATATAATAAAAAAACACAGATAAAAATAAATGAAGTAAAAATAAATTTTATTATAATTTTAAAGGAGTTTAAGTACGTAAGGAGAAATATGAGAATTTTGGGAATAGATCCTGGTACGGCAATCGTAGGGTATGCTGTTGTAGATTATGAAAAATGGGAAATATAAGCCACTTGATTATGGTTGTATTTTTTTACGGATAAAGATGAAGATATGCCAGTTAGGCTTGAAAAAAATTTATGATGGCATAGAAAAATATCATACAGCTCTGGAAACCAGCGGATATGGCGATTGAAGATCTATTTTTCTTCAAAAATCAGAAAACAGTAATAAAAGTTGGACAGGCTCGTGGAGTAATAACTTTGGCAGGTCAAAAAAACAAGCTAAATTTATATAGCTATACTCCACTTCAAGTAAAAATGGGAATTGCAAGTTATGGAAGAGCTGATAAGAAGCAAATTCAGGAAATGGTAAAATTAATGCTGAAATTAGATGAAATTCCGAAGCCTGATGATGTTGCAGATGCCCTTGCCATCGCAATTACTCATATTAATTCCAAAATAGGATTTGGTGGATTTGACAGGGAGACAATATTACGAAAAAAAATTAAGTAAAATTACTTCCCAACAGAATAAAATTGGAAGATTATAAAAAAATTAATGAAATAAATTTTTGTATGAAAAATTTTTAGAAAAATCGGAAAATTTAAAAGTTTAAAAAAATTGAAAAATTAGAAATAGAAAGAATGGTAAATAAGATGAACATAGTTTTATTAAATCCAGAAATTCACGTAAACACAGGAAATATCGGCAGAACCTGTGTTTTAACAAATACAAAAGTTACATTTAATAAAAACCTCTCGGATTTGAGCTGGATGACAAAAATCAGACGTGCAGGACTGGACTACTGGAAAGATGTAAAACTTTTTGTATGGGAAAACTGGGAACACTTCTGGCGAAAAAAACATTGAAAAACGGTAATACAAAAAAATCTATTTTTGCAACAACAAAAACAAAACAAAGGTACACAGATGTGAAATTTAATGATAACGATTATATAATGTTTGGGCCTGAATCACGTGGAATACCTGAAGAAATATTAAATAAATACAAAGAAAATAATATCACGATTCCAATGCTTCCCATTGGGACGTTCGCTGAATTTGTCCAATGCTGTGGCGGTTGTGCTGTTTGAGGCTTTGAGACAAAATAATTTTTGAATATTAATTTAAGTCTTATAAAATTAAAATAGGTGAGAAAAATAGAATTGGAGAGAAAATGAAACAATATCTGGATATGGTTAAGTATGTACTTGACAATGGAATAAAAAAGGAAAACAGAACAGGAGTTGATACAATTTCTACTTTTGCTTATTCGTATAAAGTTGACCTGAGCGAAGGTTATCCGCTTTTGACAACAAAAAAAATGTATTTTAATTCAATGTTACACGAACTGTTCTGGTATTTATCGGGAGAAGAGCATATTAAGAACTTACGAAAAAAGACGAAAATATGGGATGCTTGGGCAGATGAGGAAGGAAGGCTCCAAACGGCTTATGGAAGATTTTGGAGAAGGTATCCTGTACCTGAAATTTCATTAGATGGGAGAAGTTTTTGCTGATGAGAATAATGCTTGGGTAACTAGAGAAGAAAATGGGCAGCTTGTATTTGACCAGATTCAGTATATTATTGATACTTTGAAAGAGATGAAAACAAATCCTAATCACAAAAACGGAAGAAGAATGATAGTTTTGGCTTGGAATCCTGGAAATGCAACAATCAGTAAATTGCCGCCATGCCATTATACTTTTGCGTTTAATGTGCTTGGAAATAAACTTAACTGTCATTTGACTCAAAGAAGCGGAGATATTGCACTTGGATACCGTTTAATCTGGCTTGCTATTCATTGCTTACAATGATGATTGCAAAAGAATGTGGATATGAAGTAGGAGAGTTTGCTCACACAATAATTGATGCTCATATTTATGAAAATCATATTGAAGGGTTAAAGGAGCAATTGACAAGAGAGCCGTTAAAACTTCCAAAAATCAAGATTGCAGACAAGCCATTTAATGAATTGACATTCGAGGATATTACGCTGGAAGATTATGAAAGTCATCCTGTAATTAAATTTGAAGTTGCGGTTTAAAAATTAAAAAAGTAAGGAGCTTTGATGTTTAGTTTAATAGTTGCTGTTGGGGAAAATAATGAAATTGGAAAAAATAATCAACTTCTTTGGCATATTCCTGAGGATTTGAAAAAAATTTTAAGAAGATAACTATGGGAAAGACAGTCATAATGGGGAAAAATACCTATAAAAAGCATAGGAAAACCTTTTGCCAAACAGAAAAAAATATTGTGCTTTCAAGGAATCCGTTAGAAATAGAAGAAAAAAATAAAAGAAGATAGAAAAATATGAAAATGAAAAATACAAAATTAGAACTTTGTGATAATTTGCAAAAATTATTGATAAATATAAAAAAATTCTGAAGAAGAAATTTTTATTATTGGTGGAGGAGAGATTTATAAAAAAAGCTCTTGAAATGGAAATTGTAAAAAGAATTTATATGAGCCACGTTAATTTTTTTCTGATAAAAATGCAGATACTTATTTTCCAAAAATTGATTTAAAAAAATGGGTAGTTATAACAAAAAGAAAAATTATGATGGCTGGAAATTTTGCATTTATGAAAAAAATTAATAGATAAAACAGATGAAAATCTGAAAAGGAGAAAAAGATGCCCTAAGCTTAAGTTTACAAAAAGAAGTGGTGGTTGAAGCTGGATATGAGTTAATGAAAAAGAAGGTTTTCAAAATGTAAGTGTCAGGAAAAATAGCCAATTATTTGAAAATGTTCTACAGCGCCAATTTATTTTAATTTTAAAACAGTAGATGAATTAAAGGAAGAAATCATAAATATGTGCAAAAGAAAAAAATTAAAAAAATACTTGTATGGAAATTATTCTGAACGAAAAAAATATTAAGTGGCGCAATTGGTTTTTGTGATATTTGCACGTGAAGAAAAAGAACTTTTCCGGACGATTTTTTTCTGGATACAACAGAAAGATTTGAAAAAAACTTTATGAAGAAACTCTTAATGCACTTTTGACAAAGGAAAATTTATTGGAAAGTTTTTCCAGCATTAGAAGAAGAAGAAGCTAAAAAAAGCTGTAAATAAAATATGGTATTTTTCTATTTGGATATGCAACTATGCTTTTGTACAAGGATTGACAGTAATTATAGAAAAAAATGAAACAAATGAAGTAATAGAACATAAAATAACAGAAATAGTGAATTATTTTAAAATATAAATTTTTAAAATATTGGAAAAAAATAATAGGAGAAAAAGATGAATAAATATAAATTTTTTTAGGTGGAATTTTGCATTTTATATATAGATTTCTCAGTTTTCTGACACGAAAAGAATATTTTTTTATGCAGATGGAGTCCAAAATGAATAATCCAAATATCATAGTTTTCTGGCATAGAAAAAAATTTTTTTACAGTTTGTAATGCTACAAGAATTGTTAAAAAAAGGCTTCTATGGTAAGTGCTTCAAAAAGATGGAGAAATATTATCTGAAGTACTGAGAAGGGAAGGAAATGAACTTATTAGAGGTTCATCCAACAAAGATAATATAAAAAGTTTGAAAGGAAGCTATGAAATATGCAAATTATGCTCTTGGGAATTGCAATAGATGGTCCAAATGGTCCTATTTTTTTCGAACCTAAAGCAGGTGCAATTTTTTTATAGCACAAAGAACAGGAATGCCAATTGTGCCAGTTAGTTCTTATTGTAGTAGAAAATGGATTTTTTAAAAAAATGTGGGATAAACTTGAAATACCAATGCCGTTTGCCAAATGTGTTCATTATGTTGCAGAGCCATTTTATTTATCAAAGGAAACTTCTTTGGAAGAATTGACAGAACTAGTAAAAAAAGAATACATGATGCAGGATACAAAGCATTTGAAATTTATAATAAAAAAATATAATAAAGGAAAAAAATATCGAATTTAATGAAGAAAATTTTTAAATAAATAATAATTTATGAAATCGAGATACGAGTATAAATAAATTGTAAAATCAGAAGGAGGAAATAAAATATGTCAAAAACCATTTTTACATAACAACACCAATTTATTATCCCAACGCGGCACCACACGTCGGAACAGCCTACACAACTATAATCTGTGATGTTGTAGCTAGATACAAAAGATTAGCTGGGGAAGAAGTTGGCTTTATGACTGGAGTCGATGAACATGGACAGAAAATTCAGGAAGCAGCTGAAAAAAATGGATTCACACCACAGCAATGGGTAGATAAAATGTCTCTTAATTTTACAACTTTATGGGAAAAAGTTGAATATTTCAAATACAGATTTTTAAGAACGACGCAGGAAAGACATTTGAAAACTGTAAGAGAAATAATAAAAAGAGTGCATGACAAGGGAGATATTTACAGAGGAGAGTATGTTGGTAAATACAGCGTTTCTGAAGAAACTTTTGTTCCTGAAAATCAGCTTGTTGATGGAAAAGTATATGGGAAAAGAAGTCATTGATGTAAAAGGAAACTTCGTATTTTTTTAAATTATCCAAATATGAAAAATGCGTTATTGGAACATATTGAAAAAAATCCTGATTTTTATAAAAGCCAGAAGGAAAGAAAAATGAAGTAATTGCCTTTTATAAAGCAAGGACTTCAAGATTTATCAATTTCAAGAACTACATTTGACTGGGGAATACCATTAGAACTTGAAGAAGGACACATAATTTATGTGTGGTTTGATGCTTTTGAATATTTATTTAACTGGAGCAGGATTTTCAACTGATACAGAGAAATTTGATAAATTCTGGACAAATGGAACAGTGAATCACGTTGTTGGAAAAAGATATTTTTGAGATTTCACGCTATTATTTGGCCTGCGATGTTTATGTCAGCTGGAATAAAATTGCCTGATACGATTGCAGCACATGGATGGTGGACTGTTGAAGGTGAAAAAGATGTCTAAAATCGCTTGGAAAATGTCGTTAATCCTGAAGAAGAAGTGAAAAAAATACGGGCTTGATGCCTTTTAGATATTATTTGATGAGAGAGGCGACTTTTGGGCAAGATGCAGATTATTCCAAAAAGCTATGATTCAAAGAATAAATTCTGATCTTGCAAAATGATTTGGGAAATCTTTTAAATAGAACGATTGGAATGCAAAAGAAATACTTTTAATTCGGAAGTTGTATTAGATGAAGTTGAAGTAAGTTTTGATATTGAAGTTAAGGAATTGTGGCAAAAGTACATTGACTGATTTAGATAAACATATAAATAATTATCAATTTTCTGAAGCATTAAAAAGATATCTGGAAATTTATTTCAAGAATGAATAAATATATTGATGAATGTGAGCCTTGGAAACTTTCAAAAGGATGAGAGCCAGAAGGATAGATTATCGACTGTTATGTACAATTTAGTTGATTCTCTTTATAAAATTGCAGTGCTGATTTCACCGTTTATGCCTGAAACTGCACAAAAAAATGATAAATCAATTAGGACTTGACAAAGATGTTACAAAAGTTACATATAAGTGATATAAAGGACTGGAAAAAGTTATCCTGTTGGAAATAAATTAAATGAGGCAGTTCCGTTGTTTCCAAGAATTGAGCTGGAAGAGGAACCTAAAAAAAGACTATAACGAAAAACTTGAAAATTGAAAAATCCAATTACAATAGATGATTTTTAATAAAATTGAAATAAAAAGTCGTTCAAATTGAAAAAGTGGAGAGAAATTGAAAATGCGGATAAATTGTTAAAAATTCATTGTAAATACAGGAAAAGAGAAAAAGGCAGATTATTTCGGGAATTGCAAAATGGTATCTAAAATGAGCAGGAATTAGTTGGGAAAAAGTACAGGCTGTGTTAAATTTAAATCCAGTTGAGTTAAAAAGGTGAACTGTCACAAGGAATGCTTTTTAACAACAGTAGAAAAGAAAAACAAAATTAGTAGTTGTAAATGATGAAGTAAAAATTGGAGCTACTGTAAAATAAAATTATAAAAAAATATTTGAGTAAAAAGACAAAAAGTGGGGAGAATTTTTTAAAAGATAGGAAATGTGATAAAAGTATGAAAAATCTATATATATATTATTTGTATTATTACTTTTAGTATCTTGCTCAAAAAAATAACAATGGTTATGATGCACTTGAAAAAGTCTTATTGGGATTTTTAGAAAAAAGATTACGGATATATAATGAAAAAAATTTGAATGAATCAGCAAAAGGCAGGAAATGAAGATGTCTATGGACTTGCCTACACTTATTTAGCTGAAAAATGGAACAGCGTTTTTTTAATGAATATATGAAAAAAAGTAAAAGGAATTGCTGAATATTATGAAGCACTTCGATTACAGGAGACAAATGGAGATGAAGCTCGAATTTTTAGATTTGCTGGAAAGTGCGGCAAAAGCAGGGAAACATAAAAAGCTACTATATGATTGGAAATATTTATGAAAATAAATTAGAATTTACAAAAAGCTCAGGAATATTTAAAAAAAGGTAGAGATGCTGGAGAGATTTACTCACTTTATTCTTATGAGTACAATAAGAATTTAACGAATTTCTATAAGAAAATTGAAGAATTAAATAAAAAAATTAAATGATGGAAATATTTCGACGGAAGAAAAAAAGGAATTGGGGACACTAGTTTTAGAAAAAAAGTTTCTAATTATGAAAAAGCGTACGATATCTTAAAAAGACTTTTTATCAGAAAAATTATTCACCAGCACTTTATGCAAAAGCAAAATTGCTAGAAAAAGGATGATAAAGAGGAAGAAGCAGTTCAAATTTATAATCAGATATTTTTTACAAAATAAGTATTATTTGGCAGCATTCGAGCTGGCTTCAAGACTTGTAAAAAAATGAAAAAAACTATGATTTAGCACTAAAAAGTGCTGGATGATACAAAAATCAGATGAAGTTCTTATTTTTAGGATATAAAGGATTTATTTTTTGAAAATCTAAAAGATTTTTACGAAAGCTGAAGATTTTTATCAAAAAGCCGCAAGTAAAAAAACGATATTGACTCAATGAATTATTTGGGACGTTTATACGAAACTAAAAAAAGAAATGAAAAAGGCTAAGGATATTTATAATAGAGCATATTTGTTAGGGTCAATTTCAGCTGGCTACAAACTTGCCTATATTTTTGGAAGATGAAGAAAAGGAAAAATCCAGAAAAAAACAGAAGACGGCGTAAAACAAAGTAAAGAAGCCAAAAAAATATTAGAAAGATTATCAAATAGTGGCGATGATTATTCAATGGTTGATTTAAGCCTCTATTATCCTGAAACTGACAAAATGGTAAGAATTCTAAATTTAGCAGCAGCAGCAAAAATTAAATACAACAGCTTTTTTTACAATTTAGGAGTTTACTATTATAATCAAAAAAATAAAGATAAATCAAAATTCTATTTTTAGAGTTGCAAAAAGAAAACGGATATGATATTGGTGAAGTTTTTTTAATGCATATATTACAGAATAAAAAAATATTAAAATATTTTATTTGTTTTTAATATGAAATTCTAATAATAGTAATGTATAATTGTACAGTAAATTATTTAAAAAAATTAAGTTTTATTCTTTTAATAAGAATTTGATTTAAACAATAAAAATTTAGAAAAGGAGAGAAAATGAAAAAAATAATTTTAATAATGTCATTACTCTTACTATTTGTAGTATCTTGTGGAGCATCCAAAGTATTTAGCGTTGATGTGGAAGGAAAAGGAGAAATTCCAAATTTTTGAATTGAAGGATTTGAATGGGAAAAAAACTGAAAGTAAGAAAAATATTTCAAAATGGTAAAAACATTATTTATCATAGCTGCAGAATGGTGTCCACATTGTAAGCAAGAAATGCCTGAAGTGCAAAAAAATTCTATGATGCAAATAAGGATAAAGTAAATGTTGTTGTAGTATATTCAAATGCTCAGTCTAATTTGGGAAAAAGTACAGAGGTATGTAAAGGATAATGGTTATACATTTCCTATATACTATGATGAAGAAGGATATATTACCAATGGATTTGGTCTTGATGTATTTCCATTTAATTTAAAGATAAATAATAATAAAATTGAAGAAAAACTTGAATTACCAATTGATTTAGAATCATTAACAGCTGCATTTGCAAAATAAAAATCTTTACAAATAAAAATATGTGTTAGAATAACACTTGAATTTATACTATGAACATAAGTTTGCCGTTATGTTCTTGGTTTAAATAATAAATATCAGGAGGAAATAAAAATGGCATTAAAAACCAAAAAGAAATTGTTGAAGCATTCGGAAAAAAAATGCTCAAGATACAGGGTCTGCTGAAGTTCAAGTAGCATTACTTACAGACAGAATCAGTCATTTAACAGCTCACTTGAAAGTACATCCTAAAGATGTTCACTCAAGAGTGGGATTATTAAAAATGGTTGGTAAAAAGAAGAAGATTATTAAACTATATTAAAAAAATAGAAATGTTGATGATTACAGATCATTAATCGAAAAATTAGGAATCAGAAAATAGTAAGTAAAAAGAAAAGAGCGTATTTATGTATGCTCTTTTTTTAAAAAAATTTTTAAGGAGTTAGAATAAATAAAATGGGATATAAGACAAGCGAGAAAATATCAGGATTTTTTTGTAATTTTATTAAAAAAATTTTTTTGTCAATTTTTTTCTCTTAAAGTTAGATATAAAATTTTTGAAAATCTTGGAGTAATTGTCTATCATCTTATAAAAAAAGACGGTTGCTTTACGATAGATAACATAAAAAAATGCTTTTTCCTGAAAAAAATGAAAAAGGAAGTTGAGAGAATTGCAAAAGAATCCTATAAAACTATGGGAAAAATGATTATGACTTCGATTTTTTTCTGGAGGAAATTACAAAGGATGGAAATACTATTGTGGAAAATGAGGAGCTTATGAGGCAGGCTTGTGAAAATAATGAAAAAAAGCTGTTTTAATTGTATCACTTCATCTTGGTGGATTTGAAGCTGGAAGTAAAATGAGAGATATTAGAAAAATTTTTATGCTGTTTTCAGAAATCAGAAAAAAATAAAAAAATAAATGATTTAATGACAAAATGGCGTGAAAAAAAGGTGGACTTAATTCATTGCCGCTACATGATAGTGATGCATTGCGAGAAGCAATAAATGAAGAGTCAATTATTGCATTAGCTTCGGATCATTATGGAAAAGATGTAAATGTAACATTTTTTTGGACGTGAAACAACAGGAGTGGCAGGTCCTGTACTGCTTTCAATAAAACATAAAATTCCGATAGTATTGGCCTATGCAGTGTTTGACGGGGATGTAATTCGTGTAAAAAAATAAGAAAATTATTGAAATTGAGAAACAAGAAAAAAATTAAAGGAAACAATGAGATTTAATATGCAAAAAAATTTATCATGAATTTGAAGAAATTATTAGAGAATATCCAGAGCAGTATATGTGGCAGCATAAAAAGATGGAGAAATAAGAAAAAAATAGAGTAGAAAAAAAGTAAAAAAATTTATTTTTTTCTAACTTGAATATGTGAAAAATTTATGATAAAAATTAAATGACGAAGTTTTTTTGGAGGAAAATATGAAAAAAATATTTATGTCTATTTATTTTTGTTAATTCTTATGAGCTGTACCAGTTTAACAGCTTCTACTAACAAACCGTCTTATACTGAGACAAATATTATCAGTACCGAGATAATGAAAGTTACAGAAGATTTGAAAAAAAGCTGCCAGTTCAAATGAATATGATAAATTAAAAGAAATTTTTTTACCTACATTTAAAAAAATAATATTATTGTAAAAATGCAAGAATACGATCTTTCGGGATTGACATTTGTTTTTTCTGATGTGAATGTCGTATCGAGAAAATAAGGCAAATAGTGTAATGGTAATTAATTTTGCCACGGCAAGTAACTATTATAAAATAACTTGGAAAAACGGATGACAATAAATGGAAGATTTCAAATGTAGCTGAAAAATAAGAAGGGAGAAAAAAATGAGCATATCAATAGCAATTTTGTTGATTGTTATTTTTTTCTTTTTTTAACTTTTTTTATAGCTTATTTTTTTGGGAGTTCAATTTTTAAGAAAAAAATACGGAGACTTGAACGAACTGGAATTAAAAAAATCGTTGATGCTAAAAGAAGACTTGAAACATCAAAAAAAGAAGTTGAAAGAGAAATTGAATCGTTTAGAAAAGAAGAAACATTAAAAAGTAAAAAGAAGAATTGTTAAATGAGAAAAAAATAGCAGATGACGAAATAAAGAAAAATGAAATCAGAACTTGCTACAAAAAGAAGAAAGAATTGCCAAAAAAAGAAGAAACATTAGAAACAAAAATGGAACGTTTGGAAGAAAGAGAAGCTAAAAATGAGAAATATCGTGAAAAATTGTTCCGAAGAGAAAAAGAACTGGAAGAAATGATTGCAAATGAAGAAAAAAAGAGCTAGAAAGAATTTCAGAACTGACACAGGAAGATGCAAGAAAAATCATTTTAACCAAGCTAGAAAAACGAGCTAGATCATGATAAAGCTGTATTAATAAGAGACTATGAACATAATTTGGACAGGGAGAAAGATAGGATTTCCAAAAGAATTATTTCAACTGCAATTGGAAAAGCAGCTTCAGATTATGTTGTAGATTCTACAATTTCAGTTATTCAGCTGCCAAGTGAAGAAATGAAAGGTAGAATTATTGGACGTGAAGGAAGAAATATAAGAGCTATTGAAGCTGCAACAGGAGTTGATTTAATAATTGACGATACACCTGAAGCGGTTGTGTTGTCTTCATTTGATGGTGTAAGAAGAGAAGTAGCCAGAATCGCTCTTGAAAAATTAATTTCAGATGGACGTATTCACCCAACAAAAATAGAAGAAGTTGTAGCAAAGGCACAGCATGAAGTAGATGAAAGTATATTGGATGCAGCAGAACAGGCTATTTTGGAAGTAGGCATTCCGACATTGCCACGTGAAGTTTTAAAAGTATTTGGACGTTTGAAATTTAGAACATCTTTTGGACAAAATATTTTACAGCACTCAATAGAAGTTGCACATATAGCTTCAGCTTTGGCTGCAGAAATTGGTGCAAATGTGGATATAGCCAAAAGAGCGGCATTGCTACATGATATAGGAAAAGCCTTTTCACATGAACAGGAAGGTTCTCATGCCTTAAACGGTGGAGAATTTTTAAGAAAATTTTCAAAAGAAAGTGAAATTGTAATAAATGCAGTTGAGGCTCACCATAATGAAGTCGAGCAGTTAAGTATAGAAGCTGTACTAGTACAGGCAGCGGATTCTATTTCAGCATCAAGACCAGGAGCAAGACGTGAAACATTATCAAATTACTTAAAACGTCTAGAACAATTGGAAGAGATAGCTAATAGCCACGAAGGAATTGAAAGTTCATATGCAATTCAAGCTGGTAGAGAACTAAGATTAATTGTTCATCCAGATAATATTGATGATGACAGAGCTACAATACTAGCTAGAGAAGTAGCAAAAGAAATCGAAGAAAAAATGCAATATCCAGGACAGATAAAAGTTACTGTTATTAGAGAAACTAGAGCTGTGGAATATGCAAAAATAATTTTATAAAATAAAAATAAGAGTTTATTTGGATTAAAATGTTTTTTTCAAAAAGAAAATTTTTTTAATCAGTAAACTCTTTTTCTTTGTTTTATTTCAAAAATAATTTTATTATCAAAAAAATAAATTAAGAAAAAAACTATAAAAAAACAATAATATGTAGTATAATAAATATCATAAATAAAAAAATACAGTAAAAATCATTTTAAAACTGAATTCGAAAAATTCTATAGTTGTTTTATCCAAATTTTTAGATTTATATAGTTTTTTTGTCAGTTCAAATTTAAAAAGGTTTGCGTATATTAGATAAAAATAAAATGTAAAGGGATGATTTTTAAATGAAATTTTTGATAATTGGTGATATTGTCGGTAGGCCGGGTAGAAATACGTTATTTAAATATTTGGAAAAAAACGAAAACAGAATTATGATTTTATTATTGTAAATGGCGAAAAATTCTGCTGGTGGATTTGGAATTAAATGTGAAAATTGCAAAGGAAATGTTTGAGCGAGGAGCAGATGTTATTACTCTTGGAAATCATAGCTGGGATAAAAGAGAAATTTACACTTATATTAATGAACAGAAAAAAATTTAATTAGACCAATAAATTTTACAAAAGAAGCACTGGGAAACGGATATACAATTGTAGAAAAAAATGGAGTAAAAAGTGGCAGTTATAAATGCCCAATGTAAAGTATTTATGCCACCAATCGCATGTCCATTTTTGGCAATAGAGGAAGTTTTGCCTAAAATAAAAGAGGAAACTGATATTATTATTCTTGATTTTCATGGGGAAGCGACTTCTGAAAAGCAGGCTATGGGATGGAATTTGACTGGGAAAGTATCGGCTGTTTATGGAACGCATACACATACACAGACTGCAGATGAGAGAATTTTGCCAGGAGGTACAGCGTATATTTCAGATATAGGAATGACTGGAGGACATGACGGTATTTTTAGGAATGAACAGAAGGGAAAGCATCCAAAGGTTTAAGGACGGAATGCCAACAAGATATTCTGTATGTGAAGAAAATCTGAGAATTAATGGTATTGAACTGGAAGTAAATGAAAAAACTGGAAAAAGCTGTTTCTATAAAACGTGTAAATATGGGATATGATGAAATATAAAAAAATAGGGGAAAATTTTAAAAATGAAACTGGATAAAAAGTAAAAAGTAGATTATGTTTTCAGATAATTTAGAGGAAACTAAAGTAAAATTGATAAATATGTTTGATGAAATTGGGATTAAACAAATCGAAGTAATTGATTATTTTTTTCTGAAAATGAACTTGATTACAATGCAAATTTTTTTCTATTAAAAACGATGTTTGGAGCATAATTGGATACATTGTTGACAATAGATTTGCAAATACAAAAATTAAATATTATTTTTAATAACTTGAAAGAATTTCAAAATGAAAATACAGAATTTATGTACTGAAATTTATACAGCTAAATGCAATGACGAGGACTGGCAAGATGAATGGAAAAAAATATTTTCATACTGTGAATATAACTGACAACATTGTAATAAAAACCGAGCTGGGATGAATACGAGCCAGAAAGCAATGAAATTGTGATAGAAATTGATCCAGGACTTGCTTTTTGGGACAGGAACACATGAAACGACTTCGCTTTTGTGTAGAGTTTTTAGAAAAGTATGTGAGAGGCAAGGAAAAAAATTGCTGGATATAGGATGTGGCTCGGGTATTTTGATGTTAATTGGGAAAAATTAGGGTAAAAAAAAGTTGTTGGAATTGACATTGATGAAAAAAAGTTCGAGATGTAGTTTTTGGAAAAACTTTTCTAAAAATGATATAAATGATGATTTTGAAGTGATAATCGGGAATCTTGTGGACGATGTGAATGAGAAATATGACTTGGTTGTAGTCAAATATTTTGGTGGATGTTCTAGAAAAATTGCTTGAAGATATAGAAAAGATTTTTGGAAAAAGGTGCAACTGTTATTTTTTTCTGGAATTTTTGAATGAAAAGGAAGAGGCATTTGTGAAAAAGGCTGAAAATTATAATTTGAAGCAAATTGACAGGAGAGAAAAAAATAACTGGGTGTCACTTGTTTTTTTAAATATGAAAAATTACTTGATTTAAAAGTAAAAAAATGTTGTTATTTTTTTATGTAAAAATAATTTAAGTGGTATAATTAAACTTTTTAGTCTTAAATTTTTAAAAATATACTGAACCCTTTTAAAATCAAACTATTGAAAATTATATAAATTTAGGGTTTGAGTAAAATAGTCATAGCTTTTGAGTTCGGCTTTAAAAGCAGTTTTACTATAATTTAACTGTGAAAAAGAAAAAAAGAATAAAAATTAATAAAATAGAAAGTAGGGGAAAATGATAATTGCTATTGATGGTCCTGCTGGAAGTGGGAAAAAGTACCATCGCAAAAATTGATTGCAGAGGATTTGGGGCTTGTTTATCTTGATACAGGGGCAATGTATAGGCTTGTTACATTAAAGGCTTTTAAATGAAGGGATTTTTAGGTGATTTTTTGAAAAAAATTAAGAAAATGCTGAATAATTTAAATATTGATATTAAAGAAAAACGGATTTTATTTGGATAATGTTGATGTTAGTGATGAAATTAGAAAACCAATTGTTTCAGAAAAATGTTTCTGATATTGCGGCAATACGTGAGGTTCGAGAAAAAAATGGTGGATTTACAGAGAAAGTTTTCAGAATCGAAAAAAATGTTATTCTGGATGGACGTGATATTGGAACAGTTGTTTTTTCCAAATGCAAATGTAAAAATATTTTTGGTTGCAGATGCTAAGGAAAGAGCAAATAGACGGTATAAGGAACTTGTTAAAAAAAGGGGAAAAATATAAAAATTGAGGAAATTTATGAAAATATTTTTGAAAAAGGGATGAAATTGATTCCACAAGAAAGGAAAGTCCCCTGAAAAAGCCAAAGATGCAATTGAAGTGGATACAACTTCTAAAAATATTGAAGAAGTAAAAATGAAATTTTGAATATATGTTCAAAGTATTCTATTTGAGTTTGAACTTATTTTTATACGTATATGAATTTTAAAAAAATATCGTAATTTATATTATTTTTTTATTAGAAAATATATAGTTATACGAAAAAAATTACGAAAAAACAGGAAAATTTGAAAAAAATACTGGACAAATATTGAAAATAGTGTATAATAGTCTAGTAAATTTAAATTATGAAATTAAATCGGAGGTTTTGATAAAAATGTCAAAAAAAGAATTTGTAGATGCTTATGCAAAAGCTACAGGAGAAACTAAAAAGAGAGCTGAAGAATTGGTAAACCAATTTTTTTAGATACAGTTGAAGAATCATTATTGAAAGGAGATTCAGTTCAATTTGTTGGATGGGGAACATTTGAAGTAAAAAGAAAGAGCAGCAAGAACTGGAATTAATCCACAAACTAAAAGAAGAAATTCAAAATACCTGCAAAAAAAGTTGTTAAATTTAAAGTAGGTAAAAAAATTAGCTGATAATGTAGCAGAAGGTAAAATAATTTTACTACAAAAATTATTAAGAGGCTATTTCTAAATGAAAAATCATTGTAGAGATAGTCTTTTTACTTAAAAATAAATTAAAAAAAGATAAAGTAAAGACAGGTAAAAGTATGATTTTTGTATAATTTATTAAGAATATTGCTTTATTTTTGTAATAATGATTCTGGCAATATTCAATGGGAAAATTATTAAAATTTTTTTAAATCACGTTTATTTCAGAAAATAGGAAACGACAATTTCCTGAATAAGAGAGAAGAAGCAACACTTATTCATTTTTCGTCAGTTGGAGAATTTAATTTATCGCAGGAATTAATTGAAAAAAATTTTTGGAAAGTGGAAAAAAAGAAAAAAATAATTCTTTTCAGTTATGACGGACACAGGATTTTCAGCAGTAAATAAAAAAATATTCTGAAAATGACAATGTAAAAGTTTTTTTATTTTTCCGCTCGATGATTTTTTTGTACTTCGTAAAAATTTATAAAAAAATATAAAATAAAAAAACTATAATAATAGAAACAGAAATTTGGCCAAATTTGTATTATTTTGCCGCTAAAAAAATGGGAAATTGTTTATTGTAAATGGAAGATTGACTGAAAGAAAACTAAAATCCTATTTAAAATTTAACTGGTTTATAAAAAAATACGATAAATCGCGCAGAAAAAAATAATGGTGCAAAAGCGATTTTGACAAAAAAAGATACGAAAAAAATTGGGAATTAGTGAAAATAAGATAAAAAGTGTATAAAAAAATCTGAAAATATTCAATAAAATATAATGAAATATCTGACGAAAAGAAAAAAATATTATTTTGACACAGTTTTTGGATAAAAAAATAAAAAAATAATTGTATGTGGAAGTACACGTCCTGATGAAGAAAAAAATTTGGCTGGAAGTTTTGAAAAATAAATCAGAATAATAAATATCAATTAGTTCTTGTTCCAAGACATTTGGAAAGAATTGATGAAATTGAAAAAAATAATTTTTGGAAAAATTTTTTTCTAAAAAAAGATTATTTACTATTGACTGCAATTGAAAAAAATAAAAATAAATTTAGAAGCAGAAAAATAAAAAAAGAAATCGTGATAATTGATAAAATGGGGATTTTGACTGATTTTTTTATCAACTGGCTGATTTTTGTTTTTTTGTAGGCGGGACACTTGTAAATATTGGGGGACATTCAATTTTTGGAGCCATTATTTTATGGGAAAAAAAGCCGATTATTGGGAAATATTTTCAAAATATTGAAGAAATTGTGAGGATGCGCAGGAACTTGGGTTTATTGAAGTTGTGGAAAAATGAAAATGAAATTATCGAATATTTGAAAAAAATCTGAAAATGTTGATACGAAAAGATTTTTTGAAAAATAATGAAATTGATAAAATCTTAAACGAAATTTGTTAAAATAAAATTGGAAAAAAATAAAAAAATTAAGGAAAATAATAAAAATGGAAAATAAAATTGAAATTATTGGAAAAATGGTCAGAAGATAGAAATTACTGAAGCTGAAAAAGAAAAAGGGAAAAAAATTAAAAAAAGTAAATGATGAATTTAAAAATAAATACAGAAAAAGTAAAATTATAAATGAGCAGGAAATTTGGAAATATTTTTGAAAAACCTAAAAAAATTATAATAAATATATGTATGAAATGCTTGAATTTCCTGAGTATTTGATGTATAATAATAAAAGTGTTGATAAATATCGTGGAAAATGGAATGAATTTTTTTCAGAAATGACAATGATATTTATTTAGAAATTGGCTGTAGGGAAGGTAATTTTACTGTTGGAAAATGCCGAAAAATTTAAAGACAGAAATTATATTGCTTTTAGAATTAAGATTTAAAAGGCTTGTTTTAGGAGCAAGAAAGTCTAAAAAAAGAAATTTACATAATATTTTGTTTGTGAGAAAAAGAGGAGAGACAATATTAGATTTTTTTAGGTAAAAATGAAATTTCAGGAGTATATATTAATTTTCCAGATCCTTGGGAAGGACAAGAAAGGAAAAAGAGTTATAACAGAAAAGTTTATTTTTCAAAATTAGATATTGTATTAAAAACTGATGGAAAATTATTTTTCAAGACAGATCACGAACAATATTATAAAGATGTTTTAGAATTAGTAGATAAACTTGATAACTATAAAATTATTTACCATACAAAACGATTTGCATAATTCAGAAAAAGCAAGTGAAAATATTGAAACTGAATTTGAACAAATGTTTTTAAGTAAACATAATATGAATATCAAGTATATCGAAATTAAAAAAATTAAAGTAAAAATTTTAAATCAATAAAAATATTGAAAGGAGAAAATATAAGAATAAATTTTTGAAGATACAATTAGATTTAATGTTTAGTAAAAAAATTGTTTATCAAAAATTTCTTATAAAAATTATGGAAAATAAAAATACATACAATGAGTTACTTTATAAATCTAATCCATTTACTTATACAGTTCCAGCTTTATTAGAAGCTCAAGGAAAATTATTTGGATTAACACCGAAAGATTCAAGAAAAGCTAGAATATTAGAATTAGGATCATCATTTGGAGGAAATATAATAACACAGGCGCTTTATAATCCTGAAGCTGAATTTGTTGGTGTAGATTTGACGGCAGAACAAGTAAAAAGGAAATGAAGTTATTGAAAAAAATAGGTTTAAAAAAATATAAAAATTAATTGAAAAAGAATATTTTTTGGATATAAATGAAGATTTTGGGAAAATTTGATTATATTATTGTTCATGGTGTATTTTTCTTGGGTTCCTGATATTGTAAAGGAAAAATCATTAAAAATTTGTAATGAAAATTTAACAGAAGAAGGAATTGCATATATTTCGTACAATACATATCCAGGATGGAAAGAAGCTGATAAAATACGTGAAATGATGCTTTATGCAAATAAATATTTTTCCGGAAGTTTCACAAGGAGACAAAGTTCAACGTGGAAAAAGCATTTATTTCAATTGTAGCAGAACAAATGAAAATTTATACTGATGTTGCTGAGAAAAAAGGAGATTTTCATTAAACAAATCGAAGGGATTTTTAAATATGCAGGATTATTATGTTGGACATGAACAACTTGAAAATATTAATGATCCGATGTATTTACATGAATTTGTAGATATGTTAAGAAAAAGAAAATTTACAATATATATCTGATGTTGGTTTAAGATTATCAATTGCAAGTGTATATAACGATAGTACAATAGAAAAATTACAGCAATTATCGCAAGGAGATCCTGTAATAAAAGAACAATGTCTTGATTATATATTAGATACTAAGTTCAGAAGAGCATTAATTTGTAAAAATAGTCAAGCTGAAAAACTTAATTTTTTTCTGAAACTTTTCCTAATGATATATTAGATTCATTCCTGCTAACATTAAAAATATACGAAAGAAGAAATTGAAACATTGAATGAAGAAAAATGTAAAAAGCAATTATGCTTCATTTAATTGAAAACACCAAACAAGAGTTTCACTATTCAGGATGCTTTTGAAATATTGGGAAGAAAATATTAACAATGAAGATAAAAATGAAGAAAAACTAATGAAGTTCTTGCAAATTTAAGAAAATTTGTTTTTAAATAGCATGATCAATGCTAAAATTAAATTCTATTGTTCTGAAAAATGAAATGGTTCCTTATGAAGAAAAATCAAGTTTATATTCCAGAAATATTTAGAAATTATATAAGAACTCTGATTATTGAGGAAGGTGCTGGAATAATTGGAATAGGAAATTCCAGAAATGAAATTATCAACGATATGAATAATGTAGACGTAATTGTGGCAGATATTTTGTCGGAACCAAAAACAGAAGAAGAAGCCATAAAAGAACTTTCTAAAAACAACCATTTATAGAACAATGGAAAATGGAGAAGGCGTTCAAATAACAGCTAATGAATATTTTCCTGAAAGTATAAAAAATTAGAATTTTTGGGATATTTTTGCTAAAAAGTAAGATATTTGCATAAGTTTGATTTAAAAATAATAAAAAGGTCTATTTTCTAAACTTAAATTTAGAGTATAAAAATGTGATAGGTAATTACTTAGCACATCGACCAAAAATAAGTTTTGGGTTTAATTCTAAAAATGTTATGGATATAGTTTGTTATACATTATAAATATTACTAATTTCATTTTTGCACTAAAAACATTTCAATAGACATAATAAAAAAACATGTTATAATGAAAATCGCCAAAAAAATCAGAGAATATATTTAAGTTTTTAAGTAATTCTACTGTTTAATCAAAGTATTTTTAAAAAAATAGATAGGTTAAAATGAAATAACATTTGAAAAAGATTTAGAGATTTTTGATTTTCTAAATAAAAAGGAGAAAAAGTGAAAACATTACAAAAATTTTTTTAGAACTTTTAGAACTTGATAATATAATCAAATTTCTGAAAAACAAATATTTTTTAAATTATTTATAATTTACCTTATTATTAAATTGGGAAAAGTACTTTAAAACAAGAATAGAAAAAAATATTAAAAATTATACTGGAAAAAAATCAAATATTGATAAAAAGCGTGTCTTCTTTTTTTACTTTCAATATATTCTATTTTTGTATTATTGTATTTTAGTTTATGTCTCGATTGAAATACTTGGAATAAATACCACTTCGATTACAACATTTTTTAGGAGCAACGGGGATTGTTTTTAGGGATTGCATTTAAGGAGACATTGGGGAATTTTTGCGGTGGACTCATAATTTTACTTTTTAAGCCGTTTCGAGTTGGAGATACGATAGAGTACAATAATTATATTGGAACTGTTAAAAAGATAGAGCTATTTTTATACAAAAATGTTAAATCCACAAAATGAGCTTGTAATTATACCAAATGGAATAGTTACTAATACTGAAATTCGTAATATTAAAGAAAATGGTGAACGTAGGCTCGACCTAACAATAGGAGTTTCATACAAAAAGTGATATTCAGAAAGTAAAAAAATATTTTTGAATAAAAATTGTTCAGGAAGAAACAATGAATGAAGTTGAAGAAACGGAAATTAAAAAAATAATTTACTGATTAAACTTCAAAATACTATTCTTGAAAATAAAAAAATAAAAGTAAAATTAATATTTTTTTCGATGATTTTTTTCAGGAAAAATGAGGGAAATGGAAGAAGAAGCAAGTAAAAATAGTCATATTAATGATGAAGAGCTGGAAGAAAAATAAAACTGAGATAGCTGAAAAAAGCTGCTGATGAGAACAAAAAGTTGATTTTTAGCTTCAAAAAGCTCCTGTTATTGGGGTAGGAGAACTATCCGATTCTGCAATAATGTTTTATGTTTATGTCTATACGCGTTCAGAAAATTATTTAACTCTTAAAACTAAAGTTAAATGAAAAAAATAAAAAATCGAATTTGATAAGGAAGGTATTGAAATACCTTATCCACAAAATGGATGTGCATATGATAAATAAAACGGATATATATTAAAAAATTTAAATTAGATATATAAATTTAATAGACAAAAAGGAGAAAAAAATGAAAATAAAGAGATTTTTTTGAATGACAATGCAGCACAAAAGCAATTGTTATGTGATTTCTTATGAAAATGACTGTTATGTTATAGATCCTGGTCAGGAAGAAATGGATGAAGTTATTGCCTATATTAGAGAAAATAATTTGAATTTATTAGCAATTTTATTGACTCATGGACATTGGGATCATATTTTTGGGGATTCCATCTATATTAGAATATAAAGAAGTGCCGATTTATATAAGTGAAAAAGGATATGATTTTTTTATTTAATCCTGAATTGTCGCTTTTTTGCCTGGCGAGAAGGAAAATTTGAATTAAGCAGTAATGCTCAGATTATAACTTTGAAAGAAAATGATAAATTGGGGAAAAATGGGAAACTAAGCGAAGATACTAGCACTAATGAGATTTTTTTAATTTTGAGATAATTGAAACGCTGGGGCACAGCAGAGGAGATATTTGTTATTATGACAAAGCTAATAAAATGTTAATTTCAGGAGATACGTTATTTGCTGGAAGTTATGGAAGAGTGGATTTACCGACGAGTGATCCGATTCAAATGGGAAAAATCTTTTGAAAAATTGATGGCATTGGATGCCGATGTAAAAGGTTTATCCTGGACATAGTTTTGATACGACTATTGGTCAGGAAAAAAAGATATTATTAAAAAAAGGTAAAAAAATATGAAAAATTATAATTCAAAAAGTAAATTTTGCAAAAATATTTGTGAATGAAAAATTTAAAGGAGAAATTGGTACAGGAATAGTTGCATATGTTGGGATTTCTAATGAAGACACTGAAAAAGATATTAATTTTTTTGTATTGATAAATTGATTAATTTACGAATTTTTAATGATGAAAAATAACAAAATGAATTTGTCGTTGAAAGATGTAAATGGAGAATTGCTTGTTGTCAGCAATTTTACTATTTATGGAAATACAAAAAAGGAAGACGTCCAAGTTATACTGATTCAGCACCTGCAGAAAAAGCATACAAAATTTATGATTTATTCCTAAAAAAAATTGGAAAAAGTAGATACTAGGATAGAAACGGGAGAATTTGGAGAATACATGAAAAATTGTTTCAGAAAACGATGGACCTGTAAATTTAATAATTGATTCACAGTAAAAATAGAAAGGAGAAAAAAATAAAATGATGAGAAAAATCAACTTTTACAATGGCTTGCATGTTATTGACTGTAGGTTGTACAGGATTACAGACAAATGGAAATAAAAATGAGAGTAAAAAGGATAATTTTTTTCAAATAATAATAATGGAAATGAAAATATTACTATTGAAATAGTGGGAAATAATGGGAAAGAAGAAAAAGTAATTAATACTCAGATAGAAAAATTCTACTAACGAAAGAGGAGATACAGAAAATATTGAAATTTCGGCAACAGAGGATTTAGAAAAAAATAATAGTGAATTAAATGAAAAAAATAGATAATTTAAAAAGTTACAAAAATTATTTGATGAAAAATATGATGGTTGATCGTTCAATGCCAAATTCTCAATTAGTATTACAAAAAGTTATCTGGACTAAAAAAAGAAAAACATCAAGAAATATTAAAAATGGAACAGAAAGTCAAAAAGAAAACTGTAGCATTACAAAAATCAGTTATTAAAGTCGTATAGTCACTGGAAAGGAACAAAATATGAACTTGGAGGAGATTCTGCAACTGGAATTGATTGTTCAGCATTAACACGTAGAGTTTACCGTGAAGTATATGGATATGAATTGCCAAGAAAAGACTGATCAGCAAATAAAAATTGGTTCACATATTTCAAGAGAAAATTTGAAAACCTGGAGATATTGTGTTTTTTTAGACCAGATGAAAAAAATAATCATACAGCAGTTTATTTAGGAGATACACTTTTTATTAATGCATCAACATCTAAAGGAGTTGTAATTTCTACATTAGAAAATACATATTGGAATAAATATTTTAAATATGGAGTAAGAGTTAGAACAGTTTAGTAAAAAAATTTAAGAATATGTATTAAGTTTTAGTTTGATACATATTTTTATTTATTAATTTTATTTAGTCATTAGGTCTAAATCAAAAAAACATTTTTTTATATTGAAAAGAATTGAGAATAGTGTATTATATATACATTAGATTTAGGGTAATTAATAATAAAAATAACAAAATCTTAGGTAAGAAACCTTAATCAAAAAGTTTTTTAGGAGGAAAAAAATAATGAAAAATTACAAAGTGGCAATCATTGGAGCGACTGGACTTGTTGGAAGAATGTTTTTTTAAAAGTATTAAAAGAAAGAAACTTTCCTGTGGAGAAATTATATCTTTATGCTTCACCAAGTTCGGCAGGGAAAAAAATTGAGTTTAATGGAACAGAATACACTGTTATGGAATTAAAAAGATGAAACAATAGCAGATGATATTGATGTGGCTTTATTTTCGGCTGGTGGAGGAGTATCACTTGAATATGCTCCAAAATTTAAGGCAAAAGGTGCAGTTGTTATAGATAACAGCAGTGCTTGGAGAATGGATGAAAAATATTCCGTTAATAGTTCCTGAAGCAAATCCTGAGGCACTGGAAAAATCATCCAGGAATTATTGCGAATCCAAACTGTTCTACAATTCAGGTAATGCCTGTATTAAAAAGTTTTACAGGAAAAAAATATGGATTGAAAAAGGGTAATTTATTCAACTTATCAGGCTGTGGCAGGTTCTGGACAAAAAGGAATTGAGGATTTGGAAGCTAACTTGAAGGGAGAGCCATCGAAAAGGGTATCCACATCAAATTGCATTTAATGCATTGCCGCACATTGACGTTTTCTTGGATAATGGATATACAAAAGAAGAAGAAAAAAATGATTAACGAAACTAGAAAAATATTAAACTTGCCAGACTTAAAAAGTAACTGCGACTTGTGTAAGAGTGCCAGTTAGATATGGGCATGCAGTGTCAGTAAATGTGGAATTGGAAAAACCGTTTGAATTAGAAGATGTAATTCGTGAATTTGAGGAAAAAGAGGGAATTATAGTGCAGAATGACGGTAAGAACAATGTTTATCCAATGCCAATAAATGCTCAAGGTACTGATGAAGTTTATGTCGGAAGAATTAGAAAAGATTTTTCGGCAGATAATGCTTTAAATTTATGGGTTGTGGCAGATAATATAAGAAAAAGGTGCTGCTACAAATACAATTCAGATTGCTGAAACTTTAATAAAAAGGAGCATTATAATAAAATATGAAATTTCGTACAATAAAAAAATAAAATATTAATACTATTAGTTTTTATTGCAACTTTCGTAACAGGTTATAGTGATGATATAAAAGTTGGAATGGAGTGTGGATATGCTCCTTTCAACTGGTTTCAAAATGACGCTAAACATGGCGCTGTGAAAGTGGATGGAGGTTATTGTGGCGGATATGACGTTGAAATAGCCAAAGTTATTGCGAAAAAGCTAAATAAAAAAATCTAGTAATTGTAAAAAAACTGAATGGGATGCTTTGCTTGGACCTGCAATTAATTCGGGAAAAGTTGACTTGGTTATAGCGGGAATGTCTGCAACGCCAGAAAGACGTCAAAGCCTAGCTTTTTCAAAATCGTATTATGAATCAGATTTGGTAGTAGTTGTGAAAAAAAATGGAAAATATGCAAACGCTAAGTCGATTAATGATTTTGCGGGAGCAAAAATCACAGGACAGTTAAATACTCTTCATTATGATGTTATTGATCAGATGAAAGGGTGTACAAAAGCAAACTGCAATGGAAAATTTTCCAGCGATGATAGTTGCCTTAAATTCTGGGAAAATTGATGGATATATATCGGAAAGACCAGGAGCAATGGCAGCGCAATTTTCAAATCCAGATTTAAAAATTTATTTCATTTGATAAAAATACAGGATTTAAGTACGATACAACAGAAGTAAATGTTGCAGTTGGAATGAAATTGGGAAATACAGAGCTGGAAGAGAAAAGTTAATAAAATTTTTGGATGAGGATTTGACTCAAAAGTGCGACAGGAAATAATGGAAAAGGCTATACAAAAATCAGCCAGGGAGGAAATTCACGTTCATTTACTGGATGGGTAACTTACTTTATTCAAAAAAACTGGAAAGAATTTGTAAAAGGAACACTTGTAACGCTATTTATTTCGATTACAGGTACAGTAGTTGGATTTTTGATTGGTCTAGTAGTTGCATTGTTTAGACATTCGGAATCTGAAACTGATGAGCAGACACAAAAATATAAAAAATATGGACTTAAATTTATAAATACACTTTCATCAGTTTATATTGCCGTATTTAGAGGAACCCCGATGATAGTACAGTCAATGGTAATTTACTATGGACTATCTCAGGTATTCAATATAAATTTATCGCCAATGGTAGCGGCATTATTTATTGTCTCAATAAATACAGGTGCATATATGAGTGAAATTATCCGTGGGAGGGAATTGATTCGATTGACAATGGACAATTTGAAGCGGCAAAAGCTATTGGAATGACAAATTTTCAGTTGATGCAAAGTATTATTTTTTTCCGCAGATGTTTAGAAATATTTTTACCAATGATTGGAAATGAGCTTATTGTAAATATTAAAGACACATCTGTATTAAATGTGATAAGTGTGACAGAGTTGTTCTTTATTTCAAAATCTGTTGCAGGAACTTATTCACGTTATTATGAAGTATTTATTATAACAAGTGTAATTTATTTCTTCTTAACATTTACACTGTCATTAATTTTAAAACAAATCGAAAAAGAATTGATGGGCCTCAACATTTTGAGTTTTTTGGATGATACTGATGAGGAGGAGAAATAATGAGTAAAAAGGTTATTGAAATAAAAAAATATTAGAAAAGATTTTTGGAAAGAGAACAGTTTTTAAGGGATGTAAACTTTGATGTTCATGAAAAGGAAGTTGTAAGTATAATCGGTCTCGTCTGGAAGTGGGAAATCAACGTTGTTAAGATGTATAAACTTGCTTGAAAAAGCCTACAAGTGGACAAGTTTTAATTCATGGAAAAGATGCAATGGCAGGAGATGTGTCGCTTGTTACGTTGCGGGAAAAAGTAGGAATGGTGTTTCAGCAGTTTAATTTGTTTAATAATTTAAGTGTTTTGGAAAACTGTGTAATTGGGCAAATGAAAGTCTTAAAAAAATCACGTGAAGAAGCCGAAAAATAGCAAAAGGAATTTTTAGCAAAAGTAGGAATGGAACGTTTTATTCACGCAAAGCCAAATCAAATTTCGGGTGGACAAAAGCAAAGGGTGGCAATAGCAAGAGCATTGGCAATGCAGCCAGAAGTTTTACTGTTTGATGAGCCGACATCGGCACTAGATCCTGAAATGGTTGGAGAAGTTCTGAAAGTAATGAAAGACTTGGCAAACAGTGGACTTACAATGATTGTTGTAACACATGAAATGGATTTTGCACACGATGTTTCGAGTCGAGTTGTATTTATGGATCAAGGTATAATTGTGGAAGATGACAAACCTGAAAAATATTTTTGGAAATCTGAAACATGAGAGAACTAAAGAATTTTTTGAGTAGAATGTTAAGCAAGTAATTATATAAAAATTAAAAAGGATTTTTAGCTATTTAAAATTAGGAAATTAATCTATACGAAATATAATTTATGCTAAAAAAAGTGATAAAAAAATAAGAAATTCCTTTGAAATTTTTTAAAAAAATAGTGTAAAATAGTAAAAGTTAGAAAAAAATTAAAAAGAAAAAAATTATTAAAAATTAAAGGAGAAAAAAATGGCAAAAAGAAAGCTGAAGATATTAAATTAACTTTAACGGATGAAGAAAGAGAAGGATTGGATAACGAAGGAATAAAAAAAGGGTTTTAACTAACAAAGCTGTTTTTAGAAGCGGCTAAAAAGATATGAATTTTCTAAAGAAGAAAAAAAGAAGAATTTGATTATTTCTTCAATAATGAAAGACATAAATTTTTTTATTGCAAAAATTAATTGAAAATAAAATTTCTGTAAAATGAAAATGATGTTACAAAAGTATATACTGATAACAAAACCTAATTTTGATGCACAAAATATTCCTTTTTCTCAAGCAAGAGAAATTATCCAAAGAGATTTATTAAATCAACAAGTTGCTACATTAGAAGCTGAAGAATTAAATAAATTAGTTGAAGAAATGGGAGATGCAGTAAATATTACTAAAGAGGAATTATTATTCTCAAAAAGGTGATGTTGAAGTATTAAAAAAACTTTAATAGTTGGTAAAAGTAATTGAAAGAAAAAAATGAATGACGAAAAATTTGAAGAACAAGAACAAAACCAAAAAGATCTTGAGATAATCAAAGATAATGTATACATCAATTATTATTTAGATTTAGAAGTAAGAAAAAAATGTAAAAAGTAACTCAAGAAGAAATTGCTCAAATTTATGAAAATGAAAAAAAGCTAAATTAGGAAATGTAACTCCAAATAGTGCTTACCAACAAATTGCTAATGGACTATTAAAACAATAAAGCAGTTGAAGAAAGAAATAACTTAATCAACAAAATTTCTGAAGAATATAAAGTTGACGAAGTTGCAAAAAGAATATGCTGAAAATGAAGAAAATTAATAAAAACTAAATTATGATGAAAACTTGAAAAGTAGTAAATTTACGAAATTCAAGTTTTTTTATAATTATTTCTTTATTATTATAAAATTATGGTAAAATTACTTTAATACTAAATTTTATTAAAAATTTGAGAATAGTTTTTTTAGATTTTTGAAAGTAGTAAATTTTTTTGGAAATGGGAAATTATTATGAAAAAAAGTATTTTTTTAGGAATAAATATAATTTTATTGTGGATTACACTTTTGGCATTTCTATAGATTTCCAATAACTGAAAAATATGAGTTTATTCTTGTACAATAAAAAAAGTTTATAGAAGGTTGCTCTTTAGTACAATTGATTCGTTTGTAAAAGATAAAAATGACTTATTATTTAATATTAATTTTGGCGGGGAAGAGCAGGATGATGTAGGAAGAGCGTACGTGAAAAGGATTGATGAAAAATGGAGATATCTGGATAGGATATGTTTATTCTTTTGATGAAATTATGGAAGAAAAGTCCAGCTTATGCTAGCAATCCTCCAAATGGAAATGGGCTGGTAGTGGAAGAATATGTAAATAGACATTCAGGATATTTTTTTATGTAACTTCAAATGAAACAAAATATCATTTGACAAAAGAAGAAATAATGAAAAAAATTTGATTTAAAAAGAATTAAAATTTAAAAAGTCCAAAAATTTTTTTGTAGATAAGTTTGGGACGGATAGAGAATTGTCAAATTGGTATAAATATACATATGAACTGCCACAGAGCAAATTAAAAAGATGAGAAAGATGTAAAGGCTGCAAAAGAAGATTGAAGAAACAATAAAAAGAGAAGAATATTTTTGGTTATTGAGTTTAGTTCTTTGTCTGATATTGCAAATATTATTTTTAGTAAAAAAATAAAAAGGAGATGGTACATAATGATTAATTTTTTTAGAAACAGTTTTGTTAATGAACTGAATGTAGAAGTTGTTTCTTTTCCGATTGTTGCTTGCAGTTATCTTTTGGAGGAATTGTTGGATATACACGTGAAAAGGATAATAAACCTGCAGGATTTAGAACGCATATACTAGTATGCTTTAGAGCAGCGGTTATTTCAATGGTACAGGATCAGTTGAGACTTAATATTCTGGAACTTGCGAGTATGAATTTAAAATTATCAGGAGCTATAAAAAAACAGATTTAGAAGACTGGGAGCCCAGGTTGTAAGTGGAATAGGATTTTTAGGTGCAGGAAGCATAATGAAGGAAAAGGGTGAAACTGTTGGAGGTATGACAACTGCAGCTGGAATATGGGCAACAGGCTGTGCGGGACTTGGAATAGGATGGGGATTTTATAATTTGGCAATTCCAGCAATAGTGTTTATACTTATAATAATCGTGATATTTAAAAAAATTTGAACCTAAAATTGTAAAAAGTAAAAATTTTTAAAATTTGAAATAAAAATTCTTGGAAAATCAAAAATTATGCCAAAGGGCTTTTTGGCAGCATACGAAGTATTTAATCAGAAGTTGATAAGAATAACACAAATAGATAAAAAAATCAATCTGAGAATATAGCAATTTTTTACTGTAAATATGGATGAAAAAAATTGATATTTCTGATATAATTGTGTCACTTTCAGCGATTAGGGCTGTGGAGATTGTGAAAGAGAACTACAACTAAAAAGGATTTAAAAAGGGTATTTTTTTGATTTATTGAAAAGTAATAAATAATTATTTTGATAAATTTTTATAGCTTTTAGAACAGTGCCACTTGGATTATCCCTTTGAAAAAAACTCAAATTTGGATAAAACAATATATTATTGACAATGAATTAAAAAGGCATTGGTGAATTACATTAGGAAACAACGAACAAGTAAACCAATTAGAAACAATTTTTAAATCACTGAAAACAATATGAAAAATTTTTCCCAATGGGTTCATACTTTTTAATTCACTCACTCTAAAAATCTTGAAAAATCTCATAAGAAAATATTCTAAAACACCAGTAATTTTTTTGGACATATGGGAGGTTATAATTGGATGGAAGTAACAGATTTTTGTAAAAAAATATGCCAAATGCCTACATTGATTTATCCGCCACTTTTTTTACACTCGCATTAAAAATGATAATAATAGAGACAGTTACTGATAAATACCTATTTAGTTCTGACGCTCCTTATGGTGATTCATTTTTAAATAAACAGACAATAGAATATTTAAGTCCATCTAAAAAAATATCAGATAAAAGTACTTGGAGGGAATATCATAAAAATTATTAGGGTTAAAAATAAGAATAAATATGTTTTTATAAAAAGGAGGTAGTCATCCCCCTTATCCCAACTAATTTTTCAAACATTTTTTTCTGCACTGACCAAAAACTCGCTTTTGATTTAAAAATAAAAAGTTTTTCAAAAAAATTTAAATAGGCGTATAAAGATTTATTCAAAAAGATTTACTCTATTTTAAAAAAATCTTAGAATTATTTCCAATAAATTTATTCTACTTCAAAAACTGCCATATACGGCAAATGATCCGACAGCTTTGTCCATTCCTGCGAATCATCATTTATAAAAAAACTTTGCTTAGTTCTGTAATTTTCAGCTTTTTTTAGCCATTATATAATCAATTCTCTGTGTTTCAAGATTTCTGTTTTTCAAGATTTGATTTATTTTTCCAAGTCCTTACCTTCAAAAATAAGTGTCATTCCAGTTTTCAGCAATTTTTTGGTAAAAATTCTGTTGTTGGCAAAAGGTTAAAATCACCGCATAAAAATTTTTATATCGCCCTTAAATTCCTCAATTACTGTAAATAAATCTTCAATTCCTCATTTTTGTTATCCAAACTGTTATCTAAATGAGTATTTACAATCAAGATTTTCTTTTTAAATTTTTTTCCGTTTTTCAATCTTGCTGCTAAAAACCTGTCTTTTTCCTTGCTGTTTCCAGGCAATTGATGAATATAGATATTTTTTTACATCATATTTTTGAAATAAAAGCAATTCCATATTCTCCGCTATCAAAGTCCATCGCTTTTTGAAAATAATAATAATTATATCCTAATTCCTGTGCCATTTCCTGTACAACATCACGAAAATTTACTTCTCTTCGTATTTCTATCAACTTCTTGAAGCCCGATAAAATCTGGCTTATACTTTTTCAAACTCTGAGCAAGTTCTCTTCCATTAGTGAGCCTTGCCCCCAAAAATATTGTATGTTATCAGTCTAAATTCCATTTTTTTATTTCCTATCCTTTTTTTATTTTTATCTGTATAAGCAATTAGTTTCCTGTTGATTAAAAACCATTTCAATTCATCTTTAGTCAAATATTCATAACTTCGATTTTTTTATCTTTTCCATCTCCATTTGGAAAGCACTTCAAATGTATTGTAATCGACATCTTCTAGAATTTTTACCTTCAAAAATAAATATTTTTTTATCATCTTTTTATAAATTTTTTATTCAAGAATTTTTACTTTATCTTTATTAATTCCTTCTACTTTAAACCCTATCCAAGTATATGTACCAAAACAACTTAAAAATATCCTATTTACATAATAAACATTATATTTGTCTTTTTCCATAAAATGAATCAGTATTTATAGTATCTGATAAAAAAATTCGAATGTTTCAGGATTTTTCAATTTTTATCAAGTTTCCAAAGTCCTATGCTGCTATTTCCTATATACACATTATTTTTTTATCTTTCGCAAAAATATTCATTTAAAACTTTAAAACTCATAATATCAGCATTTTTCTATTTTTTATCCCGATAATAAATTTTATTCTCATTTTTCCAGTAATTTTTCCTAACTTCTCAAAAATTTTTTTAATTTTTTTACATCTTTTATTTTTTTACCCATGTAATAAACATTCTTATCGTCTTTTTAAAAGAGAAAAATCCTATCAACTCAACAGTTTTTCGGATTTGCTCCTTCTAAAATTTCATTTCCATAATAAACCTTGCCTCTATCTATCGAATAATAATCTCCTATAATTTGTGCAACATCTCCAAATCCCACATTTGCCAAAACTAAAAAAATACTAATCCTTTCAAGATATTTTTTTCTTCACATTTTTCCTTTCTATTCAAATCCAAAAATTCTATAAATTTCTTTTCAAAGCAAAAAAATTACAACGAAAAAAATTATCTGACTTTTCTATATTTTTCTCCTTTTCTTTTCCCCAAACCGCCCCTTTTTTACCAATTTACTCAAAAATCTTCTATTTGCTCATTTTTTTATTAATGAACAACTTTTTTTAGTTGACTCTTATGTACGAATCCCCTAAATTCAGTAATCTTATGATTTTCATCAGGATTTGTCGAATGCTTATCTGTATAAACATAATACCAGTCACCATTTGCCATAATATACTTCACAGTTTCCTTATTTTTCCAGTTTTTGTAACAATTTTTTTGAATTTGTACTTGGTTTTTTTCACGCATATTCGCATATCCATCCTTTGAATTTACTTCATACCACTTTTATATCATTTTCATCTAAAAATTGCATCATCATCCAAATCATGGAATTCATCTAATTTTTTTCACTTTTAAGTTTTGTAATTTTTGATTTCGCACCGTCAATTTTCTTTATGTCAGTAACTTGAGCATAAACTGTTGTAAAAATCACATTCTGTATAAGGTGTTACTTTTTTTATTATAACTTTTTACTGGAGACTGCATTTCCCCTTTTTTTAATTTTTTTCCATTTTTCTCAAATTCTTCTGGAAAAGTTTTTTTAATATTTCAACTTTAGCTTTTTTTCTTCTTCATCGAATTCCTTATCATAATCCTTATTCTTATCCCAATTATAAAAAAATCAAAAATCCCTAAGTAGTAAGATTATCGCTTTTTCCATTCACAATAGCCTTATTATTAGGATAAAATAGCATTTGTCCATATCCTGGTGATGAACAAGGCACATTCGGATCACTTCTGTCCCAACTAATTTTAAAGGTACCCTTTAAATTCAAAAATTAATCCGTCATCAGTCAAAATCATCTCATCAGATTTCTTATTTTGCCCAAAAAGACAGCATAGAAATTAACAGAAAAAAACAACAAAAAAACAAATTTCTAAATTTAAAAATTTTTTTAGGTTTCATAAAATGCTCACCTCTACTTTTTTTATTTAATAAAAATTAATATCCAGTTTTTTTCACTTTTCCAGTCCAGTTACAATCGTAATTCCAGAACTTGTTCCCAGTCTTGTTGCTCCCAGTTCAATATATTTTTTCGCAGTTTCAAAGTCCTTTCACTCCTCCGCTGGCTTTTACTTGTGCCTTATCTCCCACAGTTTTTTTCATAAGTGCCACATCTTCAAATGTCGCTCCTCCTACTCCAAATCCTGTCGAAGTTTTTACAAAATCTGCATTTGCATTAACTGACAATTCACACGCTTTCACTTTTTCCTCATCAGTCAAATAGCAAGTTTCAATTATTACCTTTAAAACATTGCTTCCAATCGCCTCTTTTATTTTTCTAATTTCGTTTTCCACTAAATCATAGTCCTTGTCCTTCAATGCTCCAATATTAATAACCATGTCAATTTCCGAAGCACCGTCTTCAATAGCCTTTTTCGCTTCAAATACCTTCACATCAGTCGCCATCGCTCCCAAAGGAAACCCAACTACTGCCGCAACCTTCACATTACTATCCTTAACTTGACTAAAAGCATATTTCACATTCGCTCCATTTACACAAACTGAATAAAACCCGTATTCTTTTGCTTCATCACATAGTTTTTTTACATTTTCCTTTGTAGCTGTTGCTTTCAAAATTGTATGATCAATAAATTTGTTTATTTTCATCATTACCATTCCCTTCCTTGATTTATTGTTTTATTATTTTTTTATTCTACTATAAGTATACCGAGTTTTTTTCCCTTTTAGCAACTATCTTTTTAGCAATTGCAGTAAAAAGTAAATTTATCAGGATGATAAGTTATTGTTTCGTATTGGAAAAAGATTTCCGTTGGATAAATACGCGTAAGTTTCAATAACTACAACTCTGTCAATATTTTTCCAGATTTATATACCGTCTTTCCTCATCTGTTGCACTTCTGAACTTTATTTCCCGTCTTGAATACGATATTTTTTTAAATTCAGTTCATTTTCTAGATACTCGTAAATAGATTTACTGGCTATTTCGTCATTTAGATAAGTTACTATTTTTCTATCAAAAATAAGACGTAGCATACTGCACAACTTCGTCATCCAAGGAATAAGTACGGACAACCTTGTAAAAATCAGCAGTTTTAGAAACATTAAATTTTTTTCCATCAGTTCCTCAACACCTTGTACTATATATAGACTTACTAAATTTGCCTTGACATCTATATTTTTTTATCTTATTCAATTCTTGAAACGTCTGTATCGAAGTAAGCGAAATATTTTTTTCAAATCTCCTTTTTCCAGCACAATCGACTTTTTCCCTTTATTTTTTTGAATATATCCCTCAGACTCCAATAATGCAAGTGCTTTTCTCACAGTAAGTACCGAACATGAATAATCTATCGTCAAAATCAGCCTCACTTTTTTTAAGTAGTCTTTTTGACTTTAATTTTTCCATCTTTTTATTTGTTTTTTTATATTTTCATAAACTTCCTTATATTTACTCATTTCACAATACCTTTCCATAGTAATTAATATATTATACTTTAATTTATTTAAAATAACAACCAGAATATATCTTTTTTTATTTTTCGAAAACATCTATATATATGTATTGACTTTTTAAAAAGATATGTTATAATAAGTTTGTAAGAAAAATTAATTACTCAAAGGAGATGATTTAAAATGGCTGTTAAAAACAAAGTCGTTATCGTTACAGGAGCTTCTTCAGGAATTGGAAAAGCTACTGCAAAATTATTAGGGGAAAGTGGAGCAAAAGTTGTACTTGCTGCAAGAGATGAGGAAAAATTACAGCAAGTTGTTGCTGAAATAAAGGAAAAAGGAGGAGAAGCCACTTACAAAGTGACAGATGTGTCAAAAAGAGAGGAAGTAAAAGCATTGGTTGACTTTGCAATTTCTGAATACGGAAAAATAGATGTTATTTTCAATAATGCGGGATTAATGCCAAATGCACCATTGTCAGAACTAAAAAATAGTGAATGGGACGAAATGATTGATGTAAATTTAAAAGGTGTCCTAAACGGTATAGAAGCTGTACTTCCACATTTTATCAAGCAAAAATCTGGACACGTTATTAGCACATCTTCTGTTGCTGGATTAAATACATATCTTGGAGCAGGAGTTTACTGTGCCACAAAACATGGTGTAAAAGCACTAATGGAAGTACTAAGAAAAGAAAGCGCCAATGAAAAAATGAATGTCCGTACAACAACATTATATTTAGGAGCATTTAAAACTGAACTTGCAACACGTATTACAAATAAAGCAATTAAGGAAAGAATTGAATTTCTTTACGACACAATTGGAGCAGATCCTATAATAGTTGCCGAAGCTGTAAAATTTGCGATTGATTTGCCGGAAGAAGTGAGTATGAATGAAATTACGCTTTATCCAACAGCGCAATTATAAATTTATTTAAATTTTTCCTAAAAAAAGATACTTTTGATTGACAAAGTTATTTGTTTCGATTTAATTTAAAATATTTCTTAAAAATATGCTGTAAAATATGTTATCATTTTTAAATGTACAGTTTTTAAAAATTAGACTATCTTGGTTTAGAATGAATATTATTCTTTGAACTGCACCTCTAATCTTGTTTGTGTCCAAAAATTTTTTTGGTGCAGTTTATTTTTTTGTCAACATTTTATTTAATTTTACAATAAGATTTTTCCTTACAGATTTTTTTCCTATAAGTAAACAAATTATATAACAAAATTTTTAAAATTGTGAGAAAAAAATTTTTCTTGGTTTTTACACTACATTTAGATTTTTACAAAAATTTATCTTTCAAATATTTCCATAAAACTACCATCAGCACCACCATTATTACAAAAATTATTCCCAAAAGCAAAAATCCTGTTTCTTGAAGCGGTAATTTCACATTCATTCCATAAAATCCAAAAAAATCATATTTGGAACGGTAATCAATATCGTTACTGCTGCCAAAAAGTTTCATTGTTATATTCATATTATTGCCAATATATGATGAATATGTTTCTCTCGTTGTCTTACAAATTTCACAGTACGAAGATGACAAATCAAGTGTAAAGTTTATTTCTTGCAAAATTCTTGTCATATATTCTTCATATTGCTCAAATTGTTCATCCTCTTTTAAATTTTTCAACAACATAATCCAAGTTTCTCAATGCAATATTATAAACATAAAATCCTTGCTCCACTTCTGAAAGCGAAATCAATTTCTCATTACTTTGTTTCTCTCTTAAAACCGTTTCTATCTTATCGTGCTCTCCAATCAGAATCCGAACATATTTATACAGACTTTGAGAAATTTTATGAAGCATATTTAGAAAAAAACGATTTTTCCTCAAGAACTTCATTTCTTAACTTGACATATTCTTCAACAAATTCATAAAAAAATCGTTGTAATAATCATCGTCTAAAATAACAATCTTGTCTTCTTTCAAAAAAATTACAATTGGATTAATTTCATAAGATGTAAATTCTTTATCTTTTTGTAGATTTTTTTACAGTTGGATAATATAATTTATAAATTTCCCAATCCGATTTTTGAAATTCTTGGAGTAAAAATTTCCTCATCAATAACATTCTTTATTTTGTCCTCTTCAATTTCCAATCTTTCAGATAAGACTTTATAATCTTCATCTTTCAAATTGTATACATAAGAAATAGTTTTTCCCGCTTTTTCGTATTTATTCTTTTTATCATAATTACCTTTCCTAAACGTCTATTTTTCCCTCTAAAGTCAATAGTCATTCCCATTTTACTTACCTCCATTTTTTTCTTATCAACATTTTTCCTTATTACTTAGTATTTCTTCTTCTTTTCCATCGGTACTCTTACTGTTAATATTATCCAGAACTTTTCCACCTAAAAAAATCCTGCGAGTAACGATTTTTATATCAATTCCCGCTCCATCAGAAATTCCATCGTTAATTTTTTTCCAATACTTTGAGTAATGTCAGAAATTAATTTGTTCGTATTTCCATCTCCATACATTGTTATTTTTGTCAATATTGTGTAATGGTGCCGCCACATTTTTTGCAACTTCAGGGAGTGCTTTGAAATACATTTCTGCAACAGCCGCTTCTCCGTATTTTTTCATTGCTTCTGCCTTTTTATCAAGTCCTTCCGCTTCCGCAAGCAATGTTTCTTTTTTACCTCTGGCTTCTGCTAGCAGCATTTTTTTCTTTTGCCTGTGCTTCTGCATTTCCTCTAGCTTCAATTCCTTCTGCCTCTGCAAGCATTTTTAATTTTATCGCATTTGCTTCTGCCTCTGCCTGTATTTTCTGAGCCTCCGCTTCTGCTAAAGCCTGTAATTTTATTCCTTCTGCTTGTTTCTGTCTTTTATAGAGTTCAGCATCTGCGTGTTTTTGCTCTTCAACCAGTCTTGCTTCTGCGTCTTTTGTCATATTGTACAATTTTGCATCAGCTTTAATTTGTTGGTCAATTTTAATTTCAGATTCTAATTTTTGCTTTTATTTGCACGAATTGCCTGGTCTTGCTGAGTAAAATTCGCATCTCCAATTACTTCTTCGTATTCTTTACGATTTTTTTCCTTTTGAATATCATAAGTTATGTCCGCAAGAGCCTGTTTTGTATCACTTTCAATTTTTAAATCTGCTTGCTTAATTTTTAAAGCATTTTGTTTCTCAGCAATTTCTTCTTCAGTTTTTATTTCAATGTCTTGTGCTTCTTTATAAGCCTGTGCCCTTGCAATCGCAACTTCTTTTTTTCTGAATTTGCCTTCGCAATGCTTGCATCTTTTGATATTCTACTTGTATTCTCAATTCCCCAGATTATCAATAACTCCCTTTTCATCAGTAAAAGACTGCACATTAAACGATTTTAGCTCAAGTCCCATTTTTCTCAAGTCGTCAATTACATTTTCTTCAACTTTCTGATTAAAAACTTTCCGATTTTGAACCATATCCTTTAAATTCATTTGTCCAATAATTTCCCTCAGATTACCTTCTAGCACATCTTTTTATCGCATTGCTCATATACTCGTGATTTTTTTATTTAAAAAGTTTCTTTACTTGCAATTAGCATTATATCTTGTGTTGTTCCAACTTGTAATTTCACAATCGCATCTGCTTTTTATATTAATAAAATCATTCGTTGGAACAAACTGTTTCGTATCAACATCAACCGAAAACACTGCCAAATCAAGATAATCAACCCTTTCAAATGCTCTCACATAAAATGCAAGCCGTCCACTGACCATTCTCTTTCTAAATCCCGAAATAAACGCCATTTTTATCATTTGGCACTCTCACGTATGCAAAACAATGACAAAATAATTCCTAAAAACAACAATAACAATAATTCCGTAAACTACAACTGCTGCCATTTTTTTCTACTCCTTCTCTAATTTTATTTCTATATTAATTTTTACCACATAATTTTTTTAAATCAATATTTCCAAAATTACTTTTGATTATCAAAATTATTTATTTTTTTATTTGAATTAAAATAATTCTTGAAAAAAAGACTTAAAAATATGTTATCATTTTATGTATGCAATTTTAAAAATAAAATAACTATTAATATATAATTTTTAGGAGGAAAAAAATAAATGGTTATAAAACCTAGATTAAAAAGGTGGTTTAGCACTTACGAACCATCCAATTGGAGCAAAAAGAATTTGTAAAAAGGCAAATTGATTATGTAAAATCCCAAGACAAATATGAAGGACCAAAAAAAGTATTAATTATCGGCTCTTCATCTGGTTATGGACTTGCAACAAGAATTTCACTGGCATTTGGTGCTGGAGCGGAAACTATTGGAGTTGCTTTTTGAAAAAAAGGTGTGGAAGGAAAAAGAGTTGGTTCTGCTGGTTGGTGGAATACAATTGCCTTTTAATGAAGCTGCTGAAAAAAAGAAGGCTTAGTTTCTAAAAAAACTTTATTGGGGACGCTTTCTCAATGGAAATGAAAGATGATGTAATAAAATTCATCAAAGAAGAATTTGGTGGAAAAATTGACTTATTAATTTATAGCTTAGCAAGTGGAGTTAGAACTGATCCTATTGACGGCACAACTTATCGTTCAGCACTAAAATCTACGACAAAAGAAATTACAGGACCAACTATTAATTTTGAAAAAAAGAAACTATGGAAGAAACAACAATGGGCGTTGCAACTCCAGAAGAAATTAAAAGTACTGTAAAAGTTATGGGTGGAGAAGACTGGAAACTGTGGATTGAAGCACTTGATAAGGGTGGCGTTCTTTCTGAAGGTTTCAAAACAGTAGCTTACTCATATTTAGGGCCAAAAAGTAACTTACGGAATTTATAAAGGAAGGTACAATTGGAGCTGCAAAAAGAGATTTGGAACATACTTCTGATATTTTTGAATGACTTTTTTAAAAAGAAAAAAATATAACGGAGAAGCATATGTTTCGCTAAGTAAGGCACTAATGACAAGAGCAAGTGCAGTTATCCCTATTTTCCCATTATATGCGGCGTTGCTTTATAAAGTAATGAAGGAAAAAGGTATCCATGAAGGAACAATCGAGCAAAAACATAGATTATTAACTCAAATGGTTTATGGAAACAATCCTGTAATTGATGAAGAAAGAAGATTACGTCCAGATAACTGGGAAATGCGTGAAGACGTTCAGGAAGAAGTGGAAGCGCTTTGGGACAAGGTTACTCCTGAAAACTTTAAGGAAATTAGTGATTACGCTGGAGCAAGAGCAGAATTTATGCAATTAAATGGATTTGATTTTGACAATGTTGATTATAATGCTGATGTTGATTTGGATGAATTGGCAAAATTAGTACCTTAATTAACTGAATTTAAAAATTATAACTATTTACTCAAATTTTTAATATTTAACTTTTATTAGTTTAATTTTGAAAAAAATTCGAGTATTTCACAAAATAAAAAAAGAACATACTTTTTAAATTTTTTTGATTACACAATTTAAATAGAATGTTCTTTTTTTATATTTTTAATTTTCTTCTACAATTTTTATGAGTTTCAAAAATTCTGTTCATTTCCTTTTTTAAATGTCGGCGAACCTACCAAATCAAATTCTTTATCTGTTGGCTGTCTACATACTGCTGCATAGTAAAATTCGTGTATTTTATCTGTACCGCCTTTTTATATCTCTAAGTCCTGTTTTACCCAACATTCCATTAAAATTCTTAATTATTTCATGAATTTGATTAAGAGTATGTGGCATTTTTTTCCCGTCTTTTATATAGCTTTTCTTCCATAATCAATGAACCAATTCCAGGACAAACTGCAACATTTTTGCCCATCTTTATTATAAAACTTAATCCACTCTTCCTCACTCATAAACAGCACACCTCTTTCATCTTTATAAGGTTCCGCTACTCCAAAAACGGAAAAATGCCAATAGTCCCAAAAAAATAAGTTTTTTTCATACCAATCTCTCCTTTTTTTATTATTTTTTTAAACATAATTTAAATTCTCATTTCTAAACTAAGTATACCACATGTTATACAAAAATTCAAAATAGTTAAAACCATCTTTTTTTAATAATTTTTTTCTATTTCCAATATGAATTTGCTAACTTTAAAAACAGGATCATCCCTATCTTCATTATAAACTATGTAATCAATAAATATCTGCTCTACTTCGGAATTATTCTTCATTTGAAATAAAATATTATAAATCATTAATTTTAAATCTTTATCAATTTTATGATTTAATGAATTTTTGGCATATTTTATAACAATTTTTCTGTAATTTTTTTCCAGACTTTCTGTATACATCAAAAATATAAATAATTTTTTTCATCATTTCCTGACTATTTTCATCAAAAAAATATTCACATATTTTTTTATTAATTCATCTGTTATTTTAAATTCAAAAATTAATTGAAGCATTTACAATATTTGCATATTTTTTTCAAGAGATGGAAAAATTTTTTTACAGAATCTAAATATTTGTTTTTCCCATTTACGTTTATTCACTTTTTCCATTTTCCAATTTTTATTTCATTTAATTTTTTTCTATCTCCATTTCATCTTTTTTTAATGGCAGGTACTTTTTAGGAACATTTTTAAGTATTGATTTTTTTCAAAAAAATTGAAAAAGAAATATAATTTACTTATCCATTTTTCCTTTTTTTCATAACTGCTAAAAATAACCTGCTTTTTTTATTAAAATACATTTTAATGGTTTTTCCAAGCAATGCGGCGGCACAGGCTTTATGATGTCCATCAATTATAAAATTTATAAATTGTCCAAAATTATAAACAATTGCTCTAGGCTCATTATTGTCATTCATTTTTTTAATTTTTTTCAATATAATACTGAATTCTTTTTGGGATTATAGACATCTGTTGTCTGTGTGGGATACAAATATGCTGGTTGTCCTGCTATATACGTAAAAATCATTATCTATTAAACATTTTTTTCAGCTGTTGCAGGATTTAAAACCATATTATTTGGAACATTCCAGAAAAAAATTTCCATTTCCATCGGTTGGATAACATTCGGCATCTGCAATCATATAAAATCCATTATCTAAGAGCTTTAGCAAAAGGAGTCATTGTCTTTATGGAATTTTTCTAATGAAATAAAATCTGAATTTATTTTTTCCCTGTATTTCTAAAAATCTCTTTACAGTTAGCATTTTTCTATTCCGTATCCCTGTTGCAAGCAATGATTCTATTGTAGGAATGTACTCTTTATTCATTTGAATTAAAGGAACATTATTTAACCTTATTTGAGAAAGATATCCATTTTTTTAAATTTTTGACTTCTTTGCGAACTTCCCTAAGCTTTCCAGCTCCATTTATATAAACTACTCTTGAATCTTTTAATATTAATCATTTTCAGATGTGTCAACTTCCACGTCTACTAACTCAACTGACAATTTTTTTCTTTATTTTTTTCCGAAAAACATAATTTATCACCTTTTTTTATTTCATGCTTAATTTATTATACCTTGAAATCATTTTTACAGTAAACTCATTTTTAAATTAAAAATTTACTTTTTTTCATAACATTATTTTTTAAAAAAACTATTGCTAAAAAAATTCAAAAAAATATACAATATAAACATTCTAATACAATAAAAATTAAATATAGAAGGAGAAAAATATGAGATTATCAAAAGCGTTTTTAAAAACATACAAGGAAGCACCAAAGAAGCTCAAATTGTGAGCCATCAGCTTATGCTTAGAGCATTTATGATTAAACAGCTTACAAGGGGAGTTTATACTTATTTGCCATTTGGGTATAGGGTTCTTAAAAAGATAGAAAATATTACGAGAGAAGAAATGGATAGAGCCGGGGCTCAAGAAGTGCTCATGCCTGTACTACAGCCCGCTTCACTTTGGGAAGAATCTGGACGTTGGTTTGCCTATGGACCTGAACTTATGAGATTAAAAGATAGAAATGAGAGAGAATTTTCGCTGGGACCTACTCACGAAGAAGTTATTACAGATGTTGTGAGAGATTCGATTTCATCATACAAAGAACTACCTTTTAACGTTTATCAGATTCAGACAAAGTTTAGAGATGAAATGCGTCCAAGATTTGGGCTTATGCGTGGAAGGGAATTTGTGATGAAGGATGGCTACAGCTTCCATTTGACACAGGAGTCGCTTGATGAGGAATATTTGAACATGAAAGACACTTATTCAAGAATTTTTGAAAGAATGGGACTTAATTACAGGGCAGTTGAGGCTGATACTGGTTCTATTGGTGGAGATGCTTCACATGAATTTATGGTACTCGCAGAAAGTGGAGAAGATGATATTTTATACAGCGACTCTTCAGATTATGCAGCAAACGTTGAAAAAGCAACAAGTATTATTGAATTAAAAGAAAGCAATGAAGAAAAAAACTTCAAAAAGAATTAGTTGAAACTCCAAATGCAAAAAAACAATTGAGGATTTGGCTAATTTCTTGAATATTCCTAAAGAAAAAAACTGTAAAGGCGGTAATGCTAAAGGAAATTCTTGAAGATGGGGGAAAAAAATTTGTTCTGGCTCTTATAAGAGGAGACTTAGATGTAAATCCTATAAAAAGTAAAAAAATGCTAATCGGAGCTTCTACAGAGCTTGAAATGATGACTGAGGAAGAATGTGAAAAAAATTTGGACTGGTTGCTGGATATGCAGGTTCTTATGAAAAAAAGAAGGCTTATACGTTATAATTGACGAAACTGTAAAATATGTGCGAAACTTTGCTTTAGGTGCTAATAAAGTTGATTATCACTATGTGAATGTAAATCTTGAAGACTTGGCATACGACTTAGTTGCAGATATCAGAACTGCCAAAGCTGGAGACCTTTCCCTGATGGAAAAGGAGTCCTAAAAATTGCACGTGGAATAGAAGTTGGGCATATTTTTCAAACTTGGGGAAAAAAATATTCAAAAGCATTAAATGCTACTGTTCTTGATGAAAATGGAAAACAACAATTTATAAAAATGGGATGTTACGGAATGGGAATGTCTAGAATTATTTCAGCTGCAATCGAACAAAACCACGATGAATACGGTATAATCTGGCCAAAAGCAATAGCCCCTTACCACGTTGACGTAATAATCGCCAATATGAAAGACGAAACACAGGTAAATATAGGTGAAAAATTGTATAATGAACTAAATCAAAATAAAATTGAAACAGTATTAGATGACAGAAATGAAAGAGCAGGATTCAAATTCAAAGATGCTGACTTAATTGGTTTCCCACTAAAAAAATAGTTGTTGGAAAAAGGTGCAGCTGATGGAATTGTGGAAGTGAAAGATAGAAAAAAACTGGTGAAAGTACGGATGTAAAAAGTTGAGGAAGTTTTTGAATTTTGTGAATAATTTTATGGCAGAGTAAAAATTTTTGACATATAAATACTTGTTTTTAAATAAAGGAGCATATCTTGTGTTTAATAGATTAAAAAAAACTTGTTTAAAAAGGAAAAATGAAAAAAAGTATTACTGATACTTCCTACAGATAATAATATAGTAAAATATAAAATAAATTTGAAGGAAGGTTCTGAATTGGTAAAATGGAAAAATTTTGGAAAAATAATCCTGGAAATATCAGAGAACTTGAAGGTTTAGGTGATTCAGCTTTTTTTAATTGCCTATGTTTTGTTTTGGAATATTACAGAATAAAAGGCTTTAATGTTGAAATTTTAAACGACGAAACAGAAAAATAACAAATGGATATACGTAAAAGATAACGGTTACTACCTTCTCCCTTTGTTAATAAATTTCTATTATGATGAAAATAACGAATTAAAAAAATATCAGCTACAATTCAAATTCATCATAAGGAAATCTTTCCAAATGGTATTTTTTGAGTATGTCTATCCACAACAGAAAGCTAAAAATGCTATAGATGGACTTTTTGAACTTTTTGAAACTTGGGCTGATTTAGATTGGCTGACATTATGTGATTGCCTAAAATTTGAAAAATCAGAATATATGAGCATGAGAATTGATTTAGACAAAGAAAAAATAAAGTCAAAACATGTGTTTTACGGGCCTGTTCTTAGTTACCCTAATTTTTGATGTAGAAGAGGCAAAATCGAAAGGAATTGATATTGATCCTTACATTGATGAGTTTTGTCCTTGCTGCTTGTTCACGAATTCTATGGAAGCCTTTGATGAGCAAATTAAAGATACAAGCCAAAAATTATGCAATAAGACTTTTTGCAATGAAAAAAATCCAGATGGAAAAAAATTGATGCTGATTGCAGAATTAATGGTGAAGAATATCCGCAAGCTGAGAAATATTTAAAAAAATTATACAAAAAAACTTGGAAAAAAAGTGTGATATTATGAAGTTTAGGAAACAATATGTAATTATTAGAAACGTTGAAAAATAAAAAAATTATTAATTAAAAAGAGAGACAAGTAGTCGGAGGTGCAAACAAAATGGAAAAATATAAATTCTAAAAAAATAAAAAAAATATAGTATTTGATTTAGGAAATGTTTTAATAAAATTTGATAAAGACACGTATTTAGAAGAAAAAAATTACCTAAAGAAAAAAAGAGGCATTTCATCAAAATGTAATTAATACAAAAAGAATGGCAAATGCTTGACAGGGGAACGTTGACTTATCCTGAAGCTAAAAAAATTTTTTTAAGGAAAAAAAGTCCACATTTGGCTACTGAGATTGATAATTTTTTTGATAAGGACTTTTTTAAATTGTTAAAGCCTATTAAAGAAAATATCGAACTTCTTTATAAATTGAAAGATTATTATGAGTATAAATTATACGTACTTTCAAATTTTTCATAAGGATTCTTTTTGAATATGTTTTTTTAAACACAATGATTTTTTTAGATTGTTTGAAGGCTGCCTAGTTTCTTGCTATTTCAAACTTTTTAAAGCCAGAAGAAAAAAATTTATGACACTCTTCTTTATGAATTTGGATTGATTCCAGAAGAAACATTGTTTATTGATGATATGAAGGAAAAATATTGAAGCTGCTGAAAAATAAAGGGAATCAGAGGACTTCATTTGCCAGATTATACTAAATTAGAAGAGGAATTGAAAAACATTTTTGAAAAATTTAATAAATTTAAAAAAATCAGGAAGTTACTTCAAAACATTATATTTGAATAATTTCTTGATTTTTTTATTTTAGTTTTACTATTGACTTTGTGAAAAAAAATGCACTATAATATTATTAAAGAATTCTAAATTTTTATAGGAGATGATTTTTTTATGAGAAAGATTATTAATTCGCCATCAAAAATACATTCAAGGAAAAGATGAAATCGCTAATTTGGCATCTTATTACAAATTACGTGGTAACAGCGGAGCATATCTTTTAGTAGATAAATTTATTTTTTTGATAATTTTAAGGATAAAATTGTTAAAAGTTTTGAAAAAAAGAAGGCGTAAACTACCATATCGAAGTTTTTTTGGCGGAGAATGTTCGAAAAATGAAATTAACCGAAATATTGATATTCTAAAAAGAAAAAAATGTGATGCAGTATTTGGAATCGGTGGAGGAAAAAAACTCTTGATGCGGCAAAAGCAGTATCGTATTACGAAAATATTCCTGTCTTCATCGTTCCGACAATTGCTTCAACAGATGCACCATGCAGCGCTTTGTCAGTAATCTACACTCCAAATGGAGAATTTGAAGAATACCTGTTCTTAAAGGCAAATCCTGATATGGTAATAATGGATACTGATGTAATCGTAAATGCACCTGCTAGACTTCTTGTCGCTGGAATTGGAGATGCACTTGCCACTTACTATGAAGCCAAAGCCTGTGTTGATTCAAATGCCTCTTCAATCGCTGGAGGAGGTATTACAAAAAGCCGCTATTGCAATTGCAGAACTATGTAAAGATACACTGTTTCAAGATGGTTTAAAAGCTAAAATTGCGGTGGAAAATAAAGTAGTTACACAAGCTGTTGAAAATATAATTGAAGCAAATACTTATTTAAGTGGAATTGGATTTGAAAGTGGAGGACTTGCGGCAGCTCATGCTATTCATAATGGACTTACAATTTTAGAAGAAGGACACCACATGTATCATGGAGAAAAAGTTGCATTCGGAACAATTACACAATTAGTTCTGGAAAATAGATGTCTATGTGAAATCAAAAAAGTTGTAGAGTTCTGTAAGAGTGTAGGACTTCCAACAACATTAGAAGAATTGGGAATGGGAAGTGTTTCTAAAGAAAGATTGTACGAAGTAGCAAAGGCAAGTACAGCCGAAGGTGAAACAATTCATAATATGCCATTCAAAGTTACTGCCGATGATGTTTTTTTGCGGCTATTTTAGTAGCAGATGAACTTGGTAAAAATTAATAACTAACAATAAAATATTTGATTTTTTTAATTTTTAAATTCACTTTTTTTCGTACGGAGCGTCGTTATGGCGCTTCATTATTTTTGTTACTTATAAAAAAAATAGGAAGTACCATTTCTGATACTTCCTTAATTTTTCCCAAAAAAACACTTTAAAAGTTTTTATTCAATTCCTAATTTATTTCTTCACATCATAAATTAATTTTTTTCCCCATCACTATCTAGTACAACTGTACTGTTTTTCAGGTACTTCATTGCTTAAAAATCATTTTTTTGATAAGTTAGTTTCTATATCTTTTTGAACAAAAACGTTTTTAGAGGTCTTGCTCCATAAGCTGGGTCGTAAGCCTCATTTACAATATAATCTAGAGCTTTGTCTGTAAATTCAATTTTTTTATGTATTGTTCCTTTTAATTTATCGTTTATTTCATCAAGGATAAGTGAAATAATATTTTTTTACGCTTTCTTTTTCCTAATGCCTTAAATACGATAATGTCGTCAATTCTGTTCAAGAATTCTGGCTTGAATCTATGTTTCATTTCATTTAGTACAGCCTCTTTTGTTGGCTCTGAAACTTGCGGATCTTCCAATATAATTTCACTTCCAATATTTGAAGTCATAATGATAATTGTATTCTTAAAGTCTACAACTTTTCCCTTTTACCATCTGTAAGCCTTCCATCATCAAGTAGTTGCAACAGAATATTAAATACATCTGGATGGGCCTTTTCAATTTCGTCAAACAGGATTACTGAATAAGGTTTTCTTCTTACTGCTTCTGTCAACTGACCACCTTCTTCATATCCTACATACCCTGGAGGTGCTCCGATTAATCTTGTGGTGCTGAATTTATCCATGTATTCACTCATATCAATTCTAATAATATTGCTTTCATCGTCAAACAGGTTAAATGCAAGAGTTTTTGTCAAATAAGTCTTACCAACACCTGTTGGTCCTAAGAAAATGAATGAACCAATTGGACGGTTTGGATCTTTTAATCCAGCACGTGAACGAATTATTGTGTCACTTATTGTTGTGATTGCTTCATCTTGTCCGATTACTCTTTTCATCATTTGTTCTGCAAGGTGTAAGATTTTTTCACGTTCTCCTTGTAACAATTTTTGAAACTGGTATTCCAGTCCATTTTCCAACAATTTCTGCTATTTCTTCACTGTCAATTTCCTGTTTTTAATAATTTATTTGCATCTGGATTTTGATTTTTGGCTTTTTCTTCTTCATCTGCTCTTTCTTTTTCCAGTGCTGGCAATTTACCGTATTGGAGTTCAGCCAATTTGTTATAGTCATTTTTTCTTTGTGCATCAGCAATTTGAAGTTTAACTTTTTCAATTTCTGTATTAATATTTTTGAATTTTTTCAACTTCCTGCTTTTCACTTTCCCATTGTGCCTTAAATGCAGCTTTTTTCTCATTAAGTTCTGCCAATTCTTTTTCTAATGTAACAAGTCTATCTTTAGAAGCCTGATCTTTTTCCTTCTCAAGTGCCACTTTTTTTCAATTTCAAGCTGCATAACACGTCTTGTCACTTCGTCAAGTTCTGTCGGCATTGAATTAATTTCAGTCTTTACTTTTGCAGCCGCCTCGTCAATCAAGTCTATCGCTTTATCTGGTAAAAAAATCTGTCATTTATATATCTGTCACTCATCGTAGCCGCAGTAACTATCGCATTATCCGTAATTCTGATTCCGTGGAAAATTTCAAATTTTTCTTTTAATCCACGTAAAATTGAAATTGTATCTTCCACAGTCGGCTCATCTACCATTACAGGCTGAAATCTACGCTCAAGCGCCGCATCCTTTTCAATATATTTTCTATACTCATCAATTGTAGTAGCTCCGATAACCTTTATTTCCCCACGTGCAAGCATTGGCTTCAAAAGGTTTCCAGCGTCCATAGACCCTTCTGTTTTTTTCCCGCTCCCACAATGTTATGAACTTCATCAATGAAAAGTATTATTCTTCCTTCACTTTTTTTCAATTTCTTCCAATACCGCTTTTAATCTTTCCTCAAATTCCCCACGATATTTCGCTCCTGCAACCAAGGCACCCATATCAAGCGAGAAAAATTGTCTTGTCCTTCAAGTTTTTCAGGCACATCGCCTTTTAGTATTCTCTGTGCAATTCCTTCTGCAATGGCTGTTTTCCCAACTCCAGGCTCTCCAATCAAAAATCGGATTATTTTTTTATTTCTTCTTGATAAAATCTGTATAGCCCGTCGGATTTCATTATCTCTTCCAATAATTGGATCAAGTTTACCTTTTTCGAGCCAGTTCAACCAGATCTTTTTCCAAATTTATCTAATGCTTCGTATGTACTTTCTGGATTATCTGTCATAATTTTTTTCTACCTCCTCTTACACTTTCAAGTACAGTTTCAAACTGCTTCTTATTTATTCCGTAATCTTTTCAAAAAAATTGTTATTATCATAACTTGCCAAAAACAAATGTTCTGTACTAATATAGCTGTCCCCCATTTTCTTAGCAATATCTCTTGCTCCAACGAGAACTCTATTTAGTTCTCCATTCGCTCTTGGCTCACTATTTCCACCTTCAATCTTAGGAAAATTTTCCAATTTGTTTTCAATCTTCCTAATCACATCAGTCGTATCAATTCCCATTTTTTTAAGAACACTAGGAATCAATCCATCCATCTGCCCCACAAGTGCAAGCAGTAAATGTTCCACCTTTATATCAGAATGTCTGTATCTAATCGCAAAGTTATTAGCCTCTGAAATAGCCTCAAAACTTTTTTGCGTAAAGTTCTGTTCCATATCCATCACCTTTTTCTTTTTAAATTTTTCTAACTTATTAGCACTCTATCTATATGGTTGCTAACAAATATAATATATCACTATTTAATATTTTTTTGTCAACATTTTTTTGAATTTTTACATTTTCCTCAAAAAAATTTATTTATATATTCAACAAAGGCTGTAATTTCAGTATTTAGAGAGTAAAATATATTTTTTTAAAATTCATAATAATAAAAAAATCATAGCTAAATTAATAGTTAGTTATCTAAACTTTAATATTTTTTTATCAAATAACACACTCATAATCAATGAGTTGAAACATTGCCATCAATCTGATACAATAAAAAGAAAAGCACGGGAGGCTCTTAAAAAAAGAAATTTATGTTATGGATGATTTTTTTGAAATAGATAAAAAAAGTAATAATTAAATATGGAAAATACAAATTTTAATAGTGTAAAAATTTAATTTCTATTATTTTCAAAAATAATGTAATGCCTAAAAAAATTATAAAAAAAATATGATAATTAAAATTATAAAAAAATAATGATTTACAGGAATGAACGAAATTATTGGATTATTTATCATACATGGCGTTTTTGGAGATTGGTTAAAAATAAAATGAAGAAAAAGAAGGAGAAATTTATGAAATATGTAGCAATTGATGAGCAAGATGAAAAAAAGGGTTTGAGGAATATATTGAAAGTTTGAAAAAAAGTGGAATGGAACTTTCAGAAGAAGAAATACAGGAAATAAAGGATGACATTAACGATCAAGTAGCCTTTTGCCTAATGAATAATGATAAAAAAATTTGATGAAATTTTTTTGAAAAAAAGTATCTGAAATTAATGAAGAAGCCTATTTAAATGGCTATGGATGGGCAGCTTTAATTGAAAGTTATTTTGGAGAATAATTATCCAGAACTTTATGAAGATTATGATTCTGATCCTGAAGCTGGGGGATATGTTGGACGCTATTTTTGGAAATACTAAGGAAAACTGGGAAAAAAATTCAGAAAGTGGCTGAAATAGTTGAGGATTTGATTGAAAATGAAGATAAAATTTATAAATATATTGAGGAAAAATGGAGATGATATTTTTTTGGGATTCATTTTAAGTAAAAAAATAGAAATGAGGGAAAATGAAGATAGCGTTTAATGTAAATGATAATGGCGATATTGAGGATTTTGAAGTTGACTGGCTTGGGAAAAAAAGTGTATGTATCAATGGAAGAAGCTGAAATTTATGATAAGGAACTGGAAAAACAGATGTCTCTTATTCTTGATAATGTAGAAGAATGGGATGTCAAAATAAAGAATAGCATTGTAAAAAAAATATTTAGGTATGGCAAACAGCCGTTTAAAAAGAGAATAAATTGTCTGTTCCACTGGAGAAGGTTATTCAAAAAAATTGGGAAATAGCTTAACTAAATACGATGTAGAAAATGCTAGAAATGGAATTATTACAGAAAAACTTTTTTTCTTTCAAAAATTTAATAATTGATGAAATAATGCCATATTCTATTAGTCAATTTAGTGTGTGGGCTTACGATGAAGTACTTTTTTTGATGGATATATGTTTATAACTGACGCTGAGATTTATGAGAAAGTTGTTTTTTTGATGATTTGACAAATATTTATAAAAAAATCATAATTTTGGAAAAGGAATTATCACAATGAAGAATAGGGATTACATTGAAGGGTTTTATTGAAGGTGTCTTAATGTGCTGGAATGATGGGATGAAGGTTTGTCCTGAATATACGGCAATATATATTGATACATTTTTTTATTAGGGCGTGTCTGAAAAACTCAAAATCTATGTTATTTTTTTAATATTTTTTTGATTTTTAGAAATTATAAAAATTACGATAAAATCAGTGTTTATTATTTTTTTGATTTTTAGAAAAATTTGTTAAAAAAATTCATCATTTCGAGAGTTTTTCAGACACGCTCTAAATTAGAGAATAAAATTGAAAAAAATTTTTTTAAAGAAATATCAGAATTAAAAAAATAGAGAAATAGCAACAATTTTTAAAAAAATGACTTTAAAAATTGTTATGGTTTTATTTGAATACGGGGAAAATTTGGGAAAGCATTTTTTTGAAAAAGGATGATAAAATATATTTGAATACAGGATTGGATGTAAGCATAGATATAACAGACATTGCAGAGAAGTATTATAAAAAAATTTTTAAAAATCAATTGCTTTTTAAAACAGATAAAAGATATAATTAAATAAAAAAAGGAGAAAATATCGGAAGAAATAATAAAATATGGAGATAAATTGGATGAAAATAAGATATTCAAAATTTGAAATTAATATGTGGGATATGTTTTCTCTGATGATGTTTTTTTAGGACATTTATTAGCAGGAATTGATATTTTTACTTAATGAAAAAGAAAAAGGCTGGAATATTTTTTTAGCTATTGGGATAAGTTATTTTTATATATAGATTTCTTTTTGGTAATGATTATTAAAAAGTAAGATGAAATTTGATTTTTTTCTGATTATGAAGTCAAAATAAAAAGGTCTATTTTTTTGAGAAAACTATTGCGTATAATGATATAAAAAAACTTTGACAGTGAGAAAAAAATATATTAGGATCGTATGATATTTTTTTAAACTTTGACAGCTCAATAAATATTTATAAGTATTTTTTTGTAATTTAATAATTGATGTTTCAATAGAAAGTAATCATAAAAAGTTATATTTTTTTGTGACATAAAAAAATAAAGATGAAATTTTTGGACTATTTGTTGGAGAAAATAGGTTATCCCAAAAAGAAATTCGTGAAAAAGAAGAGGGAGAAAAAAATTATATGTAAAATATTCAATTTTTGAAAAGCATTTTTATGATGTGTTTTTGCAGTATTTAATTTAATGACAATTTTTTTCAGTTGGAATTGCTTGGGGATATTTAAATTTAATGATTAAATTGTTTACAATAATAATATTATTACTAGTAATGACTGTAATAAGATTTTTTAAAAAAGATTATATTATGAAAAGATATAGTAATTACAGTATATCAATTTCTGAAAAGAAAAAAAGAAATTTATGTTATGGATGATTTTTTTGAAACAGATAAAAAAAGTGATAGTTAATTATGAAAAATACAAATTTTAATAGCGTAAAAATTTAATTTTTTTATTATTTTCAAAATAATGTTATGCCTAAAAAAATTATAAAAAAATATGATAATTAAGATTATTGAATGTGAATCATATAACTATATTTATATTTGATTCTAATTACTAAAAAAATAACGAAAAAAACACAGAATTAATTTGCTTTTTTTAAAAAAATATAAAAGGTATAATATAATTAATAAAAAAAGAAAGGAAAGCAGAAAAAAATGGGAAAAGTGGAAAGAGTTACAATAATAGTTTTGGATAGTGTTGGAGCAGGAGAATTGCCTGATGCAAATTTATTTGATGACTGTGGGTCAAATACTTTAGGAAATATGGCAAAAGCTTATGGGGGAATGAGCTTGCCTAACATGGGGAAATTGGGGCTTGGAAATATTACTGAAATTGAAGGAACGCCAGCTGTTGAGAATGCCGAAGGGGCTTATGGAAGAGCAATTGAAGTGTCACACGGGAAAGATTCCACAACTGGACACTGGGAAATTGCCGGAGTACCATTGGAAAGACCATTTCCAAACTACCAAAATGGATTTTCAGATGAAGTTATAAAGGAATTTGAAGAAAAAACTGGAAGAAAAGTTATGTTAAACAAGCCACTTTCAGGAACTGTCGCAATTGATCAATATGGAGAAGAGCAGATAAAAACAGGTAACTGGATAGTTTACGGTTCAGCAGATCCTGTATTCCAGATTGCTGCAAATGAAGAAATTATACCATTGGAAGAACTTTACAAAGCATGTGAAATTGCACTTGAAATTTGTAACGAAAAATCACCTGTGGCAAGAGTAATTGCAAGACCTTATGTTGGTAAAAAAGTAGGAGAATTTAAGAGAACTGCAAACAGACACGACTTCTCAATTGATCCGCCAAAAGAAAGTATGCTTGAAAGATTAGAAAAAGCTGGACTTGATGTAGTTGGAATTGGGAAAACAAGTGATTTATTCAACGGAAAAGGAATTACAGACAATAGAAAAGCTAACCAAGATAATTTAGATGGAATTAAGAAAACGATAGCCGCATTGAAGGAAGATACAAAAGGATTGATTTTCACTAACTTAGTTGATTTTGATGCTGTTTACGGACATAGAAGAAATGTAGAAGGATATGTAAAGGCTTTAATCGAATTTGATAACTGGCTTCCTGAAATTCAAAAAAACTTGAAAGATGATGAAATTCTGATTATCACAGCTGATCACGGAAACGATCCTACATACAAAGGAACAGACCATACGAGAGAATATATACCTATTATGATTTGTGGTAAAAATGTTAAGAAGAACGTAAATATTGGAACAAGAAAAAAACTTTTTGCCGATATTGCAGCAACTGTTGAGGAAATTTTTATTGGGAACTGAAAAAGAAGGAAGTTTTGCAAAAAGAAATTTTGGAAGACTAATAGGTTAATTGAGGTTAAAAATTAGATGAAACGAGAAAAATTATGTTGAAAAACACCTTTTTGAAATATACGAATGTTTTTTTGGATAAAAAGAAGTTGAGTTTAATTTTTTTCTAAAATTCAAAATTCTAAATCTTTTTTTGAAAACTGAAACATATTCATTGAAGTATGAATTTAAAAAGGAAAAAAAGCCGATAAGATAAAAAAATATTTTCTTGAAAATGTATCTTTAGAAACAAATTTGTGAATACGAAAGTTTTGTTGAAACCGGAGAGAGATTAGAAGCAATCTCTTTTGAAATTAATAAAGGGAAATTAACAATAGGGAACAACTTCTGGGTTGTCTATGATGAAATTTGATGGAAATAATAATGATTTTTGATGTTGAGTATTTGAAAAATGGGATTGAAATTGCAATTTTTGAAAAAAACAAGGAATCAAATTTTTTAGTTTTTGGAGTTTCTTTTCTAGAAAATGTAAATGTAGAAAATGAAGTTCAAACATGGCTTGCAGCTGATTATGCAATAAATTTAAAAAGAAAGGATAAATAAATGCCAAAAATTAATAATAAACAACCTGAACATAAAAAGAAAAATGCCGATAAAAAAACGGAACAACTGGTTACAGAGTAAAAAAATAGATGGTGGAAAGCCGATAGAATTTAGAAAAAAATATTTGGAGATTCAAGTTTCAAAAAGGGGAGCATGAAGTTATAATATTTAGGACTGGACTTAAAAAGGTTGTGAAGAAAAATTAAGGTGGTGGGAAAAGAGGCAAAGGTTTCTGTAAGGATAGATGTCAGTTTACCGATAATGATGGTAATACTGCAATTAATAATAAATAATTTTGTTTTTTTCCGAAAACTTTCACTTTTTGAGAACAATTTTTAGTGTTATTTTTTTAATTTTGTTTTTTTGTATTTGATGTTTATGAGGGAAGTAATAAAAAGTGGATGTTGAAGAGTAGACAGCAAGAAATTTTAGCAGAGGATGATGATTTATGAAAGTTGGAGAGACAAAAGATAGGGAGCAAGAAGAAGAAAAGTGGCTGAATTGGGCGATTGAACTGCAAAGTCTGGCTCAGGCGGGACTGGCTTATGGCAAGGATAAGTTTGATATTGAGCGATTTGAGAGAATTAGAGAAATTTCAGCAGAGATGGTAGCTCATAAGACTGATATTTCGGTAGAAAAAGTAAAAAATCTGTTTTGCAATGAAGTTGGATATCAGACACCCTAAAATTGATACGAGAGCTGCAATTTTTGAGAATAATAAAATTTCTACTTATTCAGGAGAGTAATGGAAAATGGGCATTGCCAGGCGGATGGGCAGATGTACATCTTTCAGTTAAGGAAAATGTGTTAAAGGAAGTTAAGGAGGAAGCTGGAATTGAAGCAAGTGCCGAAATGATTATATCTTTGCTGGATGTAACAAAAAAATCAAGGAAAAGCAATTCCTTATGGCATAACAAAAATTTTTTTGTGTTGTGTAAATATATTAGTGGAAAATTTGAGAAAAAAATATAGAAACAATTGACAGCCAATATTTTGGAATAGATGAATTGCCAGAGCTTGCAACTAATAAAACTACCGCTGAACAGATAAAGATGTGCTTTGAGGCAAATGAGAATAGGAATAATTGGAAAGTTATTTTTTTGATTAGAAAAAAATATAAAAAAAGACTAATTCTAAAACTTATTAGTTCCAAAAATAGTCTTTTTTTATATATTAAACTTCTTTTACTTTTTAAAAATCTTTATCTTAAAAATTTACTTTATAAGGATTTATAATTAACGAGTACCTTTTTTTATTATGATCCTTTTGTCTTTTCTTTATATTTTCTAACTTGTCTTTCCAATCTGTCAGATAAGTCATCAATCGCTGCGTATAAGTCTTTATTTTCAGCTTCTATTTTTTTATTTTTTTGTACCACTTGCAAAAAAACTAATCCGTCAGCTTTGTGAACTGGACCTTCAGATTTTTGTATCTTCGACTGTCAGAACAACATCGATTTCTGTGATAGCATCCGAATACTTAGAAATTCTGCTTATTTTTTTCTTCAGTATAGTTTTTTTAATTGCATCTGTAATTTTTAAGTTGTTTTTCCGCTAATAATGATTTTTCATAAATCACCACATCCTTTCATCTATGTCAATAATATTGTACCTTGAAAAAAATAAAATGTCAATAGATGAAATAAAATAATTAAAAATTTTTTTATACAATTAATGATTAAAAAAATATATATTATTTATTAAATTCAGTTTTTATATAAAGCATACCAAATAACTAAAAAAAGATTTTTTTATGAATATAAATTTTTTTGTTACACTTGACTTGACAATACACCAAAAAAATAAAAATATTATAAAATGTTATTGAGTAAAAAAATAAAAAGTATAAAAATGGAGAAACTTAAAAATGAAAAAGACAAAAAAATAAAAAGAATTTTTTTAAGCAAGATACAATTTTACTTGCAAAAAAATTTACTTGGGAAATTGATATTAATTAAAAAGATGGAAAAAAATACTAGGAGGCTATATTGTGGAAACGGAAGCGTATTTAGGAACTGAAGATAAAAGCCTGTCATAGTTTTGAGGGAAAAAAAGAACACCTAAAAATTGAGGCTTTATTTGGAGAAGCAGGAACAGTTTACATCTATACAATGCATACTCATAAAATGCTAAATATTGTTAGTTGTGAAAAAGGTAATCCGCAGGCAGTGTTAATTAGAGGAATCGAGCCTGTAATTAATGTTAAAAAAATGATAGAAAATAGAGGAAAAAGAAGGTGTTCTAGTAAGCAATGGACCAGGGAAAATTGACAAAAAGCTATGGGGATTAATGACGGATTTAATATGAGCGAAATTTATGAAATCAAGAAAAATTTGGAAAAAAAGAATTGGGAAAAATTAAACTACAATATTGAAAAATATGAGAGAAAATACACTTTATATTGATTTTTGAGAATAGTAAAGTTCCAAAAACAGATTAAAAATTTCAGAACGAATAGGTATTCCAAATAAAGGGATTTGGACAGAAAAGGAACTGAGGTATTTTTGTAGCTGGAAACAAATATGTTTCGGGAATGAAAAAGCAGAATATAATGATAATTGCTGGAAATAAAGTTAAATATATTTTTAATTTTTGATAAATTGGAAAAATTTTTTTCTAAAAAAATGATATGAACAATAAAAAAACTGTTTTAATACAGATAATGCTTGACTAAAACAGTTTTATTTAAAAAAATATAGCTCAATTTTTTTCAATGGAATTTCAATAAAAAAATAGTCATAGTTTTTCACTCGCTACCTGTTCCATATGTCCACATGAAACTAATACACACATCATTAATAAAAAAACGATATGAATTTTTTTATAATAATCATATCTTTTCTAATTCAAATCATTTTTTTAGTAAAAAAATTTTTCTTTTTTTATAGTAAAAGTATACAATACAAATTTTTTTAGAAATTAGAATTATATTTATAAAAAAATAAAAAGTAAATAAAAAAATTGTTTTTTTAGGTTTAGGTTTATTTATTAATTTTTCAAAAATTTAAAGTTATCAAAAAAATATTTGATTTGCAATTTAAAAAAATGTGTGATATAATTAGTAAAAAGCTGAAATATGCTTAAATTAACTTTTAAAATTGAGTATAAATTTGAAAAAAAATTTAGGAAATAAAAAGGTGAATGTTTTTGAATAAAGAAAAAAATTCAATCAATATGGGAAATTAAAATTGTATATTGTAGCCTGTTTTTGGAGCATTTTTCGTTATTAATATCTGCGGAAGGCAATAAAAAAATTCACTTAACAAAAGAAGAGTTGGAGATGACGCAGTAAAGATTGATATTATTATTAATAAGGATGATATTGATGATTATGAAAAATGACAATACGGAAGACAAGTATCAGGAAGAAGGAGATTTAATTTATTTGGATCAGCTTCCAGATGAGGAAGAAGATGAAATTCAGAAAAAAATGAAAAAAATAAGTAAGTTTGAACGATTTATTAAAAAAAATTGATGAAAAAGGTTAACCCAATATTAAAATTTCAAATTGAAAAAAAGTTATGGAATCTGGTATTTGGTAAAAAAACAGAAGATATTTCGGAAATAAATTTGGAAAATATACGATACGACTTTATACAGGAGCAAAATGGCTATAAACTTATAAAAAGCTATTTTTGATCCAGCAACTAATGTTTGGAGTGAAAAAGGATCAAAGAGCTTGGATTGAAGAAAAAAAGGAGATGTCTATTTAGAAGTTGAGAAAAAAATATTTTTAAGAATAATAAAAAAATAAAATATTATTTTTTTGATAAAAAAATTATCAATATATGGTTATAAAGTTTAATGACGGATTTACAAGAGTGCTTTCACGTTATCCAAATAATGAAAAAAATATCGCTGGAAGGGAACGAACTGTCAGAATTTAATCAAATCATAGGAGAAAGAACAAGTTTAAGAGATGTTTCCTATAATACGGATGTAAAAAGTATTAGAGAAATTCAATCTGAAAGAAAAAGAAGAATTAAAAAAAGAAAGACAGAAGAACTTGAAAGACAATTAAGCGAGAATCCTTCACTTGTGTTTCAAATTGACACAATTGGTGCAAAAAGAGCACTTGAAAGAGAAATGAAAAAAACAGAAAGAAAAAAAGATGTACAATTTAAAAACAAAAGATGGTACTGAAAAACGTCGAAGTTATTCAGCTTGATGATAAAAGATTTAAAAAAACGGAAATGAAATAGAAAATAATGGTAACAGTACAGAAATAAATAAGGAAAAATTAAGTATAATATCTAAATTAGTGAAATATCTATGATTAAAGTCAGAAGTTTCATAAAAAAATTGTAAAAACAAAATTGGATATTTAGGAGATGAAAATGAAAAAAATACGCTAAAAAGTTTTTTTACGTTATAATATTTTTTTAATATTACTTTATGTTGTTATCGTTTTTTTATAATTTTTGTTGCAAAGAAAAAAATTATAAGGATGTCAACATCAATGTAAAAAAAGGAACAACTTTTTGTACAAATTTACAAAGATTTAAAAGTTACGATATGGAATTATAGACAGGATATATTTAAAAATTAAATGGCGGAAATGTAAAAGTTGAAAGTTGGGACTTATAAATTTAATGGAAAAACTCTCAAAATATGAAATTATCAGAAAAAAATTAAAAAAAAGTGAAACTAATGGAGTTAGATTGACAATTCCAGAAGGATTTACTTCAAAGCAGGTGTTTGCACAGAATGGAGGCATTGGAACTGGGATCTAAGGAAGATATTGAAAAAAAGTATTAAAAAGAGATGGAATTTCCATATCCACATCCAAATAATAACTTTGAAGGATATTTTTTTATCCAGAAACTTATATTTTTTTCCCGAAAATGTAAAAACAAAAGCAAGTTATTGAAACAATATTAAATGAATTTCTGAAAAAAATTCCCACCAGAAAAAAATATCCTGATAAACAGAAATTTTATGATAATTTAAAAATTAGCTTCAATTGTAGAGGCAGAAGTGTCAGATATGGCAGATAAGCCAAAAAGTTGCTGGAATATTTATAAAAAAAGACTGGAAATTGGAATGAGATTAGAATCTGATGCAACTTTAAAAATATGAATTGGGAAGACAAGCTACAAGAAATGAATTAAAATCGCAAAATACAGTATATAATTCATATAAAGTAAAAAGGATTACCGCCAACACCAATCGGCAATCCACCAATAGAAACTTTCCGAGCAGTTTTTAAATGCAGAAAAGACAGACAATTTATTTTTTTCTTTACACATAAAGGAAAAAAACTTATTATTCCAAGACACATGAGGAACATTTGAAAAAAACGTCGTGAAAGTGGACAGTTAAAGTAGAGAGTTAAGTAACAGAAAATTTAAAATATAAAAAAATTGGAAATAAATTTGATGGGAAAAAGAAAAAAATAAAAAAATCCAAAAAAATTTTTGGAAAAAAATCAAAAAAATAATAGAAAAGTAATTTAATTTCTGAAAATGACAAAAATTTTTAATTGCATTTTCAGGTGGACCAGATTCAGTTTTTTTCTGTATTATTTTCTAAATTTTTTTGAAAAACTTGAAATTGAAGTTTCGCTTGTATATATTAATCATAATTTGCGTTCTGATGTAGAAAATGATTTACAATTTGTAAAAAAATTTGCAGCAGAAAATAATATTGATTATTACATTGAAAGCATAAATGTAAATAAATATGCAAAAGAAAAAGAAAAAAATCTGTTGAGCTAGCGGCAAGGGAACTTCGATATGAGGCAATTGAAAATATTAGAAAAAAATGATAAATTATGATAAAATTGCAACTGGACATAATTTGGATGATAATGTAGAAACTTTTATTTTTTTAGGCTTTTTTTAAGAGGAACTTCATTAAGTGGATTAAGAAGTATTCCTAAGGTAAGGGGAAAATATAATAAGACCAATATTGGAATTTGAGAAAAGTGAAATTTTTAGATTTTTTTAAAAAAATGAAAATCAAGAATATATAATGGATTATACAAATAACGAAAATAATTATACAAGAAATTTCATCCGAAATAAGATTTTTTTCCCTGATTTTTGATAAAAATTAATCCAAGCTTCAGAAAAAAATTCATATGTTAATTGGAGAAATTAATGACAGAGACTTTGAAAATATTAAATTTAGTGATCAAAATGCTAAAATATTAGAAAAAAAGAAATTTTTGAAGCAAAAATGGAATAATCAGAAAAGATAATATAGCTTTTATTTTTTAAAGAAAAAAATAACATCGAAGTTTCAAGAGAAAAAAATTAATCAAATTTTTTTAAGAGTTTTTTTGATAAAAAAATGGTAATTTAAAAAAATGAAGGTTCAACAGCACTTTTATTTAGGTAAAAAAATAAAATTTTTGAAAAATGAATATGGAAAACTTGAAATTACTCAAGAAAATTTTAGAAAAAGAATGGAATTTGAAAAATGGAAAAAAATAAATAATTCATTTGAAAAAGTCTCAGATTTTAAAGGAAAAATCAAAGTATTGAGTGGTATAATTACAAAATAATGTTTTATAAAAAAATATTAAGAATTTGAAAAATCATTTTGCAGAGGATAAAAAAATATTGATTATACATTTTTTTAGGTTCATTGATAATATAAAAAAATAAAAAAAGTTATTGTAAGAAATCGAAAAAGATGGGGATAGGATTCTTATAAAAAAATTTAGGGTCATAAAAAAATCAAAAAAATTTTTGATTGATGAAAAATTGCAAAAATGGGAAAGAGATTTTTATTCCAATTATAGAAGCAGAAATTATAGAAAATAAATATAAAGATCAAAGTATGAAGGAAAAAAATAATTTTAGCAGTTTCGGATATAAAATTTTCAAAAATTTTTTTGGAAAAAAATTAATAAAAATGATATAAAAAAACATTAGAAAGTAACAGTGAAATATTAATAATTGGGAGGAAAAAAATGGCAGATAGAGATAAAAATGACATTAGAAAACGGCTGGAAGAACTGCGAAAAGATAACAATAGAAGAAATAATAGACAAGATAATGGTAATAGATCTCCATTTTCAGGATTTTTTTATTTTTTTATTTTTTTGTAATTCTATTATTTACTTTTACATTGTTATTCCACCGTGATATACAGACGTATTTTTCAGGAAAAAAAGGGAAATTTCTTACACTGAATTTGTAAGCAAGACACAAAAAGGGGATTTTTTTCTGAAATTAATGAAAAAGATGATAAGTTAATTTCGCAAGTAAAAAGAAAAATGGAAAAGACGTTCTATATTATACTAAAAAAATAACAGATCGTGTTGGAGATGAACCAAATATAATTAGTGCAATTGGACAAAAAGAAAGTAAAATTAAATTCATTGCAGCCATCAGGTGGAGGATTCTTTCTTTTACTTTTTAGGACAGTTTTTACCAATGATTATTATGATTGGTCTTATGGTTTATTTAGCTAAAAAAATGGTAGGTGGCTCGCAAGGTGGAGGGCCAGGAAATATTTTTTTGGCTTTTGGAAAATCTAGAGTTAATAAAATTGACAAAAAGCCAGATGTTAAGTTTGATGATGTAGCTGGTGTTGATGGAGCAAAAGAAGAATTGCGTGAAGTTGTAGATTTCTTGAAAAATCCAGAAAAATATACAAAAGCTGGAGCTAGAGTGCCAAAAGGTGTACTTTTATTAGGAAGACCAGGAACTGGTAAGACATTGCTTGCAAAAGCGGTAGCTGGAGAGTCAGGAGCATCATTCTTTAGTATTTCAGGTTCAGAGTTTGTAGAAATGTTTGTCGGAGTTGGAGCTTCACGTGTAAGAGATTTATTTGAAAAAAAGCAAAAGGAATCAAGCCCATCAATTATTTTTATAGACGAAATTGACGCTATTGGAAGAAGAAGAAGTGTTGGAAAAAACAGTGGAAGTAATGATGAAAGAGAACAAACTCTAAATCAGCTGTTAGTTGAAATGGACGGTTTTGAAACAGATACAAAAGTTATTGTACTTGCAGCAACGAATAGGGAAGACGTATTAGATCCGGCATTATTGCGTGCAGGACGTTTTGATAGACGTGTGACTGTCGATGCGCCTGATTTACAAGGACGTATTGCAATATTAAAAGTTCATTCAAGAAACAAAAAATTGGCAAGAGATGTTAAATTAGAAGATATAGCTAAGATAACTCCAGGATTTGTTGGAGCCGATTTGGCAAATCTATTAAATGAAGCGGCAATTTTGGCGGCAAGAAGAGCGAGTGATACAATAAAAATGGCTGATTTGGATGAGGCTGTGGATAAAATTGGAATGGGACTTGGGCAAAAAGGGTAAAAATTATTAAAACCTGAAGAGAAAAAAACTGCTGGCATATCATGAAGCTGGACATGCGATAATGACTGAACTGACACCAGGAGCTGACCCTGTTCATAAAGTTACAATAATTCCTAGAGGAGATGCAGGTGGATTTATGATGCCTCTTCCAGAAGAAAAATTAGTAACTACAAGCAGACAAATGCTAGCTGAAATAAAAGTATTATTTGGTGGACGTGCGGCAGAAGAAATTGGACTGGAAGATGTAAGTACAGGTGCATATTCTGATATAAAACGTGCCACAAAAGTTGCAAGAGCTTATGTTGAAAGTGTTGGTATGAGTAAGAAATTAGGACCAATTAATTTTGAAAATTCAGATGATGAATATTCATTTACACCAAAACAAAAAGTGACGAAACAGTTCGTGAAATTGATTTGGAAATAAGAAAGATTTTGACAGAAGAGTATTTTTAACACTTTGAATACATTACAAGATAATTGGGAAAAAAACTTGAACAGGTTGTTGAATTATTATTAAAGAAAGAAACTATTACTGGAGATGAAGTTAGAAGAATTATAGCTGGAGAAAAAAAGCTGAAGATATTTTTGAAAAGGAACTGAAGTAAAAAAGAAGAAAGTATTCAAAAAGGCTCAGAAGGAATAGTACAAACATCTGAAAATTTCAATAGAAGAATCTCAAGAGAATAAAACAGTAGAAGCCGAAGTACATGATTCAAAACTTAAAAAGTGATACTGAAAAAAATTAGCAGAAGCAGTTAGAGAAATTACTGGTGAAACTGGTGGAGTATTGGAACCAACTGAAAAAAATGATTTTTGATAAAGATTCAGATGATAATGAAAAAATGATGACGATAATGAGAATTCAGATGATTCTTCTAAAAAAATGATAGTGATTCAGATGATGAAAATGAAAAATTCAGATAATAAATCTGAAAAAATAAAAAAAGAAAGAGTAATTTTTAAATTACCTAGTTTTTATGGAATAATAAAAAAATAATTTAAAAATGAAAGAACTAAAAAGTATAGAGAAATAGCATTAATATCAAGTTTTTGTTATTTTTTTCTATTTTTTTGTTCTAAAATTTTTTTATGAATAAAACTTAAATAGAATAATCATAACTCTTGAGTTTAGTTTTAAAATAATAGTTATTATAATTTTCACAGTTTTTTTATTACTCCTTATTTTTTTGGTATTATATAAATAAGATATTGACATATATATAAATATATTGTATAATTTATTGTAAAAATAAAAAGAAAAATACATTACTATAAAATAAATTACTACTAAAAAAATAAATTTACAAAAATATTTTTATTCTCATTTTTTTCTTTAATAATTTAATGATATAATGCTAGTATCTAAAAAGATGGAGGGATTTATATGAAAAAAATTAGCTTTAATAATAGTAATATTGTTAATAGGAGTTATGAACTGTTCAAAAATCAGATAAAGAAGAAAAACAAATGAAAATAAAAACAATTAATGCCCCTGTCAAATCAGACGAAAAAAGAAAAACTATGAAGCTGAAATTGTACAAAAGAATGGATGCTGTGAAAAAGGAAGTACAGCCAGCCTTAGATTCTGGGATAACAGCAGATATGAACAATGCAGTTCAAAAATTAGGAGATTCATGGGAAACGGAAATGAGAAAAGTTTATGAATTACTTTTAGCAGAATTATCAGAAAATGAAAAAGACAAAAATTACAAAAAGGAGCAGGAAGAATGGATAAAAAAAGTTAAAGAAGATGTCGAAAAAGTACTGAAGAGTCAGAAGGCGGAACAATATCAGGAACTTTAGGTGGAAATGCCTGGGCAAGTGGAATAGAGGAAAGAACTTTGGAACTGGCAAAAAGATACGATAAGATACATAAAAAAATAATATTTAAAAATAGAAATTGTAAGATATTTATAGATTAATTAAAAAAATTTAAAGGAGAAATGATAACTATGAAAAAAACAAAATTTTGAAAATATTTGTAATTATGGCTTTAGCGGTAAATGTAAGTTATGCAAAAAAAGCAATACAAAAAAATAGATAAAGCAACATTTCAGGAAATAGATGCTACATATTCAAAAAGATAAAAATGGAGTTTATGTTTGGGAAAAATAGAGGGTGGAAAAATTAGAAGGGCTGGATCCAGTTACTTTTTGAAATTATAAATATTAGCGGAAGTGCACGTCGATATCTAAAAAGATAAAAAAATGGAATTTACAGTATCATTTACAGTATGGATGGAGATAGTGATAAAGTTGGCACTGGAAAAATTTGCCATATGATCCACAGACATATGAAGTGATAAATCAGTTATATTCAAAAAGATAAAAAAATAATATTTATTATTCAGATAGAAAAAAATAATCGGAGTAGATTTACCTACATTTCAAAGAATAGATGAGAACATATATTCAAAAGACAAGAATAATATTTATTTTTAGAGGAAAGAAAAATATCAGGCGCTGATAAAGACACTTTTGAAAAAAATAGATAAATATAACTACTCAAAAGGATAAAAAAATAATATTTATTATAATGATAAAAAAATAGAGGGAGTGGATAAAAAAATACATTTGAATTAACGTATGATTTTGGCTCTGTAGTAAATGAGTATTATTCAAAAGATAAAAACAATGTTTATTATGAAAACAAGAAATTGAAAAGGTATAGATGTAAAAACATTTAAGAAAAATAAAGCAGATTAGTTGACAATTTTTCTTATAGAAGATAAAAATGGATTTTACATTGTTGAGAAAGATGGAAAGTATAGCTCCGATAGATGGTAAGGAAGTGGATATTGAAAAATCTCTCGCAGTTAGCTATCAAAAACTAACTTGTATCACGATAAGGACAGCATGTATTTTTGTAAAAAAATCATAAACTTGTAAAAAAATAAAAAGACGCTCCCTAAGGTTGATCCATATAATTTATCGACATATAATGACAAATATATAAATAAATACGATATAGTTTATTACTTAGACACAGATGAAGGTGCATTTAAAAAAACTTGAAAAAGCAGAAAGCCATGAGTTTCGTGCATATGGCGATACTGAATATGCAAAAAGGCAAGAAAAAAATGTTTATTTTTAAAGGTAAGGTTTTAGCGGGTGCTGATTATGCAAGTTTTGATATGAAATATAATCATGAAAAAGATGTATATGAAATAAAAAGATAAAAAAATAAAGTTTATGAAACAGTAAAAGCATACTAGAAAAAAATAAAAATAAAAAAAGTAAAAGAAAAAAACTCTCATTTTTTTCTTTAATAAACTTATGATATATTGTTAGTGTAAAAATAGATAAAGAATAAAAAAATATAGAAAGTGGATGAAACGAAAATGAAAAAGATTATTATGGCACTTATGCTTTTAATGGGAGTTATTGGATTTTCGGAAGAAGAATTTAGTTACAAAGGTTATGATTTACCTTTACAAATGATGGGAAATTGTATGAGGAAATATTACTGAAAAAGAGATAACAGCTGATGATACTCAATAGAAATAAAAAAATTGAAAAAAATGGAAAGTATCAGTTCTGGGATTACGCTTCTGATACTGGAGATGAAAATGAGCCGCCACGAATTTCAGATGCAGTTAAGGAAAAAAATGTGCTTTGTGATGAATATATCTGTGTTGGATACGATACAAAAATTAAAAGAACCAGTAATTTTGAAATAGAAAAAAACGAAAAAGAATAATTAGTATTGTGCGTGACGAAAAACTACGATAAAGTTGATGATCCTGAAACTTTGAGAAGATTCCCTGAAGATAATCCTGAAATGTATAAATTATACCGTGATTATTATAAATTGTACAAATAAATTGTGATTAAAAAAATGAAAAAAATTATAAATATCAAATTTAAATAGAAAGAGTAGGTAAAAAATTATGAAAAAAAGTATTATTTTTTTGATTATGGCATTAGCTGCAATACCAGCGTTTGCAGTAAAAGTTACGACAGATGGAAAACATAATTTAGATAAGGTAGGGTAAAATACGGAGAATATTCGGAACTTGAAATATTTGAAAAAAAGTGGGAAATGGTATGCGACAAAAAAAAGCTTTTTAAAACAGAAACAGTTCCTCTAGTTTTTAGAAAAAGATGGAAAATTTTTCAGCAGAATTTGAGCATGGAAAAAGAAACTTTTATGCTTATGATACAAGAATGAAGGCTTTGGTAACGCTTGTTAAAAAAATGACACAGATCAGATACTTTCTATAGAATTGCCTACAGGAAAAACAAAAAGCAGCAGTGGATACAAACTTTAATATGAACAAAGTAAAGGGATATTGGTGTGATCTGACTGGAAAAAAATTGTTCAGAAAAATGGGAAATGGTACATTTATAATGATCATAATGATGAATATGCTCCTCTAACTGTAACAAAAAAATGGATTTACTATTAAATCTGGGGATAATAAAGGTATTGTAAAATTTACATTTGATACAAGGCTTCAGACACTTGTGAAAAATCGATGAGGATGGAAATATAGTTGATACGTATATACTAAAGGATTATTGTCCAGAAGGATATGTAGAGTTATAAAAATGATTATAATAAGCGAAATAATAGAAATAGGAGTTGAGAAAAAAATAAAAACAATTATAAATACTAAATTTAAAATCGAAAGTGTAGGTAAAAAAATTATGAAAAAAATATTATTTTTTTAATTATGGCGTTAGCTGCGATACCAGCATTTGCGATAAAGGTCACGACAGATGGAAAAACACAATTTGGAGAAAGTGTCAGGAAAAATATCAAGGTATTGAAATATTTAAAAAAATGAAAAATGGTACATAACAAAAAAATACATGACGGATTCGATGAAACGGAAACAGTTCCTATAGTAATGGAAAAATGGAAAAATTTTTCAGCAAATTATAAAAAAACATGAAAAAGAAACTTATGCTTATGATACGAAAATGAAAAACTTTAGTAACACTTGCTAAAAAAATGATACAGATCAGATACTTTCTATTGAGCTGCCTGAAAAAAACAAAAAGCAACAGTGGATACAAACTTTAATATGAATAAAGTGAAGGGATATTGGTGTGATCAACTGTTTGAAATTGTTCAGAAAAAAATGGAAAATGGTATTTACATGGTGAGGATGACGGCGGATGGGAAGAACTTATAACTGTAGCAAAAATGGATTTACCGTTGAATATGGAACTAAAGATACTGGAGATGACAGAAGATTTACTTTTTGATACAAAAACTTCAAACAATGGTTGAAATTGATAAGGACGGGAATATAATTCTTCCATTTATATTAAAGGATTATTGTCCAACAGGATATAATTAATATCTGAATTTTATTGAAAAATTAAGTTGACTAAAAAAAGAGTTTATGATTTAATACAAAAATATATAAAAATAGGAGTTGATAAAAAAATGAGAAAATTACTAATAGCAGGATTATTACTTTTAGGAGCTATTGCATTTGCAGGAAAAATATGAAAATGAATTGACAGAAAGAATGAAAGTTGCAGAAGAAAAAAAGCACAGACTGGATGGGATAGCGGAGTAAGAGCTGATATGGTTAATGCTTCACTGGACTTAGATAAAGAATGGGAAAAAGAAATGAATAAAGTCTATGATTTGATTCTAAAAAAACTTCCCAGCAAAGGAAAAAGACAAAATTTAAATCAGAACAACAAAAATGGTTAAAAAAATAGAGAAAGTCAAGTACAAAAAGGCTTATGATAAATACACTAAAGAAGAAGGACCTAGAATGGCTGGAGAGCTAGCTGCTAGTGAAAGACTGAGTATAACAAAGGAAAGGGTTTTGGAACTAGCAAAAAGATATGATAAAATGAATGTGAAAAAAATAAAAAAATATTTTTAATTAAGGAGATTATTATGAAAAAAATATTATTATTAGGAATGCTGCTTGCAGGAGCGATTGTGTTTGCAGGAAATATGAAGATGAAATGACAGAAAGAATGAAAGTTGTAGAAGAAAAAGTTCAGCCAGATTTGGAGTCTGGAAGTACAGATGGCATGCTAAATGCTAGCTATAAATTGACAGGCGAATGGGAAAAAGGAATTAAACAAAGTTTATGATTTGATTTTTGAAAAAAATTGCCAGCAAAAAGAAAAGTCAAAATTTAAAGCCGAACAGAAAAATGGATAAAAAGTAGAAAAGCGGCTATAAAAAAAGGCATTAGCTGATGAAGAGGATGGACCTAGAATGGCTTTTGTTTGGAGCAGCTGGAACTGAATATGAGATGACAAAGGCAAGAGTTTTTAGAACTGGCTAAAAAGATATGATAAATTAAATAAATAATAAAAAAACAATAGTTATGGAATAAATGAGTTTCATAACTATTTTTTTCTAAATAGCATATAATTTAAAAATTTATAAAATATCTACTATGTAAAATAGGAAATAGTATAAAACTTATACTAAAACCCCATTTAAATAATGAATTTATTGCAAGCTTTTTCCAACAAAGGATAAAAACTTAGTATTTCAAAAATAATTAAAATATAATTATAAAACCGACGGAGATTTTATTTGTTCAACTACGACTGTTTGACGACTATAAGGAGGAGTTTCGGAGGTGGGCAAATAAAAGTCGTAGTCTCAGCTATAGGTGCAGGATTTGCGGCAATGAGCAATCCTGCGAAAAAAAGAAAAATGAATAAAAATATTAAAAACTGATATTAAATAAAATAATCCAATACTAAATCCCATTATAAAATAGAAACTATGTTAAGGACCAAAAGTTTTAATTCCTTACTAAATAGTATGTAATTCAAAAATTTATTAAATATGCGCTATTTAAACGGGGAATAGTATTAAATTTTTGATGATTTATTTTTTTATTGGAAAGAATGAATTTTATAGAAATTTTTAGTACAGTATTATAATTATTAGAAAAATCTGAAAAAAATATTTGCACTTTTAAAATCATATGGTATAATATTAAGTATAGTGAGGTATTAAAAAAATGAATAAATTTTTTTATAAAAATAATTCTTCTCATTCCATTATTTTTCAGTCAAATATCATTCTCGCTAAGTTTTTAAATACAATACGGGAGAAAACCTGGTTGAAAGAATAAGAGAAAAAAATACTCAGGAAAAACGTATAAAATTAGTATTGGATTCTATTAGAAAGCATAATAATAAAATTGTACGTTTTTTTATCTTGCTACCAAGGATAATATTATTAATAGACAGAATTTAGAAGATAGCATATTACATAGAAAAGAAGGGGTGTACGGAGTTAACCTTGATAAGAAATCAATATATGAAGGGGATATTGAGCTGGTTGATATAAATGCCAAAAAGTCAGGATGGATATACTCCAATTGTTGTTGCAATTGAGGCTAAAAAAATCATGAAATTTTTAAATTTATTAATTGAAAATGGTGCAAATTTATATGAAAAACATCCAATTTTTAACAGGACAACACTAGGAACCGCCGCATATTATGAAAATGTTGAAGCGGTACAAGCTTTACTAAAAAAAAGATCCTAAACTTGTAAATATAGGAAGTACATTGGACGGATGGACACCTCTTGAGGATGCTACTTTGAAAGCTAACGTCCAAATTGTAAAATTGTTATTGCAATATGGTGCTAACCCCTACAATTACTGATAAACATGGTGGAACTCCTATGGATATGGCAACAAAGTTTGGAAAAGGTGAAATAGTGAAATTATTAAGAGATAATATAAAGGCTAATAGGAAAAAAATACAATTATTGAAATGTTGAGTTTTAAAAGATAAAAATCTTTATTAACTAAATTTGTTTGTAATAAAAAAATTTATATATAGAGGAGAAAACAATGAAAAAGAATGACAGGAATTGGTGCTTCAGAAGGAGTATCTATAGGTAAAGTATTACTTTTTTTATCACGGAGGAAATTGTTATTCCAGAAATTAAAGAAGAGGGTTCAACAATTGAAGCAGAGTTAGCAAAATTGAAAGAAGGATTGAAAAAAATCCAAAACTCAATTAATTGCAATCAGAGAAAAAGTAAAAAGAAAAAAATGGGAGAAGATAAAGCAGCAATTTTTTTGATGGTCATATTATGCTTCTTGAAGATGAAGATTTGATTATGGAAGTTGAAGGTAAAAATTAAAGAAGAAGGGTTCCCAGCTGCAAAAAGCATTACACGATGGAATAGATGAGTATTGTGATATGATTTCACAATTAGATGATCCTTATTTGAGAGAAAGAGCTGCTGATTTAAAAGATATAGGGAAAAGATGGCTTAAAAACTTATTGGGAATGAAAATTCACGATTTGAGTAATCTAGCGCCAGGAACAATTGTTGTAATCTGAAGACTTAACACCATCTGATACTGCACAATTAGATTTGGAAAACTGTATCGGATTTGTTACAGAAGTTGGAGGGAAAAACAGCTCACTCTGCAATTATGGCAAGATCGCTTGAATTGCCAGCAGTAGTTGGAGTAAAAGGAATATTAGGTGAAGTAAAAGACGGAGAAGTTATTATTATGGATGGAGAAACAGGGGAATTATTCCTAGAACCATCTGAAGAGCTAGTTAGTGAATACATTAAAAAAACAAGAAGTATTAAGAGTTGAAAAAGAAGAATTGAGAAAAATTAATTCACGAAGATGCAGTTACTACTGACGGAAGAAAAAGTTGACATTTGGGGAAATATTGAAGTCCCTAATGATGTTGACGCTGTAATCGAATCAGGAGCAACTGGAATTGGATTGTATAGAACTGAATTCTTGTTCATGAATTCTGATCATTTCCCAACTGAACAGGAACAATATGAAGCGTACAGAATTGTTGCTGAAAAAAATGCAAGGGAAACCTGTTACAATTAGAACAATGGATATTGGTGGAGATAAAGAGTTGCCATATTTAGACTTGCCAAAAGAATTAAATCCATTCTTAGGATATAGAGCAATCAGAATTTCATTGGAAAAATAAAGATATGTTCAAAACTCAGTTAAAAAGCGATTTTTAAGAGCGTCTCAATATGGACAAATTAAAAATTATGTATCCAATGATAAGTTCAGTTAATGAAATCAGAAAAGCAAATGCTATCTTGGAAGAATGTAAAAAAAGAACTTGATGAAATCGGAAAAAAATTTATGATAGAAACATAAAAGTAGGAATAATGGTTGAAACTCCTTCAACAGCTATTATTGCTTACAAATTTGCAAAAAGAAGTTGACTTTCTTCTCAATTGGAACTAATGACTTGACACAATATTTCCTTGCTGTAGATAGAGGAAATGAAATGGTTGCTAATTTATACAACTCATTTAACCCTGCGGTATTGGAAGCCATTCAAAAAGTAATTGATGCTGCACATGATGCTCATATAAGTGTTAGTATGTGTGGAGAATTTGCTGGAGATAAGAGAGCAACTAAGTTATTGCTAGGAATGGGTCTTGATTCATTCAGTATGAGTGCTTCATCTGGATTGACTGTTAAAAAAATAATTAGAAATAGTAGTTATGCAGACGCACAAAAAAATTTAGAGATTTAATCTACAACAAGATACACCTGAAGATGTTATAGCAAAATTATAATTTTTTAAAAGGGCTAATAATAACGCTATTAGCCTTTTTCATCTTGATTGTTTGGAAAATATTAGAAAATACCTTTAAAAATTATAAAGGAGTTGAAAGTATATGAAAACAAAAAGTAGCAGTTTTTTTAGCAAATGGATTTGAAGAAATTGAGGCGATTACACCGATTGATTTGTTGCAAAGGGCTGGAATTACAGTGGATACAGTATCTATTACTGAGAATAATCTTGTTGAAAGTGCAAGAAAAAGTGAGAGTATTAGCGGATAAAGTAATTAAAGAAATTAATTTTTTTCAGAATATGATATGCTGATATTGCCGGGAGGACCTGGATTTAAAAAAATTATTTTGATTCACAATTGCTGCTTGATAAAATTGTAGAGTTTTCAAAAAGATGTGGAAAAATAAAAAAAGTGGCTGCTATATGTGCTGCACCGACGGTATTGTCAAGTTTAGGAATTTTAGAAGGGAAAAAGGCGGTTTGCTTTTCCAGCTTGCGAAGAGGATTTATTAAAAGGTAAACCCAATTTTTGACACGAGAGCGGGTTGTTAAAGATGAGAATATTATTACAAGCAGAAGTGCGGGAACTGCTCTTTGATTTTGCTCTTGAAATTATTAGTGAACTTTTGGGTAAAAAGAGGCAGAAAGAATTGCTGATGAGATTGTTTGTAAATAAATTTGTAAATATTTCTAAATAAAAGTTTAAATTTTAAAAAAACTTATATGGAAAAAAATAAGAAAAAGTATGCTAAAATGTTTCAGTAATTATGAAAGAAATAAAAATGACTTAATAATTAACAAGATTACAAACTATTAATATATGTTAAGTATGTTAAACTTTAAAATCGATTTTTAAAGAGTTTTGTAAAATATTAAAATTTACAATTAAAAAAAACTTTTAAAAAAGGAGAATTTTATGGAATACCATAAGCCTGTGCTGTTTGATGAAGTGATGGACAATATAATAACAGATAAAAGATGCAGTTTATGTTGACTGTACTCTTGGTGGCGGCGGGCATACGGAAGGTATTTTAGAAAATTCTTCTAAAAATTCAAAAAGTTGTTGCAATTGATCAGGATGTACAAGCTATTGAATTTGCTAAAAAAAAGGCTTGAAAAATATGCAAATAAACTTCAGATATTTCAGGATAATTTTAGAAATATTGATACTGCCGTTTATCTTGCAGGCTTTGAAAAAGTGGATCGAATACTTATGGATATAGGAGTTTCCTCAAATCAATTGGATAATGCGAAAAAGAGGTTTTTTTCATACAGGTTCGAGGCAAGGTTAGATATGCGAATGGACAGTAACTTAAAAAAATAAGTGCTTATGAAGTTATTAATAATTTTTTTCAGAAAAGGAACTAGCTGGCATTATTTATAAGTATGGTGAAGAGCCAAAATCTAGAAAAAAATTGCAAAAATTGTAGAATATAGAAAAATTAAGGCAATCGAAACTACGACGGAACTTGCTGATATTGTAATAAAATCAATAGGAAAAAGTATGAAGCGAGCATCCCTGCCAAAAAGAACATTTCAAGCTATTAGGATTTTTTTGTAAATAAGGAGCTTGAAATATTAAGTGAGACGTTGGATAAGGCAGTAAAGCTGCTTGGTAAAAATGGGAAACTTTTAGTGATTACTTTTCATTCACTGGAAGATAGAATTGTAAAAGAAAAGTTTCGTGAATATGAAAATCCTTGCACTTGTCCACCAGATATTCCAATTTGTGTATGTGGCAAACAGAGTCTGGGAAAGGTAATTACAAAAAAACCGATTGTTGCTAAAGAATTAGAGTTAGCAGAAAATAATCGGGCACATTCAGCAAAATTGAGAATTTTTGAAAGGAGTGAATAGGTTATGAATGGTGTTTCAAAAAATAAAAAAATGCAAATGGAAATACTTGATGTTCCAAAAATCACAAATTCAGCAAGATCCCATCAGGATGCAAAAAGAAAAGAAATAGTAGCTCCTAAAGAAGTTAGAAGACAACTTTCAAGGACAGCTGGACTTAATAAAAAAAGCTATAAAAAAATAGTTATGTTTTATGTTACTATAGTAACGGCAGTAGCTTTATTGAGAGCATTTGTTTTATATGATGTTTCTGATTTGGGAAAAAAACAAAGACTATAAGAGAAAAAAAGAATTAATTCAATTAAAAAAAGAAGTCGCAAGAATTGATAATGAATTTATAAGTAATAATGATTTGAAAAACTAAGGAAGAAGAAGCAAGGGCAACAGGATTTACTGTTCCAAATGATCCAACGTATATAAATTTAAATAAATAGCAAAAAAAGAGAAAAATATAGCATAAATATAAGAGTGTTATATTTTTTTATTATTTTTTTATAATAAAAAGTGAAGCATATTCAAATTTTTTTCAAAAATCAAACTAATAAAAAAATTACATTAATCTAAAAATTGAGTAAAAAAATTATAATTTTTTTGAATTTGATTTTAAAGTGGTATTGCTGTAAATTAAGGAAAAAGAAAAATTCTTGACAATACCTTAAAAAAATTGGTAACATAATAATATAATGACTAATCAGTCAATTTATTTTTTTGAAAAAAATTATTTATAAATAATTAAAAAAATTATAAATGATTATAAAAAAAGTAAAAAAATAAATTTTTGAAGGAGGTTATATCTTGGCAAAAGAAGTTTTACAAAAAAAATAAAAAGATGCTGAAAGTAAGTCAGATAGGATTATTGCCGATGCGAATGAAAAAGGCGAAAGATATTTTGAAAAAAATATTGAGCAGAAAAATAAAAGATGACGGCGATAAAATAATTTCTGAGACAAATCTTGAAGTAGAAAGTTTAAAAAAAGACAGTCAATTGATGTTGCTGAAAAAAAGAGTAAAAATCTCTTTGAGCAGTGAAGAAGAGAAATGTAAACAAAAATTTTTGAAATTGATGGAAAAGAAAATAGATGAAGTTGTTAATTTATTAGCAGAGAGGATTGTGAAATAATGGCAATAGTTAAAATGAGCAAATTTGATTTAGTTGTTTTTCGCAGAACAAAGAGCTAAAGTATTAAAGAAACTTCAGAAAATTTAAAGAAGTAAAGTTTTGTAGATATTGAGTTGCATGATGAAAAATGGGGAACTTAGTAAAGATACTGTTGAAGGTGTTACTAAATATGTAAATAATGAAGAGCTGACACACATTGATGAACGTCTTTATCAGTTAAGTAATGCAATTTCTCTTATTAAAAAAAATATGATGAAAGAAAAACACGTTTAAGAGATGTTATTCATGGAAATGAAAAATTATACATTTGATGAATTGGCAAAAAAAGTATTGAGTTATGACTGGAAGAAAGTTTCTTTAGAACTGAATAAAATTGGAACACAATATTCACAAATAAAATCGGAAATTTCTAAAAAAATACATGCGTTATGATGAAATTGATTTGTGGGAACGACTAGATGTAAATCCTAAAGAATTAAAGAACTTGAAAAAGTAAATACATTTTTTTAGGTACAGTGCCGATAAAGTTAAAAGGAACCTTTATTGATGGTATTTCTGAGCTTGATAAAACTTATTATGAAGAGCTGAAAATAGTAAAAGATGAAGTGTATTATCTTGTAATTTCAAGTATTGATGAAAGCGAAAAGAAAAAGTTGGCTGAAGTTTTTTTAGAAATAGCAGTTTTTACAGTGGAAAATCTTGACATTGATGCAGTTCCACAAGATTACAAAAAAATGGACTGCAAAAGGAAATTTCAGAGTTGAAAAAGGAAAAACGTAGACTAAAAGCTCAAATTAAAACTTATAGTGAAGACTTAACTGATTTACAGGCAGTTTACGAATATATGCAGAATAAAAAGTTAAGAATTGTTGAATCAGAAAAATTAGCACAGACTGAAAATACTATTTTTGATAAAAAGGATGGATTCCAACTGAAAAAGTAAGTGAATTTGAGAAAGTGATAAAAGATGAGGCTGGAGATAATTATTACTTGACATTTACAGATGCTAATAGGGATGATGCGACAGTGCCTATTAAGCTGAAAAATGGAAAAGTTGCAAGTACATTTGAAAATTTGACTGGAATGTATGCATATCCAAGATATAATGAAATTGACCCAACCCCACTGTTTACACCGTTTTATATCTTATTTTTTGGAATGATGGGAGCAGATGTAGGTTATGGGCTTGTTTTACTGCTTGCAACAATGTTTGTTTTTAAAAGTAGTGAATTTAAGTTCTCAAATGAGAAAAATCTATCAAGTTTTTCTTTTATTTAAGTTTTTCTGTTATTTTCTGGGGACTTTTATATGGTTCATATTTTGGAGCGACAATTCCAGGAATGTGGAGATTGGTAGATCCAGCATCACAATATAATGATTTATTGATAGGTTCAATTTTATTTGGTGTAGTTCATATATTTGTTGGATTGGCAATAAAAGCGTATATGTTAATTAGAGATGGTAAATCATTGGAAGCAGTTTATGATGTATTGTTTTGGTATATGGCTCTTATTGGCGGAATGTTGTTCCTAATATTCAAGTTAATGAATTTATCAGCAGTTGTGGCAAACGTATCAATGTGGGTAATGATTGCTGGAATGGCTGGAATTGTGCTTACTGGTGGACGTGAAGCTAAAGGAGTAGGTGCAAAATTAGGTGGCGGACTTTACAGCCTTTATGGAATTTCAAGTTATGTAGGAGATTTCGTATCATATTCAAGACTTATGGCTTTAGGACTTTCTGGTGGATTTATTGCTTCGGCTATAAATATGATTGCTGGAATGATTAGCGGAAGCTGGGTTGGAATGATATTTATTCCAGTAATACTGATAGCAGGACACTTATTTAATATGTTCTTATCTTTCTTAGGTGCTTATGTTCATACTTCAAGACTTATGTACGTAGAGTATTTTTGGAAAATTTTTACGAAGGTGGAGGAAAACCATTTAAAGATTTTAGAACAGAAAAATAAATATATAAATCTTGATGATTAATTTTTATAATTTTTAAGTTTAGTAAAAAAATATTTAATAAATAAAATAGAAAAAAATTAGGAGGAAATAAAATGAATTTTTTTCACAATTTTTTTAGTACAAAAATGGAGGAATCGTAATGGCGACATTAGGTGCCGCATTAGCGACATTATTAGCAGGTATTGGGTCTGCAAAAGGTGTAGGTATCGTTGGGGAAGTAGCTACTGGACTTATGAGTGAGGAACCTGAAAAAAATTTGGTAAATCGTTAGTATTGCAATTATTACCAGGAACACAAGGGTTATATGGATTCGTTATCGGGCTTATGGTGTTAGGAAAATTAAAAACCTGAAATGACTTTGCAAACTGGATTAGGAATTTTAATGGCTTTGTTTGCCAATCGCAATTGCAGGTTATGGTTCAGCAATCGCACAAGGAAGAGTTGCTGCGTCTGGTATCAGCTTGCTTGCAAAAAATGAAGAACAAAATACAAAAGGTATTATTTACTCAGTAATGGTTGAAACTTATGCGTTATTGGCATTCGTTGTATCAATTATGCTATTAGGAAGATTCTAATTTTAAAAAGGGGTATTTATACCCTTAAATATGGTAAGGAGTGAATATGTCTAATTTAAATAATTTAACATCAAAAAAATATTAAATGATGCTAAAGAGGAAGCCGACAAAATTGTAAAAAGTGCAGAGGAAAAAGCAAAGCAAAAAAATACGATTTGGAAATAAAAAAAGCTATTGCAAAAAAACAAACGTTACTTGAAAATGCAAGAAGAGAGCGTGAGCTGCTTTCTGACAGAATTAAGTCAAGTGCAAATTTAAAGGCTAGAAATGAAAAAAATTAAAGGCAAAGCAGACAGTAATTAACAAAGTTATAGATAAATTAAAAAGCAAAACTTGTTAATATGAATGAGAAGGAATATATTAATTATTTGAATCAAAAATATTGATAAAAAAATCTATAACAGGAAAAAGAATTAATTGTAAAAAAAGAATTTTTTTAAATAAAGTAAAAAGAATTTCCAAGTGCAAAAAGTTAAGGAAAATGAGTTTGTAACTTCGGGATTTATTATTGAAGAAAATGGAATTCAAGAAAATTATACTTTTTGAAGTGAAACTGGATTTTATGAGAGATGAACTGGAAGTTGAAATTTTCAAACTTCTTTTTTTCATAATGTAAATAAAATTTATAGAAATTTAAGTTTTATATTTTCTTTTACCAAATAAATTTTTATAATTAACTGGAATTTGTAAACAAGGGAGAAAAAAATGGATAGAATGGATTACGGACAAAGTGTCGTAACTATTAGAGTACTTGAAAAGAGGCTTTTGACTAGAAATAGGCTGGAACGTATGATAGAAGCCGAAACTCCCGAAGAAGTGCTAAAAATTATTGGGAGAAACGGAATATTCTCAAGATATGGCTGATATTCACGGCAGTCAAGATTATGAAACAATACTGAAAAGGGAAACAGAGCGTGTTTTTTTCCATTGTAAGAAGTATGGTTAAAAAAATACCGCAATTGTTGATATTTTTATCTCTTAAATATGATTATCATAATCTAAAGGTGTTATTAAAAAAAGTAAAATAACAGGAAAAAGATTTTTTCAAATTTGCTTATGCAGGCTGGGACGATTGATGCTGGGAAGTTTAAGACAAAAATTTGAATTTGCAAAAGTCATGATTTGCCACAGGAAATTTCTGGAAGCAATTAATGAAGTTCAGAAGGACTTTGAAGAAAATCATGATCCACAAAGAATTGACATCCTCGTAGATAAACATTATTTTTAAAAAAATTTATCAAGACTGGCAAAAAGAAATTGATGTAAAAGTTATTACAGATTATGTTGAAGGATTGATTGATTTTTCAAAATATGATAACTTTATTTAGAGTGAAAAACAAAATCGTGATGCAAGATTTTTGGAAACTGTTATTTTTTTGAAGGTGGGACAATTTCAAAAAAATAAAATTGTTGAGTCAATAAATGACAATACAGATACTATTTTTGAATAAGTTCAAGAAGGAAAAAAATTGGGAATATATCTGACAAAAAGGACTAGAAGTATTTAGTGAACAAAAAGATTATCAGAACTTGAAAAAAATTTCTGATAATTACTTGATGGAATTAAATAAAGAGTCAAAATATGTTGTATTTGGACCAGAGCCATTATTTACATATCTAGTTGCAAAAGAGCGTGAAATTAATGCAATAAGAATGATAATGGTAAGCAAGATAAACAATATAAGTTCGGATAAAATAAGAGAAAGGTTGCGTGAAACTTATGCATAAAAATAGGTGTAGTTGGAGATAAAGATTCTATTTTATCATTTAAGGCATTGGGAATTGACGTGTATCCAATTATTACAAAGGAAGAGGCAAGAAAGTACAATAGATGAAATGGCAAGTAATAACTACGGTATTATCTTTGTAACAGAGCAAGTTGCAGCTATGGTTGAAAAGTACCGTTGAAAGATACAATCGTGAAGTGCTTCCAGCTGTTATTTTGATTCCGAATAATCAAGGAAGTCTGGGGATAGGGCTTAAAAAGATAGATGAGTATGTTGAAAAAGCGATAGGATCTCAATATATTTTTAGATGAAAGGAGAAATTCATTGAAAACAGGAAAAATAATAAAAGTATCTGGACCTCTTGTTGTCGCAGAAGGTATGGAAAATGCCAATGTATATGACGTGGTAAGAGTTTCAGAGAAAAAGTTGATAGGTGAAATTATTGAAATGAGAGGCGACCAGGCTTCTATTCAAGTATATGAAGAAACATCTGGAATTGGTCCGGGAGAAGAGGTTTTTACAACGGGAGAGCCTTTAAGTGTTGAATTAGGGCCTGGGCTTATTGAAGCGATGTTTGATGGAATTCAGCGTCCACTAAAGGAATATCAGGAAATAGCAGGAGACTTTTTGGATAAAGGGGTAGAAGTAAATCCTTTAAACAGAGATAAAAAATGGGAATTTGAGCCTGTTTTATCTACTGGAGCAGAAGTTGAAACTGGAGATATTCTGGGAACTGTTCAGGAAACTTCAGTTGTAAGCCATAAAATTATGGTTCCAGCAGGAATTAAAGGAACTTTGAAAACTATTAAAAGTGGAAGCTACACAGTAGTTGATACAATCGCAGTTATTGAAACAGAAAAAGGTGAATTGATAGAAGTTCAAATGATGCAAAAATGGCCAGTAAGACGTGGAAGAAAATACAAGCAGAAATTAAATCCAGAAGCACCATTGATTACAGGGCAAAGAGTAATTGACACGTTCTTTCCTGTAACTAAAGGTGGAACTGCATGTGTACCAGGACCTTTTGGATCTGGAAAAACAGTTGTACAGCACCAAATGGCTAAATGGGCAGATGCTGAAATTATAGTGTATGTGGGATGTGGAGAGCGTGGAAATGAGATGACCGATGTTCTTATGGAATTTCCAGAAATAATAGATCCAAAAACAGGACAATCACTAATGAAAAGAACAGTGCTTATAGCAAATACTTCAAATATGCCGGTTGCAGCCAGAGAGGCTAGTATTTATACGGGAATTACAATTGCAGAATATTTTAGAGATATGGGATATTCGGTGGCAATAATGGCGGATTCTACTTCAAGATGGGCAGAAGCACTTAGGGAAATGTCTGGACGACTTGAAGAAATGCCAGGAGATGAAGGATACCCAGCTTATTTAGGTTCAAGAGCCGCTGAATTTTATGAAAGAGCAGGAAAAGTAATCTGTCTTGGACAAAGATGGAAGAGAAGGAGCATTAACAGTTATCGGAGCGGTTTCTCCTCCAGGTGGAGATATTTCAGAGCCAGTATCTCAGGCTACACTTCGTATTGTTAAAGTATTCTGGGGATTAGATGCTAATCTAGCATATAGACGTCATTTCCCAGCAATTAACTGGTTAAATTCATACTCATTGTATCAAGGAAAAGTGGATAACTGGATGGATCAAAAATGTAGGGCCTAAATTTTCTAAAAAAATAGAGCACGTGCAATTTCATTATTACAAGAAGAAAACAGTCTACAGGAAATTGTTAGACTGGTTGGTAAGGATACTTTGTCAGAAAAAGATCAGCTTAAACTGGAAATTGCAAAATCAATAAGAGAAGATTACTTGCAACAAAATGCGTTTATGGAGTCAGATACTTATACTTCGCTTGAAAAACAGGATAAAAATGCTTGATATAGTATTAAAATTCTATGATGAGGGATTAAGAGGACTTGAAAATGGAGCTTATTTAAATGAAATTATCGCAATGCCTGTAAGAGAAAGAATTGCAAGAGCAAAATATTTACCTGAGGCAGAGTTAGGAAAAATTGAAGAAATAGCAAAAAGAATTGGAAAAACAAATTGATGAACTTGTAAATAAAGGAGGTGTAGCAAATGCTTAAAGAATACAAAAACTATCAAGGAAATAGTAGGACCATTGATGGTTGTTGAAGGTGTTGAAGGAATAAAATACGAGGAACTTGTTGAAATTGAAACACAAAATGGTGAGCTTCGTCGTGGACGTGTGCTTGAAGTAAATGGCGATAAGGCAGTAGTACAGTTATTTGAAAATTCAGCTGGAATTAATTTAAAGGATTCAAAAGTAAGATTTTTGGGTAGACCTTTGTCGCTAGGAGTATCGGAAGATATGATAGGGCGTGTATTTGATGGATTGGGGCGTCCAAAAGATAATGGACCAAAAATAATTCCTGAAAAAACATTGGATATAAATGGAACAGCAATAAATCCAGTTGCACGTGATTATCCGTCAGAATTTATTCAAACAGGAGTTTCTGCGATTGACGGCTTAAATACCCTTGTTAGAGGGCAAAAATTACCAATTTTCTCTGGTTCAGGGCTTCCACATGCAGAACTAGCTCTTCAAATCGCAAGACAGGCAAAAGTTTTGGGAACAGATTCAAAATTTGCGGTAGTATTTGGAGCGATTGGAATTACATTTGAAGAAGCTCAGACGTTTACGGAAGACTTTATAAAAACTGGAGCAATAGATAGGGCAGTATTGTTTATGAATTTGGCTAACGATCCTGCAATTGAGCGTCTGTCTACACCAAAAATGGCACTTACTTGTGCAGAATACTTGGCATTTGAAAAAGGAATGCATGTACTTGTAATTTTGACTGACTTGACTAATTATTGTGAAGCGTTAAGGGAAGTTTCGGCAGCAAGAAAAGAAGTTCCTGGAAGAAGAGGATATCCTGGATACTTGTATACTGACTTATCCACAATTTATGAAAGAGCAGGAAGAATTAAAGGGCGTGAAGGATCAATTACGCAAATACCTATTTTAACAATGCCAGAAGATGATAAGACACATCCGATTCCAGATTTGACTGGATATATTACAGAGGGGCAAATAATCTTGTCAAGAGATTTATACAAACAGAACTTAATGCCTCCAATAAATGTTTTGCCATCACTTTCAAGATTGAAGGATAAAGGGATTGGAAAAGGAAAAACAAGAGAAGATCATGCAGATACAATGAACCAATTATTTGCGGCTTATGCAACTGGTAAGGAAGCGAAGGAGCTGGCTGTAATCTTGGGAGAATCAGCATTGTCTGAAACTGATAAGGCGTTTGTTAAATTTACAACTGCATTTGAAGAACAATATGTGGCTCAAGGGTTTGACAATAACAGAACTATTGAAGATACATTAAATTTAGGATGGGATTTACTAAAAATATTACCAAGAACAGAGTTGAAAAGAATTAGAGACGAATATTTGGAAAAATATTTGCCTGCAGGAGATGAATAGACTATGGCAAGATTAAATGTAAATCCTACAAGAATGGAGCTGAGCCGTTTAAAAATACGTCTAAAAACTGCCAAAAGCGGACACAAATTGTTAAAGGACAAGCAGGATGAACTTATGCGGCAATTTATAATTTTGATAAAAGCAGAATAGAAAAATTACGTGAAGAAGTGGAAGGGAAAATTGCAAAAATTCATTTAAGGATTTTTTTACTTGCAAGAGGTGTAATGTCTGATGAAATGCTAGAAAACGCTATTGCATATTCGGAAGATAAACTTTTAGCAGATATAAAAACTAAAAATGTAATGAGTGTAATTGTGCCAACAATGACTTTTAATAGAGATATGGAAAATGAAGAAGTATCTTATCCTTACGGGTATGCTCAAACATCTGCTGATTTAGATGATGCTGTTGATGGCTTGAATCGAGTAATGAAAGACTTGCTGGAATTGGCAGAAATCGAAAAGGCATGTCAACTTATGGCAGATGAAGTGGAAAAACAAGACGGCGTGTAAACGCATTGGAATATATGACAATTCCACAGCTTGAAGAAACAATCCGTTATATTCAGATGAAACTTGATGAAAATGAAAGATCAAGCATTACAAGGCTTATGAAAGTTAAGGATATGATGGCTGAAAAAGCATAAAAATTAAATTTGAGAAATAAAAAAGCCGTGATAAGCGGCTTTTCTTCTATTTTTCCAGTTCTTTTTTTAATCCTTCAACTTTATCCAGTTTTTCCCAAGGTAAATCAATATCAGTTCTTCCAATATGTCCAAATGCAGCTAAATCCTGATATCTGAATGAAGGTTTTCTCAAGTTTAGAGATTTTTGAATTCCATTTGGTGTCAAGTCAAATAATTTTGCAACAGCTTCTTCGATTCTTGTTTCTTCAACTGTTCCAGTTCCAAATGTTTCTACACGAATTGATACAGGTTCTACAACACCAATTGCATACGATAATTGAACTTCACATTTTGTAGCAAAGCCTGCTGCAACAATATTTTTAGCAATCCATCTTGCTGCATAAGCTGCTGATCTGTCAACTTTTGATGGGTCTTTTCCAGAAAATGCTCCACCGCCATGTCTAAAATACCCTCCATAAGTATCAATTATAATTTTTCTTCCAGTTAATCCAGAATCTCCGTGAGGACCTCCGATTACAAATCTTCCTGTTGGATTAATATGGAATTTTTCTCACATTTTCAATATTCAAATCATATTTTTTTCCAATACAGGTTTTTATTACAAGCTCTTTTCAGAGTCCTTTTTCAATTTGTTCGTTTGTAACATCTTTCATTATGCTGCACAGACAAAACAACTGTGTCAACATTCAATAATTTTTCCATTTTTCGTCGTAAGCCAATGTAACTTGAGCCTTCGCATCTGGTCTTGCCCAAGCAAGCGTTCTATTTCTTGTGATTTCAGTCAATTTTTGAATAATTCCACGTGATAATACAAGTGCTAAAGGCATTAACTCTTCGGTTTCATTAACTGCTCCCTCCAAACATAATATCCCTTGATCTCCAGCACCTCCTGTATCAACTCCCATTGAAATATCAGGCGATTGAGAATGAATAGTATTTATACACACCACAATCAGAATCAAATCCCATTCCAGGTCTATATCCAATTTCATGAAATTTTATCTCTTACTATTTTTTTGTACATCTACATAAGTTTTTAGTAGTAATTTCTCCTCCAACAACTACAAGTCCAGTAGTTGCAAATGTTTCACATGCTACTCTTGAATTTTCATCATCTGCAAGACAAGCATCTAATATTGAATCTGAAATTTGATCACAGATTTTATCTGGATGTCCTAGGTGATACAAATTCTGATGTAAAGTAAATTTTTTTAGTCATTTTATTTCCTCCTAATTTTTTTCTAGTTCTTGTTTAATATCTTAAATCATACGATGTCAATAATAAAAAAACTCTTCCTGCTAGGAAGAGAATAAAAAAAATTCTTATCTTCGCATTCACATGCCGGAATTAGCACCTTGTTAATACAGGTTGCTGGATACTCAAAACGGGCCGGTCCCTAGTATCACTCTTGATAAGTTGATATTAAATTGTTTCTGATTTTAAGATATATATTTAACATTATTTTTAAAAATAAGTTTAATAATTTTAATAATCTTAACACAAAAAAATAGTATATACTATAAAAATGTCAATATTAAAATTTATTTATATTCTTCTTGTTTTCTTTTTCATAATATCATCAACACTTTGAGACTTTTTCTTGCTGTTTTTTTCGATTTTTTTTGTCTTTCTGCAATTTTTTTGCTTCTTCTTCAGCTTTATTTTTTTGCTTCTAACACTGTTCAAAGTGCTTTCTGTTAAACTCTGAGAAGAATTATTATTTTCCTAGAATAGTGCTACTTTTTTTGCCTGTTGTTGTTTATCATTGTTTCTTTTTTCATTAATAACGCCACCTTTTTCAATTCTTTCAACAGCGGCAGCAGCATTCTTGTCTCCATTTTTAGCGGCAATTTTGTACCATTTTAGAGCTTCTGCCATATTATTTTGCTGATGATAAGATATTGCGATTGGCATAGCCATTGCCTTATTTCCTGAATTATATGACTTTACTAGATATGGACGTGATTCTGACTGTTTTCCACCATCATATAAAATCGCTCCCAATCTCGTAATTGGCTTCTTTTACACCACGATTTGCAGCTTTTTTTGAAACCATTTTACAGCGTCGTTATTATTTTTTAATTGTTTATTCAAAAGTGCTATACGAACATCAGCTTCTTTTATTCCTGCGTTATAAGCCTTTTTCAAATTCAGCTCTTGCTTCACTATATCGTTTGGCTCTAATTAAATCTACTCCTCTATTGTATGCTTCAGCACCGGGTCTCATTTCTTTATTTGTCTCATTTGTATTTGTTGCTCTTCCTGTTGTTGTTGTTGCAGTTCTTGGAAGTTTTTGCCATCATTTTTTTCAGCTTCAGCTGTATTTCCTTCTTGTTTTAGAATTACAGCAAGGTTATAAATTGCTTTCAGGATAGTTTTTTTATCTACACCATATTGTAAAATTTGTTTTACTTTATTTAAATTTTTTTCATATTGTAATAAAGTTGTGCAAGTGACATAATTGCCTCTTTATCTCCATTTTTGAGCTTTTTGTAAGCGCTTCTGACACTTTTAGCAGGGTCAATTTGGTTGTCAATTAGATTTTTGTTGTTCTTCTGGTGTTAAATTTTTGTATATTAGGGATTTCCTTGAGCTTGTCCTCCAAGGTTAAAAATATCTGTATTAATTGTTTTTTTGCTCTTGTTGTGTTTGAGTGTCATTTTTTTAGTATCTTTTTTTCTTTTTTTAAAAACAAGAAACTGACATCATCCCAATAGCTAAAATTACTACTACAAACATTGCTTTTTTCTTTTCATTTGTTGTTAATCCTCTCTTTAATAATCTTTTATTTTTAGTAAGTTTTTTTATTTAAAAATGATCCTAACTGTGTTGCATCTAGTATTTTGTACATAAAATCTGTACTGGATTTTTGTGGTTGGTTCATCATCAAAATTTATTGTAAACAAACCCATCCTTATTTTTCCCATAATCTGTCAAAATACGAATAAATATCTTTTGTTAATTTTTGAATCTTTATTTGTTAGAATTCTAAAATTAGCATCCATTATATAACCGCGTATGTTGATTAAATTTGCAGAACCTGCATGTATTATAACATTTCCGTCTGTTTTTAATTAGTGTTATCTTTGTGTGATATTGTTCATTATTAGTAAAATACCATTTTATTTCTATTTTATTTTTTTAGTTTTTTTCTTTCAATTTTTAGAAACAGGTTTATTTTGGAAGTCCCATTAGTGCTCATTCCAAAAAGCATCCCGGCTTCTATCAAAAGATGATACGTATTTTTACGCCACGATTTGCAGCTTTTATCAGCCTGTTTATAATTCCTTTATCGGCAAGAAAATACATCCCCATAAGAATTTCATCACCAGCTTTTTGTATTGTCAATATCTTTATTTAAATGTTCTCCAATTTTTGCTTCTGTCACAAACTGCAACTGATATTTGTTATTTTTCATCATCAAATTTAGTTATAGTATCTCCATTTTTCAAATTATTTTCATTTTTTTAGAAGAATTTTCCCTATTTAAATCTGAATTTTTGTTGGGAAGTTCTCCCAGTTTTAGCAAAATCTTTCGGTTTCCTTTTCCACAAATCTAACTTTTTCTTTTTCAATTTCCTTTACTTGCTGTTCAATTTTTGGTTTCATTATTGTGAGAATTTTTTTCTTGATTTTCCTCATTTTTACTTAAGTTTCCAAAATCTATGTTTTTTTATTATTTTTTTCAACAGCATTGCTGGAAATATCAATTTTGCTGTTTGAAAAAAATTAGCTACTAGCTGTAATCCTCGTAAAACTTCATCTTTTATTTCACCATCTGCTGATATTGCTATATTTTCGTGAAAAATAACTTTGGTCATGGATATTTGCACTAGAAACCATAACATTTTTCTTCATTTAGAAATATCTTTTCTATGATCTGCTTTTACATTTAATGCTCTTAATAAATTTCTTAATGTTAGTTTTGGCCACATTGGACCATAAAAATTACCAATCCATCCTTTATTCTGTGGATTTCCCGAAGGTTTTATCAATGTTCTCCAGATTGGCGAATACCAAGGGAATGTGTCCTTTAATTTGAAAAATATCAACTAATATAATATCAATTCCAGCATTTTTTTCATTTGTGTAATGAAAGGATGTTCAAATGCGCCATATAAATTGTTATTTTCATCCAGCAGAACATATACTTTTTAAATTTGATTTTTCCATTTTTCTTTTAACAAGCCGCCTTGTATATTCTTTTCGCAAATGCAGGATAACTTTCCTTATCTTTATTATAAATGTCATTAAACAAAAACATTTCTACAATCAAGTAGTCTTTTGCCTCATCTACAATTTTATAGCTTGCATCCCAAATTTGTCTATCGTAACGAATATTCCCATTTTTTTGTCAAGATATGTTAAATCATAGTGAAACTCGACATTGTTACTGCTTTTTTTAAAGGGCTTTCGTAATCGACTCCTAATGGAGGTGTCTTTATTGTTGAACAGAAATATTTAATATTAGGATACTCATTATGAGATTTCTTTTGTTTATAATTTTGCTTTTTAAAATTCATTTATCAATATTACCTTTCTATAACTGCTAGCTGTAAAAACTTATTAATTTAAAAAGTTAAATTAATTTATATTGCCATATTTCTCTCATATATTTCCAGTAATATATTATTTAATTTGGTTTGAGAATTATTAGTTAATCATATTAATTTGATATTTACTGTCTATATATTAGAAAGTTTTATAGTAAAAATCACTTTAAAATTAGATATAAAAAGTTATACTTTATTTAATTTTTAGGTTTATTTAATATAAAAAAATTCTCTTAGTTTACCAGATTATTTATCCATTTTTTTACTTTTTAATCTTTTTAAGCATGGAATTATTTTTATAACTTCATCACTGCAGGAAATTAAATACACAAATGCTACTGGCAATCCTAAATGCAGTCCAGCAAAAAATGTGATTGGAATTGCAATAAACCAGAGCGGTATTAAATCTACAAACATTGTCCAAAGCGTGTCTCCTCCTGAACGTAGTATTCCAACTAATAATTGCAAACTTATTGCTTTTATGAAAATTACAAATACTTCTGCTGCTATAATTTCTCGCGTTAATGGGTAAATTCGTGGATTGACTTTCATCAGTGTTAATAATAGCGGGCTGAAAAGGAATACAAAAATTCCAATAAGGATTCCGCAAATAATAGCTACTTTTATAAGAATTATTGAATAATCGTAGGCTTTTTCTTCTCTCCCTGCTCCAATTTCATTTCCAATTATAGCCGCTGTTGCACTTGAAAGACCAAATAATAACGTTAATACAAGGCTGCTTATAGATTTTACAATTTGAACAGAGGCTGCAAAATCGGTTCCCATTCTTCCAAAAATTACAACGTACATGCTTGCTCCCAGTACCCATAGTATTTCGTGAATAAATACAGGAAGTGATATTTTCATAACTTTTATAAAAAAATTCTAAAAGATAAATCAAATAATTCATTTATTTTTCCAGCAATTGGTAATTTTAACTTGTAAATTATGAAAAATAATATAGCCTGTGCTTATAATTCTTGCAATAACAGTAGCAATTGCTGCTCCACGTACTCCCATTGCAGGAAATCCAAAATGTCCAAAAATTAGTGTATAATTTATAGTGGCATTTATTAAAAAGTCCGATGAAGCTTGAATAAAAGGAATATTTTTGTTTTTCCAATTGCACGAAGTTCCATATTAAAAGGCAAATCCAATTCCTATGAGTGGATAAGTCCAAGCTACAATTTTTTTAAATATTCTGCCCCTATCTTTATAACTTTTTTTATCTTTCGTAAATATTGAAATTACTAGTTCTGGCGTGAATAGTCCAGCAAACAGGAATAAAAAGTGAAAATAAAAATCCTATAATTATCGTTATTCCAAGACATTTTTCAAATTTTTTTATAATCCTTATTTCCAAAATACTGTGCCGCTAAAATTCCACCACCGCTATTCATTCCAAAAAGTGATGTCATAAAAATCATAAACATCTGATTTGCAAATCCCAATCCCGCAACTGCAACAGTTCCTAGCCCAAGTGCCACATTTTCAGTTCCAACCATAAACATGTCAATAAAGTTCATAAGCGCATAAATCATATTTTCTATCGCTACAGGGAGTCCAATAGTAAGCACTTTCTTATAAAACCAGTTTTTATCTAAATTTTTTTCTTTTCCATTAATCCCCTTTCTAAAAAAATAAATTATCTGCCGATTTTTTTAAAAATATTCAATCCAAATCTTCTGTTATCGAATATTCTGAAAAATTGGCAAATGGTCTGATACATATTTT
>BNJV01000720.1_pt1 | contig 118817 bp, 158 predicted proteins | sample 8540591 | NCBI WGS metagenome assembly BNJV01 (sample SAMD00202457, study PRJDB9452) | human saliva metagenome | host: Homo sapiens
AACAAAACTGTCCTCGGTTTTCATTAATGAATAGAAATTCTCTTTTAAAAATCTTTGGTGTCTGGATCTGGTGCACCTGCTTCAACCGGAAGATGGCGAAGGAGTTCCATATCATCTGCCGTCAATTCAAAATCAAAGCAATTTAGATTACTCGCAATCCGCTCAGGTGTAACCGATTTTGGCAGTGGAAGGAAACCTTCTTGCAAACTCCAAGCCAAGGCTAGTTGAGCGACCGTCTTTCCATATTTAGTAGCCATTTCTTTTACTTGTTCATTTTGGAACAATTCTCCTTGGCCAAAGGGTCCCCAAGCCTCTAGTAAAATGCCATGCTTACGACTTGCTGCAATGACTTCACTTTGGTACACCCCAGGTGCTAGACGAATTTGGTTCACAGCCGGAATGACCCGAGCTGTTTCAAGGAGGGCTTCCAAATGATGAGGCAGAAAATTGCTAATACCAATAGCTCGAACCTTGCCAGCAGCTAGCATATCTTCCATTGCTCGCCAAACCTCCGCATTTCGTTGTTTCCAAGCATCATTTTCTCGAAGAGGTTTTGGATTTGGCCAATGAATCAAATAAAGATCTACATAGTCCAAGCCTAGTTTTTCAAGAGACTCTTCCAAAGCAGCTTGAGCATCTTCATAGGTGTGATGAGTATTCCAAAGTTTGGTGGTAATAAACAGGTCTTCGCGCGCAAGCCCACTGTCTTTAATGGCCCGACCCACACTCTCTTCATTTTGATAAATCGCAGCTGTATCGATATGGCGATAACCTGCTTTTAAAGCAGCTAAGGCAGCTTGATAGGCTTCTTCTCCATCCGCTGCTTTCCAGGTTCCAAATCCCAATACAGGAATCTCCACCCCATTATTCAAACGATAATGATTCATTTCTTCTTTCCTTTCTTCGATTTCGGTTTCTTAGGCCCTCGAAGCTTGAGCTCTGGCTTAAAAATATTCTTCTTGGTTGGCTCCATCTTCTTGCTATAAAAACTATAGAGTAAAAATGCCCCACCAACGATCACAATAAAGATATTTTTTCTTACAATCCCATAGAGCAAGAAAAAAATTCCCATCAATAAAAAACGTATATCAATTGCCTTCATAAGCTACCTCACATTTCAATTCCCATTATAGCATGAAAAGACAGCATTCACAAAATTGCACTACCATTGGTAAACAAAAAGCCCCTACAGACTGTTTAACCCCCATGAATACCTCACAAAAACCTCTCTAGGTATGACCTAGAGAGGAAGTATTCTATCTTCGATTCTTGAATCTAATTGGTAGCTTGGTAACGTTTGACCCCATCGAGATAGGTCGCAACCAGATCCAAATTTTGATCAAGCACGATGAAGTCCGCATCATACCCTTCTCGAATTTGACCACAAACATCATCAATATGGACTGATTTTGCCGGATTGAGGCTGGCCATCATCACTGCTTCGTGAGGGTTAGCAATCCCCCACTCTACAACATTTTTTAATCCATCTTTCAATTTCAAGATTGAGCCAGCTAGATTACCAGTTGATTTCAAGCGAGCAGTTCCTTCAGCGACCACAACCGGGAATTCCCCAAGCATGTAGTCCCCGTCTTCTAAGCCCCCAGCTGTCATACAGTCAGTAATCAAGGCAACATTTTCTTTTCCTTTTTGTTTCATCAGGATATCACACGCTAGCGGATCAACGTGATGGCCATCACAGATCAACTCTGCTGTAGTATGAGGCAACTCATACATGGCACCAACCATACCGAGTTCACGGTGCGTCAAACCACGCATACCATTGTAGGCATGCACCCAGACACTCGCACCTGCATCTACCGCTTTTTTAGCTTCTTCAAAAGTTGCATTGGAGTGTCCCAAAGCAACAGTCACCCCTTCTCCTGTAATGGTCCGAACAAAGTCTTCTACACCTTCACGCTCAGGAGCAAGGGCAATCTTATTCAACAGACCATTGGCAGCTTTTTGCCAAGCCCGGAATTCTTCCATACTTGGATCCTTCATATAAGATGGGTTTTGAGCTCCCTTGTATTTTTCTGTAAAATAAGGTCCTTCAAAATAAATCCCGCGAATCTTAGCTCCTGTTGCTTCTTTGTATCGTGCACCGATATTTTCAGTTACTGCCAAAAGTTGTTCGTAAGAGGAAGTCAAGGTCGTAGGCAAAAAGCTCGTAACCCCTGTACTCAAGAGCCCTTCACTCATGGTATGGAGAGTGCCTTCGATATTATTATCCATCACATCTACCCCACCAAATCCGTGAATATGGGTATCTACGAGGCCAGGCGCAATGCTGTAACCAGAATAATCCAGCACATCCGCACCTTCTGGTAAGCTTTCCACATGTTTTCCAAACTTGCCATCAACGAGCTCCAAATAGCCTCCGCGGCGAACCCCATGTGGGATAATAAAATTGATCTGCTTTAATATATGTAGACATAAAATCGTCCTTTCCATTGTAGGAACTGTGTTCCATTTATATTCATACATATTATAACGCTTTCACTTTCCATTTGTAAATGGTCTAGACCTATTTTTGAATAGAATCCAACAAAAAAACAGAGTAAGCTTCCTACTTACTCTGTTTGACGTTCATTAAATTTGCTCGATTTGTACTTTTTCAGCCAGATTCATGGCATGGTCTGCAACACGTGTATAGTGAGAAATGATATCAATAAAGTTCACTCCGGCTTGAGGTGTACATTCACCTTGGTTCAAACGACGAATATGAGTTTTCCGAAGTCTTTTCTCCAACTTTTTCAATTGCCTCGTGACGTGCTACCAATTGGTTTGCAAGACTCACATCATTGTGCTCGATAGCTTTCAAAGCATCCTCTACAAATTGATGGGTTTGGTTGTAAATATCTTCCAATTCAGCCAAGGCCGCTTCTGAAAAGACCACTTTCTTACGAATTAAATAATCGGTCAGATTGATCAAGGCTTCCGCGTGATCTCCAATCCGCTCCAAATCCCGTGAAGAATCTAAGATATTGGTGAGAACTTCACTTTCTCTCGGACTCAAGGCTTCACTCGACAAACGAATCAAGTAGCGAGTCAAATCATCATCAATGGTATTGATGGCTTCTTCTGTCTTATGTCCCTTTTCAGCTGTTTTTCTCATTTTGATGAACAATATAATCATAAGAGAGATTAAAAGCTTTGTCTGCATATCCACCTAAATGAAGCAACTCTTTTTTTCGCATTTCCTAGAGCAATCGAAGGCGCTTGAGTGATCAAGTTTTCATCCAAATAGAGCGGTTCATATTTGACAACCTCATCCTCACCAGGAATCAGCTTTGGTTACAAAGTATGCCAAAGCTCCAATGAATGGGAACTGGATGATGGTATTGGTTATATTAAAGGTTCCGTGAGCAAAGGCTATGGTCATTTCTGGGGATAAATGAAGAGTCGTTTCAAACCATTGAATCAAAGAGGTAAACGGAACAAGGAAGACAAGACAGATAATGGTTCCGATAACATTAAAGGCTACATGGGCACCTGCCACACGTTTGGCCGCAATATTAGCTCCCAAGGAAGCAATGATAGCTGTAATGGTCGTTCCGATATTATCACCAAAGAGAACTGGGAGGGCTCCTTTCAGGTCAATCAAATGACTAGCATAGAGATTTTGCAAGATACCAATGGTTGCAGAAGAGGCCTGAATCAAAAGTGTTAAGCCTGATCCAACAAAGACACCCAAGATAGGACTTTTACTTAACTGCACCATATAGTCACGAAAGACTTGCAAATCTTTAAGAGGTTCCATAGCCCCACTCATCAAGTTGAGGGCAAAGAAGATACCACCGACACCAAAAACGATTCGTCCAACATTATTAACCAAACGATTTTTGGTAAAGAAGAGACAAACCGCTCCGATAAAGAGCATGGGAAGAGCGTAGTCTCCTAATTTAAAACCAATGATAAAGGAGGTAATAGTCGTTCCAATATTGGCCCCCATAACAATACCAATAGCTTGACGGAGGGTTAGAAGTCCTGCACTCACCAGACCGACCGTAATCACTGTAACCCCTGAACTCGACTGAATCAAGGCAGTCATCCCAATCCCTACTAGAACCCCTAGAAAGGGATTACTCGTATATTTATCAATATAGTATCGAAGTCGATCTCCTGCAGCCTGTTGCAAGCCTTCTCCCATGGTTTTAATACTATAGAGAAAGAGCCCCAGCCCTCCCAAAAAGTTAAATACAATTTCCTGCCAGTTAATCGACATGTTCATTCCTCCAAATTTGAGATCAGAAATAAAACTCCTCTCCTATTGTAAAGGATAATTTCCAATCACACAAGAGATTTCTGTAAATTTCTATTATTTTTTGAAACCGTTTTTTCCTTCTGTTTTATTTTCCTCGTTTTAAGAGCCAAAAAAAGAGGGTGGAAAATTTCCAACCCGAGACTGTAGACAAACTATTCTTTTTTATAAATCTAATAAATTCTATAAAAAGAAATGTTACTCGTTAGAGTGATTCAATCATCTACTGAAACTTTTCGTCGTGAGAAAAGTACCTGAAACTTAATAGTTTCAGGTACTCGGAATTATTGAGACCTTAGGCTCAATAATTAGTCATGGAACTTCGAAGAAGTTCGCTGACGTCCGTACTCACCTAAGGAAAGTTTCTAAGAAGACTTTGTCTTTCAATCTGGGCGTGGAAAATTTCCAACCTCTCTAGTCTTTGTTCAAATTGCGTAACATCTCATCGATCTTATTCCCGTATTCGATGGATTCGTCTTTCACAAAAGTAAGATCTGGAATCTTGTACAATTTCAGATTACGACCTAATTCACGCTTGATGGTTCCTGTTGCTTTTTCAAGGCCTGTCTGAGCCTTTTGATTGTCTGAAGCCAAATCACTCATAATTGAATAATACACTTTGGCCATAGACAAATCACCTAGCATTTGAACATCCGTAATGGTGACACCTTGAACACGCGGGTCACGGACTTTCTTTTGTAAAATCTCGTTGACTTCACGCTTGATTTCCATCCCTACTCGGTCTGTCCGAAAATGACTTGCCATAGGAACTCCTTTCTGCTCTGTGTTTAAAAACTAGGAAATCAGAGGGGCCCCCTCTTTTTTCCTAGTCAGCTTGCTTATTTTTTAATTTCTTCCATGATGTAGGCTTCGATGGTATCATCTGTCTTGATATCATTGTAGCCTTCAATCATCAATCCACCTTCACGACCATTTGTGATCTCTTTGACATCATCTTTGAAGTGTTTCAAGCTTGCAAGAGCTCCGTCATAGATCACGACACCGTCACGAATGACACGAACTTTGGAATCACGTGTAACCTTACCACTAAGGACCATAAATCCTCCGATAGTACCAACTTTAGAGACTTTAAAGGTTTCACGAATAACTGCTTCCCCGATGACTTTCTCTTCGAACTCAGGATCCAACATACCCTTCATGGCATCTTCCATTTCTTCAATCACTTTGTAGATAATTGAGTGAAGACGGATTTCCACCTCGTCAGCTTCAGCTTGTTGACGTGCTTGTGGAGTAGGACGGACGTTAAATCCGATGATGAAGGCATTTGAAGCTTCTGCAAGGGTCACGTCTGATTCGTTGATCGCACCAACTGCTGAGTGAACGATGGTCACTTTCACACCTTCTACTTCAATCTTTTGAAGGGAAGCAGAAAGAGCTTCAACCGAACCTTGTACATCGGCTTTAATGATGACATTAACAGATTTCACTTCCCCAGCCTTCAAGGTATCAAAGAGATTTTCAAGGCTGACGCGGTTGGTTGCTTGACGTTGTTTCATCAGAGCACGTTTGGCACGTTCTTCACCCGCTGCACGCGCTGATTTTTCATCTTCATAAACCGCGAAGTGGTCACCCGCCATTGGCGCTTCGTTCAAACCAGTGATAGAAACCGGAGTAGATGGTCCTGCAACCTTCACACGACGGCCAAGGTCATTGGTCATGGCACGGACACGTCCAAAGGTATTTCCGACAACGATTGGGTCTTGGACATTCAAGGTACCTTGTTGAACAAGGAGGGTTGCAACCGCACCTTTTCCTTTATCCAAGCGCGCTTCGATAACGGTACCGATGGCACGAACAGTTGGATCTGCCTTGAGTTCTTGGATTTCAGCCACAAGAAGGACCGTTTCCAAGAGTTCATCGATATTTTGGTTGAACTTAGCTGAGATTTCTACAAACTCAGAATCACCACCCCAAGCAGTTGACATAACTCCATGCTCTGCCAATTCACCGATGACACGCTCTGGATTAGCTCCTGGTTTATCAATCTTGTTGATAGCCACAATGATTGGAACATTGGCCGCTTTTGAGTGGTTGATGGCTTCGATGGTCTGTGGCATCACCCCGTCATCTGCTGCTACGACCAAGATGGTAATATCGGTAACAGATGCACCACGCGCCCGCATAGAAGTAAAGGCCGCGTGTCCAGGTGTATCCAAGAAGGTAATCTTCTTGCCATTTTCCACGATTTGATAAGCCCCGATGTGCTGAGTGATTCCTCCCGCTTCACCTGTTGCTACACGTGAATTACGAAGGGTATCCAAAAGGGTAGTCTTTACCGTGGTCAACGTGTCCCATGATGGTGACAACTGGTGGACGCTCTACCAACTCATCTGGATTCAAATAACCATCTTCAACGAAGAAGCGTTCGATATCGGCATTGTCCACTTCAACCTTTTTCTTGGCTTCAATTCCATAATCCACCATCAAGAGTTCAATCGTATCTCCATCCAGCGATTGATTTTGAGTCGCCATGACTCCCATCATAAAGAGTTTCTTGACGATTTCAGCCGGTTCACGCTTGATGCGTTTTGCGATTTCTGCAACCGTCATTCCATCCGTATACTCAAATTCACTTGGTAATTCATGGAATTTACGCTCTGTTACTGGTTTTGGAGCATCATTACGGTTGTTCTTTCCTTTTTTATTTTTCTTATTGTTATTCCAGTTACTATTTCTCTGATTTCTCACTTGATTTTGACTATTTCGATTCCTTTGTTGTTTTCTTGGACCATCTTCTTCACGATCAAAATCATCGCGTTTCTTATCTGGTCGCGCTTGTTTCTTCCGACGTGTATCGACTTGAGCTGGAGCAGCAGCAACAGCTGGTTTTGTATGGTTCTCAACAGCTGGCTCCTGTACAGGTGCTTTCACTTCTGGTGCTTCTACCCGTTTCCGGCGCTGTTGACGTTCTTGTTCTGCTTTTGCAGCTTGTTGTTTGTAGCGATCTTCACTTCCACGTGCGTACTCAGCATTTTGTTCAGCTTTCAGTGCTGCTGCACGCGCTTTGAAATCAACTTTTGGTGCTACTTGGGGTTGAGCACTACGTCTTTGATCTGGTCTGTTATTGCGACGATCAGAACCTTGATTTCGTTGTTCATTTCGCTCTTGTGGTCGTTGATTTCGGTTGTCACCATGACGCTGATTGTCCTTGCGATCGCGTTTTGGACGATTGTCTTGTTGTTTTCCTACGTTCAGCCTGCTCTTTTGCACGCGCTTCTCGTTCCGCTTTAAAGTTACGACTCTTTGGTTTAGCAGCTGGCGTTACTGATTTTGTCTCAGTTGCCTCTTCTTTTTTGACGGGCGCTGCTTCTTTTTTCTCTGCGACAGCCGTTGTCTTGGCAGCCACTTCTGCTACTTTCTTTTCGACTGTTTCTTTTTTCGCTGAAAAGCTCTTGATCAACTTTTCAGCAACATCAGTATCGACACTAGATGCATGACTCTTGACGTCAAAACCTAATTCTTTCGCACGAGTGACGACTTCCTTACTTTCCTTGCCCAATTCTTTGGCAATTTCGTATAATCTTTTCTTAGACAATTGCTGTCCTCCTCTTCTATTCCATAAGAGACCTCATTTCTTTGAAAATCCAGCATCTACAACAGCGACGACCTTACGGGCACGTCCAATTGCAGTGCTTAATTCTAGTGTTGAAAACACGGTAGATACTTGAACCTCATAATAGTGACCCTTATCTGTCACCTTTTTTGTCAGGTTACTAGCTGCATCATTTGCCAGAAAAACTAATTTTGCTTTTTCTTCCTGGATGGCTTTGATCACGAGTTCTTCTCCAGAAATGAGTTTTCCCGCTCTTTGCGCCAAGCCCAACAAATTACTTATCTTTTGCTTATTCAAGGCCTAACTCTCTTCTCTTCACCTTATGATCTACATAAGCGATCAATTCATCATAGAAAGCTTCTTCCACTTCCATATTAAAGCTACGATTAAAAACTTTCTTTTTCTTAGCAAGTGCCGCTTCTTCATTGTCTAACTTGATGTAAGCACCTCGACCATTGGCTTTGCCAGTTGGATCGATAAAGACTTGTCCTTCTTTATTTTTGACAATGCGGAGCAAATCGCGCTTATCAATAATTTCATTTGAAACGACAGATTTTCTTAAAGGGATTTTTCTTGTTTTTACCATGTTCCCTCCCTCTCTTAATCGACTTGCTCTTCGCCACTTTCTACTTGGTCTTCAAAAGTTTCTTGAGCTGCTTCCATTTCTTCGAACTCACTTGCAGATTTGATATCGATACGGTAACCAGTCAAATGAGCCGCTAAACGAACGTTTTGACCACGACGACCAATGGCAAGAGATAGTTTATTATCTGGAACCACAACGAGAGCATGTTTGCTATCTTCATCATCAAAAATAACTTGGTCCACTTCTGCAGGAGCGATCGCATTGTAGATAAATTCAGCTGGATCTGGAACCCATTCGATGACATCGATGTTTTCTTCTGTCGGAACCATACGGTCTAATTTTTGATCGTATCGAGCTGGGTGGAATTTGCTGGTAATCTTTTTAATATTCGATCCACCACGACCAACGATAGTCCCAATCGCATCTACGTTTGGATTATGGCTACGAACCGCAACTTTTGTACGATCTCCAGCTTCACGCGCTACACTCATAATCTCAACAGTTCCATCGTAGACTTCAGGAATTTCTTGTTCCATCAAACGTTTGATCATTTCAGGATGGCTTCGGCTAACAAAGACATTGACACCACGTGGATTATCTTCTACCTTGTAGACAAAAGACTTCGATACGATCATGAGATTGGAAAACTTCTCCTGGAATTTGGTCTTGCTTTAGACAATTGTGCTTCGATCGAACCAAGATTGACATAGATAAAACGATTGTCAAAGCGCTCCACCGTTCCACTCATGATTTCATTTTCATGTTCTTTATAAGTGTTATAGGTGATGGTGCGCGTTTGCTTACGCATTTTTCCATGATCGTTTGTTTGGCAGATTGAGCTGCTACACGACCAAATTCAGCTGGTGCTTCTTCAAACTTGATCTTATCCCCCAACTCATAAGCAGAGCTAATGGCCAAGGCATCCTTCAAGCTGATTTCTAAACGGCTATCAAAGACTTCATCCACCACTTCACGAACCGTATAAACACGGAAATCTCCAGTTTTTTCATTGAATTCAATCGCTGCACTTTCTGATTGTCCATAACGACGGCGATAAGCTGAACGCAATGATTCTGTGACTGCTTCGATGATATCTTCTTTTTTGATCCCTTTGTCTTCTTCCAAAATGCGGAAGGCTTCTAGCATTTCTTTACTCATGTTTTTCTTGCCTCTACTATAAAGGCATCCTTTCTTTCATTCTGTTACAATTTTACAGCCAACCTTGCTTTGGACACAAGGTTATAAGGAATTTCTACAGTTTTCTTTCGTGTTTTATCCATATACTCAATGGTCAAAACATCCTCTTCAAAACCTACCAAGTTCCCCTCAAAGACCTTTTGCTTTTCAACAGCCTTATACAAGCTGATATTGACATACTTGCCAACAGCTTCCTCGAGTGCTTCCTTGGTTTTCAATGGTCTCTCCAGGCCAGGACTGGTAACTTCTAAAAAGTACTGTTCTGGAAATGGGTCTGGTTTAATTTGATCCAATAGCGGGCTAATGATTTCTGTCAAATCCGCTGTATCATTCAGTGTGATCCCTTCTGGTTTGTCTACGAAAATGCTTAAGACGTAGTCACCACCCATTTTGCCATATTCAACATCGACCAATTCAAATGGTTCCTTTATAGCTGGCTGAATCACTTCTGTTACTAAGTCAACAATCGTTGCGATGGTTGCCACCTCCTCATAGATAAGAGGCGAAGATATTTCCCCGCCTCTCCTTTTCTATTCATTTAATGTATTATAACACGATTCCCCAATGATTGCAAGGAATATGCTAAAACTGTGCTTCTACACGGTAAATGACCTGTCCTTTACTGGAGAACTTTTTCTCATATTCCGTCATGACATTCCCCTCAAAATCACTAGCATGAAGGTCTAGCCAGACTCCCTTCAAAGTCATACCATACTGTGAAAAGCTCACCAAACTGTATTCAAACAGACCTCGATTATCTGTTTTAAAGTGAATCTCCCCATGTTCTGGAAGAATTTGCTTGAATGTATCCAGGAAGGTCTTGTAAGTCAAACGACGCTTCTCATGACGTTTCTTAGGCCAAGGATCTGAAAAATTCAGATAAAGTCGATCGATTTCTCCATCTTCAAAATAGTTGGTCAAGCTATCTCCGTCTACCCAAAGCAATTTAATGTTAGGAACATCAGCTTCTAAGACCTTATCTAAAGCATAACTCAAGACCGATTTTTGAATATCAATTCCGATGTAGTTGATCTCTGGATTGGCCTTGGCCATCCCAGTAATAAAGGCCCCTTTTCCGCTACCCACTTCGATATGAATAGGATGGTCATTCCCGAAAATTTCATGCCACTTTCCCTTGGTATCTTCTGGATTTAGGACCACATATTGCGGGTTCGCTTCTAATAATTCAGTCGCTCCCTTGCGATTTCTAACTCTCATATTTCCTTTCCATATTTCAACCGGAAATTGCGCAGAGCATAGATCTCGCGATTGACATTTTCTAAATCATTATTTTCATAGTATTTAGCAATTTGGCACAAGAAAGAGTATTGACCAAACCAATAGAGTTTATCAAATACTTTTTGATTGTACTTGTAGCCATAATAGCCTAACCAATCGCGCCAATTAGAATCTGGGATATAGTGACTCAAGATATGCGCCACATCCAACATCCGGTCTGTCAAACGAACAGAGTCCCAATCGACTAGATAAATCAAGCCGCTCTCTGTCTCAATCCAGTTACTATGACGGACATCTCCATGGACGATCGTCGCATAATCCTCCCGAAAGGCAGGCACTGTCTTACGTAAATTCTTTACGACTGATTGGATATAGTGGTTCTGACGTAGGGCAATTGGCAACCGGTTACTCCAAGAATTGAGCAATTCTAATGGAGATTCCACAGGATAGCCAAGTTTTTTTCAATTGGGTCATCAAAGGTCTAGAACGGTGCAATCTCGTTAAAATATTGACGACTTGTTTTTTTCGACATTCCCATTTGGCGTGAGAATTTCCCCATTCAACCATTCTTGGGCACTCATCACATTTCCATCTGGCAAGCGTCGACTCCATAACAATTGAGGAGCAATCTGTTCTTTTGCTAGACCCGCAAGGATTGGGGTCGTATTCATTTTTACAAAAACGCGCCCACCATCTGGGTAGGTCCCCATGTAGGCCTTCCCACTCTTCCCAGGAATTGGGGTGAGGCTTAGCTCTTTTTCATTCGAGTCCATCTTTTCCTCCGTAAAAAGTTTCCAATCTATTTTACTAATTTTAACGATTTTCGTCAACCAAGCGCGCCATCTTAAATGGAAGATAGAGTAGGATTAAAGCAACTGTATAAGCCAATAAGCCTAACAACAGGACTTTATCTGAAATAAAGACCAGGCCAATCCCCCCTTCTATCACCGTTATCATCCCCATGACCAGCTGAATCGTTTTGTTCAACCCTGCCTTTTTACTGCCCTTTTTCATCGGGAAAAGGAGGGTCAAGGGTTGGTAATCAAAAGCACTGTAAAGCCCCAGTAATTGAAAAATAACCAAGTAATTGAGCAAGGCTACAAGGGCAATCACTACGAGGGGGTGGGGAATAAAGATGATAGCGAGAATGGAGAGAGCCAAGAGTCGAAGAGTCATAGAGAAAAGATCTCCATTCCGTAGGAAGGAGCGCATATATAAGTGAAGCCACGTATTGCCATGTGTTTTGGGAAGAAGCCCTAAGAAACCATCCAAGTAAGCTCTTCTTTTGACACTGTTAGTAATACCTTTCACCGTTGTAAACAAGGCAAAGAAACGAAGAATCAATTGTTTCCTTGCATTCTCACGAGCAATGGCCAAGGTCCAATTCAGATTTCCATTCTGGTAGAAGCGCGCTTCCTTCCAGCTAAAAACAGCCCCTTTAGCCACCCCTAAGACAAGGATATAGGCTACAATAGCAAGTTTATCCAGCCCCGTTGCCAGAAGAAGAGGCACAAATAATAGAAGGACAAAACTTTGAATCAAAAACCAAAACACAAAAGACTTCTTGGCCTGCCCTTTGATATAACGTTTCACTTCCTCTTCCTTTACCAAAAGGAATAAAGCATCGGGCTTCTCTAAGTAGGTCGCAATAGAGCCTATCGGAACCAAGAGGAGCAAACCAATCATGAGACTCCAGCGGATCAGGCTTGTATCTTTGGGTAGATCTTGCAAGAATTGGCTGTATTGAACCGCCAAAAATCCTATGAAAATCAACATAAAGAGGACGAAATGATCATTGAGAACATAGCGGCTATATTTACACATTGAGTTCGAAACGTTTCTTGCCGTTTTTTCATCAACTCTTTCATGCTGTTTCCTCTTCTGTCAAGGTCATGTAGATATCATTTAGACTTGCTTTCTCATCCTCAAAAGTTGAACGCAACTCATCTAAGGTCCCTTGTGCTCGAATCTGCCCCTTATGGAGGATTACAAAACCATCACACATCTTTTCAGCCGAATCCAGAACGTGGGTACTCATCAAAATCGATTTTCCTTTTGCTTTCTCATCTGCCAATAACTGAATCAAATCTGCAATCGCAACAGGATCCAATCCCAAAAAGGGTTCATCGACAATATAAAGACTTGGATCCACTGCATAGGCGCAAATAATCATGACCTTTTGCTTCATCCCTTTTGAAAACTGGGTCGGGAACCAATCTAATTTTTCAGCCAAACGGAAGCGTTCCAACAAAGGCTGGACGCGCACCATGACCTGATCCATGTCTAAATCATAGGCCATAGCTACGGTCTCGATATGCTCTCTCAAGGTTAATTCTTCATATAGACTAGGGGTTTCTGGAATATAGCCGATTTTTTTACGATAGTCAGTTGGAGCTTCTGGAAGACTCAAGCCGTCAATCCGTACTTCCCCAGCATAAGGATGCAGGAGACCAATAATTTCATTAATCGTGGTTGACTTCCCAGCTCCATTTAGTCCAATCAAACCAATCAGTTGGCCATCCGGAACTGAAAAACTCACCTCTTTCAGGACAGGGATGTTGACATAGCCCCCTGTCAACTTGTTGATTTCTAACATATTTTCTCCGATTTCTGGTATAATGTTCTTATATTATAACAAAATTTAGTCTAAATGAGGTGTATTTATGGTTGATGATTGTATTTTTGTAAGATTATAGCTGGTGACATTCCTTCCTCCAAAGTCTATGAGGACGAGGAAGTCCTCGCATTTTTGGACATCTCTCAGGTTACACCAGGTCATACGTTAGTAGTTCCAAAAAAACACGCCCGCAATCTATTAGAGATGGACGAAACCGCTACAGCTCAACTGTTTGCACGTGTCTCTAAAGTTGCAAAAAAAGTAGAAGCTGCTACCCAAGCTAAGGGAATGAATATCATCAGCAACATGGAAGAAGTTTCTGGACAAACCGTTTTTCACACACATGTCCACATTATCCCTCGCTATTCCGATCAAGATGAGCTTGCCATTTCATTTACTGAACACGAGCCTAATTTTGAACAACTAGCAGTTCTCGCAGAAACCATCAAAAACAGTTAAAAAGGAGTCTATATGAAACTCAAAAATCTCTTTTGGTTTGCAACAGGAGCTAGCATTAGCTACCACCTAGTAAAAAACCGCAAAGAAATCAAAACAGAGGTGACTGAATCCAGCCAATTGGTCAAGGGAATTCAAGATAACCTAGCAAAAATCCAACGTAATCTGGATATTATCCAAGACCAAAAGACCAATCTTCAAGAATTGGTAACGGATTTCCAATACAAGACCAAACTATTTAGTCAACAAGCAACAGCCTCTCTAAAAGAAATTCAAGACATCTGGCAACCAAGTAAAAACGATTGAGAAAACTCAATCGTTTTTTTCTTATTCTGAAGGTACCGTAGGTGTCACACTGCTCGACTCTGTAGCTGCAGGAGCAACTGGTGTCACTGGTGCAACAGAATTTTGAGGCGTCACCACTCCCGTATCCTGGGTCGATGGTACAACTGGTAGTTGGTTAAACTCTTGGTAAACAGGTGCTTCCTCAGATGATGCCGCTGGCGTATCATTTTGAGAAGAAGTATTCTTCAACTCTTCATCTCCATCTAATAGGTAAGCATTGGTTTTCAATGTTTTAATTTCTTTTCAGACCCAAAGCTTTGCGGATGATATTTTGAATTTTTCAAGAGATGTTTTTGAAGTGACAATCTGATAACTTCCGCCATCTGCTAAGGTGGCATCTTCTCCTTTCAGCTGGTACTGATGAATCGTTGAAAGGGCATCTTTATATCCTAACAATTGAAGAAGACTGTTGCTATCAAGTGAAATGTTGGTTTGCATATTGTCACTAACAGACTCAATGATTCCTTTGTAGTGACTCAAACTATTGAGGCTTAAAACTTTCTCAACAATCTTTTTGATCACTTCACGTTGGCGTTTTTTTGACGTCCATAGTCTCCTTCTGGGTCTTGGTAGCGCATCCGTGAATAAACGAGAGCTTGGTCCCCATTAATCTCCTGACGTCCTGGTGCGATCTTAGCCGTATATTCTGGCTCATTTTTCCTCGATCGAGATATCGAAGTCAAATGGATTGTTGACCGTGATACCACCAACCTTATCCACTAATTGAACCAATCCCCTTCATATTGATCATGACATAGCGGTCAATATGGATATTCAAAAGATCTTGAATGGTCTTAATGGCTAACTTGGCACCGCCTTGAGCATAAGCCGAATTCAATTTTGCTTGGACCGTTTCGCCATCTGAAGTAATATTGGTTAGGATATCTCTTTCCAAGCTTGTCATGGTTGTTTCTTTTGTTTGAGGATTGACAGTCACCAAAATCATGGTATCACTATTTCCGGCCCAAGGATCTTCCCGAGAACCGCTACCTGTATCAACCCCCATCAAAAGGATGGTCATCGGCTTGTTTTCTGCAATAACATTGGTCTCATTCCCAAAGCCTTTATAGGTCTTACTGAGAGTCCCAGTCGTTTGGTTTAGGATGGTAAGGCCATAGGCCCCAATCCCAATCACTGTTACCGTCAATAAGCTCAAAAACATCAAAATAATTTTTTTTACCATGTAGACTCTCTCTCTAATCTATCAGTTTCCCCATAAGGTAAACATCTAAGAATTCTCCTTCAGCTGAACAAGCTCCACGAGCTTGGCAACCTTCGATCTCAAAACCTAATTTTTTATACAGGTGAACCGCTCGTTCATTGCGCACTTGGACATTCAAGACTAGTTTCCTAAGAACACCGGTCGAGTGCGCCCACTCGATCCCTTCTTCTAACAAGATCTGTCCAAGTCCTTGATTCCAATAAGCTTTGCGAACCACAATAAAGACATCACCAATATGCTGAATGGACCGTTGAGGGGCTGCAGTGATATTTAACAAAGCTGCCAGTTCCTGATCTAGAAATAGCAAGAGGCAAATCCGGTTTTCCGCCATCTCTTGCACCATCAGAAATTGCTCCATGTCTGCTGGAGACATGCCAATCCCAGCTTCATCTAGCGTCATGTAATCTGACTCTTTCCCAACTTGATTTAAGAAATCAACGACAAGAGCCGCATCTGCACTGTCAGCTTGCCGAATTTCTAATGTTACTTCCTTTTCCTTAGTCATCCGATTTTTTCCACCTGCTCAAAGGATGTCAGTAAAGCTTCTGCACGCGCTCCATGAGCTTCAAAAGCTAACTCTCGCCCATCTTCTAATTTTCGGATAAAAATTTTTAGATAAGCATCCGAGAGACTCGGCTCAATCAGCTCTCCCCATTCAATAATGGTAGCACCATCTCCAAATAGAAAATCATCTAAATCAATAGAATCTGGATCATTCCCAATCCGGTAAACATCCAAATGGTATAAAGGCAAGCGACCTTCGTATTCACGAACAATGGTATAGGTCGGGCTTTTAATCATCTGATCAATCCCTAACCCCTTTGCAATTCCCTTGGTAAAGGTCGTTTTTCCTGCCCCTAGATCACCTGATAAGATGATCACGTCTTGCTTTTCTAAGAGTTTTCCTAGCTGTTTTCCTAGAGCGATCAGCTCCGTTTCATTATGACTAATCATTTCTCTATTATACCAAACTTTTTAAAAATCTGCTCTTTCTTTTAGAAAATGTTCGACTCCACTTTGCTTTTTGATGAAAAAGGGAATCTAGAGAAAAACAGCAAGTTTCTCCCATAAACTCCTGTTTGAACACTTTGTTTATCCTTCCAAAAAAGAATGGGAAACAACTCCCATTCCTTTTTAAATATTTCCCTGATAACTAATTCAAGGCCATGCTAACGTAGTTTAAAATAAAGAGAACATCTAGGATCCAAATCATGCTGTGCACTTCTTTGGCTTCTCCTTTAACCACTTTCACCAAGCTATAGGTGATAAATCCAGCAGCGATCCCTTGTGTAATCGAGTAGCTGAAGCCCATAAAGATAGAGGTGAAGAAAGCAGGAACTGCTTCTGACATATCTTCCCAATGGATATTTCAAGCCACTCAACATCATGATCCCAACAACAATCAAAATTGGAGCTGTAGCAGCGGTCGGTACAATCGCCAACAAAGGACTAAAGAGACTTGAAATAGCAAAACAGATCGCTACAACCAAGGCTGTCAGACCAGTGCGTCCACCAGCTCCAATACCAGCTGCAGATTCAACATAAGTCGTTACGTTTGAAGTTCCTGCAATAGCACCGACTGAAGTCGCTACAAGGTCTGAATAGAGGGCCTTATCTAATTTCGCTGATTGATGGTTTTCCCCATTTGTCGCAACAATCCCAACTTTTTCACCCGTACCGATTAAAGTTCCAATTGTATCAAAAATATCCGTTAAGGAGAAGGCTAAGATGGCCATCAAGGTCTCAGGCAAACGAGACGTATTGGAAATCAAAGAACCCAATCCTTTCGATCCCAAAGCTTGACCAAAGATCGTGCCTAAATCATTAAAGGCAGCTCCTAGATGGTTACTTGCAAAGTCAATTTTAGTGATATCAACAACATGGATGAGAATTCCAAGCACAGTCGTCACTAAGATAGAAAGGATAATGCCTCCCTTAATCCCTTTGACAACAAAGAAGATGGTAATCGCAAGACCAACAAGAGCCAAGAGGACAGCTGGATTGTTAAAATCAACCAATCCAGGAACAGCAGATGCATTGGCTGAGATCGTTGCATTCGCCTTATCTGCTCCTTCCCCGACCACTGTATAGGTATGAGGGTCAATCGTGAATTTCAAAAATCCTGCATTCTTAATCCCAACATAGGCCAAGAAAATCCCGATCCCCGCTGAAATAGCAGAGCGAAGAGCAGTCGGAATCGATTCGATGATCATCTTCCGAACTTTTGTCAATGTGATAATCAATGAAATCACACCACAAATGAAGACCATTCCCAAAGCTTCCTGCCATGAGTAGCCCATACCAAATACAACGGTAAAGGTAAAGAAGGCATTCAAGCCCATCCCAGGTGCTTGTGCATAAGGTAAATTGGCATAAAAAGCCATCATCAAGGTCCCCACAACAGATCCAATAATCGTTGCAAGGAAGACCCCTTGAGCTGGCATACCTGTTTGTGACAACATTTGAGGGTTTACGAAGAGGATATAACTCATCGCAAAAAAGGTTGTCAAACCAGCAAGAACCTCTGTTCGAACAGTGGTTCCATGTTCTGAAAGTTTAAAAAACTTATCCATTTCAGAATAAACTCCTTTTTCATCATTCTCGCTCCCAATCAATTTGCGAACGTTATTTCTATTTTACCAAAAGATCTTTCGCCTTTCAAGAAATCCCGCTTCTCTTCTCGATTTTTGAGCACTTTTCCGATTTTTCTGATATAATGGTCTCATTCTTCTCGAAAGGAACCGAAATATGCATAAAAAGATGATCGCTCTAGATCTAGACGGCACTCTCTTAAATTCCGAAAGCAAATTGAGCGACTTTACCATTGATACGATTAAAAAAATTAGTGCTCTTGGCCATAAAGTCATTATTACAACAGGCCGCCCCTACCGTATGGCACATACCTATTACAAACAACTAGAGCTAGATACTCCGATGATTAATTTTAACGGCTCCCTTACGCATCTACCTGAGAAAAAATGGGTGGATGAACAATGTTTGACTTTAGATAAAAAATACCTGCTAGATATGGTCGCTAACCGAGACACCATCCAAGCGGACTTTATAGCTGGCGAATACCGCAATAAATTCTTTATTACCGATCCAAATGAGCAGGTCGCAGATCCCTAAATTATTCGGTATTGAATCTTTCCAACCAGAAAATCAATTCAATCCCAGAGCGGGTAACGAGCGACCCAAACTGTATCCTCTTTCAAACGAAAGCGGAAGACAAATATGCTCTGGCAGATGAAATGAATCGGCATTATGACTACAATCTGTCTATCAATACTTGGGGTGGTCCCTTAAATATTCTGGAATGCAATCCAAAAAATGTGACCAAAGCATCTGCTCTGACCTACCTTCTGGATAAACTCAATATGGATCAGAAGGATTTGATTGCCTTTGGAGACGAGCACAACGATACCGACATGCTAGCTCTCGCTGGTCATGGATACGCCATGAAAAATGCTAGCTCCGTCCTTCTCCCTTATGCAGACTCCGTCACTGATTTCACGAATAATGAAGATGGTGTCGCGCGCCAACTCATTCAATTATTCTTATAATAGGAACAGACATGAGCTATCCCTCATGTCTTTTTGTCCCCTAAATCCTTAATCGGTTAATCAATACCCTCCTATTTTTCCATTTTTTTCATTGCTTTGCCATCTAGTTTGTGATATTATTAACATAGTTATTAAAGAAGCGCTTTCAAAAATACTAAATCGCTTCTCGTTCACTTAAGGAGGAACAAAATGAAAGCTGTTGTTGTAAATCCAGAAGGTACTGGTGTTGAAATCGTTGCAAACAAAGACATGCGTCCACTTGAAACAGGGGAAGCTCTTGTTCAAATCGAATACTGTGGTGTCTGCCACACTGACTTGCACGTTGCTCACGGAGACTTTGGTAAAGTTCCAGGCCGTGTTCTTGGACACGAAGGAATCGGTATTGTTAAAGAAGTTGCTCCAGATGTCAAGAGCCTAAAAGTTGGGGATCGTGTCAGTGTCGCATGGTTCTTCGAAGGATGTGGAACTTGTGAATACTGTACAACTGGTCGCGAGACTCTTTGTCGGACTGTTAAAAATGCAGGTTACTCTGTTGATGGAGGAATGGCTGAACAATGTATCGTTACTGCAGATTACGCAGTGAAAGTACCTGAAGGATTAGATCCAGCCCAAGCATCTTCTATTACGTGTGCAGGTGTTACCACTTATAAAGCCATCAAAGAAGCCAAAGCTGAACCAGGACAATGGATTGTTATCTATGGAGCTGGTGGACTTGGAAACTTGGCTGTTCAATATGCTAAGAAAGTCTTCAACGCACATGTCATCGCTGTCGATATCAACAATGATAAACTAGAATTGGCGAAAGAAATTGGTGCAGACTTTGTCATCAACGGTCGCGAAGTTGAAGATGTCCCAGGATTGATCAAAGAAAAAACAAATGGTGGAGCTCACTCTGCTGTCGTAACAGCTGTTTCTAAAGTAGCTTTCAACCAAGCAGTAGATTCTGTTCGTGCAGGTGGCCGCGTGATCGCAGTTGGTCTTCCTTCTGAAATGATGGACCTCAGCATTGTGAAAACGGTATTAGATGGTATCCAAGTCATTGGTTCTCTTGTAGGAACTCGTAAAGACTTGGAAGAAGCCTTCCAATTTGGTGCAGAAGGCTTGGTAGTCCCTGTCGTTCAAAAACGTCCAGTAGAAGATGCTGTCAAAGTCTTTGACGAAATGGAAGCCGGAACCATTCAAGGACGTATGGTACTTGACTTTACAAACTAAACAACTGAACCTACAGGACTAGCCCAACTGGGCTAGTCTTTTTGAGTGCTCTCAATCACTCTATTTTACAATTTATTATATATTTATTTTTTATTTTTGGGGATATAGATCGATTGTTGGAATATCTTTTTATTGAAATTCAAATCCTATGAAACCCATATATCATTGATTTCTTCTGCCATCATCAACTAATAAACAAGAGCCATTCAATAGCATTCAATTTTTATCTAACGATAATTTAATATAATAAATTAATGTTTTTACATCGAGATTTTGATAGAAAAATTGACTTAAGTGTGGAAACGATTTATAATAAAGTAGCTTAAAGTTTTCTTAAACTGAAAGTCAAACAAATTTTATAAGGAGGAATGTCAATAATGAGTATTGGTATCATTATTGCTAGCCACGGTGAATTTGCAGCTGGAATCCACCAATCCGGCTCGATGATCTTTGGGGATCAAGAGAAAGTTCAAGTGGTTACGTTCATGCCAAGTGAAGGCCCGGATGATCTCTATGCTAAATTTAATGCAGCTGTTGCCGCATTTGATGCAGAAGATGAAGTCTTGGTTTTGGCTGACCTTTGGAGTGGTTCTCCATTTAACCAAGCAAGTCGCGTCATGGGAGAAAATCCAGATCGTAAATTTGCGATCATCACAGGATTGAACCTTCCGATGTTGATTCAAGCTTATACAGAACGTTTGATGGATGCAAATGCCGGCGTTGATCAAGTCGCTGCAAACATCATCAAGGAAGCAAAAGACGGTGTCAAAGCCCTTCCAGAAGAATTGAATCCTGTTGAAGAAGCTAGTACAGCCGCTGCTGCTCCTGTAGCCCAAGCTGCTATTCCAGAAGGAACAGTTATCGGAGATGGAAAACTCAAGATTAACCTTGCCCGCTTAGATACACGTCTTCTTCATGGACAAGTCGCAACTGCTTGGACACCTGATTCAAAAGCCGATCGGATCATTGTTGCTTCAGATTCTGTTGCCAAAGATGAACTCCGTAAGGAATTGATCAAACAAGCGGCACCAAATGGTGTGAAAGCAAACGTTGTCCCAATTCAAAAATTGATCGACGTTGCAAAAGATCCACGTTTTGGAAATACCCATGCTTTGATCTTATTTGAAACACCTCAAGATGCTCTTCGCGCCATCGAAGGTGGTGTTCCGATTAAAACCTTGAACGTTGGTTCAATGGCCCACTCAACTGGTAAAACCATGGTTAACAATGTGTTATCAATGGATAAAGATGATGTGGCTACATTTGAAAAAATGCGTGATCTTGGAGTAGAATTTGACGTCCGTAAAGTGCCAAATGACTCTAAGAAAGATTTGTTTGACTTAATTAACAAAGCTAACGTTCAATAATCGATTACTTACGAAAGGATTTTAAACATGTCTATTATTTCTATGGTATTAGTGGTCGTTGTTGCCTTCTTAGCAGGTCTTGAAGGTATCCTTGACCAATTCCAATTCCACCAACCCCTTGTTGCTTGTACCTTAATCGGTTTGGTAACAGGTAACTTTGACTGCTGGCATTATGCTTGGTGGTTCACTTCAATTTATTGCACTTGGCTGGGCAAACATTGGTGCCGCAGTTGCACCCGATGCTGCCCTTGCATCTGTCGCTGCTGCCATCATCATGGTACTTGGGGGAGACTTCAGTACAAAAGGAATCGCTGTCGCTCAAAGGTGTCGCTATTCCACTTGCAGTTGCTGGTCTTTTCTTGACCATGATCGTCCGTACCCTTTCCGTTGGTTTGGTTCACACTGCCGACGCTGCTGCTAGAAAAGGGGATATCAAAGGTGTAGAACGCGCTCACTTTGTGGCCCTTCTTCTTCAAGGTCTTCGTATCGCCATTCCTGCAGCCCTCTTGTTGATGATTCCTGCTGAAACTGTCAAAACTGCTCTTGAACAAATGCCAAAATGGCTCTCTGATGGAATGCAAATCGGTGGTGGTATGGTTGTAGCCGTTGGTTATGCCATGGTTATCAACATGATGGCGAGCCGTGAAGTATGGCCATTCTTTGCCATCGGTTTGCTCTTGCAGCTGTTAGCCAATTGACCTTGATCGCCCTTGGAGCAATTGGTGTTGCCCTTGCCTTGATCTACCTTACTCTTTCTAAGAAAGGTGGCAATGGAGGTGGCGGTGCCGCTACTTCTAACGATCCAATCGGCGACATTCTCGAAGACTATTAAGAAAGGTGTGACACTATCATGACTGAAAAATTACAATTATCTAAATCAGATCGTCAAAAAGTTTGGTGGCGTTCAACCTTCTTGCAAGGTTCTTGGAACTATGAACGGATGCAAAACTTGGGTTGGGCCTACTCATTGATCCCAGCTATCAAAAAACTCTACACGAAGAAAGAAGACCAAGCGGCTGCTCTTGAACGTCACATGGAATTCTTTAACACTCACCCATACGTTGCTGCTCCTATCATCGGGGTAACACTTGCTCTTGAAGAAGAAAGAGCAAACGGTGCTGCGATTGACGATGCTGCCATCCAAGGGGTTAAAATTGGTATGATGGGTCCTTTGGCGGGTATCGGAGATCCAGTCTTCTGGTTTACAGTACGTCCTATCCTTGGGTGCCCTTGGTGCATCACTTGCTGCGTCTGGTAATATCCTTGGTCCACTCATCTTCTTTATCGCATGGAATGCGATTCGTATGGCCTTCTTGTGGTACACGCAAGAACTTGGTTACAAAGCAGGTTCTGAAATTACCAAAGATATGTCTGGTGGGATCTTGCAAGACATCACTAAAGGGGCTTCTATCCTTGGGATGTTCATCCTCGCTGTCTTGGTAGAACGTTGGGTATCTATTAAATTCGTCTTCAATGTTTCTTCTGTCAAATTAGACGACAAAGCTTATATCCACTGGGATAAACTTCCTGAAGGTTTCAAAGGAATTCAAGAAGCCTTCGCTCAAGTTGGTTCAGGCCTATCTCAAACACCTGAAAGTTACAACTTTCCAACAAAACTTGGATTCATTGATTCCTGGTTTGATGGGATTGCTTCTTACTTTTGCTTGTATGTGGTTGTTGAAGAAAAAAGTATCTCCAATCACTATCATCATCGCTCTCTTTGTAATCGGTGTATTAGCACACGTTGCTGGCTTGATGTAAGCAAAGATCAACTAAAAAGAAGGTTTCGGCCTTCTTTTTATTATGATATAATGGAATGAATAGCAATACAGGAGGATCTCATGGCTCAATCATTGAATAAAACCGTTGAATTCCATACTACAGGGGTTTCTTACCTTGGAGTGGGGGGAAAGGTTGGAAAAATCCTAGTTGGGAATGCCGCTTTTGAATTTTATGCGGATGCTAATGTTGAAGACTACATCCAAATTCCCTGGCAAGAAATCGAACAAATCGGAGCCAATGTATCCGGACGTAAAATTAGCCGCCATTTTGAAATCTATACCAGAGAATCAAAATTTCTCTTTGCTTCAAAAGACTCTGGAAAAATTTTAAAGATTGCTCGGGAACATCTAGGAAATGATAAAATTGTCAAACTTCCTACGTTGATCCAAACCATCACGGCTAAAATTAAAAATCTATTTGCAAAATAGGATCTTTTCTTGTATAATAGACGCAAACGGATAAGTAAGTTAAGAGGCTCTTTCAGAAAGTCTGCGGGTGCTGCGAGCAGATAGAAATCTTAGTTGAAATTCTACCGTTTCTTTAAAATACAATATCGAATCAAGTGCACACCTGTGAAGTTGGATGGAACCGTGGCTCTGCCACTCCAACACTGTAACAGGTGTGCTTTTTGTTAAAGGAGAAGCTATGTTAGATATTAAACGGATTCGTACAGACTTTGATACGGTTGCTAAAAAATTGGCAACACGTGGCGTAGATGCAGCTATTTTGAATGAAATGAAAGAAATCGATGCCAAACGTCGAGACATCTTAGTCAAAGTAGAAAATCTCAAAGCAGAGCGTAACACCGTATCTGCTGAAATCGCACAAGCTAAACGCAACAAGGAAAATGCAGATGATAAGATTGCTGCCATGCAAACCCTCTCTGCAGAAGTCAAAGCATTGGATACAGAATTGGCTGAAATCGATGCCAAATTGACTGAATTCACCACTACCCTTCCAAACATCCCTGCTGACAGTGTCCCTGTTGGAGCAGATGAGGATGACAACGTTGAGGTTCGCCGTTGGGGAACACCTCGCGAATTTGGCTTTGAACCAAAAGCTCACTGGGATTTAGGCGAAGACCTTGATATCCTTGACTGGGAACGCGGGGCTAAAGTCACTGGTGCTCGTTTCCTCTTCTACAAAGGACTTGGAGCTCGCTTAGAACGTGCTATCTACAACTTCATGTTGGACGAACATGGTAAGGAAGGCTACACTGAAGTCATCCCTCCTTACATGGTCAACCATGATTCTATGTTTGGTACTGGTCAGTATCCAAAATTCAAGGAAGATACTTTTGAACTTAGCGATACCAATTATGTCCTCATTCCAACTGCTGAAGTTCCTTTGACAAACTACTACCGCGATGAAATTCTTGATGGGAAAGATCTTCCAATCTACTTCACTGCTATGAGTCCATCTTTCCGTTCAGAAGCTGGTTCAGCCGGTCGTGATACTCGTGGATTGATCCGTTTGCACCAATTCCATAAGGTTGAAATGGTGAAATTTGCCAAACCAGAAGAATCATATGATGAATTGGAAAAAATGGTTGTCAATGCTGAAAATATCCTTCAAAAACTGAACCTTCCATACCGTGTGGTAGCTCTCTCAACGGGAGACATGGGCTTCTCAGCTGCCAAGACTTATGACTTGGAAGTATGGATTCCCAGCGCAAAACACCTACCGTGAAATCTCAAGCTGTTCCAATACAGAAGATTTCCAAGCTCGCCGTGCGCAAATCCGCTACCGTGATGAAGCAGATGGCAAGGTAAAACTCCTTCACACTTTGAACGGTTCTGGATTGGCTGTTGGACGTACCGTCGCTGCTATTCTTGAAAACTACCAAAACGAAGACGGTTCTGTGACCATTCCAGAAGTCCTTCGTCCCATACATGGGTGGCGCTGAAGTCATCGCACCAAAATAAAGTTTAAAAAAACTGAGTCTTGCAAATTGCAAGCTCAGTTTTTTAATATTTACGAAAACGTTGGTAGCGTTGCTCCAGAAGATCTTCGAGAGGTAAGGCTTGTAAAACCTTTAACTCTTCCTGTAATTCCTTCTTCACTTGAGCCAGTAGTTCTCCATTTGAAAATCCATGCTCGGGAATCACCTTATCGACAATTTCCATATTTAACAATTCGTGAGAAGTAATCTTCATCAACTCTGCTGCTTCCATGGCACGACTTCCATCTTTCCAAAGAATAGAGGCGAAACCTTCTGGACTCAAGACTGCATAGATAGAGTTCTCAAGCATCCAGACCTTATCTGCTACAGCAAGAGCCAAGGCACCACCAGAACCACCTTCTCCGATGATAATCGCGATAATCGGCACTTTTAAATCACTCATTTCCATAAGGTTACGGGCAATGGCTTCACCTTGTCCTCGTTCTTCAGCACCAACACCAGGATAAGCACCCGCTGTATTGATAAAGGTCACAACTGGACGGCCAAATTTCTCCGCTTGCTTCATGAGACGCAAAGCTTTTCGATAGCCTTCTGGATGGGGTTGCCCAAAATTACGTTTTAGATTATCCTGAAGATTTTTTCCTTTTTGGATCCCAACGACTGTAACCGTTTGATCGCCTAAGTGTCCAATCCCACCAATCACCGCACCATCATCACGGAAGTTTCGATCTCCATGTAATTCGATAAAATCATCAAAAATTCCTTGAGCAAAATCAAGCGCAGTCAATCTTCCTTGGTCACGTGCCTCTTTAATAATCTGTGTTATTTTACTCATGTTTACCTCCATGAAGGGCCAATAATTGTCCAACTGCTGCTCGGATTTGGCTTCTCTCCACGATCAAGTCTACAAATCCATGTTCTTGCAGAAATTCTGCTTTTTGGAAATCATCTGGCAATTTTTCACGCACAGTTGATTCGATCACGCGCCGACCGGCAAAACCAACCAAGGCCTGACTCTCTGCCATGATAATATCACCTTCCATAGCAAATGAAGCTGTTACCCCACCAGTTGTCGGATCTGTCAATACCGTCAAATAGAATAATTTTTCTTTGGAATGACGTTGAACAGCCGCAGAAATTTTTGCCATTTGCATCAAACTCACGATTCCTTCTTGCATCCGAGCACCACCAGAAGCAGTAAAGAGAACAACTGGCAATTTTTCTTTTGTCGCAAATTCAAATAAACGAGTAATTTTTTCACCTACTACAGAACCCATTGAAGCCATGATAAAGTTGGAATCCATGATCCCAAGCGCAACTTTTTGCCCTTTAATCAAGGCAGTTCCAGTCAGGACAGCTTCATCCAGTCCCTGTCATTTCCCGCACTGCTGCTAGTTTCTTCTTATAATTAGGAAAATTCAAAGGGATCTGTTGTTTCGATTCCTGTAAACATTTCTTCAAAGCTAGCTGGATCCACTGTCAGCGCCAAGCGTTCTTTAGCAGAAATACGGAAGGTATAGCCACAATTCGGGCATACTCGTTCACTACCTAAATCCTTTTGGTAAATGGTATGTTTACAACCTGGGCATTGTGAAAATAGTTCATCAGGTACTTCAGGTTTTGGCTGAGGTTCCTTCCAGGCTGACCTATTCGGATTGATCCGAATATATTTATCTTTTTTAGAAAATAATGCCATTACTTACTCCTTATAATATGCTACTGCATCTGTAGCATTACTATAAAAGCCTGCAACTGTGAGGATGATGTTCATACTTCCCTCACAAGTCCAGGCTTTTTCATCATTCCTTATTATAATTTGGAAGGAATTGTTCCATCAAAAATGCAGTGTCATAATCACCAGCGATCACATGCGAATCTGAGATCAAATCCAACTGGAAACTACTATTGGTTGTGACACCATCGATTTCCAACTCATAAAGAGCACGCTGCATTTTCATCAGTGCATCAAAGCGATTTTCACCATGAACAATGATCTTGGCAATCATACTATCATAGTATGGCGGAATCGTATAACCAGGATACACAGCAGAATCCACACGCAAGCCAACCCCACCACTTGGAAGATAGAGATTCGTGATCTTACCTGGGCTTGGTGCAAAGTTAAAGGAAGGATTTTCCGCATTGATCCGGCATTCAATCGCATGACCTTTAATGACAATATCCTCTTGAGTAACGGATAATTCTTGTCCAGCTGCGATTTTAATCTGTTCCTTAACGATATCAACTCCTGTTACAAATTCTGTGACAGGATGCTCTACTTGCACACGGGTATTCATTTCCATAAAGTAGAACTCACCCTTGCCTTCATCATACAAGAATTCAATCGTTCCAGCATTCTCATATCCCAACTGATTCAGCTGCCCGAACAGCAGCAGAACCAATGCGATTACGAAGAGTTTTTCCGATAGCAATTGAAGGGGATTCTTCTAGAACTTTTTGATTGTTCCGTTGAAGAGAACAATCGCGTTCACCTAAGTGAATGACATGTCCATGCTGATCCGCTAAAATCTGTACTTCAATGTGGCGTGCCGGATAAATCACCCGCTCCATATACATGGCACCATTCCCAAAAGCAGCTTGAGCTTCTGAGGAAGCTGATTCAAAAGCAGCAACCAGATCTTCTGGTTTTTCAACCTTCCGAATTCCCTTTACCACCGCCTCCTGCAGATGCTTTCAACATCACAGGGTAACCAATACGCTCTGCAATCTCGAGGGCTTCTTCAGCAGTATACACTTCACCATCTGATCCAGGAATAACAGGTACTCCTGCTTTGATCATCTGTTTACGAGCATTAATCTTATCCCCCATCATATCCATGACTTTAGCAGAAGGGACCGATAAATTTAATACCTACTTCCTCACACATGGTTGCAAATTTTGAGTTTTCACTTAAAAATCCAAAACCAGGATGGATAGCTTCTGCACCTGTTAAAACAGCTGCAGACAAGACAGCACTCATATTTCAAATAAGATTCTGTTGATTTAGCAGGTCCAATACAGACTGCTTCATCCGCTAGTAAGGTATGCAAGGCTTCTTTATCAGCAGTAGAATACACCGCAACCGTCTCGATGCCAAGTTCACGAGCCGCACGAATAATGCGAACTGCAATCTCACCACGATTGGCGATTAAGATCTTACGAAACATAGATAGGCCTTTCTTAATTTCCAATTGCAAAAGTAAGTGTTCCTGAAGCTGCAAGCTTACCGTCTACCTCTGCTTTCGCTTCAACAACAGCAATTGTTCCACGACGTTTGACAAAAAGTAGCTGTCATCACCAGTTGATCTCCTGGAACGACTTGTTTTTTTAAACTTCACCTTGTCCATCCCTGCATAAAAGACTAATTTCCCTTTATTTTCAGGTTTTGACAACTCTAGTACACCTGCTGTTTGTGCCAAAGCTTCCATGATGAGAACACCTGGCATAACAGGATATTGTGGAAAATGTCCATTAAAAAAATGGTTCATTAATTGTCACGTTTTTTTAATGGCAACAATCGTATCTTCGCTTGTTTCTAAAACGCGATCCACCAAAAAGCATTGGGTAACGATGCGGCAAAGCCTCACGAATAGCATTTAATATCAATTGTCATTTGATTCGAACCAATCCTTTTCCAAATTCAACCATTTCTTCATTCGTTACCAAAATTTCAGTGACCACCCCATCTTTAGGTGCTGGGACTTCATTCATCACTTTCATGGCTTCGATAATCAAGAGTGTTTGACCCTTAGTGACCTTATCTCCTACAGATACAAAGGCTGGTTTATCCGGAGCTGGCGACAAGTAAGCCACCCCAACCAATGGACTTTCAACCACATCACCTTCTGCAGCCTGAGCTGGAGCAGCAACTGGTTCAGCAGCTACAGCTGGAGTTGCTGGTGCTTCAACAACAGGGGCTACTACAGGAGTTTGAGGAGCTGCTACCACTTCAAGTGCAGGAGCAACCGGTGTAGCCGCAACTGAACTCGTTTGGTTTTTACTCAAATTCAATTCTTCGCCATTATTTTTATATGAGAATTCACGCAAAGTTGACTCATCAAATTGAGCCAACAAATCTTTGATTTCAGAAATATTCATGAATTAACCCTCCCAACGTTTAAAGGCCAGAACAGCATTGTGTCCTCCAAAACCAAAGGTATTTGAGATAGCGTACTGAATATCCGCTTCTTGGCCTTCACCATAAACAACGTTTGCTTCGATATAGTCAGACAATTCTTTAGTACCAGCAGTTTTTGGTACAAAGCTGTGACGAATCGCTTCGATAGTAGCAATCGCTTCAACCGCACCTGCAGCACCTAACAAGTGCCCTGTAAATGATTTAGTAGATGATACAGGAACTTCTTTACCAAGGACAGAAACAATGGCACCACTTTCACCTTTTTCATTGGCAGGTGTTGATGTCCCGTGAGCATTAACATAATCGACATCTTCAGGTTTGATACCAGCTTCATTGATCGCTAATTTAATTGCTTTAGCAGCACCTGAACCATCTGGTGTTGGTGTTGTCATATGGTAGGCATCACAGTTTGAACCGTAACCAACAATCTCAGCTAAAATATTAGCACCACGTTTTTGGGCATGTTCCAAGCTTTCGATGACAAGAACCCCTGCACCTTCACCCCATCACAAAACCATTACGGTCTTTGTCAAATGGAATAGATGAACGTTCTGGGTCTTCCGTTGTTGAAAGGGCCGTAAGGGCATTGAAACCACCGATACCAATCTTAGTAATCGAAGCTTCAGCACCACCTGCCAAAACAACATCATGCATACCAAATTTAATTTCACGGAAAGCTTCACCAATTGCATCATTGGCAGAAGCACAAGCTGTTGTCACGGATTTACATACCCCTTGAGCCCCAATCTTAAGTGCGATGTTTCCAGCACCCATGTTTGAAGAGCTTTTGGAATAAACATTGGTTGGATTCTCTTCATCCCACGTTCATGCATCCGGATAATTTGATCTTCCAATTCTTGCAAACCACCGATACCAGATGATACAATCACGCCTACTCGATCACGGTCTTCTTCTTCCATATTCAAGCCTGAATTTTCAATAGCTTCCATCGCAGCATAGATTGCATACAATGAGTAAGTATCCATACGATTTTGATCTTTTTTCACGAAATATTTATCGAATGGGAAATCTTGAATTTCACCAGCATTAAAGACTGGAATTTCAGAAGCATCAAATTTCGTAATGGGCTTGATTCCAATTTTTCCTTCATGAAGGCTATTCCAGAACTCCTCTGGTGTATTTCCGATTGGTGAGGTTACACCGTAACCTGTAACAACAACACGATTTGTAGACATATATATTCTCCTTTTGTCGGATGGATATTTAAGTAAGTGATTTTCGATCAGTGAGCATTCATTATTGCATAGTCATGCCGCCATCAATGGCAATTGTTTGACCAGTTAAATATTCTTGACCTGCCAAGAAAGCCGCAACTTCTGCCACTTCTTCAGCTTGACCAATTCGTTTCATTGGCACTTGAGCTAGCATGGCATCTTTCATTTTCTCTGGAATAGCGTCTGTCATATCTGATTCAATGAAACCAGGTGCAATGGCATTCACACGAACGCCACGAGCCGCAACTTCACGCGCAACTGATTTGGTAAAACCAATCAAACCAGCTTTTGAAGCTGCGTAGTTCGCTTGACCAATATTCCCCATTAGACCAACAACAGAGGACATGTTGATAATGGCACCTTGACGAGCCTTAGACATAGGTTTTAAGACAGCTTGAGTCATATTAAAGGCACCGGTCAAGTTGATTTTCAAGACCCGTTCAAAATCTTCTTCAGTCATTTTCAACATCAACTTGTCGTTTGTAATGCCAGCGTTATTGACCAAAACATCAACACTTCCAAGCTTTTCAATTGCTTCAGCTACCATACGTTGCGCATCTTCGCCATTAGAAATATCCCCAGAAATACCAACAACAGTCACACCATAGTCAGCAAACTGCGCAAGCAAGTCCTCAGAAATTTCAGAACGTCCATTTAGGACAACATTGGCACCGAGACTCGCAAATTTATGAGCCACAGCCAATCCAATTCCGCGTGTTGAACCTGTTACAAAAACATTTTTATTTTTAAGTTCCATCTTTACCTCGTTTTAAGCATTCAGAAGTGCATCTAGACTAGCCTGATCTTCGACGTTATGAGTTGGAAGAGTTTTATCAATTTTCTTCAAGAATCCTGACAAGACTTTTCCAGGTCCGATCTCGATGACTTCATCTACACCAAAGTCTTGAATCGTAGCAATTGAATCATAGAAACGAACCGGTTCTTTTACTTGACGGGCCAACAGTGCTTTCACATCTTCCGACTTCATGATCGTAGCTTCTGTATTCCCAACTAAAGGAAGATCAAAATCATTAAATGATACTTTTTCTAGTTCAGTCGCCAATTTTTGACTAGCAGATTCCAGTAAGGCTGTGTGGAATGGACCTGACACATTCAAAGGGATCAAGCGTTTGGCACCTGCTTCCTGCAATAGTTCCACAGCATAGTCCACAGCCGCAACCTCACCACCAATCACAATTTGTGCTGGCGTATTGTAGTTAGCTGGTGTTACTACACCCTTTTCAGATGCTTGTTGACAAATCTCTTCGATCAAACTTGGATCTGTATTCATAACAGCAACCATTTTCCCACTTCCAGCAGGAGCTGCTGTTTCCATGAATTCACCACGTTTCGCAACCAAAGCTACTGCATCTTCAAACGAAAGAGCTCCAGCCGCAACTAAGGCAGAATATTCCCCCAAAGAGAGAGGCCGGCAACAATATCAGGAGTGATACCATTTTCTACTAAGAGACGATAAATGGCTACTGACGTTGTCAAAATAGCTGGTTGAGTATAGCGTGTCTGATTCAGTTTTTCTTCGTTAGAATCAATCAATTCACGCAAATCATAGCCTAGAATACGACTAGCCGTATCAAATGTCTCTTTAACAACGGGATAAGCCGCATACAAATCGCTCGCCATGCCCAATTTCTGAGCCCCTTGACCAGCAAATAAGAACGCACGTTTTGTCACTATCCTAATCCTTTCGACGTTTTTAGACGTTTACATCTGCCCAACGAGCAGCCTCTTTTTGAATTACCTTGGCTGCACCATAATAGATATCTTCTAGAATTTCAGCACAGGTTTCTTCCTTGCTCACAATACCAGCAATTTGACCTGCCATTACAGATCCATTGTCAACATCTCCATCAACAACGGCATTGCGAAGAGCACCTGCCCCTAATTCTTCAATTTCTTCTTGAGTCTTCTTACCTGCCAAGAAATCTTTTTCAGCTTGGTTATAGGCAGAAGCCAATTTATTCTTGATCGCACGAACAGGGTGTCCAACAACTGATGCTGAAACTACCGTATCAATATCTTTCGCTTTCAAGATTTATTCTTAAAGTTTTGGTGAGCATTAGATTCTTTAGCAACCACGAAACGAGTTCCCACCTGAACAGCTTCGGCACCTAACATAAAGACAGCTGCAGCACCGGCACCATCAGCGACACCTCCAGCACCAATTACTGGAATAGAAACAACTTCAACCACTTGACGAACCAAGGTCATAGTCGTCAATTTACCAATGTGACCTCCAGCTTCCATTCCTTCTGCAATCACTGCATCGGCACCCAATTTTTCCATCCGTTTTGCAAGGGCAACAGATGGAACAACAGGAATGACAGTGATCCCTGCTTCATGGAAACGATCCATGTATTTCCCAGGATTTCCAGCACCAGTTGTAACGACTTTTACACCTTCTTCAATCACCAGGTCAACAATGTCATCCGCGAATGGGGACAAAAGCATGATATTTACACCAAAAGGTTTATCTGTAATAGACTTCACTTTATCAATGTTAGCCTTTACAACTTCTTTTGGAGCGTTCCCGCCACCAATGATTCCAAGACCACCGGCGTTTGATACTGCTCCAGCCAAGTCACCATCAGCGACCCATGCCATCCCACCTTGGAAGATTGGATATTTAATATTCAATAGTTCAGTAATTCGTGTTTGCATTATACCTACCTCTTTTTTCGCTTAAGTAATAGTTTGAGTTTAAAAGATTGTTTCTTTGAGCCTCAAACTATTACCTAAACAAGAGAGAATATCTTTCGATACTCTCATCTATCATTATTTTGTTTTTTCTTCTACGTAAGCGACAAGGTCACCAACTGTAGACAATCCTTCTTCAGTTTCGATTTGGATGTCAAAAGCATCTTCAATTTCAGAGATTACTTGGAACAAATCCAATGAATCTGCTTCTAAATCTTCGAAATGTAGATTCAAGAGTTACTTCTGATGGTTCTTTACCAAGTTCTTCAACGATAATTTCTTGTACTTTTTCAAATACTGCCATGATAGGCCTCCTTAAAAAATAATATATAAATTTTTAAAATGTGTTTCCACATGTTTAACTAGATTGTAACAAGAAGTGTGCCCCATGTCAAACCTCCACCGAATCCTGTCAGAAGAATTTTTTGACTTCCATCCATCTTGATTCGATGATTCTCGACACACTCCGATAATAGAATGGGGATACTAGCAGCACTAGTGTTCCCATATTCCATCATATTTGCTGGGATTTTCTCTCTAGAGACACCCAGTTTTTTTGACATCTTATCTAACATTCGGTCATTCGCCTGGTGTAACAGAAAATAGTCAATCTCTTCTGCTTCCATAGAGGCGTCTGCTATAATTTTTTGAATACTTTTCGTGACATCACGAATGGCAAAATCAAAAACTGCCCGTCCGTCCATTGTCAGATATCTTCGATCAGAAACGTCATCTGAATAAGGGGAAGACAGACCCAAATAGCAAGACTCAAGACTAGCACCTCGGCTACCATCCGTAAAAAGATTTTCAGCCAAAAACGATTTTTGATCGCTCGCTTCAAGCAAGACACCACCAGCTCCATCTCCAAAAAGGACTGAAGTGGAACGGTCTGACCAGTCTAATACTTTTGAAAGCGTCTCACTCCCGATCACAATTCCTCTCCGGTACATACCTGAAGAAATGTATTTTTCAGCAGTAGCTAATGCAAATACAAATCCGCTACATGCTGCAGTCAGATCAAAGGCAAAAGCTCGAGAAGCTCCAATATTAGCTTGTACCCGGGCTGCAGTTGATGGCATTAAGCTGTCTGGAGTAATCGTAGCAACAACGATGAAATCAATTTCCTCAGCATCTAAGTTTGCTTTTGCTAATAATCTTTGTGCAACAATTGTTGCTAGATCACTTGTCGTCTCATCTTTTGAAATGTGACGCCGAAGGATACCTGTCCGACTACTGATCCATTCATCACTTGTATCCATGATCTCAGCCAAATCATCATTTGATACGACTTGGTCAGGTGCATAATGAGCAACTTGACTAATTTTAGCAAAGACCATTATTTAATTTCCTCCAAGAAACGATACAGATTTTGCAATCCTTTTTGCATCACTTTCTTCTCTTCGGGACTCATATCTCCAATAATCTGGTTGACCATCCGTTTATGGAATTGCTGATGAAGACGATAAAGTAGACGACCGTTCTTCGTTAAACTCAAGTGTACAACCCGGCGATCAACTTCCGATCTTCTTCTTTCGATATACCCTTTGCGCTCAAGATTATTCAAACTTGTCGTGACAGTCCCCAAAGTCACCATCAACTCCCGTGAAATATCACTCGGGGTTGCATTCGGTGTCGAACCAATCACATCGATCGTATGCATTTCTTTAATAGAAACATCTTTGAATCGACTTGCTCTTAGGCTCGACTCCTCAATAACCAAAACATTATTAAAGATGGATGTTAAATAGTCGTTAACTAATTGGTAATTCAAAACTCCACCTCCTAATTTTACTTTGATAGTCAAATTTTATCAAAAATGAAAATAATTTGCAAGCATTTTTTCACAAAACATAGAAAAAATACAAATTTATTTTCCTTTAAATTGTGGCCGACGTTTCTCAGAGTAGGCAATAACCCCTCCTTGAAATCTTCTGTAAATGCTAGTTTCTTTTGCAAATCCAATTCAAGACCCGCATATTGGTCCCATTCTTTCAAGAATGCTTCCCAAACCATTTCTTTCATGGCAGCATAAGAATTTGAAGATCCTCTTCTTAATTTTTTAAGCAATTGCTCAACCGTTTTATCGAGTTTTTCAGATTCACAAACACGATAAGCTAGGCCATAATCAAATGCCTTTTCAGCAGTCAAGGCTTCACCCGTCATTACTAAATGAGTAGCCCGAGACATGCCAATGGCTTTTCCTAACAAGAATAACCCACCCGCATCCGGTGCTAAACCAACCCCAACAAAGGCTTGGATAAATTTAGTACGATCACTAATAATACAAAAATCAACAGCTACTGCAATGTTAGCAGCTGCTCCTGCGACCGCTCCATCTGCCACCATAATAACCGGCTTTGGTAATTGCTTAATTTTCTTTGAAATCGTATTAACTAATTCGGCAATTAAAACAAGAGACTCGATGTCATCCGCATCGACTGCGCGTTTCATTTCGCTCAAATCCCCACCAACTGAAAAGATTTTCCCTTCTGCTGATAGAATAATGAATTTTACTTCCTCATTTTTTTCTGCATCTTCCAAGGCAGCTAAAATTTCCTGACACATTGGAATGTTAAAACCATTGGATACTTCAGGACGATTTAAAGAGATTGTCGCGAGGTCATTTTCGACAGAATACAAAATTGTTTCAAACATCACAGACTCCTTTTGTTTAAATATAAAATATTTTGATATTAAAACTTTTGAATTATAACATATCATACCACAAAAAAGTAAAATAGTAAAATATATCTATAAGATGTAACAAAATTGTAAAATTTGAATAATTACAATTTCTCGCCTCTAAAGAATCAATTATTTTATACCCTATCTGTAAATACATTGTATCAATAACTGAACTTTGGTATAATGTATTAATGAAACTATTAAGGAGAAAATATGAAAGTAACTAAATTCGGTGGAAGTTCTCTAGCATCAGCTTCTCAATTAAAAAAAGTACTTGATATCATTAAAGATGATCCAGAAAGAAGATTTGTAGTTGTATCAGCTCCAGGCAAACGCAACGCAGAAGATACAAAAGTAACAGATGCTCTGATCCGGTATTATAAAGAATTTACTTCAGATAAGGATGTCACACAAACACAACAGTGGATTATTGAACGTTATCGTGCCATTACAGAAGAATTGGGTCTCAAAGATTCCATTATTCAAGAAATTGCTGAAGATATCTATGATTTAACAAATTTACCTAAAAAAGGGAATCCATTTACATACGATGCATTCCTAGCAGCTGGTGAAAATAACAATGCTAAACTCATTGCTGCTTATTTCAATCAAAATGGATTAGAAGCAAGATATATCCATCCAAAAGAAGCAGGAATTACGGTCACTGCAGAACCTTCCAACGCTCGTATTTTACCATCTAGTTACGATAAAATTGAAGAACTAAAAGATTCAAGTGAAGTGATTGTCATTCCAGGTTTCTTTGGTGTTACTCAAGATGGTGACATTTGTACATTTCTCGTGGTGGATCTGACATTACAGGATCGATCATTGCAGCAGGTGTAAAAGCAGACTTATACGAAAACTTTACAGACGTAAATGGTATCTTTGCAGCACATCCAGGTATTATTAAACACCCACATTCTATTCCTGAATTAACCTACAAAGAAATGCGTGAATTGGCCTACGCTGGTTTTTCAGTATTGCATGATGAAGCACTCGTTCCAGCATACAGAGGTAAAATTCCATTAGTCATTAAAAATACTAATAATCCAGACTACCCTGGAACCCGCATTGTTTTGGAACATTCAAATGATCATGTGACTGTTGTAGGAATTGCAGGTGATTCAGGATTCGTTAGTATTAACACTACAAAATACCTTATGAACCGTGAAGTCGGGTTTGGTCGAAAAGTCCTTCAAATTTTAGAAGATCTCAATATCAGTTGGGAACATATGCCAACAGGAATCGATGACTTGTCCATCATTTTGCGTTCTCGTGAACTGACTCCAATCAAAGAACAAGAAATTTTAAAACAATTAACGCAAAAGCTCGAAGTTGACACAGCCGAAATTGAACATGATCTTTCCATCATTATGATTGTTGGTGAGAAAATGAAGAGTCAGGTAGGGGGTTACCGCCACTGCAGCTCAAAGCACTATCAGAAAATGAAGTGAATATTCAAATGATCTCGCAAGGTTCTAGTGAAGTTTCCATCATGTTCGTTGTAAGTAAAGATCAAGAAGAAAAAGCAATTAAAGCCTTATATCAAGCATTTTTCCCAAATAACTAAATAGAGAAAAGCTCCGTTAACTAAACGGAGCTTTAATTAACATTAAAATGAAAAAGTAAAAAAAGAGATCAATTACTTGATCTCTTTTATTCTATACTCCGCCAGTAGGACTCGAACCTACGACATCATGATTAACAGTCATGCGCTACTACCAACTGAGCTATGGCGGAATCAAGCTAAGCGACTACCTTATCTCACAGGGGGCAACCCCCAACTACTTCCGGCGTTCTAGGGCTTAACTGCTGTGTTCGGCATGGGTACAGGTGTATCTCCTAGGCTATCGTCACTTAACTCTGAATGATTAAACATTCAAAATTGAACATCTATATTCTAACAAGTTAACCTTTCGTTGTCAATATCTTCTGACTCTTTGGATAAGTCCTCGAGCTATTAGTATTAGTCCGCTCCATTGCTCACACAACTTCCACTCCTAACCTATCTACCTGATCTTCTCTCAGGGCTCTTACTGATATAAAATCATGGGAAATCTCATCTTGAGGTGGGTTTCACACTTAGATGCTTTCAGCGTTTATCCCTTCCCTACATAGCTACCCAGCGATGCCTCTGGCGAGACAACTGGTACACCAGCGGTAAGTCCACTCTGGTCCTCTCGTACTAGGAGCAGATCCTCTCAAATTTCCTACGCCCGCGACGGATAGGGACCGAACTGTCTCACGACGTTCTGAACCCAGCTCGCGTGCCGCTTTAATGGGCGAACAGCCCAACCCTTGGGACCGACTACAGCCCCAGGATGCGACGAGCCGACATCGAGGTGCCAAACCTCCCCGTCGATGTGAACTCTTGGGGGAGATAAGCCTGTTATCCCCAGGGTAGCTTTTATCCGTTGAGCGATGGCCCTTCCATACGGAACCACCGGATCACTAAGCCCGACTTTCGTCCCTGCTCGAGTTGTAGCTCTCGCAGTCAAGCTCCCTTATACCTTTACACTCTGCGAATGATTTCCAACCATTCTGAGGGAACCTTTGGGCGCCTCCGTTACCTTTTAGGAGGCGACCGCCCCAGTCAAACTGCCCGTCAGACACTGTCTCCGTAGATGATTAACCTACCGGGTTAGAGTGGCCATAACACAAGGGTAGTATCCCAACAACGCCTCCATCGAAACTGGCGTCCCGATCTCAATGGCTCCTACCTATCCTGTACATGTGGCACAGACACTCAATATCAAACTGCAGTAAAGCTCCATGGGGTCTTTCCGTCCTGTCGCGGGTAACCTGCATCTTCACAGGTACTAAAATTTCACCGAGTCTCTCGTTGAGACAGTGCCCAAATCATTACGCCTTTCGTGCGGGTCGGAACTTACCCGACAAGGAATTTCGCTACCTTAGGACCGTTATAGTTACGGCCGCCGTTTACTGGGGCTTCAATTCATACCTTCGCTTACGCTAAGCACTCCTCTTAACCTTCCAGCACCGGGCAGGCGTCACCCCCTATACATCATCTTACGATTTAGCAGAGAGCTGTGTTTTTGATAAACAGTTGCTTGGGCCTATTCACTGCGGCTGACTGAAAGCCAGCACCCCTTCTCCCGAAGTTACGGGGTCATTTTGCCGAGTTCCTTAACGAGAGTTCTCTCGCTCACCTGAGGCTACTCGCCTCGACTACCTGTGTCGGTTTGCGGTACGGGTAGAGTATGATTAACGCTAGAAGCTTTTCTTGGCAGTGTGACGTCACTAACTTCGCTACTAAACTTCGCTCCCCATCACAGCTCAATGTTATAGAATTAAGCATTTAACTCAATTCACACCTCACTGCTTAGACGTGCACTTCCAGTCGCACGCTTTAGTTAGCCTACTGCGTCCCTCCTTCACTACATACTCTAGTACAGGAATATCAACCTGTTGTCCATCGGATACACCTTTCGGTCTCTCCTTAGGTCCCGACTAACCCAGGGCGGACGAGCCTTCCCCTGGAAACCTTAGTCTTACGGTGGACAGGATTCTCACCTGTCTTTCGCTACTCATACCGGCATTCTCACTTCTATGCGTTCCAGCGCTCCTCACGGTACACCTTCTCCACACATAGAACGCTCTCCTACCATACCTATAAAAGGTATCCACAGCTTCAGTAAAGTGTTTTTAGCCCCGGTACATTTTCGGCGCAGGGTCACTCGACTAGTGAGCTATTACGCACTCTTTGAATGAATAGCTGCTTCTAAGCTAACATCCTAGTTGTCTGTGCAACCCCACATCCTTTTCCACTTAACAATTATTTTGGGACCTTAGCTGGTGGTCTGGGCTGTTTCCCTTTCGACTACGGATCTTAGCACTCGCAGTCTGACTGCCGACCATAATTCATTGGCATTCGGAGTTTATCTGAGATTGGTAATCCGGGATGGACCCCTCACCCAAACAGTGCTCTACCTCCAAGAATCTTAATGTCGACGCTAGCCCTAAAAGCTATTTCGGAGAGAACCAGCTATCTCCAAGTTCGTTTGGAATTTCTCCGCTACCCACAAGTCATCCAAGCACTTTTCAACGTGCCCTGGTTCGGTCCTCCAGTGAGTTTTACCTCACCTTCAACCTGCTCATGGGTAGGTCACATGGTTTCGGGTCTACGACATAATACTATTCCGCCCTATTCAGACTCGGTTTCCCTACGGCTCCGTCTCTTCAACTTAACCTCGCATCATATCGTAACTCGCCGGTTCATTCTACAAAAGGCACGCTCTCACCCATTAACGGGCTCGAACTTGTTGTAGGCACACGGTTTCAGGTTCTATTTCACTCCCCTCCCGGGGTGCTTTTCACCTTTCCCTCACGGTACTGGTTCACTATCGGTCACTAGAGAGTATTTAGGGTTGGGAGATGGTCCTCCCAGATTCCGACGGGATTTCTCGTGTCCCGCCGTACTCAGGATACTGCTAGGTATAAAGACTATTTCGAATACGAGGCTCTTACTCTCTTTGGCTGACCTTCCCATGTCATTCTTCTATAATCTTTAAGTCCACATTGCAGTCCTACAACCCCGAAGAGTAAACTCTTCGGTTTGCCTCCTGCCGTTTCGCTCGCCGCTACTCAGGCAATCGCTTTTGCTTTCTCTTCCTGCAGCTACTTAGATGTTTCAGTTCACTGCGTCTTCCTCTACCTATCCTTAACAGATAGGAGTACTAGCCATTAGCTAGTGGGTTCCCCCATTCGGACATCTCTGGATCGTCGCTTACTTACAGCTCCCCAAAGCATTTCGTCGTTTGTCACGTCCTTCTTCGGCTTCTAGTGCCAAGGCATCCACCGTGCGCCCTTATTAACTTAACCTTATTTTTGGTCTTGCGACCTAAACTCTTTAAATATTTACAGCGTTTCGGTTTATTTTCTTGTTACTATTTGATATAGATATTCAATTTTCAATGTTCAATCTTAACACCCTTACAGTGTTAATGGAGCCTAGCGGGATCGAACCGCTGACCTCCTGCGTGCAAAGCAGGCGCTCTCCCAGCTGAGCTAAGGCCCCACAAGACCTCTCAAAACTAAACAAGACCAACGTACAGGTTTCCATTTCCTTAGAAAGGAGGTGATCCAGCCGCACCTTCCGATACGGCTACCTTGTTACGACTTCACCCCAATCATCTATCCCACCTTAGGCGGCTGGCTCCAAATGGTTACCTCACCGACTTCGGGTGTTACAAACTCTCGTGGTGTGACGGGCGGTGTGTACAAGGCCCGGGAACGTATTCACCGCGGCGTGCTGATCCGCGATTACTAGCGATTCCGACTTCATGTAGGCGAGTTGCAGCCTACAATCCGAACTGAGACTGGCTTTAAGAGATTAGCTTGCCGTCACCGACTCGCGACTCGTTGTACCAGCCATTGTAGCACGTGTGTAGCCCAGGTCATAAGGGGCATGATGATTTGACGTCATCCCCACCTTCCTCCGGTTTATTACCGGCAGTCTCGCTAGAGTGCCCAACTAAATGATGGCAACTAACAATAGGGGTTGCGCTCGTTGCGGGACTTAACCCAACATCTCACGACACGAGCTGACGACAACCATGCACCACCTGTCACCTCTGTCCCGAAGGAAAACTCTATCTCTAGAGCGGTCAGAGGGATGTCAAGACCTGGTAAGGTTCTTCGCGTTGCTTCGAATTAAACCACATGCTCCACCGCTTGTGCGGGCCCCCGTCAATTCCTTTGAGTTTCAACCTTGCGGTCGTACTCCCCAGGCGGAGTGCTTAATGCGTTAGCTGCGGCACTGAGTCCCGGAAAGGACCCAACACCTAGCACTCATCGTTTACGGCGTGGACTACCAGGGTATCTAATCCTGTTTGCTCCCCACGCTTTCGAGCCTCAGCGTCAGTTACAGACCAGAGAGCCGCTTTCGCCACCGGTGTTCCTCCATATATCTACGCATTTCACCGCTACACATGGAATTCCACTCTCCCCCTTCTGCACTCAAGTTAAACAGTTTCCAAAGCGTACTATGGTTAAGCCACAGCCTTTAACTTCAGACTTATCTAACCGCCTGCGCTCGCTTTACGCCCAATAAATCCGGATAACGCTCGGGACCTACGTATTACCGCGGCTGCTGGCACGTAGTTAGCCGTCCCTTTCTGGTAAGTTACCGTCACAGTGTGAACTTTCCACTCTCACACTCGTTCTTCTCTTACAACAGAGCTTTACGATCCGAAAACCTTCTTCACTCACGCGGCGTTGCTCGGTCAGGGTTGCCCCCATTGCCGAAGATTCCCTACTGCTGCCTCCCGTAGGAGTCTGGGCCGTGTCTCAGTCCCAGTGTGGCCGATCACCCTCTCAGGTCGGCTATGTATCGTCGCCTTGGTGAGCCGTTACCTCACCAACTAGCTAATACAACGCAGGTCCATCTCTTAGTGATGCAATTGCACCTTTCAAGTCAACATCATGCGATGTCGACTTTTATGCGGTATTAGCTATCGTTTCCAATAGTTATCCCCCGCTAAGAGGCAGGTTACCTACGCGTTACTCACCCGTTCGCAACTCATCCGCTCGGTGCAAGCACCAAGCTTCAGCGTTCTACTTGCATGTATTAGGCACGCCGCCAGCGTTCATCCTGAGCCAGGATCAAACTCTCATTAAAATAATTGTTTGTCTTAAACTCATTCTGTCACTGACAGATTTATTGTTTTTTTATTGTTCAGTTACTATAACTTCAGTTATAGTGCCCTGCACATTGGTTCGTCTTGTTCAGTTTTCAAAGGTCTTTGTCGCTCTCGCGCGACAACTATATTAGTATATCATGACCTCTCCTTACTGTCAACACTTTTTCTCAAAAAATTTTATTTTTTTGAAAGTTTTTTTGAAATAAATAAAAATAGAGAGGGAATCCTCTCTATTTATATTCTTGTCTGTATTTGTTTTCTTCAGCTTTGTTAGCCCATACATAATGACCTGGTTTAATTTCAACCATTTGTGGTTTATCTTCAGAATAATCATGTTGTTCTGGATCGTAGATTTTTAGAACTTTTTTACGTTCTAGAATTGGATCTGGAATTGGGACCGCTGAAAGTAGGGATTGTGTGTATGGATGGATTGGGTGGTTAAATAGCTCTTCAGTTTCTGCTACTTCTACAATAACCCCTTTATAGATAACTGCAATACGGTCAGAAATGAAGCGCACAACTGACAAGTCATGGGCGATAAAGAGGTAGGTCAAGCCTAATTCTCTTTGGAATTTTTCAAAAGGTTCAAGACCTGTGCACGTACTGAAACGTCAAGGGCTGAGATTGGTTCATCCGCAATGACAAATTCTGGTTCCATGACAAGTGCACGGGCAATACCGATCCGTTGACGTTGACCACCTGAGAATTCGTGAGGATAACGTGTCAAATGTTCTGCTAGAAGTCCAACCTCATGCATAATATTTTTTACTTTTTCCTGACGTTCTTCTTCACTGTTAAACAAATGGTGGTTGATCAAACCTTCAGAGATAATATAATCAACTGTTGCACGTTCATTCAAACTTGCTGCTGGGTCTTGGAAGATCATTTGAATCTTACGGATCAACTCTGATTTTTCACTATGAGAGTTTTTTCCGTTGATCTTGCGACCGTCATAAATAATTTCTCCAGCACTTGTATCATTCAAACCGATGATCGCACGTCCAATTGTCGTCTTCCCACTTCCTGATTCACCAACAAGAGAGAAAGTTTCTCCCTTATTAATGAAAAAGTTGGCGTTCTTTACAGCAACGAATTTTTTACTTCCTTCACCGAAGGAAATTTCTAAATCTTTAATTTCAACTAATTTTTCAGTCATTTCCTTCCTCCTATTCTGTAATGTGAGTGAAGCCCATTTTTGAGCCAATCTTTTCGTGAAGGTTTTCGATTACATCTGGTTTATGAACTGTTGGTGCATCTGGATGGAGCAACCATGTCTTAGCCCAGTGAGTATCGGTTACTTTGAAAGCAGGTGCCTCTTCTTCAAATCAATCTGCATTGCATAGTCTGAACGAAGTGCGAAGGCATCTCCTTTGATTGGAGCATACAATGATGGCGGAGTTCCTGGAATAGAGTAAAGATCACCATCTGAGGTTGACAATTGAGGCAAGCTTGAAAGCAAGCTCCATGTGTATGGATGTTTTGGATCGTAGAAAATTTCTTCTACTTTACCAAACTCAACAATTTCTCCAGCATACATAACGGCTACTTTATCTGCAATACTTGCAACCACACCTAAGTCGTGGGTGATAAAGATAACTGTAAATTGGTATTCTTTTTGAAGGGATTTCAACAAATCAATGATTTGCGCTTGAATGGTTACGTCAAGGGCTGTTGTTGGTTCGTCACAGATTAAGATATCTGGACGGCAGGCCAAGGCGATGGCAATAACGATCCGTTGACGCATCCCACCTGAATATTGGAATGGATACTCATCAAAACGACGTTCCGCATCTGGAATTCCAACTTTCTCCATATAGTCCAAAGCCATTTCTTTGGCTTCTTTAGCTGTTTTCCCTTGGTGTTTGATAATGACTTCTGTAATTTGTGAACCAATTGTGTTGATTGGGTCCAAACTTGTCATTGGGTCTTGGAAAATTGTAGCGATCTTAGATCCACGAATATTTTCCCAATCTTTATTCGATTTCAAATCTGTCAATTCTTGACCACGGTATTTAATCGAACCTTGGGCAATACGGCCGTTATCTTCTAACATTCCGGTGAACGTCTTTTGTCAAAACTGATTTCCCTGAACCTGACTCACCAACCAAGGCAAGAACTTCACCTTCTACTAGCTCAAGCGATACGCCACGAATAGCTGTCAGTACGCGATCGCGCACGTCAAATTCCACTACGATATCTTGAGCAGATAAAATAATATTGTTATTTGATGTCATATCTACTCCTCCTATCTATGTGTACGTGGGTCGCTGGCATCGGCCAAGTTTTGTCCGACGATAAAGAATGACAAGGATACTAAAATCAAAACAGTAAGCGGAATCCAGAATAGGTAGGCATTTGTAGTTACGTTTTGAGAATAGTCAGAAATCAACCGTCCCAAACTTGGAACTGTGATTGGAAGACCAAGTCCGAAGAAGGAAAGGAAAGCTTCGTAAGAAATAAAGCTTGGAAGCAACTGTGATGTTTGTGTCACGATAACAGATACCAATTGAGGCAAAAATAGTTTTTCGTAACAATTTTCAAAGTTGGTGTTCCTAATGTTCGGCTGGCAAGGTTGTACTCCAAATCACGGTAACGCATGATTTGGACACGAATGGTATAAGCAATTCCGATCCATCCTGTTAAGGACATGGCAAGAATCAAGTTCCAGAAACCAGATCCCATTGAGTAAGTCAAGACGATAACGATCAACATAAATGGAATGTTTGAAATAACGTTATAAACTTCCATCATGATACGGTCGATAGATTTTGAGATCCCCCAAATTCCACCAACGATAACTCCGACTACCACGTTAATAACAGTGGCGATGAAGGAAATGATAATTGAATTCCGAGCACCAAACCAAACTCCATCAAAGAGGGATTTACCGTTATTATCTGTACCAAATAGTGCTTTCGCACTTGGTGGATTCAAACGTGCTGAAAAGTCATTTACCTTACTTACGTCGTTGTAATCAAAATTTTGAAAACATAGGATAGACAAAACTCATCAAGAGAATCCCAATCAAAATAGCAAGCATAATGATAGTGGTTCTTTTTTTCAAGAATTGTCTGAATACAGATTTCCAGTATGAATACGCTGGAGCATCGATTACTTCAGAGGCAAAGTCATCGCGTTTTACAAACTGAAATTTATTTTTATCGATTGTAGCCATTATTTGCCTCCTTTCGTATTCGTTAATTTAATCCGTGGATCAAGCACTGTCATCAAGATATCACCTAACATGGCAGCAAAGATACCAAGTGATGTGAAGATGAAGACAAGTCCGATGACCATGGTGTTGTTTGATGCTTTAATAGAGTCAATCAACATTTTACCCATACCTGGGAAAGCGAAGACTGTTTCAGTAAGTGTCGCACCTGAGATAACTCCAATGATAGAACCTGGAATACCAGATACCAATGGAACCATCGCATTTTTGAAGATGTGTTTTCTTGAGATCTCACGTTCTGACAATCCTTTTGAACGAGCAAAACGGACGAAATCTTGCGAATGGATATCGATCATGTAACGACGAATCCAAACTGCGATAAATGGCGCACTCAACAAACCAAGAATCAGAGACGGCAATACATATGAACGCCAGTCCTGTGCTCCAAGTACTGGGAATGAGTCTGGAAGTCCAACAAATGAACCTGCTAGACGCACAATGTAAACAAGGGCAATAGTTGGAAGAGACATCATAAATGTCAAGGTTGCTGTTGAGATACTATCAAACCATGAGTTCTTAAACAGAGCCATGTATGATCCTAATGGGATCGCAATCAAGTAAGCAATCGCAATACCAATCAAACCAATGATTGAAGAAGATGCAATCATGGATGGATTCTCATAGTTGCTCAACGTTGCTGTATAAGCGTCCCCTTTACCAAATCGACTGATGTCTTGTGAGTCTGCCTTACTTGGTGATTTGTAGGTACGTGAGTAGATATCGATGGAAGATGTCTTTTTACCTGTTGGGAAGTTCACTTCACTCTTCTTAGTCGTTCCTTGTCCTTGGGTAATAACTTGAAGAACAGGGGTATTTGAATAAGTTGGATATGAATTTCCAAGGTTTAAGGTTACAAAGTTTGGTGTACATATGGGAATTGACCATTAAAGTACAAGAGGTATTTGTGTTTCGTACCAGAACCTACTACTGACCAACCAATAGATGGATCATTTTCAATACGGATATAGCGTTTGAGATTTGGATTTGAGGCATCTTTCACCCAACCTGGATGATCAAATTGAATCAAATTCGCATAGAAACTAATGACACGTTCAAAAACCGGAATTTCACGCACCGCATAGAAAGACTTGCTTTCTGGGAAACGTTTCAACTGCCAACCATGACCTAATTTTTTAATGTATTCCTTATAGATCTTTTCATTAGCAGTAGTCGCATCAACTGTTACAGAAGAATCTTCTTTACTTGCTTTTTGTTGCAAGCTCTTTGAATCCATGTATTCCAAATAACCCATGCGATCGTAGACAGTATTTTCGTAGTTGATCTTCGAATCTTTTGTCTTCGCTACTTTATTGTAGTTGGGGTCATTTTTAAAGATGAGATTTCTCGGTGTTAGCGTATAGATAATCATGTAGGTTAATGTCGTGACGAGAAAGATCGACACTAACGAACGCAAAATACGCATAAAAACATATTTTTTCATATTTCATTCCTTTAATGTCCAAAAGAACTTTCTCCCCTAGAAGAGAAAGTTCTAATGAAAAGCAATAATTTAATTATTTAACGTGTTTTTCAAGATCTTGTTGAGCTTTTTTGTTTGACTCAGCTTTTTCTTTTTGCCATTTTTCACGTGCTTGTTCGTATTGTTTCTTAGTAACAGGTTCATCTTGAACTTCTACATATTTGAAGTATGCAGATCCTTTGTTACCTGTTTGAGATGATGGGCCAGAGAATGGAACCACTTTAGAAACAACAGTTGCTGCACCTGTACTTGACATTGTTGGGAATTACCAAGGCACTATCACTCAACCAAGCTTGAGCAGCTAGCGTATATTTTTCATAACGTTTAGCTACATCAAGTGATTCGCTATTAGCATCTGCAAGAAGTTTCGCATACTCATCCAAGCCAACTGCTTTGGCTGAAGCATTATCTACACCACCTGCAAAACCAAGGTAGACTTTTGTTTGGTCTTCTGATGATGGTTGAAGAGTATCAAGGTAAGTTGATGGATCATCATAGTCTGGGTTCCATCCAACCAATCCTTGAAGATCCCAATCTGCATCTGCAGCTGATGGAACATTCAATGTGATGTTCAACACTTCGTCTTGAGTCCATCATTTGAAGGTCAAGAACGACATTGTCTTTACCAAGAGTATCTTCCACTGTTTGTTTCAATGATTGCATCCGTGAAACAAAGTTTGTAGAGTTTTGTGCTACTGGTACGTCAATATGAATTGGGAATTGAACGCCATCTTTTTGAAGTTCAGCTTTTGCTTTTTCAAGTTGTGCTTTTGCTTTGTCTTTGTTGTAAAGACCATCTTGACCATCTGCAAGGTTGATACCTTTCCATTGGTCTCCATAAGTAGTCAACTTATCTGCAACCACATCTCCAAAGTCTTTTCCATTTACTTGCACAAAGGCTGGAGCTGTATAGGTATTACGGATAGCTGGTTTAGCAAATGCTTTACTATTTACTTGTGCTGAATAGTTTTCACGGTTCTTAAGGCAAAAGTGATAGCTTGACGGAAATCTTTGTTCAAGATTGCTTTCTTAGTAGCAGTCTTTTTCAGCATCTGATTTCTTAGCAGTGTGTTTGTATGATTGACGGTCAATGTTGAAACCAAGGACCGCTACACCTGAACCAGCCGGTGTGTTGTAGATATTGTCTTTGTATTTTTTTGATACAGTTGCAAAGTTTGAACTTGCTGGAAATAGACGAGCAACTGTATAAGCACCATCAGAGAAGCCACGCGCCAATGAATCTTGGTCTGATCCATCGTAATAAGTAAGTTTCACTTCTTTAAGGTGAACGTTTTTCTTATCCCAGTAGTTGTCATTCTTTTCAAATACAACAGATGATTTTGAAGTAATTGATTTAAGAAGGAATGGTCCATTTGCAAGGATTGATTTCACATCGTTTGGTTGACCAAAATCATCTCCCTTACTCTTCAAGAAACTCTGTGCTAATTGGGAACAAGATTCCGTTTGTTGTTTTAGAGTTCCAGAAGGTTTCAGGTTTGTTCAATGTGTATTGAAGTGTGTAATCATCAACAGCTTTGACACCAACTTGGCTGAAAGTCTGTGAGTTTTCCCTTGGACATAATCATCCAAGCCTTTGATAGAGCCTTGAACTAGTGAAAGAGTTTCAGATTTTTTATCAGCAGCGTGTTTCAAACCTGTCACAAAGTCTTTAGCTGTCACTTCGCCATGTTCTTCACCGTCTGCATCGTACCACTTAACCCCTTTACGAATCTTGTAGGTATAAGTCAAACCATCTTTTGAAACAGACCAATCTTCTGCAAGTGATGGTACGAGATTACCATACTTGTCATTTGCCATCAAACCATCTACGACGTTTGTAGTAATATCGTGTGTAGCAGCTTTAGAAGATACAGTGTAGTCCAAAGTTTGAGGATCATCTGTGTAGACATAACCATAGTTTTTGTCTTCGCCTGAGCTTGCTTTGCTAGTATTTGAACTAGAACATGCAGCCAACAATCCAGCTGCAAGGAGTGTTACTCCGGCAACTGCGAATACTTTACCTTTTTTCATAGGAATTCTCCAATAGTTTTTTTAGATTTGTTTAAGATTATATCACAAGTAGAAAAAAAAGTAAACTAAATTTTCTGAATATTCGATTTATCACTATTCAAAAACCTTGCTATGACTGACTTTTTAGGCTAATTGATGATTTTACGATTTTCCATTAATCATTTGTATGATACAATAGAGAGGACTAAGCAACGAGGAAACAACTGTGAAAAAATTCTTTCTTTCTTTTTTAACCTTCATCCTGCTGTTATGCAGTTTACCTTATCAAGTCGTTCTAGCAGACGAGCTAGATCTTCCTGCTCAAAGTGCTATTGCTGTTGAAGCTGATACAGGTAAAATCTTATATGAAAGGATTCGGAGAAAAAGCGAGATGTGGGGGGACTATCTACACTCTTGACTACTTATCTGATTTTCGAAGCCATTCATGAAAAAAAACTTTCTCTAAAAGATCCTATCAAACTGTCTGAGAAAGCTCTGGCTTTAAATGATATCGAAGGTGCTGGTACTCTTCCTATGGAAGCGAACCAATATACGGTTGAACAGTTATTGACTGCTCTTTTAGTTGGAAATTCTAGCACTGCTGCCTTGGCCTTAGCTGAGAAAGTGGGTGGCTCCGAAAAAAGCTTCGTTGAAAAAATGAAGCAAAAACTTGCTGAATGGGGCATTCAATCTCCTCATTTAATCAATGCTACCGGATTAAATACTCAAACCATCAGCGGAGATCCTGACGGGAAAGAAGACGAAAATCAATTGAGTGCTTATGATATTGCTGTTATTGCCAAGCACTTACTCCAGGATTTTCCTGAAGTGACCAAATATACTTCAAAACCCACTGCTCTTTTTTCAAACACGCAGATTGAAAACCCCAACCTGATGCTAGAAGGCATGCCGAATTACCGTTCGGGAGTCGACGGCCTTCGGGTCAGCAACTCTACCAAAGGTGGCATCACCTTTGCTGCATCAACGACGCAAAATGGCATCCATATGATCACAGTTGTCCTAGGAGTTGAGGCAGTTGACGGTGATCCATATGCACGCTTTGTGGCTACTTCTTCTCTGATGAACTACGTGGTACGAACCTTTGTTTCTTCCATTGTCGTCAAAGAAGGAGATCCCTACGGAAAAAGTAAGGCAACTATCATGGATGGGAAGTCAGAGACTGTTTTAGCTGTTGCAAAAAAAGACTTCTATATCGTCGAAAAGCAAGGCAGCCAAGCAGAACCAAAAATTCAATTCAAGAGTGACCAAGAATCATTCCGAGCACCTGTCAAATCAGGCACAAATCTTGGAAAATTACACTACACTGATCCAGATAAAATCGGACGTGGCTACTTAGAAGATCAAGAACCAACAGTCGATATGGTAGCAGGAAGAACCATTGAGAAAAGCTTTTTCTTAAAGGTTTGGTGGAATGAATTTGTTCGTTATGTCAACGAAAAATTATAAGCAAAAAAATCACAATGGAGTCAAATCCATTGTGATTTTATTTTGCTATTAAAACGAATTATCCTACAGATCCTTCCATTTCGTAGCTAATGAGTCGGTTTAACTCAACGGCGTATTCCATTGGAAGTTCTTTTGTAAAGGGCTCTACAAATCCCATGACAATCATTTCTGTCGCTTCTGATTCAGACAAACCACGACTCATCAAATAATACAGTTGCTCTTCTGAGATTTTTGAAACCTTAGCTTCGTGCTCCAAAGCAACTTGTGAGTTGTGGATTTCATTAAATGGAATGGTATCTGATGCAGATAAATCATCCATAATAATGGTGTCACACTCAATGTGAGAAACTGATTTCTTGGAATTTTTGTTAAAGGTTACTTGTCCACGGTAGTCTACCTTTCCGCCACCTTTCGCGATGGATTTGGATACGATAGACGAGCTAGTGTGAGGTGCATTGTGGATCATCTTAGCACCTGTATCTTGGTGTTGACCTGCATTCGCGAAGGCAATGGACAACATGGTCCCACGCGCTCCTTCTCCATCCAGATAAACAGATGGGTACTTCATGGTTGTCTTGGCTCCTAAGTTCCCGTCGATCCACTCAACTGTGGCATCTTTTTGAGCTTTGGCCCGCTTGGTGACCAAGTTGTAGACATTGTCAGACCAGTTTTGGATGGTCGTGTAACGCATATAAGCACCATCCAAGGCAAAGATCTCAACAATCGCAGCATGGAGGCTATTGCTTGAGTAGGTCGGTGCTGTACAGCCTTCTACATAGTGAACACTTGCTCCCTCATCCACGATAATCAAGGTACGCTCAAACTGACCTGTATTTTCATTGTTGATACGGAAGTAAGTTTGAAGGGGACATCTACTTTTACGCCTTTTGGTACATAAATGAAGGTTCCACCAGACCAGACTGCTGAGTTGAGGGCAGCCAATTTGTTATCCGTTGGTGGTACTAACTTCGCAAAATACTGTTTGAAAAGGTCTGGGTATTCTTTTAGGGCAGAATCCGTATCGGTAAAGATAATCCCCAACTTTTCAAACTCTTCTTTCATATTGTGGTAAACCACTTCTGATTCATACTGAGCAGAAGCCCCCGCTAAGTAAGCACGTTCTGCTTCAGGAATCCCGATACGCTCAAAGGTTTCCTTGATTTTCTCTGGAACTTCGTCCCATGAACGGGCAGGTTTATCCGAAGGTTTTTGATAATAGATCAAATCATCAAAGTCAATTTCTGATAGATCGGCTCCCCAGGTTTGCATGGGCATCTTTTTGAAGGTTTCAAAAGATTTCAAACGGAATTCGAGCATCCATTCTGGTTCATTTTTTGCTGCAGACAATTCACGAATAACCGCTTCATTCAATCCCTTCCCGGTAGAGAGAATGGGTTGAACGTCATCGTGAAATCAAATTTATATTCACCGAGATCAATTGGTTTCGGTTCGACTCTTTCTTCAGCCATAATTTCCTTTCTTTCTCTGTTTCTTCTTTTTAACTATTTGCTACGTTCGATCGCTTTTTTTAAGAGCATTCCAGGAGAGGGTCGCACATTTAATCCGTTGTGGGAAATTTTTGAGACTCCAGATAAGAAAGGCTGCGTCTCCCAATTCCTCTTGGCGAGGATCTGACTTCCCTTGGACCATTTCTGAAAAGACCTGTGCCAATTCTTCGACTTCCTCTTTTGTTTTTCCCATTACAGCATCTGTCATCATACTAGCCGAAGCTGTTGAGATCGTACAACCTGAATTCACAAAGGCAATATCTTCAACCCTGTCATTCTCATCAAATTTCACACTTAACTGGATCACATCTCCACAAGTTGGATTGTTGAGTTGGATCTGATCAACATCTTCAATCTGTCCTTGGTGGTGGGGGTGTTTTGAATGGTCAGCTACGACCGCCATGTACAGCGAATCTAATTTAGAAAGTGCCATTGAAAAACTCCTTTGCTTTGATCAATGCCTCAATTAATTTATCACAGTCCGCTTTGGTGTTGTAGATATAAAAACTTGCTCTCGTTGTCGCTGGAACTTGTAGGTATTGAAGGAGCGGTTGTGCACAGTGGTGACCTGCACGAACGGCAATCCCTTCATAATCTAATGCTGTTGCTAAGTCATGCGGATGGAGATCTCCTAGATTGAAGGAAATGACGCCAGAACGTTGGGCTAAGTCTTGGGAACCATAGATGGTCAAGCCTTCGATAGCCTGTAATTTTGGAAACACATAGGCAATCAATTCTTGCTCATGCGCTTCTACCTGGTCCATTCCCAGCTCTTCTAAAGTAATCGATTGCTGCACCAAGACCAATTGCTCCCGCCATATTAGGTGTTCCAGCTTCAAATTTCCAAGGCAATTCCTTCCAAGAGGCAGATTGTTCGTAAACAAAGTCAATCATCTCGCCCCCAAACTCGATCGGAGACATTTGCTCTAAGATTTCTTCCTTCCCATAGAGGACACCAATCCCTGTTGGTGCAGCCATCTTATGGCCAGAAAAAGCAAAGAAATCCGCATCTAAGTCTTGTACATCAATGGCCATATGAGGGGTTGATTGAGCCCCATCTACGACCATGATCGCTCCAACTTCATGAGCTAATCGAGCAATTTCCTTGATCGGATTGACCACCCCTAAGACATTTCGAAGCATGGGTGATGGAGACAAATTTTGTCTTCTCACTAAGCTTGCTCTTTAAGTCCTGCATATCCAGTAAGCCATCTTTTAGATAGACATAAACCAGTTTTGCTCCTGTCTTCTTGCAGGCTTCCTGCCAAGGAATGATGTTGGAGTGATGTTCCATGATGGAAATCAGGACTTCATCCCCTTCCTTTAGGACTTCTTCTGCATAGCGGGCTACCCAGTTGAGTCCGGTCGTTGTTCCTCTTGTAAAGAGCACTTCCTTGGTTGATGAAGCGTTGATAAATTTTCTGACTTTCTCACGCGCCGCCTCATAGGCTGCTGTCGCTCGTTCAGCCAAAGTATGGACTCCACGATGGACATTGGCGTTATCTTGCAAATAATAGTGATTGACTGCTTCAAGAACACGTTTAGGTTTTTGCGTCGTCGCTGCATTATCTAGATAAACCAAAGGCTCATCGTGAACTAGTTGATCGAGAATAGGAAAATCTTGAGCAATCGTATTTTTATCTAGCATCGTTTCTCCTTAGCGTTGAGATAACTTTTCTTCGATAGTGGCAATCATTTCATCACGTACTTCTTTAACTGGGATTTCAACAATAACAGATCCCAAGAAACCACGCACCACTAAGCGTTCCGCTGTGTGTTGATCCAGGCCACGACTCATAAGGTAATACATATCTTCTGGGTCCACTTGACCGATCGATGCAGCATGGCCTGCTGTAACGTCATTTTCATCAATCAAGAGGATTGGGTTGGCATCTGAACGCGCTTGGTCCGATAACATCAAAACACGGCTTTCTTGCTGAGCATCAGCTCCTTTAGCCCCCTTGATAATATGACCAATTCCATTGAAGGTCAAGGTTCCTTTTTCAAGAATAACCCCGTGTTGCAAGATATTTCCGATCGAGTTGCAACCAAAGTTGGTCACGCGGGTGTCAATTCCTTGCACCTGACGACCGCTTGATAAGGCAACGACTTTCAAATCTGCATGACTTCCGTTTCCAACCAAGTCACTGTCAAAATCTGCAACCACGTTACCTTCGTTCATAACACCGATAGCCCAATCAATGCTGGCATCCTGACCTAGTTTTCCACGTCGACTGATGTAGGCTGTGACATTTTCACCCAGACGGTCAATCGCCGCAAATTTCACTTGGGCACCTGAGCGGGCAATCACCTCAACCGTCACATTAGCAGTTGCTTTTGCTGAGCCATCACCTTTTGATTCTAGGCGTTCCAAATAGCTGAAACTTGCTGTTTTTGCCTGCGATAATCAAAATGTGTTTATTAAAAGGTACATCACTATCACTATCCTGGTAGAAAATACCTTCGATTGGTTCTGAAATTTCGACGTTATCTGGAATATAGAGAACAGCCCCACTATTAAAATAAGCCGTGTGGTATGCTGCTAGTTTGTCATCATCGTATTTAACTGAAGACATGAAAGTAGTCTTCCACCACCTGCGGAATTTCTTCTAGGGCAGTATGGAAATCTGTGAAAAGGACTCCTTGGTCTGCCAAGGCTTGTGGCACCTGTTCAAATACAGTTTGGGTTCCAACTTGGACCAATTTTAAGTTTGAATCGAGGGCTGTAAAATCGGGAACATTGGCAGAAGCCTCGCTTTCTGTGATCGTCCCATCTCCAAGATTCCAGCGGTGAAATTTGACGCGTTCAATGGCTGGCAATTCCAACTGATCGATCTTGTCAAAAGCTTTTTTTCGTAAATCTTGCAGCCAGCTTGGCTCAGCATGCAGTTCCGAAAAGAGGGTAATATTTTCAATACTCATTTTTTTCTCCTAATAAAGATACTATCTGTTTGATTTTATGACAACATTAGATCACTTGTCATCAGGTTATAGTTCTTCTTTATAGTCGTAACCGAGTTCTTCTGCAAGTTGGGCATAGCCTTCACGTTCCAAGCGTGCAGCCAATTCTGGTCCCACCTGAAAGCACGACACGGCCTTCCATCATCACATGAACGACGTCTGGAGTAATATAGTTCAACAAACGTTGGTAGTGGGTGATGATCATCGCTCCAAAACCTTCACCCCGCATTGCATTAACCCCTTTAGATACGACCTTAAGAGCATCGATATCCAAACCAGAGTCAATTTCATCCAAAAGGGCAAATGTTGGTTCCAACATCAACAATTGAAGGATTTCATTGCGTTTTTCTCACCACCTGAGAACCCTTCATTCAAATAGCGTTCTGCCATTTCTTCTTTCATGTTGAGCAGTTCCATCTTTTCATCCAATTTTTTGATGAAATCACGAATAGAGATCTTCTCGTCCTCTTCTTTACCAGCATTCATGGCTGCACGTAAAAATTCTGCATTGGTAATCCCTGGGATTTCTGAAGGGTATTGCATAGCAAGGAACAAGCCCATCCGTGCACGTTCGTCTACTTCCAATTCCAAGATGTTGACACCATCAAACAGAATCTCCCCTTTGGTTACTTCATAATTTGGGTTTCCCATAATGGCAGCTGACAGAGTAGATTTCCCTGTTCCGTTTGGTCCCATGATAGCTGCGATCTCACCAGTTTTTAGGGTCAGGTTTACACCTTTTAAAATTTCTTTGCCTTCAATTTCAACGTGAAGGTCTTTAATTTCTAATGTCGACATTGCATTCCCTTTCTTTTTACTTTGAAGTCTAGAAGGTTCTCAAAGCATCGATTCCTTCATCACAAAGTATTTTTTTACCTTTCAAGTATATCAAAAAAAAAGCCTAAATGGCTTTTCTTTTGATTAGAACTATTCTTATTTAGTTTTTTCTTTTCGTTTTTGACGAACTTCCTCCCGGTAGGAAGAATTCCCTATATAGCGCAGAACATTTAACAAAGGACTATGATGTGGCCCTAAAACCCCAATCAATTCTGCTAACAACTCTACTCCAAACAAGAGCCCGATCACAAGTAGGACACCCCCAATGCGACTCGAGATGTTGAGCAAGAGAGAAATCAAGGAGAAAATCATCGAAATCCCATAGATCACCAATACAGTTCCCCGATGTGTCAAGCCCAGAGAAAGAAGTCGGTGGTGCAAGTGATTGCGATCCGGTTTATAAAATTTTTGACCAGACAGGGTCCGACGGATAATGGCTAAAAAGGTATCTGTAATCGGTACTCCGAGGATAATCATTGGGGTGACTACCGCAACTGCCGTTGCATTTTTCAAACCTTGCAAGGACAAGACAGAAATCATGAATCCGATAAACAAGGCACCGGTGTCTCCCAGATAGAGAATGGCCGGATGGTAATTAAAGGGAAAGAAGCCAGCGATGGACGCAACCAAGACAAAGATCGTCATGGTCAGAAAGAGATTGGGTACTGGTAGAAAGAAATAGGACACAATCCCCATTGTCACTAGGGAAATAATAGAGACCCCACTCACCAAGCCATCTAATCCATCAATCAGATTGACTGCATTGGTAATGGCAACAATCCAAATCACTGTCAAAAGATAAGATAGCCATGGTTCAAAAATGAAGTAAGGGACCACCGAACGGAATCTTGAAAATCATTCAGCCGAAAATCTGTCAAAAAAACCAGACCAGACTCGCTGCCAGCAGGATGCCGATCATCTTTTTCTTGGCTGACAACTCTTTTGACATCATCGATCAAGCCTGTGAGAGCGATAATCCATCCCGCTCCTACGACCGGCAAGGTATAGGATAGGTAACTTTTGATTGGTGCGGCAGTGGATGTCAGCATAGGAATAAAGACGAGAGTCGCAATTGAAAAAAAGCGATCACAATAGACAGTCCACCCGCGCTTGGCATGGGCTTGGTATTGATCCGACGCGCATTCGGATAATCTACTGCATCAATCTTAAAGGAGAATAAGCGAACCAAGGGCGTCAATACCAAAGGCAATCATAAAAGTCCCAATCAGCACCAGAACAAATTGCAAGGAAAAAGGACATCATAAGCTAGCAACTTTCTTCAAATTCTCAATCGCACCAGACACCATTAGTAAAGTGACCATGTTCCTGCAGAACGGCCCGTGTCACTTCTGAATCATCCGCATACTCCCGAATGATGGCAAGTAACCAGGTTGGATATTGATTTGGTTGATCCTCTGTATCGATCAAGACAGTTAAATAATAATCAGATCCCATTTTGTATAATTCAGAGGTATCCACTGGAAAGCTGACCGTTTTTGAAAAATCGACTGCTTGCTGGATATTTGAAAAACGCAAAATGTAATAAATATACTGACTTACTGGTGCTTCAGATGTAGGATCTTGTTCTTGATTGTCACGTAACTCTTCTTGTTCCAAATGGTGAATAGCTTCTGCATCCCCTTTTGTCTTATCAGAGATTGTTTTTTCCAAGGTTTTGATAAATTCATCTGGCGTCATGCGCGACAACTCTTCCATATCAGGAAGATCTGACAAATCCTCAAAATCCAATTGTTGATCAATTTTTGATTTGGTAACAAAAACATCCAATTTATCCGGTTTTGGTGTCACACGAAAGCTCAGCATCCCGCTATCCAGGAAGCTTTCTGGCATTTCGAGTTCATCCAAAATGGCGTAGAAAAATTCTTCTGTTTTTTCTTGTGGGACAAGGAAATCAGCAATTTCCATCCCACGTTCTTCTAAGTCTTCTAGTTGAATCGTGATCTTAATTGTTGAATCACTAATTTGCTTCATCTTCATAGCATAACCTCATACTTCTAGTCTTACTATTATACTAAAAAATTGGATAGAATTCAAAAAAAGGATGCATCGAAAAGAGGTCGGGACAAAAGTCTCCAACCTCAGAAAATAATTTGATCAAGTTCGACCGTTCTCTTAGAAAATAACACGGAAGAGTCCATACAATAACAAGATGGAACCAAGAACGATCCGGTATTTCCCAAAGATGGTGAAATCATGATTTTTCACATAATCTGTCAAGAAGCGGATGGCGTACATGCTGACCACAAAGGCCACTCCCATCGCTACCAGTAGAATAAAGAGTTGCCCCAGTGCTAGTGAATGTCCGCCAAGAGCGAATTTTCCAACCTTTAAGAGGCTAGCCCCAAACATGGCTGGGATCCCCAAATAAAAGGTAAATTCTGTCACCACTGGGCGGCTAACACCATTGATCAAACCACCTACAATCGTAGCACCTGAACGGCTTGTTCCTGGAAATAGCGATAAAACTTGGAATAGTCCAATATAAAGAGCTGTTCGATAAGGTAACTTATGCAATTCCGTTACTGCTGGCTCAACTTGTTCCCGTCTTTCCAGATAGATAAAGGCAATCCCGTAGGTGATCAACATAATCGCAACGGAAATCGAATTGTGGAATGCGCCTCAAACCAATCATCCAATTTAAAAACAAAGACAAGAGGGAGCGTTGCAACCGCAACTTTTGCCCATAATTGCCAGGTCCGCCGTACTTCGATTGGAGATTTACCAGGTTTGAAGGGATACAATTTATCGAAATAAATCACCACAACCGCTAGAATCGCACCCAATTGGATCACGACATTGAACATCTCCATAAAGGCTGGATCTTGATTTTTAAACTGCACAAAATCCTGTAACAGAATCAAGTGACCTGTACTTGAGATCGGTAGCCATTCTGTAATCCCCTCGACAATCCCAAAAAGAACCGCCTTGATTAATTCGATCAGAAACATCTTTTTCTCCTAAACTTACATTTGCTCTATTATATCATAAATCTATGGACTGGACCAGGCCTTCTAAACTAGAAGGGACAGAGCAACCAAGACCATTCTTAGTGCTACTTAGAAGGCACCAAAGCCTCCTCCGCCTCCTCCGCCAGAGAAACCTCCTCCACTACCAGAGGAAACTGTGAAATGACTAGCCGTCGATGCTGTCGATCCATAAGTAGACATGGCATGACTTGAGTGGGTCACATCATGATAGAACGGAGTATAAACGAAGGCGTTTAAGGCTTGATTTTCTAGATGAATATTCCGAAGTTTCATAACCTTTGTGACCTGATCGGCTACACCATACAAGGCCGCATAGACCAATAAGCGATTCCATAGGACCAGAGACTGCAACTCTGCATCGTTGAGGTGGGCAATCTCTTTCAACATCCGACCAAAACTATCCCAGTAATAGCGTTGCTCAGCACCCGCAAGATTGACAACCCCATCTCGTAGGCAGGCTTTAAAGACACCATTGAAGCGCACTGGCATAAACCAAAGTATGAGGATCCCTATCAAACAAGGAACAGAGAACCAACCCATCCCAAAGATGGCAAAGATTTCTGCTCCAAGGGCGATAAACCAAGCAGCCCAACCAAAGAAGAGACTTCGTCTAGCTTGCGCTTCTTCTTTTGCCTCTAAAGGGCGATAGTAGCTTGGCAAATGGAGATCTTCCACCTTGCGATGAACATCTCTGGCCACTTGGTTGACAGCCGTATCAAAACGAGCCTGAGCCTTACTTCCTAGTGAACGAATCGCATCTTGATCTGCTTTTTTGGCATGTTTGTATACATCATCACTAAATTCATAATTCTCAAAGAGACGGTTAACAGGACAGGAAACTTGATCCCCAAAAGCCATATTCATAAAGGAGCGTTCAAAATCATCCACATGTCCATGAGACTTCCTGGTCAAAACGACTTCATTTCCTTGTTGCTCGTAGACAATCACTCCACGATCCATCAAATCTAGCAATGTAGCTTGAAGCATTTTTTCAAATGTAAACACCGGCGGAGTTGCCTTCTCTTTATTGGTAGGGGAGGCCTCGTCTAATTCAGCTGAATAAACAACCGAGCTCATGACAAGAGGTGCAATATCCTGTGGAATTTCATAAAGACGAGTATCAGTCGGATAGGTCACACCAGGCCAAATCATTTTTTTGAACCGATTGCGACCCAAGAGAGAAAGAAACCAGAGTGCAATAATGAAGGCTGGCAAGATCCAGTTCCAAAACATGCGTGTCCAGTATTTTTCCTGTTCAATTTTAGCTTGGTTCTTGTGAAATTCATCCAATTTGGTCAATCCTGTATTTCGACCAGAATCATACAAGGTAGTTAGGTCTGACTTCAACCAGTAACCATACAACTCCACAGCCTTTCCTTTACCTAGGTTATAGAAAGTAGCAGAATAGATTCCATCTTCTTTCTTTACAGTCACATCCGGTCCCATAAAGGCTGTATGGATATACAGTTCCGACCGGGCATTGGCTGGTGCAAACTTAGGAATGACACGAAATTGAACTTCGTCCACCTTCTGATCGCCATCCGTAATTGGTTTCCAGTTCAACTGCAAGATATCCTTGTGTGAATAAAGAAGATTTTTTAATTTCCATGTGACTTTAATTTTGACTGTATCTGTCGCCACACCACTGTTATAAATTTTCACTCGGTAGCCATCACCTAGATTCGTAATCTCGGGTTCTCTTTGAAGATCACGACCTTCCACCTCAACCTTTGGCGGTATCTCAATTGCAAAAGCCTTGTGGCATGTTCCCCGCAGTTCCTAGGCTGACATACTGCCCTCTATAAGAATCTTTGAAATAATAAACCAGTTCTTCCTCATAGGTGGCGTCGTCCCAGGTGTCCAAGGTCAAGGTTCCACCATAGTAAAGTACATCATAAGATGGGCTAGATGCATGGACATTCTGACTGACAAAAAGGCAGGCCAGAAAGGCGAAAAAAACATACAAATACTTTTTTTCATTTGATCACGCTCCTTTGTATTATTATAGCATTTTTTTAAATAAAAAGAGGACCATGTTTGAAATGCAGCCTATTTTACTGTACAATAGGAGAAGTTAAAATAAGGAAGAGGAGAAAAAATGAAAAAAACATTATTCGCGCTCTTAACAGGGCTTTTCATTTGCCTGGGGATCACACAGGTTGCTCATGCAGATGACTATTTACGAATCGGAATGGAAGCAGCCTACGCTCCTTTCAACTGGACCCAAGAAGATGATGCAAATGGAGCTGTTAAAATTGACGGTACCAATCAATATGCCAATGGGTACGATGTCCAAATCGCCAAAAAAGTTGCTGAGGAGTTAGGTAAAAAACCTCTGATCGTAAAAACATCTTGGAACGGTTTAATTCCAGCCCTCACTTCTGGTAAAATCGATATGATTATCGCTGGGATGAGTCCAACCGCTGAACGTAAAAAAGAGGTCGCCTTCTCCAAGAGCTACTATACCAGTGAACCGGTCATGCTCGTTCGTAAAGATGGAAACTATGCAAACGCCACTAGTCTAGATGACTTTAAGGATGCAAAGGTCACCTCTCAACAAGGGGTCTACCTCTATTCTCTCATTTCCCAACTCAAGGGTGCGAAAAAAGAAACTGCAATGGGTGATTTTGCCCAGATGCGTCAAGCTTTAGAATCGGGTGTTATTGATGCCTATGTTTCTGAACGTCCCGAAGCCCTAACCGCCGAGTCCGCTAATTCTAAATTTAAGATGATTCAATTCAAAAAAGGATTTGAAGTTGGGGAAGAAGATGCGACCATCGCTATCGGGATGAAGAAGGGTGACACTAGAATTGACCAAGTCAATGCCGCACTAGCTAAGATTTCGTCTGAAGACCAAGTCAAACTCATGGATGATATGATTAAGAAGCAACCAGCTTCCAGTGATGCTAGTGATGATAAGCAGACATTCTTTAGCCAAATGATGAAGATTTTAAAGGATAATGGCCCACAGTTCTTACGGGGAACTGGAATGACCCTCTTAATCTCTATGACTGGAACTATCGCTGGGTTGATTATCGGTTTGTTAATCGGTGTCTTCCGGACAGCTCCGAAGGCTAAAAATAAATTCCTTGCTGGATGTCAAACTGCCTTTGGTTGGTTCCTCAATGTCTACATTGAAATCTTCCGTGGAACTCCGATGATCGTTCAATCCATGGTCATTTTCTACGGTTCCGCCCAAGCCTTCAACATTTCCTTGGATCGTACCTGGGCCGCCATCTTTATCGTATCAATCAATACCGGAGCTTATATGAGTGAGATTGTTCGTGGTGGGATCTTAGCAGTGGATCCAGGTCAGTTTGAAGCAGCGACTGCTCTAGGAATGACCCATGGACAAACCATGCGCAAGGTCGTCCTTCCACAGGTTGTTCGCAATATCTTGCCAGCAACAGGGAATGAATTTGTTATTAACATCAAGGATACATCTGTTTGAATGTTATCTCTGTAGTTGAACTGTACTTTACAGGAAATACGGTCGCAACTCAAAACTACCAATACTTCCCAACCTTTACGATCATCGCTGTGATTTACTTCGTTCTCACCTTTACCATCACACGAATTCTTCGCTACATCGAACGTCGCTTAGATTCTGATACTTATACTACAGGTGCAAATCAAATGCAAGTCAAGGAGGTGAAATAATGTCAGAAAAAATTCTTGAAATTCAACATTTAAAAAAATCTTATGGTCAAAATGAAGTCTTGAAAGATATTTCGCTCACCGTTGAAAAAGGAGAGGTGATCTCCATCATCGGGAGCTCTGGTAGCGGAAAATCAACCTTCCTTCGCTCCATCAATCTTCTAGAGACTCCTACTGCTGGAGAGATTCTCTATCGTGGGCAAAATGTTCTTGATCCTGAGTATGATCTTACCCACTACCGCGAGAAATTAGGAATGGTGTTCCAAAGCTTTAATCTCTTTGAAAATTTAAATGTCTTAGAAAATACGATCGTTGCACAAACGACCGTCCTCAAGCGTGATCGTGAAACCGCAGAAAAAGTTGCCAAAGAAAACCTTGAAAAAGTCGGTATGGGATCTCAATATTGGGCTGCTCGTCCGAAACAACTTTCAGGAGGCCAAAAACAACGGGTTGCTATCGCGCGTGCCCTTTCCATGGATCCTGATGCCATTCTCTTCGATGAACCAACTTCTGCCCTAGATCCAGAAATGGTTGGGGAAGTCTTGAAAATCATGCAGGACCTCGCTAAAGAAGGTTTGACCATGATCGTCGTAACCCACGAAATGGAATTTGCCCGCGATGTCTCTAGCCGGGTCATCTTCATGGACAAGGGTGTCATTGCTGAGCAAGGGAGATCCAAAAGAAATCTTTAGCAATCCAAAAGAAGAACGGACCAAGGAATTCCTTCAACGCTTCTTACATTAATCTCTTGAAACAGTTTGCTTACCAGTATGGAAGCAAGCTGTTTTTTTGTACCGCTTCTGCTTTTGAGGCATCGAAAAAAACCAGAGAGCAAACTCTCTGGTTTTCAATTGGAACAACAAATTAATCTTCGAATTTTTGATGATTTTTGTCATAAAAATCAATCAATCCAAGTGCAGTTTCAAACGAGATGTTCTTTCACTTTTGCACGTCCTTGAGCCAAGGCAATGATAGACATTTCACGGGCATTTGTTTCTTTACTGATACGATATCCCGTAATTTTCTTATCACGTACCCATCCAACAACTGATTCTACTTTTTCAAAGTTCGATTTAGCCATGATCTTTCTCCTATATTATTATTTCCAATACTAATATAAATTTTTTTGCACATTTTGTCAACTAAAATCGCTGAAAATACGAACCTTTTTTAAAAAATGAGAAAAAGTTTACTTTGCTTTCAGGGCTGATAATATTTGTGTACGAATGTTTTCGACGCCATCTGGGTTTAGCTGGTAGGAAAATCGTATTATTCCCTTCTTTATCTGCAAAATTATTTAAGGTATCTAAGTACTGGTTGGTTAAGAGAATAGACATGATTTGTTCTTCGGTCAAGTCTACATTCGCACCTTTTAACTCTTTAATAGAGTCTGCCAATCCATCGACAATGGCCTTCCGTTGCTCGGCAATACCAACCCCGTGCAAACGGTCTTTTTCCGCCTCTGCTTCGGCAGCAGTAACGATCTTGATCTTGTCTGCTTCTGCCAATTCCTGAGCTGCCACGCGTTTTCTTTGCGCCGCATTGATCTCGTTCATGGATTGTTTCACTTCGGCATCTGGCTCAACTTTGGTGATCAAGGTTTTTACAATAATATATCCATAAGTTGACATTTCTTCTGCCACTTGTTTTTGAACTTCAAGGGCGATTTCATCTTTTTTCTCAAATAATTCATCCAAGGTCAACTTGGGAACAGAAGAGCGCAAAGCATCTTCAATGTATGATTTAATCTGTGATTCTGGACGCATCAACTTGTAGTAGGCATCCTTTACGTTGCTTTCGTTCACTCGGTATTGCGTCGCCACATTCATGGTAACGAATACGTTATCCTGAGTTTTTGTTTCAACCACGATCTCACTCTGCAAGACGCGCAATTGAACTCGTGCGGCAATTTTATCGATACCAAAAGGCGCTCGCATATGAATGCCACTATCGCTAATTTTTTGATAACGTCCGAAACGCTCGATGATGGCAACAGATTGTTGCTTGACCACATATAGTGAGCTAATCACAATGACTCCTGCAACCATTAGCAAGAATAAAATAAAGATAAAAAATCCAGGCATAAAAAGTTCCTCCTTTTAATTTACGCATATCATATCACAAGTCTTCATAAAAAAGCAATATATTCCCTAAAAATATATTGCTTAAATAGTCGATTATTTCTGCATGATACTCAGACCAGCATATTATAGAGAGTTTCATTGCCGTTTAAGTTAATGAAAGACGGATCAAAACGCTCGATACGGTTAACCAAGCCTGCATAGTCATGCTTATTGGCCAAAGTAACCCCAATCAAGACAGGCCCAGTTCCCTTACTAGCACGCTTGATGTATTCAAAACGTGTGATATCATCGTTTGGCCCTAAGATATCATTTACAAATTCTCGAAGGGCCCCTGGACGTTGTGGGAAGTTGACGATAAAGTAGTGTTTTACTCCATCGTAGATCAAGGCCCGTTCTTCCATTTCAGGCATGCGGTTAATATCATTATTCCCACCTGAGATAATACAACAAATGGTTTTCCCCTTGATGTATTCGCGCAAGATTTCAAGGGATGCCACACTAGCAGCTCCCGCTGGTTCAGCTACGATCCCTTGTTTAGAATAAAGATCAATCAAGGTCTCTGAAATCAAAGCCTTCATCGACCCCAACAAGAGTTTCCACATGCTGGCGGGTTACTTCATAAGTCAATTGTCCCACTTTTTGCACGGCAATCCCGTCTGCAAACTTATCAATTTCTGGTAATTTGACGGGACCACCTGCTTCAAAAGCAGCCTTCATGGAGCGCGCTCCTTCAGCCTCTACCCCAATGACCTCAATCCGAGGATCCGTTTCTTTGATGTAGGTAGAAACACCTGAAATGAGGCCTCCTCCACCAACAGGAACGAGGACAGCATCAAAGGCAATCGATTCTTTTCGAGCTTCCTCAAGAATTTCATAGGCTACTGTTCTTGGCCAGCCTGTACGTGTGGATCATCAAACGGGTCAATAAAGGTCCGTTTTTCTGCAAGAGTAAATTCTTGGGCCGCCTTAGCTGATGCATCAAAGGTATCCCCGACCAACTTGATTGTTACATAATCCCCACCAAAGAATCGGACTTGACCGATCTTTTGTTGAGGTGTTGTAATCGGCATGAAGATGGTCGCTGGAATCTTCATTTCATTACAAGTATAAGCAACTCCTTGCGCATGGTTTCCCGCAGAAGCACACACTACCCCACGCTCACGCTCTTCTTTTGAGAGTTGAGAAATTGCAAAATACGCTCCACGAATCTTGAACGAACGAACACGTTGGGCGTTTTCTTTTTTCAAATAAATCTTTGCCCCATATTTTTCAGATAAATAGTGGTCGTATTCAAGGGGCGTATTGACAACGACTCCTCTTAATATTTTATGGGCCTTAGCCACATCTTTTGCTGTTATCATTTCATACCTCTGTTGCTGTGTATTGATCAAAAAAGCAAGCTAGGGTGTCCCAACTTGCTTAGTCTTCTACAGACAATTAGTTGTAGATTTTGAAGGCGTCATCGTCGTTTTGACCAACGAATGGCATTGCTTTACGCAATTCAGCACCAACTTTTTCAATTTCAAGTTCTTCAGCTTGTTTGCGGAAGGCTTTCAAACGTGGGAAACCAGCATCGTGGTCTTCAACGAATTCACGTGCAAATTTACCTGATTGGATATCAGCAAGGGCAGCTTTCATGTTTTCTTTTACTTCTGGACCGATAACACGAGGACCAGTTACAAAATCACCAAATTCTGCAGTATTTGAACATGATTGACGCATTTTCTTGAAGCCACCTTCGTAGATCAAGTCAACGATCAATTTCATTTCATGAAGGACTTCGAAGTAAGCCAATTCAGGTGCATAACCAGCTTCTGTCAAAACTTCAAATCCAGCTTCGATCAAGCTTGTCAAACCACCCATAAGAACAGCTTGTTCACCAAACAAATCTTCTTCTGTTTCTTCTTTGAAGGTTGTTGAAAGAAGACCAACACGTGCTGAACCAACACCTTTTGCCCAGTCCATTGCGATGTCTTTCGCGTTACCAGTAGCATCTTGGTAGACAGCGTAAAGTGCTGGTACACCAAATCCTTCAGTGTAAGTACGACGTACCAAGTGACCTGGTCCTTTTGGTGCAACCATGAAGACATCTACGTCTTCAGGAGCTTTGATGTAACCAAAGTGGATATTGAAACCATGGGCAAAACCAAGAGCTTTACCAGCGCTCAAGTTTGGAGCAATTTCATCTTTGTAGATATCTTTTTGGATTTCGTCTGGTGCCAAGATCATGATGATATCAGCCAATTTAGTTGCTTCTGCAACTGGGTAAGCTTCAAATCCATCTTCTTTTGCTTTATCGAATGATTTACCAGGACGCACACCGATGATGACATCGTGACCTGAATCACGCAAGTTTTGTGCGTGAGCATGACCTTGTGAACCATAACCGATTACGGCGATTTTTTTACCATCAAGTGCTGGTACTTTAACGTCTTTTTCGTATTCCATTTGAACTGCCATAAGTAAAATCTCTTTTCTATTTTATTATTTGCCTTTTTAGGGCGGGGTTAACAATGTTAAGGTGAGAATTAATCTCGAGTAAATCCGGTTGCACCGGTGCGGGCGATGTTTTTAATCCCATAAGGTCGAATAACACGAATGAGGGCTTCGCTCTTTTCTGCATTTCCCGTCATTTGAACGGTGATAGAGCTTGGAGCTACATCGACCACGGTCGCACGGAAAGGTTGAATAATGGCCAAGATTTCTGCTCGCTTCTCAGCAGGTGCAGAAACTTTTACCAGGATCACTTCGCGCTCCAAGTGTGGTTTATCTGTGATATCCCGGACACGGATCACATCCACTTGGCGGTTGAGCTGTTTGATGATTTGCTCTACTTCATCATGCGAAGCAACATCAATGATAATGGTAATCCGCGATACATTAGGGTTTTCAGTTGCGCCAACAGAGATACTTTCGATATTGACTTGACGTCTCGACAAGACTCCAGTAAAGCGGTTCAGAACACCTGAGCGGTTTTGAAGTTTGGCTGTTAACATTCTACGCATTAAACTTCACCCCCAACATCTCATGATTACTCTTACCAGCTGGTACCATCGGTAAGACATGCTCTTTCCGAGAAATGTCTACTTCGATGAACATTGGTACATCTTCTGTGATGACTTCCAAATCCTTCTCTAGGGTTTCAGGATTATCAAATTTATAATTCTTGATCCCGTAAGCTTGCGCCATCAATTGGAAATCTGGAAGGCTATCAAAGACTGACTCTGACGTCCGACCATCATAGAAGGCTTCTTGCCATTGACGGACCATTCCAAGCGAGTGGTTGTTGAGCATAACGACCTTGATCGGAACCTTATAAATATTTAAGATCGCCAATTCTTGGTTGGTCATTTGGAAACCACCATCTCCGACAAAGAGAACAACTTCTTTATCTGGATTGGCAATTTTCGCTCCGATAGCTGCAGGAACACCGAAATCCCATCGTTCCTAGACCACCAGATGTTACCAATTGGCGCTCATTTTGGTAAGGATAGTATTGAGCTGCCCACATTTGGTGTTGTCCAACGTCTGTGACGACAATAGCGTCCCCCTTGGTCAACTCTCCGATGCGTTCAATCACAGCTTGTGGTTGCACAACCCGTTCTTTCTTGTCGTATGAACGAACCCGGTTCTTATCTTGGGTCACCTTTTTCGATCCATTTTTCTGTGTTGTTATGAACCGTTGGCTCTGCTAGCAACTGTTGCAAGGCTTTCTTTGCATCGCCAACAACAGGAATGTCGACAGCAATGATCTTACCAATCTCTGCAGGATCGATGTCGATATGGGCAACCTTTGCATTTTTAGCGAAAGTCTTTGGATTCCCTGTCAAACGGTCATCAAATCGACAACCAACACTGATCATGAAATCCGTCTCTGTCATAGCGATATTGGCCGCGAAGGATCCATGCATTCCTCCCATCCCTAGGAAAAGAGGATGACTGGTTGCAATCGTTCCTTGACCTAACAGACTGGTCACTACTGGAATCTGATAGCTCTCTGCTAGAGCAATCAACTCTTTTGCGGCTCCAGCGTAACTCACTCCACCACCAGCAAGAAGAACTGGTTTTTTAGCCTTACTCAATTGCTTCAAAATCTTTTTGATCTGCAATTCATTGGGTTCAATGGTAGGCTGGTAGCTTGGAAGCTTCACACTTGGTTCATAGATAAAATCTGTCTCTAAAGCAGACACATCCTTTGGAAGGTCAATCACCACCGGACCAGGACGGCCGGTCGTCGCAATATGGACAGCTTCGGTGATAATTCGCGGAATATCTGCCGTCTCACGTACTTGATAGTTGTACTTGGTGATGGGCATGGTAATTCCCACAATATCCGCTTCTTGGAAAGCGTCTTTCCCGATCCCCGCACGATTGACTTGACCAGTGAAGACTAGTAGGGGAACACTATCGCTCATGGCATCTGCAATCCCTGTAATGGCATTGGTCGCCCCCGGTCCACTAGTGACGACTGCGACACCCAGCTTTCCAGTTGATTTAGCGTAGCCTTCAGCCTCATGCAAGCATCCTTGTTCATGACGACCCAAGATATGCTGGATACCCTCAAAGCTATAGATGGCATCGTATAAAGGCAAAACCGCTCCACCAGGATAACCAAAAATCGTGTCAATGCCCAAATCACGCAGGGTTTCAAGAACGAGCTCTGAACCGGTTTTTGCAGTTTCTAAGGTAATTTTCTCCATGTCTCTCCTTTCCAGTACTTTGTATATCAAATTAGCATGCTACTATCATACCATTTTTAGAAAATATTTCAAGGAAAAATAGTAAATTTTCTGAATTTTCTATTCAAATCCGAATAATGAGAGTTTTTCTAAAAATGCTAGGTCTATCAGAAAAAAGTCTCTAGGAAATCCTAGAAACTTTTTCTTCCTTATAACCAACCCTTTTCTTGAGCGATCTTTGCCGCCTCGGTCCGGTTTTCCGCATCCAACTTGGTCAGAATGGCTGACATATAATTGCGGATGGTCCCGTTTGAGAGAAATAAGCGATCAGCAATTTCTTGGTTAGAAGCCCCTTTTGCGACTTCTTTTAAAACTGCCTTTTCTTGAGGGCTTAGAGGATTGGGATGGGTCAAGATCCCTTCCATTAATTCAGGCGAATATTCTTTTTGCCCTGCTAATACTGCATGAAGAGTCGCCATCAAATCCGTGATGCGGCGTTCTTTTAAGACATAGGCATCGACTCCAGCCTTGAGGGCCCGCTCAAAATAGCCCGGTCGCTTAAAGGTGGTAACGATGACGACCTTGAGCTGGGGTTGTTGACTTTTAGCCCATTCCAACACTTCTAACCCTGTTTTGATGGGCATTTCGATATCTAAAATCGCAATATCGACTGGATGTGTTTCGAGTAAACGAATGGCCTCTTGTCCATCGCCAGCCTGCAAGACATCTTCCACATCCTCTTGCAGGAGCAAGAGCTGGCAGAGAGCATCGCGCAACATACTTTGGTCTTCAGCAACTAATAAGCGCATCTTATTTCCTTTCTTGATAGGGGATCCGTATTTCTATCCGGGTCGGCTTGTGTTGATGACTGATCTCCAGCTCTCCTCCCAACAAGGCAATCCGTTCGCGAATCGAGTGCAGGTCTTTATCGGAGACTGTGTCAAAGCCGATGCCATTGTCTTCTGCGACCATTTCCACACCTGTCTCGGTGGAGCGATAAGAGAGAAGAGCTTGCGTCGCTTTGGCATGTTTGATCATATTGGTAGCTAATTCCAGAGATACCATAGCCAGAGCAGATTCTAGGATCGGCGAGATGCTAGCTGTATCAAGCTCGTTTTGAATCTCCACTTTGATTTGAGCCACTTCCAGCATTTGCTTGACGGTTTCTAGCTCTCTTGCCAGGGTTCGCTGCTTCAAGTTCTCGACAATCTCACGGACTTGGTGCATGGACTCTTGACTGATGGCTTGAATCTCTTGCACCTGCTCCTGGGCCTTCTCAACCTGACCCAATGCCAAGAATTGATCAGCTAGGTCCGCCTTGACACTGAGCATGGCAAAGGTGTGTCCTAGACTGTCATGCAGATCACGGCCAATCCGATGGCGCTCGTTTTCTGCCAGCAAGAGATTGATCTGGGCAGTTTTGCTTGGCATGGTCAGCTTTCAACTCTTCCATCATCTCCATCCGAACCATACTAAAGGTCATAATCGCGATGAACAAAGAGACGATCAGGACAAAAAGCCAATCATTTTCTCTCATCTCCCTATTAAATAACAGAGCTCCAAAAAGGATCAGTAGTGATCCAACAGCCGTCCAAAGAAAGGGCGAGCGAAAATCGCGAATCCCTAAAACGATAGATCAAAATATTGCTCAGATAATAGTAAAACCAACAAAAGCTAGTTCCAACAAAAAAGGTATTTCCTGCAATATACAGCAGAAGATAAATCCAAAAAAGCCAGGTCAGTTTCTTATTTTCAGTAATGAGGATTCCTAGATAGCTTATCATAAAGAAGATGGCTAAAAAGAAATGCCACCAGGGAATCTGCCCTAAGAAAATAGAAGCAAAGGGAAAGGCCATAAAGATTAAGCCTACGTAAAACATATGGTGAATATGTTTGAGTTTTTCAATCATGAACGAACCTCAGAATGACGACGATAGACGATAACAAGGGCAAACAAGACCAGGGTAAACAAGGTTAAATAGACACTCGCAAAGACATTAACCTGTCCCTTGTTTAAAAAGGTCTTGATCAGTTCCATCAATTGATAGGTTGGTAGGCATTTGCCAATGGCTTGCATCCATTCTGGAAAGAGACTAATCGGCATCCATAGTCCACCCATGACAGCCAGCCCCATGTAAAGGAGATTGCCCACAACAGACATCAATTGACTGGAAGGAAGCAGGGTCAAAACCAGACCGAGAGCCACAAAACGCTAGACTTCCTAGGATGAGAATAAAGGCTGCTAAGACCCAATCCTGTAGGGGACATATTCACATGCCGCACCACATGGCCCACGGTAAAGACAACTACAATCGATAGGAGAAAATCGACAAAGAGACCCACAACCTTTATTAGATAATATTCTACCATAGATACGGGGGTATGGCGCAAGACTTTTTGCCAATTATTGAGTCGATCGGTTTCAAGAACGGTTGGAAAAGAAAAGATAGCCGTAGACATCATAGAAAATGCCGTCATAGAAAGGAGATAATCCCTCATAAAGTGAGCAGGGTGCCCCTGGTGTGTCCTGGTACATCCCTGAAAAGAAGAGATAAAAGGCCGTGGGCATCCCAATTGATAACAAGTAATAAATGGCTTGGCGACTGGTCAAATGCCACTCAACCACGCTGAGAGCTTTCATGCGTTTCATCTTCTCTACCTACTTCCTTTGTATTTTCAAAAATAGAATCCAATAAACTTCGATTGCTTACTTCGATTTCTTGGATCGAACATCCTTCTTCTTGCAAGCGAGTCCACAAACTATTGGCATCACGTGTCACAATCTGAAGAGCATCGGGTTTAATGATTACTTCACTAACACCTTCCATCTCTGCCACTAGAGCTTGGTAGCGTAGAGGTAGGGTGAAATGTTTTTCTACCTCTTCGCTTCTCATAGCGAGAGGTGTCGTATCCCGAAGCAAATGGCCCTGGTGCAAGACCAAAATTCGATCAGCCGTGTGCTCTACTTCCTCGATGTAATGCGAAGAATAGACAATGGTCACACCCTCTTCCTTTAAATGCCCGACGATCTCCCAGAAGCGTTGGCGAGTAGACGTATCCATTCCCGCAGTTGGCTCATCCAGAAACAGAAGACTAGGACGACCAATCAAGGTTAGAACAAAGGATAAGAGGCGCTTTTGACCACCAGACAACTTACTAGCCAATTGCTTCTTTTGTTCTGAGCTAAAACGTAATAAATCATCAATTTCTTCCCCTGTTAAGGGTTGGGGATAAATAGAGCGAAAGAAGTTGATCAGTTCCTGCACGGTTAACTTTTGAACGATGGCATTCTCTTGAGGGAGATAGGACACACTAGCCTTTAACTGAGGATGACCAGGTGCCTTCTCCTCTACTTCAATGATCCCAGAAGTCACCTTCCTATCTCCCAGAAGACAGTTCATCAAGGTTGTTTTCCCAGCTCCGTTTGGCCCGATCAAGGCCAGACAATCCCCCCGTTCAACCGCAAAAGAAAGATCTTCTAGAAATCACCTTTTCCTTTGATACTTTTTTTCAAGTTCTCTACTCTAATGACACTCATGATACTCTCCTTTCAAGCAGGCTTGGCTAGCTGGAATGATGACAAAGACGACCAAGGTCACTCCCCAAAACCGTTTGGAAAACACCAGCTAGGAAAATGGGCAGAAAACCAGCCCGTCATCATCTCAGTTATCCACAAAAAAGCAGGCACAAAGCAAAAACCAATCCAATTTCTAGTTTTTTCATTGCTCCATTTCCTTTTTAACAGCCTTGACCATTTTCAAAACTTCCTGAACCGCCCAGCTCATGATGCCAATCCCAGCAAATAATTCCCAAGGAAAATGGTAATAGAGACTATCATCCTTTGAAAAGATCAAATAGACGACCATCCCCACCACTGTTAACGTAAACACTTTATAGAACCATTGTTTCATTTTTCCTTACCTCTTACTTTCTGACTATATTATAGCGAAAGAAAATAACAGCCACTAGATAATTTTGTCACTCGCTCACATGACAAAAGTCACTAAAAAAAGCCAAGTGACTTCACTCGACTTTTTCTATTCTTCTTACTGACCTTCTTCTTTCATGCCATGCAGTTTCAAGGCCTTGACCAAGGCATCTGCCTTCATGTTTTTCAAATCATTGAGACCAGCATCTTTGAAGTAAGAAATTTCTTCTAGAGACTTGGCATCAATTTGGTTGAGGTCAATCACACTGGTTGAGAGCAATTTCTTTTCTGGTGTGACTGTGTATTCCAAACTAAAACCGGGAACGGTTTTTAGCTTCTTATAGTCTTCATTTTGCTCCAGCAAAGCTTGAATGGCTGCTGTGAGCTCTTCAGGTGACTTCTCTGCTGCGATAGTTCTAAGTTGTTGGGGCAGATCAGCTGTCACTTCGATACGAAGGTTTTCAACCTTATCTCCCTTAGATTTGATGATATCCCGGTGTTTTGTTCCATTGATATCTCCTACTAAGGTTGTGGTTTTTTCTTCATTTTTTACTTCTTTTTTAACAGAGGAACTGCTAGATGAGCTAGCGGTTGTAGTTTTCTTTGTTTGGGATTGCGAACAACCAGTCAATACCAAAATGGCTAGCCCAAGGGTTACAAAAAATTTCTTCATTTTTATAACTCTCCTTTCACATACTGATACCAGTATAACATATCGCGTCTTTCTTGTCTAAAAACTCCACTGCTCAAACCATTTCCCCCTCTTTTCAAGCTCTTCAATTTGAATAAAAAACTGATGAATGTGAGACTTTTTGCAGAAACCTCTTTTTCTCACGAATAAAGCTTCCGTGTAGGGGTCACTTCAATCTCAATTCCTCTGAATCACGCTGATTTCATAGGGAATCTCCTCGTTTTTCTATATACAAAAAAAGGTTCCGAAAGGAACCTTCTGTTCAATTATTCTACACTAAACAAGTATGGGTAGACAGGTTGGCCACCTTGGTGGATTTCCACTTCTACATCCTCATACTTCTCAGCAAGGGCTTGGGCCAATTCATTTGCCAACTCCTCACTGCCGTCTTCACCGACATAGATGGTCACAATTTCACTGTCTTCATCCAACATATGAGCGAATGTTTCTTCCAAGGTTTCCATCATATCTGGATTTGAAACAACGATTTTGCCATCGACCATTCCAAGATTATCATTTTCATGGATTTCAAGCCCATCAATAGTGGTATCGCGAACCGCTGTCGTCACACTACCAGACACAACATCACCCAATGAAGCGCTCATGCGTTCGTAGTTTTCTTCGATCGACTTGCTTTCATCAAAGGCAAGAAGACTAGTCAATCCTTGAGGGATAGTCTTGGTCTCAACAACTGCTGCAGGTTGATCAATCACTTCTGCTGCAGATTGAGCAGCCATCAAGATATTTTTGTTGTTTGGCAAGATAATAATGTTGCGCGCATTCAACTCTTCAACTGCTTTGACAAAGTCTTCAGTTGATGGGTTCATGGTTTGACCACCAGAGATGATGTAATCAACTCCTTGCGCTTTAAAGATATCAGCCAATCCGTCACCAGCAACTACTGCGATGATGGCATATTCTTTTTCTTCAACTGGTTTGGCTTGACGTTCTTCTTTTTCAACTTGCGCTTCGTGTTGGTTGCGCATGTTGTCGACTTTCACCTTGACCAAGCTTCCGTACTTAAGACCTTCTTGCATGACAAGACCTGGATCTTCTGTATGGACGTGAACTTTGACAATCTCATCGTCATTCACCACCAATAGGGAATCCCCAAGGTTGTTCAAATAGTTACGGAATTCATCATAATCGAAGTCTTTGACATAGGTTGGACCTTGTTTCAAAGCGACCATGATTTCTGTACAGTAACCAAACTTGATGTCTTCAGTAGCCACATGGCCAGCAACTGACTTGTGGTGTTCTGCATTGATCATTTCTGACATGGTTGCAGGTGTTGCTTGGAACTCTTCAGAAGCGATGAATTCACCTGTCAAGGCTGACAAGAATCCTTCATAGATGAAGACCAAACCCTTGACCACCAGAGTCTACCACGCCAACTTCTTTCAAGACTGGCAACATATCTGGAGTCTTCGCAAGAGCTGTTTTAGCTCCTTCAAGAGCGGCACGCATGACTTCCACTGCATCGTTGGTAGATTCTGCTTTTTTCTTGGCACCCGATGGCTGCCCCACGAGAAACCGTCAAAATGGTTCCTTCAACCGGCTTCATAACGGCTTTATAAGCAACTTCTACCCCAGATTGGAAGGCTGCTGCAAGTGCTGCTCCATCCAATTCTTCTTTGTCTTTGACACTTTGAGAAAAATCCACGGAACAATTGAGAAGTGATGACTCCTGAGTTCCCACGCGCACCCATCAAGAGACCTTTAGCGAAGATCCCTGCTGCTTCTCCAACAGTTGATGCAGAACGGTCAGATACTTCTTTGGCCCCATTTTCGATGGTCATTCCCATATTGGTTCCTGTATCTCCATCTGGTACAGGAAAGACGTTCAAAGAGTTTACATATTCCGCTTGTTTATTTAAGCGCGTAGCCCCCGCTTGAACCATTTCTTGAAATAAACTTGTAGTAATATTAGCCACGATTATTCTCCCACAATCTTGATATTTTGAATATAGACATTCACAGTATCCGTAGTGATTCCAAGTTGATTTTCCAAACTAAATTTCACACGTTCTTGAATATTTTTTGAGACTTCGCTAATTTTTGTTCCATAGCTCAAAACAGTGTAAACATCAACTGCGATAGTTCCTGCTTCCGTTGTTTTGACAACAACACCTTTAGAGAAGTTTTCTTTCCCTAGGAGGGCTTGGAAATTATCTTTGATCGCATTTTTGCTGGCCATTCCAACCACACCGAAGATCTCAGTAGCGGCACCGCCTACAACAGTTGCGATAACCTCATCAGTCAATTCAATTTGACCGTCCTTTGTATTGATTTTTACTGTCATAATTTCTACCTCAAAAGTATTTTATATTCTATTTTACCATAAAAGAGGTCAACTGTAAAAGGGTAGGGACTATTCTTCTCCCGCTGTGACAGCTGTCTCTAGAGAAAAAGAAAAGGGAGTGGGAAAGAACTCCGTAAAATAAAAAAAGTTGAAAAGGTTCCCCAAACCTTTTCAATTTTCCCACCCCCGCACAGTTGATTAGGAAGTACGAATGTTTCAAACATGAGTAGTTTCCAATCAACCACTGCGTCATACTACTATTCCTATCAAAAAGCGAAGGCTGGACACTTTATGCCCAGCCTTCTTTCTTTATTAAACGCGTTCTACTTTACCAGATTTCAATGCACGAGCTGAAGCCCAAACTTTTTTTAGGTTTACCATCGATAAGGACAGTTACTTTTTTTGAAGGTTTGGTTTTACGGCACGTTTTTGTTTGGTTCATAGCGTGTGAACGGTTGTTACCTGATACAGTCTTACGACCTGTGAAATAACATACTTTAGCCATTTCTGTGTTTCCTCCTATTAGATCTAATATAACGGATGTGCTAGCACCACATACCGTACTATATTACCAAAAAAAATCTCTCTTGGCAAGCTTTTGGCCAAAGTTTTTCATTTCCGACTTAAGAAAACGAATTCGCTCCGACATAGATAATTTCCAGATTTCCTAAGGAAACATCGCCCGTAATGTAGAAATCCTTGCTTGTCAAAGCACTTGGATTTTCCTGATGCTGGATCGCTGAGAGGGAATTATCCACATGAACATGGACACGCCAATCACTCGGTACATAGAGGCTCAAGCTTCCAAGGGAAACATCGACAACAAACTGAGCAGAAGGACCTTCGATGCGGCAATTGTCAAAATAAACCGATGCTTCTCCCATACTCACATCTGCACTTCCGCGGGTAAAGTGTTGGTCATTGAGATATTTTGTCACTGTTGAAAAAGTGACATCGATGTCATTGCCATCCGACTTATTCATGGACCCAGCAGAATAGGAAGCTAGGCGGGCTTTTGTTTTCTTAGAGGGTTTAAACAAAATATTGAGCCCAATCACAGCGAGAATTGAGGAAAGGATGACAACTGAATTGGACACCGGAAGGAAATGGTATTGCCCATTGAGACAAAAGAGGGCTAAAAGTCCATAGATGAAGCCCCAACCAAAATGGCGTTTTAAGAAACTAGAGAGGGATAGGACTGCAAGCAAGGTGACCCAAGCTAAGGTCCAGATGCTAATGTCCCATTTTACAAAATAGCCTTGTAAGAGGATTAAGGCTGCTAAAAGGATTAAGAATACTCCAATTAATTTTTTTCTCATGATATTACCTCATTTCATTTAGTCGTTCTTTTAAGAGTTGATAGTAGCGTCTAGATACGTGAACCTGCTTATGGGTCTGGTAGAAATTGACCGTGCTGGTCCCTGAAAAAGACTTTTCTAGAGAATAGATCTGCTTTGCGTTGACAATGGTGGATTTGGAAATTCGACAAAAGGCAATGGGAAGCAGCTCCTCCAACTCATAGAGCTTCTGCTTGACCTCATAGGCCTCGTCCTTGGTGTGTCCAAAAATCTTCTCCCCGTCCGTCTCAAAAAAGAGGATCGATGCCACATCCAGAAAATACTCACTTCGATCCTTGTAGAAGGCCAAATGGAGCGACTTTTTGTTCTAGGATTCTCTCTTGCAGCTGGGTCAACTCCGGGGATCAAGCGCGGAGCTCGAATCAAGATCTCAGGCTCGTCCATTGATGGATCCAATTCGATTCTAACTTTCATAAAACTCCTTTCCCAACGTTTTGATAGTACCATTATAACAGCTGTTGAAAACAAAACAAGGGCTTTTCAGTAAGTGGCACGTTTTGCCCATCAAGAGGTAGCTTTTGAGAAGTAAAGAGGCTGGGACAAAAGTCCTAGCCTCTCAATTGTCTTTGGATTGTCGAGCAAGACGCAGTGGTTGAGTGGGCTCTACTACGCTGATTTCATCAGCTTTTATAGCCCTACTCAACTGTGCGGAGGTGGGACGACGAAATCGAATTCTAACGAATGACCGATTTCTGTCCCACTCTCTTTCTTTATTTGTTGCTTTCCTTATCCGGTAAAAGAAACTAAGACCCACACAAGCAAGGACACCCGCTGTGATCACTAAGCCATTTGAAACCGGCAAGAGATCGTAGATCGCGTTTGCAATCATCAGAGCAATTAAAGCACAGATGACACTTGTCTTGTAGTCCTGTTTCATCAGATTTTCAAGAGTAAAGAAAGCAAATAAGAGAACGGGGAATAAAGGCCAGATATTCACATCAAGCTTTGGAAAGCCAACCATTCCCATTATAACAACCGCAAGAGCTGCCAGAATAAAACCAAGTCCAAGTAATTTTTTCATCATCGTATACCTCTTTTTCATTAATTGGAAGTATTGCTTCCTTTGATGATTCTATGATAGCAGAGAGCCCCTATGGAGACAAGGACTTTTGACTAAGCGGTCAAAAATGGCGCCTATGCGGTCAAAAAAAGAGCGAGACAGAACGAATCGGTTATCACCATCATTCGTCGTCTCGCTCCTTCAAAGCCGTTTCTTCCTATGCCGATTGCAGGGATCGAACCTGTGACCTACGCGTTACGAGTGCGTTGCTCTACCAACTGAGCTAAATCGGCGATTACCTTCTTAGTATAGCACTCTGAGAGCGGATGTCAAGCACTTTTAGTTGATCTTTTTAATCAGATTCTGACATGGATTCTGTGGATCCCATAAAGATGGAAAAATCTCTAATTTTTTAAAACCAAGACTGCGATAAAAGACATTGGTTCGATCATAATCTTTATTTGAACCTTCTGCGACTGTTTTGACCTGTAGGTAGTCCACTTGTTTGACTGCTTCTCTTTCTATAGTCGTAATTAATTCCCTTCCAATTCCTTGCCCTTGAAATGATTTTTTCACGCCTAGACAGTCAATTTCAGCACAATCTTCACTCGAATATGATAAACTTATAAACCCTACTACATCACTTTCTTGATAAGCAACCCAAACTCGTAAATCCTTAGCTCCTTCGATGTAGGCTTGCGTGCTTTCTGGTATTCCAAACCATTCTGGCAAATCCCTTAAAATCTCAGCGACAACTGCCATTTTTTGATCTTCACCCTTGACTTCTTTAATTACAAACATCATAAGTTCCTTTCTTGATTTTAGTCTTACTTTACCTCTTACGAACCAGCACTTTCGTAGGCATCCAATCCCCTGTCCCAAAGTTTGAGGGAAATAACAAAGAAAACAAGGGAAATCAGAATCAAACCACCAATATTAAAGAGTCCATCCTTGTCCTGCAAGAAATAGCTGGCAGGATAGTAGGCCGTAAAGGCGAAAGGTACAATAAAGCTAATTAACCAACGAAGGAGCGAATTGTAAATAGAAATCGGGATACTTGGCAAAATCATTAAACATATAGAAAATGTAAATCATGGCACCTGACTGCTTGGTCCAAAAAGCGATGCTGGCTGTAGCAATTTTCAAGGAAGTATAAATCAAGGTCGCAAAAGGAATACAGACTAGAAAAATCAGGAATTTTGGAAGAGTCCAAGCAATGCTAGTCACTGTTGTCGCTAGTAAAATTCCACCGACCAAAAGTTCACCCAAGGCATCAATCTGAAAGGTCTCAACGAGGATGTGAAAGAGAGGATTGATAGGACGAGTCAGATACTTGTCAAACTCCCCTTTTCGAACTAGTCGTTGACCTAAAGCCCAGAGATTGTCAAAAAAGAGATGATCTAGTCCCTTTGGAATTAAGGAAAATCCATAGATAAAGGCAATTTCTTGAAAAGTCCAACCTTCTAGGGAGGGAATGTGTTGAAAGATGACATTGAGAAACAAGAGGTTCAGGCCTTGAGTCAGAAAGACTCCCAACACACCAACCACAAAATCTACCTTGTATTCCATGATTTGCTTGATGTACTGTCTGATAAAAATCAGATGCATGCGTTGATATTTTTTCATACTAACCTCCCTGAATGGTGATAAATGACTGGACTCGTTTCCAAATCAACTGAGACAAGCCCACCATCACTATAAGCCAGAAAAGCTGAAGCAAAAGTGCTTGAAGAATCTGACTAGCATCGTATTTCCCAACAATAATCATGACCGGAGTGTAAATTAAGGATGAGAAAGGTAAGAAGGACAGAATATCTGAAATGACCTTTGGAAAGAAAGCCAAGGGAATCAAACTCCCAGACATAAAGGCCACTATGGAAGTCTTAAGTAGGTTGGAACCCCAAAGATTTTTAAATACAAAGGCTGAAAATCCAAAGCAGATATTAAAGAAAAAGTTAATCAGATAGGCCAGCGTTAAGCTAAAAAGATAAAGGGTAGTTAGTCCCAGCACTTCTACAATCCCTTGCCCAGATAAGATTTTCATCAAAACAATGACACTTAAAAATGGCAGTCCAACAGAGATAAAAATCAACCACTTGGAACCAAGCTCCGTAAAGAGGTAAGAAGCCGCAAAATGCACTGGTCGCAACAAGCGCATGATAATGGAACCATCCTTGACCTCATCACCAATCATAAAGGAAGAATCCGACCTAGTCAGAAGATTAGTCACAAAACTCATGATGATGTAGAGGGTGATATCCGCCATACTGAAGCCCTGAATCAAAGGCTCCTGGGAGGAATCAAAGACAGCCTTCCATAGATAAAAAGCCACAAAAGCACCCATGACATCGCCAATCCGATAAAGAATAAAGTTGACTCGATAGCTAATCAACTCCTGAATCCCTGCATTGATAAAGGGTTTATAACGTCTCCACAATTTGACCATCTTAGAGCTCCTTTCGATAGAAGCGACGGATAATATCTTCAATATCCGTATCTACCATCTTCAAATCACGGACCTCAAATCAGATAAGGTTTGCTTGATAATATCGGCCGACTGGTAGCGGGAACTATCGAATTCAATATTGAGAGTATTTCCTTGTCTATCAATGGACATATCAGGCAAGCCCTCATAATGAGAGACTAGATGATTTTGACCTGGCGTCAGGTCAAAGGAGAGAGTCTTCATCTTTCCAAAGGTCTCCTTGAGCTGGCTAACCGTTCCATCAAAAATCTCTTGCCCCTTATCAATCATAAAAATCCGATCACAGAGTTGCTCAATATCACTCAAATCATGAGTAGTCAAGAGAATAGTTGTCTCTTCCTCCTGATTAATCTGGGTAATGGCCCGACGAATGTTGTCCTTGACCGACACATCCAAACCAATAGTCGGTTCATCTAAAAAGAGAACTTTGGGATTGTGAAGCAAGGAAGCCGCAATATCCGCCCGCATCCGTTGACCTAGTGAAAGAGTCCGCACAGGATCCTTGATAAATTCCTTCAAATCCAAAACTTCATTCAAAAAGTCCATGCGCTTATGGAAAAGCGAGTCCGGTACATCATAGATCTCTTTCAAAACCGTGTAGGTCTCTTGCAAAGCCAAATCCCACCATAGCTGGGTGCGTTGTCCGAAAACGACTCCAATATCCTTGACATAATCTTGGCGATTATCCTGGGGAATCTTGCCGTTAATCCGACAAAAGCCAGATGTGGGCTTCAAAATTCCTGTCAGCATTTTGATGGTGGTTGACTTCCCAGCACCATTTGCCCCGATAAATCCTAAAATCTGCCCTTTTGGAACTTCAAAAGTTAAATCCTTGACCGCTTCAAAGGTCTGCTTTTCAGGATGAATAAAGGAGCGCAAGGCTCCCTTTAACCCCGGCTCCTTAACTGTCTTCACAAAATTTTTCCGAAGATGTTGCACTTCTATCATTGCCATATCTATCTCCTAAAATCTGCCTTTTTTTCAACATAAGGAAAGAAAGCCCTAATAACACCCTATTATAGTGCAAATGTCTAAGGAAAACAAGTGTTAATTTATATCGAAAATTTTTATCCCTAAGAAAAGATAAAAAGGTGATGCTGCATCACCTACCTCTACCAAGTTAAGTCTTCAATCATGCTTCTTACTTGTGAATCAAGAGTCTTATCCTTCTTCAGTTCTCCAACCAAAGTCTGAATCTGCCGGACTAGATTTGGATCATTGTCATTATAGCATCGATGAAGCATCCAGATGTTATGCACAGTTGGACTTTTTAGAACTGACTCCAACAATAAATCCTCATAGCCTTGATGATAAAACTTCTCCACAAAGTGTACCAATTCACCTGGAGAACCAAAATCAACTTCTGGGTGGTTAGCAATGAGTTCTAATATGGGAGCAACCAAATCAAAGGGTTGAGGGGAAGCCTCCATGGCATCTACAATCTCGTCTGCCAACTCAAATTCTTGGTCTTCAGTAATTGCATCATGCAAAGCAACTAACATATCATCTTTAGTAAGCATCTGATTCTCCTTTTCAACTGTTCCATATCATTATTCGTTTTCGAACTTCTTCTTCACTCATCAAACCTTGTTCGTAAGTAGTTTTCAAACTCCTTTTGGGATAAATCACTAGGAAGTTCAAACACATACTCATATCCTTCATCACAAAAGGAAGCTTTCTCTTCAGGTGGAAACCATTTCCGAAGCCAGATGATATAGCAAGCATAATCCTGAACCCTATTATGTGAATCAAAGTAATTTATCACAAAAACATTTTTCTTGCTGCTCAAAGAACTTTCCAAGGTAAACTGAGGACCTTGATAATCCCAAGAAAGCGAGTAAGCTTTTTCAGGATTAATCCTTTCTCTGATCAAAACACCTGGGAATTTTTCTCTCAAAGCAGTACAAAAGGCTTGTAAATCTAGGAATATGGGGCCTTTACTCTCAATAAAGACAAAATCAGCAGTACTCATCAGTCTCTCTCCTTCTTTTTAAAACTGAAAACAGACCTTAACCATCAATGGCAAAATTCTCCAGACTCTCAAATGCCTGCCCCTGATAGTCAAAAGAAAAGATATGAATATCATCAAAAGTTTGATCGCAGAAAGTAACGGTTTGTCTTTCTGGCTCGATGATGGGTTTACCCAATTTTTCAGTAGCTTCTTCATCTGTGAAATACCCATAAAATTCTTGTAAATGAGGCAGTATAAATGCAAGAATACGGTAAAGATTTTTATGGTAATTGGCTGCAAGCAACTGAGCTTCCATCTCAAAGTTTCCACTTGGTTTTTCTTCCCAAGCTACAAGAACATCATCTACTTCATGTAGGTAGGCTTGCAAGGACTGATCGAATATCATGGCTATTTTTCCTTCAATTCTATTTGTAATAACAGAAAATAAAATCACATAGATTGAACTAAATGATTACCTAGATGTAACTTTCATAATTCTTTTCACACTCTTATCTTTGTCAACTAGAAAGCAATCTGGAAAAGTCATCTGTCCCCATTTTTTATAATCAAAACTTGAATCAAAATGATTGATTAGGATTCCTAGCAAATTTCCATGAGAACTCAGTATCTTCAATAAATCTTGAGGATAATTTTCGCTCTCGTAACCGATTATCAAGAACTATTTTATCAAATTGAATTGGCGAGCTATTAATCGTTTCAAATGCTCGTTTATAAGGACTAGAAAAATAATAATCAATATTAAAAGAATTCAAAAAATCTAACTGATTAAGAGATGAAAATCCTTTTTCTGACAAAGTTCTATTAAAATCATCACTTGAAAATCTTGAATGAGCATGTCTAAGTAAAATATAAGAATTATTCATAAGTCATTACCTTTCAATTATTATCATCAGTCTCAATGGATTTTTAAGCCCTCAATTATTCTCTAAAAATTCTTTAATACGAGAAACAATAGCATCGCTTTGATAATGATAGAGGTCGTGAGGCGCATCCATATAGTCGACTTGAACATTAGACTGGTCGCTTGCAAATCTCTCTGCATAACGTTGCCACTCTGATTGGCTAAAGGTCGTGCCTTCACCGTTAGAAACCAGGAGTAAGGCTGGAATTTTCGGATTAATGCTAGATGGAACTTTCTTGGCATTTTCCTTTGCCAAACGGGATTCATGAAGCATGGCTTGTGACATCAACTGCTTATATGCTAGTAATTTATATTGTTGTCGTTCAGTTTCAGTCAGAGTTGGATTTTTTATATAAAAGGACTCAGGGAAATAGCGTAATAAGCCAATCTTACTGCTCCAATAAGCCACAGTAAGCAAGGCCTGATTATCCTTTAAATCTTCATAACTCGCTGGCAAGGCCCAATCCAGGCCAATCAAAGCCTTCACTTCATTCGGATATTTCTCTTGCCAAGCAAGACTCTCTAAACTAGCCATAGAATGCGAAATAATCACATAAGGTCCTGAAACATGAGCTTGCGCCAAAGCTTGACGCGTCTCAGAAAGGACCTCCATCACATCTCTTGAACGATCACTATCTTCGCTAAAACCATACCCTGCTCGCTCCACGACAACAACCTTGTATTTTTTGGATAGGGAATCTGATAGATTCTTAAAGTCTAGGACAGGGGAAGCGATACCAGCACCTGAAAGAAAAACGATTGTTTGAGGCCCTTCTCCTTTAACAGAGACATTCATTCGATGTCCATTGACTGTAACTTGTTTACCAATGGGTGTGAGAAGCTTACTTTCATTTCGTAAACTGAATTGATGAAAAACAAATGTAGCACCTAAAAAGAGCAGGAGAAAGCCACAAACGATCCAGCTCCACAGTTTGAATTTTTTCATAGGCATATTGTACAAAAATTAACCCCTGGAAGCAACCTTTCCCAAACAAAAAAACAAGATCCACATGGGACCTTGCTTTCCTGTTTTTAATTAAGCTTTGCCTTCTGAACCGAATACGTCGATACGTTCTTCAACAGCTGCAGTAATTGCTTCGAAACCTGGTTTCAAGAATTTACGTGGGTCGAAGAGTTTCTTCTTGTCGTATTCTGCTTCGTTTGCATCGTATTCACGTACGAATTGACGAGTAGCATTTGCAAATGCGATTTGGCATTCAGTGTTCACGTTAACTTTCGCAACACCAAGTTTGATCGCTGCTTGGATTTGATCATCAGGGATACCTGATCCACCGTGCAATACGATTGGGAATCCTGGAACAGCTTCAGTCAATTTTTGCAAGTGGTCAAGGTGAAGACCTTTCCAGTTTGCTGGGTAAGGACCGTGGATGTTACCGATACCTGCAGCCAAGAAGTCGATTCCTGTAGCAACCATTGCTTTAGCATCTTCGATTGGTGCCAATTCACCGTCACCGATGATACCGTCTTCTTCACCACCGATAGTACCAACTTCAGCTTCTACTGAGATACCTTTAGCATGAGCTTTCAACGACATCTTTCGCCAATTTAAGGTTTTCTTCAACTGGAAGGTGTGAACCGTCAAACATGATTGAAGTGTAACCAGCTTCGATACATTCAAGAGCATCGTCGTAGTGACCATGGTCAAGGTGAATAGCAACTGGTACAGTAATACCCATTGATTCTACAAGGTTTTCAATAAGGGCTTTACATACTTTGTAACCACCCATGTATTTAGCAGCACCCATAGAAGTTTGGATAAGTACTGGAGCTTTCTTAGCTTCTGCTGCACGCAAGATAGCTTGAGTCCACTCAAGGTTGTTTGTGTTAAATCCACCAACTGCATAACCATTGTCACGAGCTGCTTGGACAAATTTTTCTGCTGAAACGATTGCCATTTGTTATAGGCCTCCTATAAATTTTTGTGGGGTTAATCCCACTTACATTGTTTATTTTATCACTTTTTAGATGAAATTGCTAGCTTTTCCTGTAGCTTTAAGTGATTTCTTCCGATAAATAGGACGGAATCTCCTATCTCCTAAGACTCTCATCCTAGCAAACAAGTAAAAGAAGGGGACTTACACCCCCTTCAATTCTCTTCTTTAAATTTTTTTAGTGAAAGGAGAAAGGCAATCCCGCAAATCACAAGGGATACCGCTGCAACCCATTGAGAATAGAAATAAGCAGCAAATAACTGACTGTCGGTAAATATTTTTCCAAGAAGTCCGTTTAGCAATTCCTCAAGAAAGGGAATATTCTCACACACAGCAAGGATTGACGCAAGAAAGAGAATACTGCCCGCTATCAGAAAAAGATAAAGAATCCATTTTTTGATTCTTTTTTCATCTCTGAGCAGATACTGAGACGCCATCGCAATTAGAAAAATGAAAACATTCCATATGTTTAAGGCGATAAAGTATCTAAAGGTATATTTGTATGCGCCCATCCCCATCGCTAAAATCAGGATAGGACCGAAAAAATTAATGGCACTTCCCAATAGTGCAAAAAGGCCATCAACCAAAACTAGATACTTTTTCTTCATGTTCTCACCTCATCTCACACCTATTCTACCACAAAGAAATTTGAAAACAAAAAAAGATAGCCGAAGCTATCTTGATCCGATGCGGAGAGAGGGACTTGAACCCTCACGACCTAAAGCGGTCACAGGATCCTTAGTCCTGCGCGTCTGCCAATTCCGCCATCCCCGCGATTGAGTACTTTACTAGTATATCAATCATCGACTTTTTTGTCAAGATTTTTTTCAAACTTTTTTCAGAGTTTGTCATTTTTTCACAAAAAGGAGCAGGTCGAAGGACCTGCTCCCTTGATTTTTATTTGCTATCGTGGTTTTCAACTGCCGCTGTGATAAAGGCTGTGTAAAGTCCTTCTGGGCGGTTTGGACGGCTTGACAATTCTGGGTGGTATTGGCAAGCAACAAAGAATTTGTTTTCTGGGATTTCAACGATTTCGACCAAACGGTTGTCTGGTGAAACGCCTGAGAAGACAAATCCTGCTTCTTCGAACTGTTCACGGAAAGCATTGTTAAACTCATAACGGTGACGGTGGCGACGTTGCACCACTTCTTGATTGTCATAGGCAGCGGCTGCTTTTGAGCCTCGTTTGAGTTTAGATGGGTAAAGACCGAGACGGAGCGTTCCACCCATGTCTTCCACATCGATTTGGTCTCGCATGATATCGATAATCGGATACTTGGTTTCTGGATCCAATTCGGATGAATTGGCCCCTTCCAAGCCTAAAACGTGACGGGCAAATTCGATACAGGTTAACTGCATACCCAAGCAGACACCCAACATTGGGACGTCTTGTTCACGCGCATACTTGATGGCTTGAATTTTTCCTTCTGTTCCCCGTTGACCAAAACCACCTGGGACGATGATTCCATCCGCATCTCCAAGAAGTTCTGTCACATTATCAGCAGTCACATCATTGGCATTGACCCAATTAATCTTGACTTCTGCATCGTTGGCATAACCTGAGTGCTTCAAGGCCTCAACGACAGAAATGTAGGCATCTTGCAATTCTACGTATTTTCCAACCAAGGAAATCTTGACCTGTTTCTTGAGTTTCATGACCTTGTCGACCATCGCAGACCATTCTGTCATATCTGCTGCAGGAACATCCAATTTCAAATGGTCACAAACGATTTGGTCCATATTTTGTGCTTGCAAGTTCAATGGGATTTGGTACAAATGTTCCACATCCAGTGATTCGATGACAGCTTCTGGTGCCACATCACAGAATTGAGCCAACTTGTTCTTAATTCCTTGACCAGCTGGTTTTTCTGTACGGATGACCAACATATTTGGTTGAATCCCAAGACCACGCAATTCTTTCACAGAGTGTTGGGTCGGCTTGGTTTTCATTTCTCCCGCAGCCTTCAAGTAAGGAAGAAGAGTGGTGTGGATGTACATAACGTTTTCAGCACCAACATCTGCCTTCATTTGACGAAGAGCTTCAAGGAATGGAAGGGACTCAATGTCTCCAACTGTTCCCCCGACTTCTGTGATGATGACATCTGAATCCGTCGTTGTCGCTGCTCGTTTGATCTTTTCTTTCAAGGCATCTGTAATATGAGGAATAACCTGTACAGTCGCGCCTAAGTATTCTCCGCGACGTTCTTTGCGAAGAACTTCGCTATAAATTTTCCCTGTTGTCACATTTGAGTACTTATTCAGATTGATATCAATGAAGCGTTCATAGTGACCAAGGTCCAAGTCTGTCTCTGCACCATCGTCTGTGACAAATACTTCCCCGTGTTGGTAAGGACTCATCGTCCCTGGGTCGATATTGATATAAGGGTCAAATTTTTGGATCGTCACTTTCAATCCACGATTTTTGAGCAAGCGACCAAGACTTGCTGCGACAATCCCTTTCCCGATGGATGATACGACACCACCCGTGACAAAAATATATTTTGTTGACATGTGCTTTCCTCTTCTTCTAATGTTGTAGAGGCCATTCCTCTTTGCAGAAAAAACAAAAATAGCTCCCTAATCCTTAGGGAGCTCCGACCTCAAAATGAGGTGCCCGAACAATATCTTACCGCAAATGGTCTACTTTGTCAAATTGAAAATTTCATGAAAATGATTTTCGCTGTTTACGAGACCTTTTCCACTCCATTTTTTGTGACGAGAAATTTCTCAAATTGAAGCTGAGACATGCAAAGAGCAAGGTCCTTGCGGATTCGCTCCAGTGCTTCTAAACGCATCTCGACTGATGTCTCGGTATTTCCTTGAATGACAAAGAGGGCGTTTTGCGTAGTCTCCTCAAATTTGTAATGGTCACTATCGCGTACATCCAACCAAGCCAGAACTCCTTTTTGATCCCGGTAGACAGGATCTGTCGGTGCGACATGTTTTTCACTAGAAAGGATCGGGAGGAAAGAGATCGTCTCTTTGACTCACTGTAAATTCAATCGGTCCCTCAATCTTATCTAGGTCATGTCCTCCGATCGCGAGAAAAGACTTCAGAGATTCGACATTATAGATATCGATGATGCTATTGATCTGAGGAAGAGCTCCTCGATGCTGGATGTTTCGGATAAGAGCTAGGACTGTTGGTGGATTTTTCTTGATGCTACGCCCTACTTTTTGCAAGAGGTCTGTATACCCTTTGATGACAGGAGATGCCGCTACTTCTTCTGTCTGACACTGGAGCGCCCATTGTTCAAGCTCTTTCTTCTTTTCAAGAAAAGAAGGGAGTCAAAACTGCTTGAGGATCCACATTTCTAGCAATTCCGACCACAACCGTATCAATACCAAGAGCTACTAAACTTTGATCTAAACGAAAGTCCATCTGAACACCTCCTATTGGGAAACCTTACACGTTTATCATACGACATTTCGCCACTTTTTTCAATGCAAACAAAAAGAGAGTGGGACAGAAATCGGTAATTCGTTAGAATTCGATTTCGTCGTCCCACCTCCGCACAGTTGAGTAGGGCTGTAAAAGCTGATGAAATCAGCGTAGTAGAGCCCACTCAACCACTGCGTCTTGCTCGACAATCCAAAAACAATTGAGAGGCTAGGACTTTTGTCCCAGCCTCTTCTTATGATTTATTCTTCTTCCTCGTCTTCAGCATCCTCTTCTTCGTCGTCTTCTTCGCTCAATTCAACTTCCTCACCCAAATCATCTGGTACGATTTCATTGATTTCAGCATCGTAAGCTTCGACTTCACTCTTTTCATCATCTGGATTTTCTTCATCATATGAAAGAGCTGGATCTGCTTCGTAAACTTCTTCGTCTTCTGGATCGTCATCGTTGTAGTCGATCGCATCTTCGTCTCCATCCATGAAGGCATTGACACGTTTTTTCTTCCGTTTCTTAGGAGTTTCGTCTTCGTCTGTTTCTTCAAGAGCGATGATTTCTTCATCAACTTCATCGATGGCATACCATGAACGAAGACCCCATTTGTTATCTCCAAGTGGGATAAAGCTTCCATCTACATTCAATTCTGTGTAGAACAATGGAAGAGCTTCACGGATCTCGCTGTTTGATTTTTCAAGGTAATTTTGAATTTCATTTACAAGATCGCTAAAGTACATTTCATGGTCACGTCCGCGTAATTCCAAAATCGCACGCGCCACTTCAATCATAGAAAGTTCACTTTTTTCTTGTCCAGCAAATACTTCTAATTCCAAGGGTAAATCTCCTTATGTTTCATTTCCTAAATGGAGAAGGATCCGGTCTTAAACCTCATCCTATCCTCAATGACAGATTGAAAACTTCTCGTCACTAAATCTATCACGCATTTTATCGTTACACTCTATTGTACGATAAATTTCCCCTTTCGTCAAAGGAAAATTCCAGGATTCTCCATGAAATCAGAAAAAGAAGAGCCTCAAGGCTCTTCTTTTTTATCTCAATTATTTTACTTTTGCTGTGCTTGTGATTACGTTCACTGCTTTCTTCACTGTGATGTCATGTTTCAACATTTCTGGTGAAAGAAGGTTGCGAACTTGTTCAACTGGCATGTTGTAATCTGCTGCCAATTGTTCGATTTCAGCGTTGATTTCTTCTTCAGTTGCTTCGAAGCCTTCTGCTTTGCTACTGCTTCAACCACAAGGTTTGTCTTCGTACGGCTTTCAGCTTCTGCTTCGTATTGTTTGTGAAGATCTTCTTGAGTTGTTCCAGTGATTTGGAAGTACATTTCAGGTGAGATACCTTGACGTTGCATGTTTCCAAGGAACTCGTTGATTGAACGGTGTACTTCTTCGTGGATCATTTCTTCTGGAAGGTCAACGATTTCAGCGTTTTCAACGGCAAGATCGATTGCTGCTGCTTCTACTGCATCGTTGTATGCTTCTTCTTTAGCTGCTGCCAATTCTTTGCGGTATTTTTCTTTCAATTCGTCAAGAGTTTCAACTTCTTCGTCGATGTCTTTTGCCAATTCATCGTCAAGAGCTGGTACTTCTTTTGCTTTTACTTCGTGGATCGTTGTCACGAATTTCGCTTCTTTACCTGCAAGGTCAGCTGCTTGGTAGTCTTCTGGGAAGGTTACGATCACATCAACTGTTTCACCAGCAGAGTGTCCAACCAATTGGTCTTCGAAACCTGGGATGAATTGACCTGAACCAAGTCCAAGTGAGAAGTTGTCACCTTTACCACCGTCGAATTCAACACCGTCGATAGAACCTACGAAGTCGATCACAACTGTGTCACCTTCTGCAGCAGCACCTTCTTTAACAACCAATTCAGCCAAGTTGTTGCGTTCGCGTTCGATACGAGCATCCACATCAGCGTCTGTTACTTCTTTAGAAACTTCTACTGACACTTCAAGGTCTTTGTAAGCACCCAATTTTACTTCAGGTTTTGTGACAACAGCTGCTGTCAATGTCCAGTCTTGACCTTTTTCCATAGATACAACATCGAAAGTTGGTTGTGCTACAACTTCGATTCCAGCTTCTTTAACAGCTGCTTCGTATGCTGCTGGAAGAAGATCGTTCAAAGCATCTTGGTAAAGAGCTTCTTCACCAAAACGTTGGTTGAAGATTGGACGTGGAATATGACCTTTACGGAATCCAGGTACGTTCAAGGTTTTCTTAACAGACTCAAACACACGGTCCAAAGCAGGTTTGATTTGCTCTTGGCTGATTGTGAAAGTCAATACACCGTGGTTAGTTTCTTTGTTTTCAAATGATACAGACATTCTGTCTCTCCTTAAAATAATATAGTCATTCCTTATAATTTTACCACAAAACTTTGAAATTGCAAGTTTTAAAACGTTTTTGCCTCTCTTTTCATCCAAAAAAACTAGCCCTTAAAAGCTAGTTCTGATTATGATTTTCGGATGGGATCATCGAGGTAGAGAGCACGGGCACCACCGATCAATTTTGGCCGACTGGCGAGGGCTGTGACATGGGCTCCACCTAGTTCACGCAAGATAGGGCGAATCGGAACTTGCACGTGTTTGACATGCATCCCTACTGAGGTATCTCCGATGTCTAACCCGGCTTGAGCTGTGATAAATTCCACCTCAACAGGATCCTTAAAATACTTGAAAGCTGCGAGTTGTCCAGCACCCTCCTGCATGGAGACTCGGAAGGACATTGACGATTTCTAGCTCCTTCTTATCTGCCAATTCTCTCTCGACCACCAAGGCGCGATTGAGATGCTCACATCCTTGTACCGCCAGATAAATCCCTCTTGGATTCAACTCATCTAGCAAGGTCTGGACAATAGCTTCAGCAATATCGATGTTGGAGGCCTTTCCAATTTGCCCTCCTGCAACTTCACTTGAAGACATCCCGAGGACTAGAATCTGTCCTTGGCGGAGACGGCTTTTTTCCAAGACATCTACCAAGATTTCTTTTGTATCCTTCTTCAGTTGCTCCAGATCCATGAATTAGCTTCCTTTCTTTTGAAATGCATAATAGACCACATAGCCTAAAGCCATTCCAACAAAATTCTGAGCGAGGTTATTCGGAATGTCCGAGATAGCAGCACCCCAGCCATTGCCTAAAAAGAGAGCAGAAGCTAGTGCGTAACCGCCTACCATGACGACTGTCGCAAGGAGCAAGCCTAGGTAACGAGCTTTGCCCTTGAAGCCAGCGAAATAGCCTTGTCCCCCGTGAAAGAGGAGGCTAAAGAACATCCACTGAGGATAGCCTGAAATCAGGTCCAATAAGAAGGCTCCGACACCACCTACAATAGCACCTTCCTTGCGCCCAAAATAGAAGGCTGTGAAATACACTCCAAGATCTAGCAGGGTGACGATCCCTGTAGGAGTTGGAAGTTTGGTATAGTAGCCAAGTACAACTGTCAAGGCTGTCAAAATAGAGAGGCGGGCAATGAGTTGAGTTCGATTAGATGTCATACTGTACTACTCCATACTGGTCTGAATGTTGAATCGCTTGGAAAACAAAGTCTTTAGAGGCTTTAACAGCTTCAAGTGGAGATTTCCCTTGCACCAACTGGCTGGAAATGCTAGACGCAAAGGTACAACCAGCTCCTGTATTGTTCTTTTCTAAGACTGGCTCTTCAATGATGGTGAAGTCCGTCCCATCATAAAAGACATCGATGGCCTTTTCTTTATTGAGACGATTGCCTCCTTTGACCACGACATTCGCTGCTCCTAATTCGTAGAGCTTGCGCGCTGCCTCCTTCATATCATCGAGCGATTGAATCTTGCTTTGGGTCAAGATCTCAGCTTCTGGCAAGTTTGGCGTAATGATAGTCACATAAGGGAAGAACTTGATCAATTCGTCTCGAAGAGCTGAAACTTCTACATCATGGCTTTCCTTGCAGACCAAGACAGGATCTAGTACCACAGGGATCTCCGCATGGGCTTTGACATAGTCCAAGGCTAAGTCTGCCACTTCAACATTTGGCAAAAGACCGAGTTTAATAGCAGAGAAAGGAACATCCTTGAGAGAGTTGAGCTGTTGAGCAAAGGTCGTCGGATCCACCGGAATCACTTCAAAACCGTGCTCCGTCATAGTCGTCAAACAAGTCACCGCTACAAAACCATGCTGTTTGTTAGTCGTATAAGTTGCAAGGTCTGCGTGAAGACCTCCCCCACTAAAAATATCATTTCCTGAAATAGCTAGAATCAATTCATTACTCATAACGGATCTCCTTTAAATATAAGCCATTTGGCGCTGCTGTAGGACCTGCAAGATTGCGGTCCTTCTTTTCCAAAATCAGATCGATCTGCTCGATCGGCATCCGATCATTTCCAATCTTCAACAAAGTTCCCACCATATTACGGATTTGCTTGTAGAGAAAGCCATTGCCCGAAAAGGTAAAGACAAGGCGATGATGTTCTGCATCCTCGACCAAGCGAGCCTCTGTAATCGTACGAACCTTGTCTTCCACACTGGTTCCTGAAGCTGTGAAACCGGTGAAATCATGGGTTCCCTCCAACTTTTGGATGGCTGCTTGCATCTTTTCCACATCCAAAGGATAAGGATAGTGGGTGGCATAGTGGCGCATCATGGGGTTCTTGGGACGACCATAATCCACGATGAATTCATAGGTCTTGCTGTGCTTCTTGTAGCGTGAATGAAAGTCATCTGCTACTTGCTCTACTCGGATGAAATCAATATCCTCTGGGGTTTGGGTATCGAGGGCAAAGCGGAGCTTCTCCTCGTCCCGCTCTTGGGGGAGATCAAAATGAATCACCTGCCCAAGAGCATGGACACCGGAATCCGTTCGCCCCGCTCCATGAACGGTAACAGGGGTTCCTTGATTGAGGCGCGTCAAGGTCTTCTCGATTTCCTCTTGCACACTGCGGGCATGCGGTTGGCGTTGAAACCCTGCAAACAAGGTCCCATCATATGAAATGGTTGCTTTGTATCGTGTCATGGTTCTATTTAGCAAGATATAGAAGGGGTTACAATAGTGAAAAAATCAAACTGTCCGGGTACAGTTTTGCAGGCACAAAAAGAGGCTGGGACAAAAGTCCTAGCCTCTCAATTATTTTTGGATTGTCGAGCAAGACGCAGTGGTTGAGTGGGCTCTACTACGCTGATTTCATCAGCTTTTACAGCCCTACTCAACTGTGCGGAGGTGGGACGACGAAATCGAATTCTAACGAATTACCGATTTCTGTCCCACTCTCCCAACTTCGACCTGTTACAAATCTACTAGGTCTTATTCTCTTTTTTTATTTTTCAAGTCCATTCCTGTTGCTCCCAAGATCGCTCCTAGTAAAGCGAGTCCAAGTGCAGATTCCACTCCTGTTTCTGGAAGTTGCTTGTTAGAAGATACTGCTTCTGAACCAACCTCTTTTTCCACAGCTGCTGGAATTGGCGTTGGGGTATTTACTGGTGCTACTGGTTGATCCTTCGCGATCACATGAGGTGTTGACTGATCTGGAACCATTTTGTTGGCAAGTAAGTCTGATTTCACTGGTGCTTCTACGGAAGGGCTTGCTGGAGTCACAACCTCTTTGGTACCGACTTCAATAATTTCTGCAACCGGCTCTGTTGCAACTTCTGTAGCGATCACTTTTCGACTTTGATCAAGTGCCGAAACCTCTACATACTCAAGACCTTGCCCTTTAACCCCAGCCTGGATCACTCTGCGTTCTCCTTTAGCGAGATCTGGATTGGTCCGTTCCACAAGGTCAAAATCAAGTTCTTTTTCTACGATTTCAAGACTTGGTTTGTCTTCCACTAGGGCTTTGACGTCATTTTCAGCCAAGCTACCTACTTGCGTGATTGGCTTGAGCCCCGCAAGGGCTTGAGTCAGAGTGGCCACTTCTTGATCCACCTGATCTTGATGAGCACGGCTCACATTCCAATTCAAGCTATCTAAGACTTTCGCAAGTGCTGCGCGATTCTGGTGTGTAAATGTCTAGATCTGTTGGCACCGTAGCAACTGCTTTTCTAAGAGCAGTGAAGTCCGCCTTGAAATAGTCCTTGTTGTGGTTGGCAAAAGCTTCCATGAGATGAAAGACATTTCTTCTTCGATGTATTCATTGGCGGCTATCAGCCCAAATCAGCTACCATACTACCGATCGTCGGTAAAGATGTTTGACATCAGGATACGTTGTAGTTGGGAGCTAACTGTCTCAAATGGAGTACAGTTTCTGTATTTTGGCAATCGCTTTCTCAATATAACCACCACCCGTTTCAGGTGTTCTTCCCAAAACATAGTACCAGTCTCCGTTGGTATTAAGGAATTTATAACCCTTATCTGCCAAATACTGTGGAGATGCGAGGTTATAGCCCCACCATCCTTTAGACCAGTATGAAATCAAGACGTCCTTGTCAAAGGCAACATCATCTTCATCTCCATAATAGAAGCCATCGTTAAAGGCCATTGGCTGCAAGCCTTTTTCACGCGCCATGGCTGCAAGACTATTGGAATACTCCGCAAATTTACCATAGAGGTCATACCACTTGAGGTAGTACCAACCTTGTGCACTGGTAGCGTCATTGGCATATTCATCTGTTCCATAGTTAAAGATCTTAGACTTGTCTTTGAAGTAGTCCATGTACTTGCCAATCAAGGCTTTGGTAAAGTTGACTGCTGCTTCATTGGTCAAATCCATGGTTGTTTTTGAAACCGTATCAAAGCTGGCTTGTGGATTTTCAATGCCCAATTTTTCCATAGCCACCAACAAAGCATCCATGTGGCCAGGACTATTGACCGCCGCAATCAAGCCGATTCCTTTCGCAGTAGCATAAGCATGGAGTTCATCCATTTCTGCTTGGGTCAAAGCTTGACCATTTGGATCATCGTAATAGGCCTTGGTGCCTTCTAAAATGGCTTTTTTTACATCATCACTGGCATAGGTTTTGCCATTGGCTTCCACCGTCATGTCATCGAGCACGAAGCGCATGCCATCGTTTCCAACAAGGAGGTGCAAGTCAGAATAGCCAAGCTCACTGGCCTTATCTACGATCCGTTTCAACTGATCCAGCGAGAAGTATTTGCGACCTGCATCGATCGAGATGACCTTCTTCATGGCAAGTTTTTCTGCCGCTTCTTTTGCAGCAACTTCTTTCGCGTAGCTTTCCGTATACACCAAAGCATCTTGAGCTGCTTTGAGATGGTCGATCAAGGTTTTGGCCTCTGCTCGAGTCGTGTCTGCTCCTGCCCCTTCTAAAGCTTTTTTAGCTGCCGTAAAGGCTACTAGAGATTCCGGTGTATAGTGATCCAAATCAGTTGGAGCTTCTGAAAGAGCTTTTTCCGACGACTTCAGGATCTGCAACAAAGTAGTCCGCATTCTTGTCCGCGAAGGCATGCATGAGCTTAAAGAGAAGGTCTTTTTTGTAGGTTGCGGATGGCGTATCTGCCCAGGCAGCTACCATCCCACCGATGAAGGGCACCTTAGCCCCATCATTTTTTTGAACGACATCAATCGCTGACTTGGAAATTCCTTCGAGACCTTGATCAAGGTTGTACCAACCAGATCCAGCCTTGTCCCGTCCAAGCACATAATACCAAGCATCATTGGTATTAAGAATCTGATGACCTAGTTCAGACAAGAGTTTTGAAGAAGCGACATCATAGCCGTTCCAGCCACCTGTCCAGTAGGAGACAATGATATCCTTGTCAAAAGTGCCATAGGAAGTATCGCCATTGTAGTAGATTCCGTCATTGAAAGGCCATTGGTTTCATCTTGTGTTTTTTCACAATAGCTGCTAGATCATTAGCATATTGGATGAATTTTTCATAGCCTTTTTCTGGATAGCCTTCACCTGGCCAATGCTTGCTGGCTTGGAGAACCTGCCAACCATGGGCATCTGTGGCATCGTTGGCATATTCATCCAAACCGATATTGAAAATATCTGCCTTGCCGCTGAAATAAGCTGCATACTTGTCTACCAAAGGGCCTTTGGTAAAGTCTAAGGCTTTTTGGTTGTCCAAATCAACTGTCCGAGCTGATTTCTTTGTACCAAAATAATTAAAGTGAGGGTTTTCGATGCCCAATTGTTCCATGGCTGTCAGAATCGCATCCATGTGACCTGGACTATTAATGGTTGGGATGACACCTACTTTCTTCGATTTGGCGTAGGCCAAAATATCATCCATTTGAGCCTGGGTCAAGGCTGTCCCGTTCGGATCATCGTAATAAGCCTTTCGTCCCTTTTTCAACCGCATCCGTCACGGCTTGGCTAGAATAAGAAGTATCTCCCACTTTCAAAGACATATCATCCAGCACAAAGCGCAAGCCGTCATTTCCAACTAGAAGATGCAAGTCTGTATAGCCCGTCTTACTTGCTTCATCAATGATTTCCTTGATTTGGTCTGGTGAGAAGTACTTGCGACCGGCATCAATCGAAACAATCTTTTTCTTGGCTAATTTTTCTTCCTGGTCAGGATCTTTAGCAGGCGTTTCCGTCGCTGCTGTCGTTGGTTGAGCTGCCACATCCGACTCTGCGACAGAACTTGCTTCTTCGCGAATCAAACGGTCAAGATCTGATACCCGCAATTCACGATCAGGCAGTGTCGGTTGACTTTGATCGACGATTGGGGCAGGAGCCGTTGGTTTTTCTACTGTTGGCTGAGAAGCTTCCTCATTAAGGGAAATCGTTGACTCACCCTCGCTTGGCTGAGTTGGAACTGTCGTTGAAGGACTGTCTGTAACGCTCGGCGTATCGGCCGCTACAACATGAGCACCAGCAAAAAATCCTATGAGCACCGAAGCAGCTCCTACTGCATACTTGCGAATCGCATAACGTGGTTGATGTGATTTCATCAGGACCTCCTAAATTGTCTTTGTAATCGTTTTCTTAAATTTACCACGATATCTTAATAAATTCAATGAGGCTCCTCATTATTCTTTAATTAGGAGAGGAAGTTCTTGGATTCGATCCAAAATAAAACGAGCCCCTTACTCAAAAGGAAACTCGTTCATTCTTATAAATCATCTAAAGCATCTTTGACCTTGTCAAAGAACCCTTTTTTCTTTGGGTTGACCTTCAAATCACTTGCTTCCGCAAAGGCTTGAAGGGCTTCTTTTTGCTTGTCATTTAAACCAGTTGGGGTGACGACATTGACGGATACATATTGATCTCCCCATAGCACCACCACGTAAGCTTGGAGCCCCTTTTTCCACGGAGGCGGAATTTCTTACCGGTTTGGGTTCCTTCAGGAATGACCAAATCGACATCTCCGTGAACAGTTGGCACATGGACCGTATCTCCAAGAGCTGCTTGGACAAAGTTCAAGTCTAACTTGTAGTAGATGGTTGAGCCATCTCGTTCGAAGCGATCGCTCGGCTCAACATTGACAACGACATACAAGTCACCATAAGGTCCACCGTTAAAGCCAGCTTCTCCTTGACCAGCTAAGCGGATTTGTTGACCCGTTTCAACTCCGGCAGGAATCTTGACATTCACGCTATGAGCTTGTTTTTCATGACCTGTTCCACGACAAGTCGTACATGGATCCTTGATTTCTTGACCACGACCATGACAGACATCACAGGTCACTTGACGGCGCATCATACCAAGAGGGGTCTGCGTATCCACATTGATGACTCCAGAACCATGACAGCGTCCACAGGTCACCGGACTAGTCCCTGGCTTAGCCCCAGAACCATGACAGGTATGACAGCTAGCTTCCCGATGGTACTTGACTTCTTTTTCCGCACCAAAAATCGCTTCTTCAAACTTGAGATTGACGCGGTATTGGAGGTCATCCCCTTGACGAGGTGCATTTGGATTACGACTTGCACCGCCACCAAAGAAGCTAGAGAAGATATCTTCAAAGCCACCAAAACCAGCACCATCAAAGCCACCAAAACCACCTGCTCCGCCACCGAAGCCACCATTGGCACCCGCAGCACCATATTGGTCATAAGCAGCCCGTTTTTGCTCGTCACTCAAAGTCTCATAAGCTTCTTGAACTTCCTTGTACTTTTCCTCAGCACCAGGATCCTTGTTGATATCTGGGTGATATTTTTTAGATAATTTCCGATAGGCTTTCTTGATCTCATCCTGAGATGCATTCTTTGAAACGCCCAAACGGTCATAAAATTCAGTATTGTTCATACAAGATACTAAGAGCGAACAGAAAGCGACTGAAATTTAGGAAACCGACAAGAAATCCTGATTTCTTAGGCGGTTTATCTAATTTCCAAGCTTTCCGCTCGAGTTCAATTCCCCGAACGCTCTTTGTTCCTTTCTTTCATATTGAGTAAGAATTTCTGGAACCCGTGTTCAGTTACGAACACTCTTTGTTCCTTTCTATAATTTTCATGTAAATCTTTAGAGGCTGTTTTCTATACTTCGCTTCACTTGATCAAACTCTTGGTCCGATAGAGTAAATATCAAATCCTCTTCAGCGTACTCGTTCTGTTCCTTAAAGTAGTTGTCCGTATTCTCTGCCAAGCCTAAACTTAGAATCACTTTTCTTGCAAACTCTTGATGGGCAAAACCGATAGCCGTAATGATCTGTTTATCTTGCACAAGAACTTTCGGTTGGAAATTTTCACGTGGAAGAAATTCAAAATAATCAAAGAAGTTTTGCCAAATTCCACCTGTAAATTTCGTGTCCTTCAACAGACCTGCTTTCGCTAATAAAAGAGGCGCTGAAGAAATGGCTGCAATGAGGATATCTTGCTCACCAAGGTCCCTCAAGAACGAAATCAATTTCTCATCCTGTAGGGCAGGTCCTATATTGACCATTCCTGGCAAAATCACGCAAGAATACTCTTCTATACGGATTTGATCTAGTGTTTTCGTTGGTTGACAGGGCAAGCCATCCTCAGAGACCACCATCGAATGATCTGAAGCGGCATAATCAATCGTACTATCAAAAGACAGAGCTAAAGTACTCGTTAAAGCAGTTATCTCATAAAGAGAAAAATTAGGATAAATGATACAAAGTACTTTTTTCATAGGCAACATCCTCTATTTTACCGAAAAACAGAGGCTGGGTTGCAACCTCTGGATTTCTTTTTATCATTTACTAGTTAGGCTGAATTGAGTTTCGGCTAAAACTGAGCACGCCCTAACCTCTTGGTGAAAAAGATAAATCTTCCTAGAAACTAGAGTTTCTGCGTCAGATTTCCTATTTTCACTGTGAGGTTTTAACGGGCTTTGCATCTTATTTTTCCGTAAACTCTCCGTCTACGACGTCATCGCCTGCGTTGCCTGTTGCTTGTGCGCCTTCTGCTCCTGCTTGAGCTTGTTGCGCTGCTGCAGCTTGTTCGTAGAGTTTAACAGCCAATGCTTGCGCTTTTCGTTCAAGGCTTCAAGTTTCGCTTTCATTTCTTCAAGGTTACCTGATTCTTGAGCTTTCTTAAGATCATCAAGTCCTGCTTGAGCTGCGTCACGTTCTGCATCAAAGCCTTTGCCTTCAGTTTCTTTGATAGTCTTTTCAGTCGCAAAGATAGCTTGGTCTACTTCGTTACGAAGGTCAACTTCTTCTTTACGTTTCTTATCTGCTTCAGCGTTTGCTTCTGCGTCTTTCATCATGCGATCGATTTCTTCGTCTGTCAAACCTGAGTTTGATTGGATAACAATTGTTTGTTCTTTTTGAGTTCCAAGATCTTTCGCTTTAACAGATACGATACCGTTCTTGTCGATGTCAAATGTTACTTCAATTTGTGGGATACCACGAGGTGCAGCTGGGATATCAGTCAATTGGAAGCGTCCAAGAGTCTTGTTATCTGCTGCCATTGGGCGTTCCCCTTGAAGAACGTGGATATCAACGGCTGGTTGGTTGTCTGCTGCAGTTGAGAAGACTTGTGATTTAGATGTTGGAATTGTAGTGTTGCGGTCGATCAATTTTGTGAAGACTCCACCCATTGTTTCGATACCAAGTGACAATGGCGTTACGTCAAGAAGGACAACGTCTTTCACGTCACCAGTGATCACACCACCTTGGATCGCAGCACCCATAGCCACAACTTCGTCAGGGTTCACTGATTTGTTTGGTTCTTTACCAGTTTCAGCTTTAACAGCTTCTACAACGGCAGGGAATACGAGTTGAACCACCGACAAGGATGACTTCGTCGATATCTGACAAGCTCAAACCTGCATCTGAAAGGGCTTGACGAACTGGAGTTTTTGTACGTTCTACAAGATCACGAGTCAAATCGTCGAATTTCGCACGAGTCAAGGTCATTTCCAAGTGAAGAGGTCCAGCAGCTCCTGCAGTGATGAACGGCAAGCTGATTTGAGTTGAAGTCACACCAGAAAGGTCTTTCTTCGCTTTTTCAGCTGCGTCTTTCAAACGTTGAAGCGCCATCTTGTCTGTTGACAAGTCGATACCATTTTCTTTCTTGAATTCTTCAACCATGTGGTCGATGATTTTTTGGTCAAAGTCGTCACCACCGAGTTTGTTATCCCCTGCAGTTGCCAATACATCAAAGACACCATCACCCAATTCAAGGATAGATACGTCGAATGTACCACCACCAAGGTCGAATACCAAGATTTTTTCTTCTTTATCAGTCTTATCCAAACCATAAGCAAGAGCTGCTGCTGTTGGTTCGTTGACGATACGTTCTACTTCAAGACCAGCGATTTTACCAGCGTCTTTAGTTGCTTGACGTTGTGCATCGTTGAAGTAAGCAGGAACTGTGATAACAGCTTTGGTTACTTTTTCACCAAGGTAATCTTCAGCATAACCTTTCAAGTATTGAAGAATCATAGCTGAGATTTCTTGTGGTGTGTATTCTTTACCGTTAGCAGAAACTTTTTCAGAAGTCCCCATCTTAGATTTGATAGAGATGATGGTATCTGGGTTTGTGACTGCTTGACGTTTTGCAGCATCACCAACGATGATTTCACCGTTTTTGAATGACACAACAGATGGAGTTGTGCGGTTTCCTTCTGGGTTTGCGATAATTTTTGATTCAGTTCCTTCAAGAACTGCTACTGCTGAGTTTGTTGTACCTAAGTCAATACCGATAATTTTAGACATATGTTTTTCTCCTCGTTGTTTTTTCTCTTTTTTTCTTTTTGATATTTCCCTTAAGTGGTGGGGACGTGAGCAACTCCCTTCGGGATTTCATCACTTATTTTTGAGCCTACTGTCTCAAAAATCCCCTATTTCAGTAGCACAAGCTACTGAAACTTTCACCACGGCGGGAAATATCTTCCTTGCAAGCCTCCGGCTTGCGTCTTATCTTTCTTTCATAGTTTAGTGTCGTTTCGGACAAGGCAGCCTAGTTGTAGACTACTACCATAGCCGGTCTTAGGATGCGGTCATGGAGTTTGTAGCCTTTTTGGAAGACTTGTGCGATGGTGTCTGCTGGATGTTCATCATCTGCAGGTAAGGTTTGGATGGCCATGTGGTAGTTATGGTCAAAGGCTCCGTCCGCTGGAATTTCTTCGATTCCTTCTTCTTTCAGGGCATGTACCAAACTTTCTTGGACCATTTCCAAGCCCTTCTTCACATCATCTGTCAATCCTTCGACGGCAAGGGCACGTTCGAGGTTGTCAAGTGATGGTAAGATCGCTTTTGCCAAATCTTGGCTACGGTATTTTTGTAATTGTTGACGTTCTTCATTGGCACGGCGCTGAATGTTTTGCATTTCTGCATGAGCACGAAGGTACTTGTTTTCAAATTCCTCGGCACGCGCTTGTGCTTCTTCTAACTCAGAAGGTTGGTTGCTTTCCTCTACAACTTCTTCAGTTGTTTGGGCAACTTCCTCTTCTTTCACGTCTTCTTTTTTGATATCTTCTGTCAAGGCATACACCCCTTTCATTTGGTCTTAATTTACTTCATAATGGTTGCTGTTGAGGTAACGGTAGTAATCCGTCAACTTCATGACCAGTACTCGGCCGATAACATTGACCAGGCTAATCACACGCCTGTAGTCCATCTCTACGGGACCGATCACATGCATGAGGGCCATCCCACGATAAGGAACCAGGAACTTGTGACTAATCACCGTCACATTTTTCAAGGCCTTCTCTTGGGATTCTGCAACCAGGATCTGGGTCATTTGGTCTTCTGGCATTCCCCCTCGTAACTCCAAGGCTACATGTTGGGGATTATCTAAGAACTGATAGGTCTGAAGATCGGCGTAGGTTAATGATGAAACCTTTCCTTCTACAAAGACCAGTTCTTGAAACAGTTGCGAGAAGACGTAATCAAAGAGATCCAGCACATTGTCTGTCGTCTTGAAATAGCGCTGTACAATCTGTGGAATCTCTGTCCGCAAGCGGTAGTGGATATCCAAGACTGTATTTCCAATGAAGCGTTCTTGAACCAGCTGATGGAAGATTTCCAAAGTCACTGGTTAAGAAATTCTTTGGAATGGCAAACTGGACGGTGACAGGGCCTTTGATTCATCCAAGGTCAGAACCGCTAAGGCATCGTGGTTGGATAATGGAACAATCTCAAAACCAGTCAAGCGCTGACGTGTCGGTTCAACATCCTGAATCACTGCAGTGTAACCCGTCATCTGGGCTAGTAACTTGGCCGTAGCATCCAAGATATCGTCTAACTTAAAGGCTTCGAAATCAAAGGCTTTCACCACCTGGTAGACATCTTGCTCATCAATCAACTCTAGATCAAGCGAGTTCTGAACAAAATATTGAAAACCAGCTCGGCTAGGCATTCGGCCACTCGAAGTGTGGGCCTTTTCTAGTAAGCCTTGTTTTTCGAGGGCAGCCATGTCGTTTCGAATGGTCGCGCTACTGGATTGAATCACATCTTGTAGCGCTTTTGAACCGACTGGTTCGTGGGTCTTGGTAAAGATATCGACAACAAGATTGAGAATCTCATTTTGACGTTCTGTAACCATGACCTCACCTCTCTTTCATTTTTTAGCACTCTAAACACTCAAGTGCTAAACCTTGATTCTATTATACACCCATCCAAAAGAAAGTCAAGAGAAAAATCCAAAAAATTAGCACTCTTTTTTCAAGAGTGCTAAAAATCGTTCTTAAGACCTAGAGAAGTGAATCTCCTCTTATTTGCCAGCCTTTTTCAATAGCTGAATATATTCTTCCAATACTAGCTGATGGTTGGCCATATACTGAGCATTTTCTACGCCAACATAACGGAAATGCCAATTCTCAAAATTCACACCCGTGATGTTGCTCTTCCCATCTGGGTAGCGAAGAACAAAGCCATATTGCGGTGCGATGGCAGCCAGCTGCATGCCCAACTCATCACTTTGACCAGCTTCGACACTCATATCAATCGCAAGTCCCGTCTGGTGTTCACTCGCACCAGGGACCTGTACCTGGGTCTGCACCTGCTTTTCAGCTTCTTCGTGCGAAAGGCCGCTAGCCTCTAGTTGCGCAACACGTTCATTATAGAGCTCTGTTTGCTCGGCCACACTTCGATAGCCTGATATCAAGGTTTCTTCTGGGGCAATTTTTCGAGCCGCTTCTAAAAATTGACGAGTTGGTTCTACAATCCGACTATCCACTTTGATAGCATCCACATCTGTCAATTGTGGGTTCAGCTCAGGCTTCACATTGTCACGATTGACCAAGATCAACTGCCAGTCTTTTGTCGAAACGGCTGGTAAATCTGATTTTTCTTTCTTTTTCTTAGAAGAAGAGGGAGTCGTTACAGCTGTTTTTTTAGCCTTCCAAAACTGAAACCCTGAAAACAAGCTTGGTTTCGCTAAGTAAATACCAATCCCTGATCCAAGGACCACAAGAAGAAAGAAACTCAATAGGTAAGGCCACCATTTCTTACGTTTTTTTCTTGCGCGTCTATACTTATTCGTCATGGCCACCCTCTAGAAGTTTTGCTCCAACCTTACGATAGGACAGATCCCCAATCTTTTCAATACTGAAAGCACCATCTTCATAAGCCAAAACCGTCACGCTTCCGTTGTCCAAGACCAATTCTTCGACCGCTTTTGGATCGATGAGATAAATCAAGGTCGTAATGGTCATGCCGTGGCTGACCACAATAGCATTGCCACCGCCAGCTGCTTCTACCTCTTTTGCGATGGCTTCAAAATCCTTCTTTGATCCGACTACTCAAGGCTCCCCAGGATTCAGCCCAACCAGTGGTATCCACTTCGACGATCCCTTCTGCTAACTCCATCAGGCTCAACTGATGGAAATCATCGACCTTAAAGACACGGGGTAAACTCCCATGAAGAGATCGCCATCATAAGCACCGTCAAAACTACCAAAACACCACTCGCGGATCCGTTTGTCATAACGATAAGGGATTTTTCCTGTCAGACCAAGTTCTTGAAGAATAATTCCCATGGTTTGAATGGTGCGTCCAGAATCACTCGAAACAGCCTCTTCAAAAGAAAGCCCAGCTTCCTTGAGACCAAGTCCTAATTCTCGAATTCCACGTTCTCCTGCTTCTGTCAGCGGAGTGTCTGACCAGCCCTGTGCCCGTCCAATGGTATTAAACATGGTTTTTCCATGACGAGCAATATATAATCTGGTTTTTGTCATTGTATTACCTCCGTATGTATCTCTTTCATTATATCACTTTTTGCAAAAAGAAAGTAGGAAAGCTCTTACAAGTTTTGTGAAAAAGAAAAGGCCATGACCAAAGGGTCAGCCTTTCAGGACGGACTAGGATTCTTGCAAGCTTTCACCGACCTCACGGTAACTGCTATCTCCAATCCCCTTAACCGTCAATTTTCCATCTTCATATTCTACAAGAGTAACACTACCATTTGAAAGAGGCAGATTGAGATTTGGTTTTCCTTCGACCAAGCAGACTAAGGTCTGAATGGTCCAACTATGGCTGACCACCAAGGCATTGCCTCCACCATTTTCTTCTACTTCTTTGGCGATGGCTTCAAAACCTTCTAGGATTCGGCTTTTCAAGACTTCCCAAGGTTCAGCCCAATTTGCTGTGTCCACTTGGCAAATGCCATTGGCCAAGTCTTCCAAGGTCAAAGTCTTATAGTCTTCTACATCTAGCACGCGTGGCACGACACCGTGAAAGAGCTCCCCACCGTAGGCCCCATCAAAGCTACCAAAACACCACTCGCGGATCCGTTTGTCAAAGCGATAAGGAATCTGGTCTTTCAAGCCCAATTCATCGAGAATGATCCCCATAGTCTGAATGGCACGGCCTGAATCACTGGAATAAGCTCGAGTAAACTCCAAACCGGACTCACGCAAGCCGATTCCTAGAGCTTGAATCCCTCGTTCTCCTTCTGCTGTCAAGGGTGTATCGGACCAGCCTTGAGCACGGCCAATGGTATTAAACATGGTTCTCCCATGACGAATCACAAATAATCTTGTTTTAGCCATCTTGTCTCCTTTTGCAAGAAAAAAGTCTGGAGTTTCATCATCACAGACTTTTCTATTTTCTACTATTATACTAGATTTCTCTTAGTTTTTAAAGCTATGAACCGGAGCTGGAATTTGACCACCACGGGCAATGAAATCAGCTGACGAAGCCTTGTTGACCTTCATTACCGGAGCAGACCCAAGAAGTCCACCAAGCTCTAACATATCGCCTTCCTTGCCATAAGGAATGATCCGAACGGCTGTTGTCTTTTGGTTGATGACCCCGATAGCTGCTTCATCGGCGATCATGGCCGCAATGGTTGTATCTGGAGTATCAGCTGGGATGGCAATCATATCCAGACCAACTGAGCAGATAGCTGTCATGGCTTCCAATTTTTCCAGGTTGATATGACCTGATTGGACCGCCGCAATCATCCCTTCATCTTCTGAGACCGGAATGAAAGCACCTGACAAACCACCGACTTGGTTACAAGCCATGATGCCACCTTTTTTCACTTGGTCATTGAGAAGAGCTAGGGCTGCTGTTGTCCCGTGGGTTCCTACCACTTCAAGCCCCATCGCTTCAAGGACACGGGCTACAGAGTCTCCAATAGCTGGTGTTGGAGCAAGGGACAAGTCAACAATTCCAAACTCAACACCGAGACGTTCACTAGCCATTTGACCAACTAATTGTCCGACACGGGTGATTTTGAAAGCTGTCTTCTTGACCGTTTCAGCCAATACATCAAAGCTAGCGCCTGGAACTTTTTCGATCGCCCGTTGGACGACACCAGGTCCTGAAACCCCAACGTTGATGACGACATCCGCTTCACCGACACCATGGAAGGCTCCCGCCATAAAGGGATTATCTTCTACTGCATTAGCAAAGACCACGAGCTTACCAGGCCCCATTGGATCTGCTTGGGATGCTTCTTTAATGATACGGCCCATATCTCGGACAGCTGTCATATTGATCCCCGTCTTGGTCGATCCAATATTGACTGAAGAGCAGACAAAATCCGTCTCTGCAAGGGCGCGAGGAATGGAATTAATGAGGATTTCATCCCCTTTTTGGTAGCCTTTTTGAACAAGGGCTGAGAAGCCACCGATAAAGTTGACCCCAACTTCTTTGGCCGCACGATCTAGTGCCTTGGCAAAGGGTACATAATCTGTCGCATCTGTTGCAGCTCCGATAATAGAAATCGGAGTGACTGAAACCCGTTTATTCACAATTGGAATGCCAAGTTCTGCCGCGATCTCATCCCCCACAGCTACCAAGTCTTTGGCCTTTGTCACAATCTTATGGTAGACTTTTTCTGCTGCCTTTTCGATATCCGGATCAATACAATCTAGAAGCGAAATCCCCATGGTGATAGTCCGAACATCGAAGTTCTGCTCCTCAATCATGGCAATGGTTTCTGTTACCTGTTTAATGTCCATAAATTCTCAACCCCTATCTTACAAATTGTGCATAGCATCAAAAATCGCTGCGCTTTGGATATTGATTTTTACATGAAGAGACTGACCGAATTCTTCCAACTCTGAACGGAGCTGTGTGAAATCTTTTTTCTCATCTGACGATACAACCGCCATCATGGTAAAGTATTCATCCAATACGGTTTGAGAGATATCATCGATATTGAGTCCTAATTCTGCCACTTTCGTTGCAACACCCGCTACGATTCCTTTTTGGTCTTTTCCAACGACTGTAATAATTGCTTTCATTTCACTGCTCCATTCTATCTATTTGCTTCCATTGTAGCACATTCCCCTTAAAATCGCCCTTCTCAACTGGGAACATTCGGATATTTTAAACGTGTATAAAAAAATAAGAGGCTGGGACAAAAGTCCTAGCCTCTTAATTGTTTTTGGATTGTCGAGCAAGACGCAGTGGTTGAGTGGGCTCTACTACGCTGATTTCATCAGCTTTTACAGCCCTACTCAACTGTGCGGAGGTGAGACGACGAAATCGAATTCTAACGAATTACCGATTTCTGTCCCACTCTCTCTCTATTTTGACGATTCAGTTTCATCTTTTAAGAGCTCTTTCTTCACGCGCACCGTACTCTCATACTCAGCCCCAGCTAGACGGTCAAACAGAAAGCGACGATTGAGCAAGACGATAGCAAGAGTGAGAATCAGGTACAATAAAACCACAAAGAAGAGCAATAAAATCATGGACAGGGTTAAGAGAGAATTGTCCGTCAAATCGCTATTCAAGAGCGAAATCAAATAGAACAACCCTTGAGGAATCAGATAGAAATAACCTACTACCAGGATTCCCCGCCAGATGGTGCGAAGCCATTTTTGCTTGTCAAAATGCAAGCGGAATTTCAACAAAGCCATTCCCAAGGTTTTGCCACGCCACAAAGGAATCAAGGCAAAATAGACAGCCAAAACCGCTACATAAGGAATCGTCTCTAAACGCTCGATTACCGCGTAAAGCAAGGATAGCATCACAAAGTCGATCAAGAAGGCAAGACCCATCCGGAAACCAGATACTCTGGTTCCTACTCGGAAAGAATGCTCGTCAATTTCGTCTCGTGTTGGCAATAACCAAACCAGGAACCAACCGAGCAGATAGCCCTACTCCACCACCAGTGGTATTTTGAATAATATCATCGACATCTGCTAGGCGGTAAGGACCCGGATACAGAAAATAGAGACCTGATAACTGGGTCAGCTCCAAAAAGAGACTAAAGAGGGCTGTTAGAAGAATCGTTTTCTTAAAACCACACTTGAAATAATAGCGTAGATACATCCCAAAAGGAATCAACATCAGGACATTAAAGGCAGGCACATAAAAAGTTGGATGCTTAAGGGCTTGAATCCAAGTACCAGTCTGCGCTAGATCAAAGGGGCTCTCCTTGAAAAAATCCACCACAAAAGCAAAGGGATGGAGATTGACCATTTCCGAGTAGCTAGTATGAATCTTACTTGGATCCGGCAGAGGCAAGATCACCAGCAGATAGACCGTCATCAAGTAAAGCATAAAAGAATAGAAAATCAGCACCCGCAATTTATTGACCGAACCATATTTTCGATAATTCAAAATCATGTAGGGCAAGGTCAGCAAAAATGCCAGAAAAGGAAAGAGCTGAACAGCTGTTTTGATTGTAGAGATATACCCCATTGTGTCTCCTTTTTTTCGTTATAAAATCACCCTTTGCACAATGACAAAAGGTGATTTCTTCATTGATATAGAATATTATACGGCCTGGTAGAGGAAGAGTCAAGGAAGTACGATGAAAACCATACTGAGGAGCCGTCTTAATAGTTAGCTCCTTCTCTTCAAGCCTTTACTTCCGATAAAGACCAATAGATAACTCACAATCCCTGAAAGATGCAATAGCGTTGAGATCCATCCGGTGATTGCTGGTAAGAGCATGAGGCCAGATAGAAAAATTAAGAATAGATAAAAACAGTTTTACGGTGCGTGAAAATTCTTTCCACACGTTTGGCAGGAGCATAACTCCCTCCGGTCACAAAGGCGTATCCTACAGCAGAGATCCCTGTTGCCTGAATGTCTTGCTCCTGGGTTAAAAGGTGAAAAACGATGGAAGAGAGGACTGTCGCCGTCACAAAAACGATCAAGACTTGTCTGGAGCCTCTTTTTCTTTCTAGCAGTCCTCCGAAGGGAAGGATCATGAGTCCATTTAACAACAAATGGACCCATAAAAACCAGATAGGGGCTCCTTTACTGCCATGCATCAGGGTCCCACTGACATATTGCCAACCATAGACTGGCTTCGAATGAAAAGCCAACAGGTCATACATAGCATCCCCATAAAAGGAAGTCAATAGACCGAGCAACAAACAGATTAGAGCTAAAGTACTGATAACAGGGTAGGTTGTGAGGATTCTTTTCATGTTTATCTTCTCTTTTTCAAAAAACAGCGTTACGATGTTTCCATTCACGACCATTATACCATTTATTTCATTGGAGACAGAAAAGTTTTTGCTTCTTTCGTTTCAACTCTTTGATCGAAAAACTAAATGTCCTGACTGACTGGTCGCTCATCATTCGCAATCGGATCAGGAGGCAATCCTGTATTTAGAATACCGTAGCAAAAATTTGACTTTCCATTTTAAAAAGAATATACTCATTCTAATCTGAGACGAATATTTTTTTAAATCAACAGTATTGCATTCAGAGAAATAAACGACTAACTTCATGGAGGTGACGCTATGTCATTAGAAGAAAAATTGAACCAAGTAAAAGGCTCTGTTAAAGAAGGCTTTGGTAAATTAACCGGCGATACAAAAACAGAAGCTGAAGGCACTGCTGAAAAAGTTGCTTCAAAAGCAAAAGAAGTTGCTGAAGATGCAAAAGAAGCTGTTGAAGGAGCGATCAAGGGCGTTAAAAATATCTTTCATAAAGACGACAAATAGTCTTTAACATCCTAGACCCACTCTATTTTCTACAGTCATGTTTGACCGTGGAAGATAGGGTGGGTTTTTATTTGCTTCAAATTCAGTTATACAAAAAGAACACCCCCGAAGGGTGTTGGGTGTTCTTTGTCATGTTTGTTATTCTATTGAATGGACGTAGGACTCTGACATTTAGAAGTCCATCTTTGCTTATATGGTAACTTACTAGATCAGCTATCAAACAGGTAGGTGGAGTTAGCCCAATTAAAATTTTTCTCATACATTTCCCTTACTGTGTACCTTAAATCCTCACTGCATAAAAACTTACACTTCTCTCTGATACAATCTATTCAGTCTATCGAAATTGACGATTTTGTAAAATATCACCAATCTTTGCAGGCCCAAATTTGGTTAGATCATCTATTGATGTTATACTTTAATATCCTCTCCAAGAAAAAAGCACTGCTTTAATTATTTCCTATTATAGCATAAAAAACGAACCATTTTTGGTGCATTTAGAATGCATACAAACCTTCTCAAAAATAGTAATATCGCAGCTTTAGATATTTGACGACTACACGATGAAACTCTGATAAGTACTGCTATTATGCGATTTTCCATCGTTTTAAAATGTTTAAGCGAAACAAAAAAAGACATCCAAGAGAGTTCTCTTGAATGTCTATAAACATTGATATATATCTATTAATCAAAGATTAGAAAACTGTATAATATAGATTTTCAAATATGAACATCCATTTTTGACTCTTTAATTAATTTATAGGGATCATATCAACTTTAATCTTCAACTTTTTTGCGTTTCACAATCCCCACAAGACCAACCATACCAAATGCAGCACCTAACAATACAGCAGATGCTGACTGTACTTCACCAGTTTCAGGGAGTGCCGGAGCTGGTGGTGTTGGTGGTGTTGGCGGTGTTAGCGGTGTTGATGGTGTTGGTGGTGTTGGCGGTGTTGGCGGTGTTGGCGGTGTTGGTGGTGTTGATGGTGTTGGTGGTGTTGGCGGTGTTGGCGGAATAACAGTATTGTTAAACTCTGTATCTTCTGGTAACTGAGTCGTCGCTGTCAACACTTTACCATCTTTCTTCACTGTGATACCTACAGTAGCGATCATGTGATCAAAAATGACACCGGCTTCAGTACCTTTCACTTCTTCTACATGATAAACATAAGTACCTTCTTCACCACGTTTAAATGTAAGAGGTGAGAATTGGATCTTACCATCCGCATTATTCGTTACTGTTTCGATCACATTTCCTTTTTCGTCCTTAAGAACAAAGCTGAATTCACCGGCCTTCAATTCACGACCTTCTAATTTCTTGGTGAAGTTGAACTGTGCTTTAACTGGAGCTACAAAGTAATTATTGAAAATTGTGTCATCAGTACCAGTTGCTTCCCCACCTGTTGAAGTCATTTCAGTCTTAGCACTTAAAAGGCCTGTAGTAGCGTCTTTCGTAACAGTTACTATAACTGTGGTAGTCATGCTATCATAGTCAATGTCTGTATCTGTTCCCGCTACTTCACGAACAGTGTAGGTGTGAGTGCCTTCTTTATCAAATGAAATGGCATCAAACTGAATCGTTCCGTCAGCTTTATTTTTCTTCGTTTGGATTACATTGCCATTTTCAAGTAATTCAAAGGTGAAGGCGTCAGCTTCAAGGGATTTACCTTCCAATTTCTTAGTAAAATTGAATTGGGCACTTGTTGCTGTCGGTGTAAAGATATTATTGAACTCGGTATCCGTTGGAAGGGCTTTGGTCGCTGTAAGAGTATGGCCATCTTTCGTTACAGTCACTGTCACCTCTGCCTTCATTGGGTCATAGGTCATTCCCGCTTCTGAGCCTGCTACTTCTTCTACGGTGTACTTATGAACACCAACTTCGTTGTTCTTGTATGTGAGCGCATCAAAGGCTACTTTACCTGATGCATCATTGGTCTTCGTTTGGAGAACTTGACCGCTCGCATCTTTCAAGACAAAACTGAATTCTCCATCTTTTAGAGTGCGTCCTGCCAAGACTTTACTGAAGTCAAATTGCGCTGTCACTGGCGCTACCGCATAGTTGTTAAACTCGCTATCCGCTGGCATTGTGACATTGGCTGTCAAGACACCTGTTGTCGCATTCTTAGTGACATTAACAGTCACTTCTGCGTTCATAGTATCGTAGTCAATATCTGTATCTGTTCCCGCTACTTCACGAACAGTGTAGGTATGTGTACCTTCTTTATCATATGAAATAGCGTCAAATTGGATCGTGCCGTCAGCTTTATTTTTCTTCGTTTGGATCACATTGCCGTTTTCAAGCAATTCAAAAGTAAAGGCATCAGCTTCAAGTGTTTTACCTTCCAATTTCTTAGTGAAATTGAATTGGGCACTTGTTGCTGTCGGTGTAAAGATATTATTGAACTCGGTATCTGTTGGAAGAGCTTTGGTCGCTGTAAGAGTATGGCCATCTTTCGTTACAGTCACTGTCACCTCTGCCTTCATTGGGTCATAAGTTACCCCAGTAAGTGAACCTTGAACCTCACGTACGATGTACTTATGCGTTCCTTCTTGACCATTCTTGAAGGTAAGAGCATCAAATTTCACAAGTCCATTGGCATCATTTGTCTTCGTTTGAAGAACTTTTCCGTTTGGATCTGTTGAAGTATCGCTTGGGTCTACCAACTCAAAGCTAAATTCACCAGCTTTCAACTGACGACCTGCAAGAGCTTTAGTGAAGTCAAATTGCGCAGTGACAGGAGCAACGACATGGTTATTGAATGTCTTGTCATCCGCACCAGTTGCTTCACCACCTGTTGCAGTCATCTCTGTTTTGGCAGTTAACAGACCTGAATCCTCATCTTTTGTTACAGTCACCTTAACTGCGACAGTCATTTCATCGTAGTCTACATCAGGTTTGTTACCCTTCACTTCTTTAACAGTGTAGTTGTAGACACCAACTTTATCGAATGACAATTCGCTGAAGGTAACTTTCCCATCAGCCTTGTTTGTCACAGTTTCATTGATATTGTTATCACCTGTCAATTTAAAACTGAAATCACCAGCATTCAAATCACCATTTGAAAGTGCTTTATTAAATTCCAGATTTACTTTTACAGGAGACGGTGTGAAAGTATTATTGAACTCTGTATCAGCCGGCATAGTCGTTTGAGCTACGTAGGAATCACCGTTATCATTTACCGTGATGGTCACTTCAGCTTTCATACTATCGTAATTGATACCAGTCAGTTTTCCTGGAACCTCTTCAACTGTGTAGTGGTAAACACCAGCATGGTTAAATAACTGTGGAATGAAAGTAATATGACCGAAACTATCATTCGTTTGAGAATCAACTACTTGACCTGTTTGATCAATTAAATTAAAAGTGAATTCTCCAGCTTTCAACTTTCTTCCATCCAATTGTTTTGTAAATGATAAATCAACCCTTGCTGGTTTCTTTGCTTTCGTCGCAGATCCAGATCCATCGGCCTTAAACGCAAAAGTTGCCTGATAGCTCTGCTCCTCTCCACTGTTGTATGTGATTTTAATATCATTCCCATGCTTTTGTTGGAGTTCTTCATTTGTATTTGGAACTTGCTTCAGCCTAGTCATATAACGAACGTAAACCAATTCATTCAGTTGTGCTATCTTAAATGAAAAGCCATTTGAACTTTCCTTAATATTCTCTAGCAATTGAATCGCATTTCCTTTAGATATCCACGGTGAAATTGACTGAACCTTTTCAGCTCTCAGAGCTTTTCCATTCCACAAATCTACATGATCGGAAGGAATATCCGTCGCATGTCCCAACCTCCATGTTGCTTTTGTATTTGCATCAAATTCATTTAATACTGGATCACCATCCTGAACTAACTCTTGATCATCTGGTAGAGTATCAATTAATTGGTAATTTGTTAAAACCTGTGGTGCTACTAGGCTTCCTGAATTAAGACGAATAGTCCATCGAATTAATTCTGGATGTCCAGTAACTGCTTCTCCGTACTTCGTAACCTTGGTTTTTTCTACTGGTACTGGTGCAGTCTCTGGTCCTACTGTCACTGTAATTTTCCGGCCACTAAAATTAAGCTCTGTTGGAACATTTGGTTTTACATAAGATTTCCATCCAGTACTAAATTTTAAAGTAAATTGTTTTGAAGTGTTATTTTTCTCAAAGTAATCTGTAAAAGTTGTAACTACTTTATTTTTGACTGAATCAAGAAAAGCATTTCCGATAACTTCGCCACTTGGTCCAGTCACATCATAATGGAGACTTGTAGGAATTCTGATCGCATCTGGAATATCCACAACAATTTTATCATTTTGTTTAATCTCTATATCATCAGGAATTTCCATATGTATCACAGTTTCAGCTGGAGCATACAATCCGTTACCATTTGGAAAATTCACTTCAACATCTGGATTTTGTACGGTAATTGTATCACCTGTTTTAACGATATGTTGTTGCACTATCTTCAGTTAACGAAGACACCTCTCTTTTAGAACGCACTCTGTTTTTTTTAGCTGAAGAGTTGAGCTTCCACACTCTCCTCGCCCACCCTAGAACGAGACTTCAGAGTTGCTTTTTATGAATTGCTGAAGGGTGACACTAGATGTGAGAGTTTTTCAGTCGGTATAGGACTGTTCATCAGTAGTTGCTACAGCTATCACTTTGTGAATTCTCGTTTTTTCCTCTATTTTCGTTAAGTCGCTTTTTTTTCACTGATCATCTGTGTTGAATTTGTTATCAACTCTGGTATCATTACTTTCCTGCTCACGATTGATACTCTTGTGCGACAATCGAATCTGTATCCTTCATCTTCATCAGCAAAAAAACAGTTCCACCAGCAAAAAAAATAATGTCGATAATAAAACAGAAGCAACTCCGATAGAATACTTTCGGATAGAAAAAAACGTTCTTTTGTTTCAAAAAAATTGTGTCTCATTGCGCAACTCCTTTAATTATAGTCACTATATTATTTCTTTGATTATAGCACTACGTAAAAGATAATTACAAATATTTTTATAACAACTAATAATCTAATAAGAACTGAGGGCCATTGACAGAATTATTAATTTATAGCCAACATTTATAAGAAATCCTGACAAAATATAAGAATCCCTTTAAACCTCTATTTCAACTAATGTACCAGCAATAATGTCTTATATAAAAGAAAAGTAGCAAATAAGCTGTCATCTATCAATATCCATCATATTCTATTTTCAAAAAGTTCAGTTATCCTCATATAAAAAAAGTATCAAGAAAAATCAAAATGATATTTAAGATGACGATCATATAACCTATCAATTAAAAAAATTTAGACGTAATTAACTCCATCAAATTGCAGCCCTATTTGCAAGTAGCTGAAGCCACAACAACTACATCAACTGTCACAATTTACTATGAATATACAAAAAGAACACCCCGAAAGGTGCTCTTTGTAAGTATAGTAATTCTTTCGAATTAACGTTTTGAGTGCAGTGGTTGCCATCCAATCAAACATCGCTTCGCTTGTTTTCTTGGGGCAACTGTGCATAGCATATCTCTACGCGACTAAAGTCGCTAGAGCTATCCTAATTGCGCACCGCCAGTTCTCATAGAAAAAAACACCTTGCAAGATGCAAAGTGTTTTCGTTTGTATTCTGCTGTCCAGCAACGAATTAACGTTTAGAGAACTGGCTAGCTTTACGAGCTTTCTTAAGACCTGGTTTGGAAAGCATGAGTTTCAGTTGAAGTTAAAACAGCGCAATATCAAGGCTTTTCAGAACGCTATCTACTTTTTAATTTCATAAAATTTGAATCAATATTGTTTCAATAGGGGAATAGTTTAGGTCTGTAAGCATTAAAATAATACACCTAACTTTGGTCACCGTTTTCTAGTTATTCACTCTTTTTTCAGATAGTGTTTTTAAAGTTATGATGTAAAATGCCGCAATCAAAACACCATACATCATAATCGGAGGATAGAGAATTAAGGATAGAATCAATCCCACTCCTTTAATTATTAGGTCAGGTATCAATAACTTTCTATATTGTGCGGTAGCTTCAAGTAATTCTTTCTGATCTATATTGGGTTTATCAATTACTTTATGTAAAAACCAGTTTGCTACCGTTGAAACAATAACGATTATAATCTCCCTATAATCATGGAAAAGTAGTAAAAATAGTTGTTATCCTAGTTGATTAAAAAAGTCTTTGATTTCCTCATCTTTTATAAAATAATATATAATTTTCCCCTCTCTTCTAGTATCCAAGATGTTTTGATTGGCTAGTTTACGAAGATGGTGGGAGGCAGATGCCATACTGAGATTTAGTAAACAGGCTATATCACAGACACAGAGTTCTTCAACAGCAAGGAGATAAAAGATGATATTTATCTGTTTATTATCGGTAAACTTTGATAAAATACGAAGTGATTTTTGGACTTTTTCCTTTTCAAGGTAGTTCGTTGCGGTTGTAACGTTTTGTTGATTTATAATATTCACTTGGCATATACTATCTTTTTTCATAATTTTTTCTCCTAGCCTAACACAGCCCATAGCATGTCAAAGCTGTTGTTTTCAATCAGGATATACATCCCCAATCCTAAATAAACAACGGCAATAAACCATCTGCTATATTTTTCCAAAGTTTCTCCAACAGAAGGGACTTGTGCCAATTTTTGGGCAGAAAAAACCAAGAGATAAATCATGACTAGAAAAAGTAAGTAAAGCCACTATCAAATTCGCTAAATTTAAGGTAATAAAATATGGGACAAAAACACCAATATTGTCAGCACCACAACTTGCAAAAGTAATCATAGCGACTAGAAAAAAATCAGGTTTTTTTATCATCTTTGCGCAAACCATCTTTTGCAATAGCTTCTCCATCAGAATCTCCTAAAAACAAAACTTTGAGTCCTAGGAAAATTGGAATCAAACCGAGCAAACCTAAAATCTCTTTACTAGGAATATAATTTAAGACAAATGCAAAAAGCAAACTTAGGAATATTAGACTAACAGAGCCTAGAAATTGTCCTAAATAGATGTTAATGATGTCCTTTCTGCTTTTTCTTTTGGCAAAAAATAACATTAGGATAATAAGTAAGTCTACGGCTGTCCCAGAATACAGGATTATTGAAGTAACAATATTTTTGAATCATAAAAACACCTCATTCAAATATATTTTTGAATGTATTCTAACATTAAAATTTATAGATGTCAACTTAAAATCCACCAATTAATAATTGCATGTCAATATTTGTATTGTGGAACTAGTTTCAGAAATATATAATCTTAAAGTATGTCCACTGCCAATGGTTTTTCAATATTTAAGAGGAGATTTATAATGGTTCATTTCTATAAATTTATAAACGAGTTATATATTTTTGTTTAACCAATTATTAACTATTTTTTTATCAATAATCACTTCATTAATTTGTACTTTTTTTAATTTTTCCCAATTTGTAAAAATTAAACCAGAAAAAAAGCATCTCGTATTAGACGAAATGCTTTCAATAAGTAT
>BNJV01003132.1_pt1 | contig 118742 bp, 172 predicted proteins | sample 8540591 | NCBI WGS metagenome assembly BNJV01 (sample SAMD00202457, study PRJDB9452) | human saliva metagenome | host: Homo sapiens
GAAGTGCCTTGTTGCACTGAAAAACTAAGTCCATGCGCTTGATGATCTCCGTGATAAGGGTCTTGACCTAAGATAACCACTTTCACTTGATCAAATGGTGTGAGTTCAAGCGCCTTAAATACATTCTCCGCTTTTGGAAAAACCTGATGTCGACTTCGTTCTTCTCTTTCAAACAAACGAACCTTTTTAAAGTATTCCTTTTCTTTTTCTTCCCCAATCACATCATGCCAAGTGGTCATAAGAACCCTCTTTTCGTTCATAAATTTCAAAGGTGTGAGGATAGAGATTTTTTTCGTCCATTTCCCCTTCTAACGATTTTTACTTTAATAAAATCGCTCCAAGGAAATTCTGTTGGAAAATAAGTATCTCCCTCAAAACTAGCATGAATTCTCGTACAATAGAGAAGTTCCACATGATTTTTCAACAGATTATATACTTGTGCTCCACCACAAACATAAATATCCTCATGTCGACTATCTTCAACAATCTCCTCAATATTCGTTACGACTTCTGCACCAGGAACAATATAATCCGAGCTAGTAGTTAGGATGATGGTTTGTCGCCCAGGAAGTAATCGACTTCCCATTCCCTTCAAAAAGTCTTTCGACCCATTAATATTGTTTGCCCCATCGTGACTTCTTTTAAAGAACTTCAAATCATTCGGCAAACGCCAAGGAAGTGTCCCATCTTTTCCGACTAGACCCTCTCATCTTGTGCCCCAAATATAAATTAGCATATTTTTCCTCCCTGCATTAAACAGCAATAGGTGCTTTAATTGTTGGATGTGATTGATATCCTTCGACAACGACATCCGTAACATCAATATCAAACATCGATTTTTTTCAGGATGTTTTTAAAACTAGTGTAGGTAAGGCCATCTCTTCACGCGCTAATTGTGTTTTTACTTGTTCCATATGATTTAAGTAAATGTGTGCATCTCCTAAAGTATGGACAAATTCACCCACTTCTAATCCTACTTCATTAGCAATTAAATGTGTTAATAAAGCATAGCTTGCGATGTTGAAACGGTACTCCGAGGAACACGTCTGCACTACGTTGATATAATTGGCAACTTAATTTACCATCCGCCACATAAAACTGAAACATTGTGTGACATGGTGGAAGAGCCATACTTGGAACATCTTCTGGATTCCAAGCAGAAACAATCATTCGACGTGAATCTGGAGAATTCTTCAACAAGTTGAGTAAGTCTTCGATTTGGTCAATGGTTTTCCCCTTTTGAAGTTTTCCAATGACGCCACTGAGAACCATAAATATTCCCTAATTCTCCGAATTCCGCCGCAAATGCATCATCCGTTAAAATTTTCTCACAAAAATCTTTTTTCACTTCTTGATAAACTTCATTAAACGCTTCGTCTTGTAAGCAACGGCGACCAAAATCTGTCATATCTGGTCCTTTGTATTTTGGCGAAGACACATAGCGTTCAAATGCCCATTCATCCCAAATGTGATTATTATGCTCTAATAAATATTTGATATTAGTATCTCCGTGTAAGAACCATAATAACTCACTCTTAATCAATCCAAACGGTACTCTTTTAGTCGTCAAGAGAGGAAATCCTTTTTGAAGATCAAAAACGCATTTGATACCCAAAAAAATACTCTTCGTTCCTGTTCCGGTACGATCTGTTTTTGTCGTACCCTCTTCTAAAATTTTTAGTTAATAACTCTTTATACTGCTTCGTCATGTCTGTTCCTTTCTATTAATTCCCAGCTAATTCTGCTAAATATTCCCAACGTTCATAGGCGTTTGCAGCTGCTACTTCTGTTTTATCGAGTTCTTCTTGTAATGCTTGTAATTTTGCAAAATCTTGCGCATTGGCAGTCATTTCCCTTTGTAAGGATTCCAATTTTTCTTCTAACTCTTGTATCGTCGTTTCAATGGTTTCCCATTCTTTCTTCTCTTGATACGTCATTTTTCTTGGCCGGAGTTAGCTTAGTAGTCTCCTCTTTACTTTTTCCACTTTTGGAGTTTCGATAACTACTTTCGATAAACTCTTTCTCTTGTTCTAAAGTAATCACTCATAGACCCATAGAACAATTCCGTTTGACCTTCTCCTCGGATGACAAATAACTGCTCCACCGTTTTATCTAAGAAATAACGATCGTGAGATACAATGAGAACTGCTCCATTGAAAGATTGAAGAAAATCTTCTAATACGGTTAATGTATCGATATCTAAATCGTTTGTCGGTTCATCCAGCAATAAAACATTCGGCTTTGTCATTAATAAACGGAGTAAATAAAGTCTTCTTCTTTCTCCGCCGGATAGTGTGTGAATATAAAGCTCCATGCAAATGTCTTGGAAACAAAAAAAGTCTCCAGCAATTCAGAAATGGATGCCACTTCTCCATTTGCGCGTTTAATTTCTTCTGCTTCTTCACGTAAGTACTGAATCAGTTGTTTATCCATTGGGATATCTTCGTCTTGTTGCTTATAATACGCAATTCGAACAGTCTCCCCCACAACAAACTGACCGCTGTCAAATGGAATTTGCCCAGCTATCGCATTCAGGAAAGGTTGATTTTTCCAACTCCATTTACACCGACAATCCCAATTCGTGCCTGGCTTTGAATAATCCAGTCAAGGTTTTTAACAATATCCTGTCCGTTAATAGAAAGAAGTCTGATTGAATTTGGAAGACCCGTTTACCGATTCTCGTTTGGTCAAAATTCCATTACTAATTTTTTTCTTGACTAGTTGTCTGTTTCACATCTTTTTCTAATGCTTCAAATCGCTGAATACGCGCTTGTTGTTTTTGTCGTACGAGCTTTTTGCGCCCTGACGCATCCATTCTAATTCGCTCTGGTATAATCGCTTTTTGCTTTTGGCTCATACGGCTCGCAATTTGCTCTCTTTGGCTTCTTTGCTCTAAGTAAGATTCATAGTTTCCTTCATAGGCTTCAATACGACCATTGACCAATTCAAACATATGCGTTACCGCACGTTCTAGGAAGTAACGATCATGGGTAACAAGCATCATCGCACTTTTATAATTAGCTAAGTATCCTTCCAACCATTCTATCGCTTCAAGGTCTAAGTGGTTTGTCGGCTCATCTAGTAAGAGTAAATCCGGTTCTTCCATCAATACTTTCGCAAGACCAACACGTTTCTTTTGACCACCGGATAAAGTCCCAACTTTCTTTTGGATATCCGTCAATCCCATTTTTTGAAGAATGGTTTTAATTTGAACTTCTACTTGCCATCCATCAATTTCATTCATCTTTTGCTCAAGGTCACTATATCGTTTAGTAAGGCTTTGGGACGTTGGATTTTTGCGTAATTGTTCCACCACTTCTTCAAAATCATGAACGACTTTTAATGTTGGATGATCGCCTTTTATATAACGCTTCAAAAAAATTGTATCTTCATCGTCTAGTTCGGTTGTTGAGATAAATATCCCAATTCTGTAGTCATTTGAAGTTGTAATATCTCCTGATTCTGCAAAATCGACCCCAGCTAAAATCGAAAGAAGCGTACTTTTACCAGTCCCATTTTGTCCGATGAGGACCTACATGTTCCCCTTCATTGATAATAAAAAGAAACATCTTCTAATAGTGTTTTTTTGCACCATAAGATTTTTTTAAATGATCTACTCTAAAATCTTTCATGCAAACTCCTTTCGTCACCTCTAATAGAGGCCTTGAATTTTTCCATCTTCACTTACAGTAATTCCTAAGGCTGCGGGTACTTTTGGAAGTCCAGGCATTGTAAGAACTTTCCCTGTCAGCGCAACAATAAATCCAGCACCCTAACTTAGGAACCAGTGAACGAATGGTGATTTCAAAATTGTTTGGACGTCCTTTCAATTTTTGCATTATCCGAGAATGAATAAGGTGTTTTTGCAATACAAATATTCATTTCATTCCAACCCAAACGCTCTATTTCTTTTAAATCTTCGAGTGCATTCTCGGTATAATTCACTTTTGAAGCACCATAAATTTTTGTAGCAACTGCCTCTATCTTTTCTTGAATCGTCGCACCTACTGGATACAATGCATTAAACTGACTCTTCTGTTCGCAGAGTTCTACTACCTTTTCGGCTAAATGAATTCCGCCTTCTGAGCCTTTTTCCCAAACGGAGGACAAGATACAATCTACTCCAATTGCTTCACAAAGCTCCATAATCAATTCTCTTTCAGCTGGTGTATCCGTCGTAAATTCATTTAAGGCTACGACCATTGGAACGCCGTACTTCTGTACATTCTCAATGTGTTTAGCAACGTTTTTAAATCCTTCTCTTAATGCATCGAGTGATTCCCCATTAGATAACTCTTCGAGAGACAAGCCTCCATGCATTTTAGTCGATCGAATGGTCACGACAAGAACTATCGCATCTGGAGACTTGCCTAATACTGGCACTTTAATATCCAGGAATTTTTGAGCTCCTAAGTCGGCCCCAAAACCTGCTTCTGTCACTGTATAATCCGCCAATGTTAAGGCCATCTTTGTAGCCATCACACTATTACATCCGTGTGCAATATTGGCAAATGGTCCTCCGTGAACGATAGCAGGTGTCCCCTCTAAAGTTTGAACCAGATTCGGCTTAATGGCCTCTTTCAATAAAGCGGTAATCGCACCTTCTACTTTTAAGTCAGAAACACGAATCGGATCTCCAGAAATATCATAAGCAACAAGAATATTCGAAACTCTTTTTTGCAGGTCGTTTAAGTCCCGTGCTAAACAAAGAACAGCCATCATTTCGGTTGCTACCGTAATCTCGAATCCGTCCTCTCTAGGAACTCCATTTACAGGACCTCCGAGCCCGATTTCAATCGTTCTTAAAGCACGATCATTTAAATCTACCGCCCTTTTCCATAGTATTCGTTTGATATCAATATTTAGTTCATTTCCTTGATGGATGTGATTATCAATAATGGCAGATAGAAGGTTGGTTGCACTCGTTAAGGCATGCATGTCCCCTGTGAAATGAAGATTAATTTCTTCCATCGGAACCACTTGAGCATAGCCACCACCTGTTGCCCCTCCTTTTAGTCCAAGAGTGGGCCCCAAAGATGGTTCTCGTAACGCAATGGCTGTTTTTCTTTTTGGATAGAGCTTAAAGCATCCCCAAGACCAATTGTAACGGTTGATTTCCCTTCCCCTGCTGGGTAGGGATTCATTGAAGTTACTAAGATTAACTTACCATAGTTGTTGGCTTCATGTATATCTGATTTAAGAATCTTCGCTTTTCACTTTTCCCATATAAATCAATCTCATCTTCTGTTAATCCGAGCTTACTTGCTATCTTTGTAATTGGCTCCATTGTTGCTTCTTGTGCAATTTCAATATCCGACTTCATTTCTCCACCTCGATTCAAGTATATTCGTTTTATTATACCATTTAATAAATAAAAATGAGGATGCATATGCATCCTCATTTAAAGATTAACGATTAGTTTTCTCTTTTCTTAAATCCTAATACTGCAAATCCTGATAACAATACAGCAACACCTGCTCCAGCTAAAGTAGCTGTAGCACCAGTATTTGGTAATTCTGGTTCTTTTGGTTCTTCTACTGTTGTAGTAGTTGCTTCAGTTGAAGGAACTTCAGTAGTAGTTTCAGTTGTTGTAGTTGTAGTTGTTGTCGTTGTAGTAGTAGTAGTTGTTGTAGTAGTTGTTGGTTCTTCGTATTTGTTAGTAAATACTAAGTTTTCTCCTTTAGTTACAGTTGCAACTAATTGACCTTTTCCATTATCTACAACATCAACAGTTACTGTATATACATTAGAATCGTAAGTATATCCAGCAGCTGTGCCAGCTTTTTCTGATACTGTGTAAGTATGTGTACCAGCAGCTGTATATTCAATTTCCTTGAATGTTACTGAACCGTCAGCTTTGTTCTTAGCAGTAGCAACAACATTTTGGCCTTCTTTCAATTCGAATTCGAATTGATCGTCAGCTAATGTTCCACCGTTAAGAACTTTAGTAGCTGTTAATGCTTTTTTAACTGGTTTTGCAGAGTAAACGTTAGTGAATGTTAAGTTGTCTCCATTTTTAATTGTAGCAACTAATTGACCTTCACCATTGTCTTTTACTTCAACAGTTACTTCGTATGCATTTGTATCAAATGTAACTCCGTCATCTTCAGTTCCAGCTTGTTCAGTTACAGTATAGGTGTGGACTCCTTCTGTAGCATAAGTAATTGCTGGGAATTTAATTGAACCATCTTGAGCGTTCTTAGCTGTTTGAACAACTTGACCGTTTTCTTTTAGTTCAAAAGTATATTTATCAGCTTCAAGAGTTTTGTTTTGTAAAACTTTAGTAGCTTTTTAATTCAACTGTTGTAGGAGCAGCTTTATATGAGTTAGAGAACTCTTTGCTGTCATATTTAACACTTGCAATTTTTTCACCGTATACATCTTCTACAGTAACTGTAGCAGTGATTGTTTTTTCATCGTAAGTGTAACCTTTTTTAGCATCGTTTACTTCTTTAATTGTGTAAACAGATTGTCCAACTTCACTAAATTTGATGGCAGTAAATTTCACATTACCTTTTGCATCGTTTTTAACAGTTTCTTTGACTTGACCATTTTTGATCGATTAATTGGAAGCTGAAAGCATCTTTTTCAAGAGTTTTACCTTCTAATTTCTTAGTCACTTGGAATTCAATTTCATCTGACTTAGAACCTGTACCAACACCATCAGTAGCAGTTAAAGGAGCAAAGCCTTTCACTGTAAGTGTTTTTTCTGTAGAAGTCATAGTAGCATCATTAAATGCTTTTTTAGTTGCTAAATCAACTGGTTTTGTTAAACGAGTTTTATACATAATGTATAAACCTTTGTTTAAAGTACCATCACCATTTGGATTTGGAGTAATGGTAAAGTTGTTCTTGTCTACAACGTTAACATCACTAGCAGCTAAAGGTGGGTGTGGATCCCCTTCTTTATTCCATTCACTAAAATAATAACCAGTAATTTCACTTGCTAATACTTGATCATCTGGAATCATGTCTTTAACTGAAACATTCGTCAAGCTTTCAGCATAACGGTTTACACGAATACGCCAGTTGACAAAGTTAGGATCGTTTGAGTCTTGTACCCCCCATTTAGTAAACCCAGTTGGGTCATCATCTGGAACGATACGAGTTAAGTTATAAACCCCAGCCCCTGGAATATCGATTGCATATTCTTTATTTCTTTCTACTTTGTCAGCCCATACTACAGTGAATGTTGCAGTAATTTCTTTTCCTTCACTTAGTTTTTTGAAGTACTCAGGATTTGTCACTGTAACTTTAGCAGTATTTGTTGCTTTGTCAGTAGTTAAAGTTGCAATTGTTTCCCCATTTGCAGCTTTTAAAGGAGTTGTTGAATCTTGTTCAATTTTGAACTGTTCTGGTACTTGATAAGTCATGAAGTCTCCATCATTTTAGAGTAACTTCATCTTTAAACTTATAAGTAGTTTTAAGATAAAACTTACCTTCACCATATTTTTGCATGATCGACCAACGGATTATTATTAATCGTCGGTACCGTCGTTAACGTATAATCTGCAGTTGGTTTTTCAGCAGCGTTAACAACACTATTCATTTTTAAGCAAAGGCACGAAGACCGTTACTACCATCAATAGTGCTACAAAAGAATGAAATAATTTTTTTCATCTATTATTGTCCTCCTAATTTTTTTAGTTATAGTCCACTACGATTATAATAAAGGTATTCTAAAGCACTTGTCAATCTTTTTATTATGTTAAATTTTTAAAATTTTTACATTTTAAATATGAATTTTCTATTGTTTTATACAAAAAGAGAATAAGTTTTTTTAAATAAAACTTATTCTCTTCATAAAAACCCTACTATATTATAGTTTTTTTAGTTATCTTTTTATTTGAAACTTTAATACTGCAACTCCACCAATGAGGGCTGCCACCCCAAGAAGTGCTAATGAAGCACCTGTACCTGTCTTCGGTAATTCATCTTTTGGTTTCTCAGGAGGCGTATTTGGTGTTCTCTTGTTTGTAACCACAAATCCTTCTTGAACACTTCCTGTAATCAGAGTTGTATATCCTTTTCCCTACCGTTTTCTTCAGAAATTGTATATTCAATCTTCTTACCATCTTTATATTCATTAAGATCTGTGAAGTTACCTGTCCAGTTATTCTCTTTCGATAGTACTAGTTTCTTATCTGTTTCTTTTCCATCTGCAAGTAACTTAATCGTTACACTTGTTGGACGAACACCATCTTGGTCATTAGCATCATCCCAAGCTTTCGTTACTTGGATACTTGTCTTACCTGGTGTATATGAGTTTGTAACGTTGAAGTCTTTAACCGTTGCTGTGTAGCCTTCCACTTTTTCTTCTACAATTGTATAAGTGATTTCTTGTCCATTCTCATACTTGTCAAGATTATCAAAGCTCCATTTCCAACCATCAGCTTCTGTTACTTTCTTCGTAGCTACTTGTTGACCATTCTTCAATAAGTTGATTGTGATTTCTTTTTGGACGTTTGCCATCTTGGTTGTTGGCATCATCCCATGTTTTACTTCCTTTAACAGAAGTCTTTTCAGGAGTTCTAGAGTTTGTCACTACATAACCTTTTTTAGCTTCTCCTGTCACTTGGCTCACATAACCATTTTCAACTGATTCTTCTTTAATAGAATATTCAATTTTCTTACCAGATTTGAACTCATCTAAATCTGTAAAGCTTCCTGTCCAATTGTTTTCTTTCGTTAATTGAAGAGTCTTATCTGTTTTTTTGGCCATCTGCATATAAAGTAACTGTTACTGTTGCAGGACGTTTACCATCTTGGTTATTCGCATCATCCCAAGCTTTTGTTACTTGTACGCTTGTTTTACCGGTGTGTATGAGTTGTGATGTCGTACCATTTACTTTAGTTGTATAGCCTTCAACTTGTTCTTCTACAACAGTATAAGTAATTTCTTGTTTATTCTCATACTTGTCTAGATTATCAAAACTCCATTTCCAACCATCCGCTGCAGTTACTTTTTGAGTTTTAAATTCTTGACCATTCTTCAACAATTTAATGGTAATTTCTTTCGGACGTTTGCCATCTTGGTCGTTAGCATCATCCCATGTTTTAGTTCCCTTCACAGAAGTTTTTTCTGGAGTTCTACTATTTGTAACAGTGAAGCCTTGTTCTACGCTACCTGCTGTTGAACTTGCATATCCATTTTCAACAGTCGTTTCCTTAATAGTGTATTCAATTTTCTTACCTGCTTTATACACATCAAGATTTGAGAAGCTTCCTGTCCAATTGTTTTCTTTATTTAAGACAAGCGTTTGATCTGTTTTTTTGACCATCTGCATAAAGAGTGATGGTGACACTTGTAGGGACGTTTTTCCGTCTTGATCTTCGGCGTCATTCCAGCTCTTAGTCACTTGGATGCTTGTCTTTTTAGGTGTGTATGAGTTTTTGATGTCATATCCTGTAACTTCTGTTGTATACCCTTCTACCGCTTCTTCGGTAATCGTGTAATTCATCTTTTTACCAGTTTTCACATTGTATTCATCTACATTTTCAAATGTATAAACCCATTTTCCAGAAGCATCTGGTGTTACATCTTTAGATTGAACTACTTTTTTTGATTTCTCATCTAGTAAGTTCACTCTGATTTTTTTGCAGGACGTTTTGCCATCTTGATCGTTGGCATCATCCCATGTTTTTCTCACCAGAAATGTTGATTTTAATTCTCTTATTTGGTAATTGTTTTTAAGGCTCCACCTTTAGGAGTTACTTCTAATGTAAATGTATCTCCATTTAATTGGTACCTGTAGGAGCTTGAATTTCTCTTACTGTATAGGTTCCTTGTTTTAACACACCAGAGATAATCGTACCGTCTTTACCCGTTTTTAATTCGAATTTTTGGTTGTCTGGACCAGTGACTTCGAATACCGCATTTGCAAGAACAATTTTCTTATCTTCTTCATCGACTTTCGTCAATTTGATTTTTACTTGCTAATTGTCCATCGGCAGTACCACCAGCTTCTGATGACTTATAAGTAAATCCGTATTCTTTCGAACCACCTGCATGCGTTACTTTAATTTTATTTCTTAGAGAAGAACCAATCGTGTAAGTCGTTCTATAAGTTAAGCGATATTGTTTCGCTCCAGTATCTCCCATATTAATCGTAAATGCTTGGTTATTGTTTCTAAGTTGAAGTTTACCTTCTAAACTAATGTTCTTAAGTCTTTTATGAATAGCACCTTCATCACTATATTCTACTTCTTCTAACACAAAAGAACCCGGAATATAAGTTTCTCCATTTGGAAGTTCATCTGTAATGACCGCATTTTTTAAATCTGCTTTAGCATAGTTGATATTTGCATACCATTCTACTTGATCAATCCGTTGTCCATTTTGTGTAACTTGTTGTCCCCATTTAGAAATAATTTGATCTGATGGAACTCCTACTTTTGTTACCTTAAGGTTTGTAGAGTGACTTTCCCTTTAACAGAAATATCAAATTGGTTAACCACATTGTCTTTCGTAACACGTTTATTAAATAGAGCACCTAAATAAAGTTTCCCTTTGACATCATATTTATTATTAATTTTGTCATTAAAGGTAACTCGAATCTTACCTCCAATAGCTTCAGGGCCTGTAGTCACAACAGCTCTAGCTATAACATTCCCCTCAGAATCCGTTAAATCAAATTGGGGTTCTGAATATCCAGGTGGAAATGTTAAATTATTGGGCAGTGTAATATCGAAATAATCACCAGAATGTAATACTGAGCCCGAATTACTTACTTGCCAATCCATTGCCAAGTAAAAGAAGTCGATTTTATTTAACTCATTAACCGACTTTTGTTTGCATTTTGAATTTCAAAATGTGTAATCGTTGCATCTACTTCCTGAGGCGTTCCCTGCGCAAATACTGAAGAATTCAATCCTTGCATGAGAAAACCAACGACGACAAACAGCGACAATAATTTTAAAAATTTTTGTTTCATCTTAATCTCCTTTTTCTATGTGCGTTTCCCAACATAACACATGATCAACTAACCTCTCATTCCCCAAATAAGAAAAAAATCATCACCTTTCCACAATAATTGTTAACTATCAAATTAAATTGTAACATAAAAAGAACATTTTTATAAATGTTATCATAATTTCTTCATATAAATTTATATATTTCAGGGATTAATTCCCCGAAACTTAGGATATAACATTTTTATATACTCATTAAGAAAAACTGCTCTTCTGAAATTTATTCTTAAATAAATAATATGCGATCATCAGTGGAATTAACGAACCTAGCCATGCTAATGGGTTTGCCATCGTTGCTCCCGTATACCCGTATAAATTGGAAAGTACTACGGCTGCAAAAGCTCTCATACATAATTCCATAATTCCAGCTACGGTAGGTGTAAAACGTCTTTCCTACTCCTTGTAAAGTGTATCGATAAATAAAGAGCAATGATAACAGACTATACATCGTTCCATTCGTTATAAAATAAATCGCTCCTAACTCAACCACCTCTTCATGTCCAACGCCGACAAAAGCGCGAATAAAAATAGGGCTGAACAGATTTAGAATAATTCCAACCGAAATCGCAAAAGTTAAGGATAACTTAATACAGTCTCGTACGCCTCTCCAAATACGGTCGTATTTTTTCGCTCCATAGTTTTGTGCCACGAACGTTGCCATCGTTACTCCAAAAGACATCATTGGAAGAATAGCAACCTGATCAATTTTTTGTGCGGCAGTATAAGCAGCTACGGCAGTTGCTCCCAATTGATTTAAAGTAATTTGAATAATAATGGCCCCTATTGCAATAATAGAGGATTGAAAGGCCATTGGAAACGAAATGCGAACATGTTCTCTAACGTCCGAAGATTCTGCAACGAAGTCTTTTGAGTTCAATCTTAAAATAGGAATTTTCTTCCATATATAAAGAATACAAGCGAGTGCAGAAAATATTTGAGAAAGAACTGTCGCATATCCTGCTCCTTCAACTCCCATTCCGAATCCCGCAATAAAAACAATATCTAGAATGATATTCATGATGCAAGCAATCACAAGGAAATACAATGGCGTTTTCGCATCTCCAATTGAACGGAAAATATTAGACAGTAAGTTAAATGCCATAGATGAGAAGATTCCCGCAAAAATGACCATCAAATAATCATAAGCGCCATCAATAATTTCAGCTGGTGTTTGCATGACTTCTAAAATTTGACGACAAAAAACCATACTGAGAATTGTTAGAAGAATAGCAACCACGGCAGAAATGAGTATGGATACATAAAAACTACGCTTTACTCCTAAATAATCTTTAGCGCCGTATCTTTGCGCAAGTGGAATGGCTAATCCTGCCGTTAATCCATTTGCAAATCCTAAAATAAGGAAGATAATACTTCCAGTTGAGCCAACTGAAGCCAGCGCATGAACACCAATCGTTCGTCCAACGATAAATGTATCCGCCATGTTATACAATTGTTGGAATAAATTCCCAATTAATAAGGGGATTGTAAAGTTCCAAATTAGCTTGATTGGCTTACCACTTGTCATATCTTTTGCCATGATTCACTCTCCTTTCTAAAAAAACAGCATTATCTAGTATAATGCAAACAAATAAAAATGAACAGTAATTTAAATAGTTCTTTTTCAAAAACAGAGCTGTGATAAAATATAAACTGAAAAGAGGCGAATGTTATGGCAGATTTTGATAAAAATAGAATTGCAAAAATGCAACAATACTTAACAGAAGTAACAGACCCTGAATTTAAAGGGAGTGCCACCGATAAAACGATCGCGATGGCTGAATTATTCAATTACTATCATTCCGATTGGAAAGCTGATGCAAGTCACTTTGTCGATCAAAACCTTGAACTCTTTGACGACGAAAAAATGCAAATGCTCTTTCGAAACTCAAATGCGGGACGCAAATCCCCACATACCATCATCCGACAAGAATCAAAGAGTAAATATAAACGCCCGATGCGACCGGGGGAAGACTAGGCAGAAAGACAGAAGACAAGAAAAACCTCACAATGTGAGTTTTTTCTGCTTCGTAGTCTTTCGCCCGCAAAGTTTATTAGACATTCTTGAATCACGAGTGATGAAAAGAATGTCAATAAACAACTGCGCGATGTGAGCCCTCTTACCCCACTGCATCCAACTCAAAGCACACACACTTTGAATGCACCATGAAAAATTATCATATATGATAATTTCACCATACGTATTTATCTGACAGAATTTATTTTTATTGCACAAAAAAATCCCCCACATCTGTGGGGATTTTGTCTTATCGAATACCTAACGCAATTCTTGCGTATCGTGACATCCGTTCAGGAGTCCATGCTGGATACCAAACGAGTTTCACATCGATTGTCTTCACTTCTTCAATCTCAGCCTATGCGCGGTGAATTTCATCTGTAATAATATCTGCTAAAGGGCATCCCATTGTCGTAAGGGTCATATCCACTTTACAATGGCCTTCTTCATTTAAGTCCACTCCGTAAATCAATCCTAAGTTTACAATATCAATTCCTAACTCGGGATCAATGACCGTTTCTAACGCTTCTAAAATCTTTTCTTGCATTGCTTCTGCTGCAGTTTTATTCTCTTCTGTCATTTGCTACTCTCCTATTGAAATACTTTTTGGAAAAAATCCGCTACTGCTTCAAACACTTGATGAGGGACTCGGTGCCCTTCACCTTGTGTCTCATGCCATTCTACCTTTGTAGCGTATGGTTCTTTCTTAATACTATCATAAAAACTCTTTATTTAATTCATAAGGCACTTTATCATCTGCCGTCCCATGCCATAAGAATAATGGACGTCCATTAATACGTTCAGGTTGTTTTGCAAGAGCCATTGCATCTAAAGAAATGCTTTATTCTTCTCAATTTCCGCTTCTAATGCATCACATTGTTCCTTCGTTGCTCCTGTCATCCAAATGGAAGAAATCGTCCATTTAGCAAAACGAGCAGGATCCGCACTTCCCATCAAACTGGCTGCAGCTGTAATCTCAGGATAGTGATTGAACAATGCGTATGTCGTAATACCACCCATGCTTAAACCAGACACACCAAACTTCTCTTCATTTAAGAGTCCACGTTGTCTCATCTCTTCTTTTAAAATAGGAAGTTCTTTAATATTATTGGCAACGATCTCCCAGATTTCTCCTCCAATCAGGCGTACACCTCTGTCTCCATGTAACAGTTGGTCTGGTAAAATCGCACGAATTCCACGCTTTCGCTAGTTCAACTCCAATGGTTTGACAACACGGTCTTTACTACCTGTCCACCCATGATAGAACACAACGATTGGAAGAACTTGGTCTTTTAAGGATGCATCCACCACTTCAGCGTATGGAATTCCATTTACTTCACGATAATCAATTTGAATCATAACTTCCTCTTTCTTCTTATTTTATTGAAAATATGGTACACTTATACAGATATTGTACTAAAATGAAACTTTAACCTCAAGTTTCCAATTTACATAACCCTATTTGAAAGGAGTATTTATGAACCAAAAATTAATTGCCATCGATTTAGATGGAACTACTTTAAACGCAAATTCTGAACTGACACAAGAAACGATTGACACTCTTCATGCCGTTCAAAAACTAGGTCATAAAGTTGCTATTGTTACCGGTCGTCCTTATCGTAGCTCAAAAGAAATATACAACCAATTGAATCTTGGAGGTCCTATTGTGAATTTCAATGGTGCTCTCTGTCATATTCCAAGCAAGCCAGAATGGGATGGACGCTATCATATCACATTGGATACTGATCTTGTTTTAGACTTAGTTGCTTTTAACAAGACTCTTCCAGTGGATTATTTGATGGTTGAAGGAACTGAATTGATGTATTCAAATATTACAGAATTGCCCGATTGCCCATATTATCCAAAAGACCAGAAACCATTATTGATTCATCCAACAACTAAATTAAAAGAAAAGCCTACAGCGGTAGCGTTATTCTCTGACTTAGAATTACAATCTGAAATCAAGAAGAAAATTTTACATCGTTACAATAATGGTATTGAAGTTAGAACTTGGGGAGGAAGTTACCCTTGTCTAGAGGTGATTACAAGCGGCATCCATAAAGCAAAGGCCGTTGAACATCTTTCTCGTTATTATGATATTCATCAAAAGGACATTCTTGCCTTTGGTGATGAGGACAATGATATGGAAATGATTCAATACGCAGGGCATGGCGTTGCGATGAAAAACGGTATTGATGAATTGAAAAATGTGGCTAATGCTATTACTCCATTCACCAATGACCAAAATGGATTAGCGAAGTATTTGCAAGATTACTTTAAATTATAGGATGAGAGAAAAGTAGTCTAGCTAACATTGGCAGTGAGAATATTAGCTAAAGATTCATAGTTTAGCCATAAGCGGTCTGAAAGACTACGCCGACTAAACTCGAGATGCTTGAACTTCTGCTTTTTTCGAGATCGACTACTACCTATCCTTTAACGGAACTTCAACAAAACAAAAGGATATCCCCAGGGATATCCTTTTTTTCTTCATTTGTTTCAGAAGATGTTAATTTGGGAGCAATATTTCTAAAAAAATTTAATTTTATTCATTCTTGTAAAAAGATGAATAATTTCATCTGATAAAAGCTTTTCGAATCCATAGATATCTCCTTTCTTTCAGTTACATACTCTAACTTAGCACACCATAAATAGGTAGTCAACCTATTTATTTTTAGTAATGAAAAATATAGTATATAAACGAATTGTCTATATACTATATCGTTTCTATTTTACTAAATACACCGAAATAAATTGACTGACAATCGTGAAATACACAAGAACAGTCGTTAAAGTCGTTCACAGTGGTAATAAACGGTCCGCTGGCAATGGATGGATCAAAATTAAATTTCTCCAATGCAAACGGAATACAAGTTCCCTGTTAATGCCGCAACGAAAATCGAAGCGAACATCGCAAAACCGATAATGCCACCAAGAACAACATTACCTTGCCATAGACTCACAATTCCAAACACAACTACTCCCAGAAATCAACCCAATCCCTAGCCCTGTTGTCCCCTCTTGGACAAGTACTTTCCAGAAAGATTGTTCTTCTTCATGAAGTCCAATCTTACGGATTGCAACCGCAAGTGATTGTGTCCCCGTATTTCCGGCAGTACCAGTAATTAAGGTGATGAAGATGGCAAAGATACTTGCTTGTTGAATCAGTGGCTCATAATGTCTGAAAGAGGAATGCCGTAACGGTTCCCATGATGAGAAGGGTCATAATTCCTGGCAGTCGGTTGACAATTCCTGCCCACACGCCTTGGTGAGCTTCATCAACGTTTACCCCAGCAAGACCTGAATAGTCGCTGGTTGCTTCTTCTTCGATAACATCCAGACGCATCATCGACTGTGATAATCCCTACTAATGTATTCGTATCGTCAACGACTGGAATTGCAAGGAAGTCGTAGTCTTTAATCGTTTGTGCTACTTCTTCTTGCGCATCATTGACGTGTACGGTTACGACACGGTCAATCATGATATCCTTGACGAGCTTTTCGTCTGGTTTCACGATTAAGTCTTTCAATGTAAGAATCCCTGTTAAATGATTTTTCATCATCAGTCACATACACATAATAGATGGTTTCAGCGTCTTCAGCAAAACGTTTAACAGTTGCCATCGCTGTCTTTAATGTATCTGATTCACGCACGGCGATAAATTCCGTCGTCATCATCGCCCCTGCTGTTTCATCTTCGTAATTCAATAATTGACGAAGTTCACTTGCCGTTTTATGTGGCATCAAGCGTAAGTATGTGCGGACATTTTCTTCCCCCACTTGCTTTCAACACGTCTACTGCATTATCGGAATACATTTCCGCGAGCATTCGTGAGGCATAGGCTTCGTCCATTTCATTTAAAGTACTCTTCCACATCTTCTACGTCTTCTTCTAAAAGTTCGAACACCATTGCCATTTCTTCGGGCGTTAAGTATTGGTAAGCCAGCTTTCTCTCTTCCAAGGTTAAACTCAAATAAATTTGTGCCTGGTCGTAAGTGTGGTTTTCAAAGAAGATTTCTCTGAATTGCTGCTTATCTTCTGTTGCTAAAGTATGTTGAATTTGTTCTAAAATATCTTCAAATTCATAAACGATTTCGCTCAATGGTGATTCTCCTCTCTTTACTTCTTATGCGCTTCAACCCACTGACTCATATCTTTAGGAAGTGGAGCTTCTATTATCAGTTCTTTTTTCGTCATCGGATGAATAAAAGTGAGTGAGTGACAATGCAAAGCTTGTCGGTCTAAAAGTTCGTCTTTAAGCCCACCATATAAATCATCCCCCACAAGTGGAGCCCCAAGCCACGAGAAATGAACACGAATCTGATGCGTACGCCCAGTGTGTAATAAAATCTCAACAAGTTCTGCTCCATCTAGTGTGTCTTTCTTCCAATATTCGGTTAAAGATGGTTTCCCATCTTCTGATACACAACGATTAATAATGGATCCCCTCATTTCGTCCAATAGGAGCATCGATAAATCCATGCTCTTCTAGAGTTGAAGTGTCATGTACTAATGCCAAATATTTCTTTTGAATCGTTTTTTCTCGTAATGCCTGATCCATCCACGCATGTACAACACGGTGTTTAGCAAACATCATCACTCCTGTTGTATCGCGGTCAAGGCGAGTAACCACATGAGTAATTTGGTCAGCATAGCCACGCCTTTTATAGTATCCTTTCACACGATTAGCCATCGAGTGATCCGGATGTAACTTTGATGGAATCGAAGCAGTCCCAACAGGCTTATTGATAATGAGTAAATACTCATCTTCATACAAAATATCAATCGGAACTTCGCTTGGAATGACCGTTTCATGCTCTCCAGAAGGTGGTATCACCATCGTGAGGACATCTCCAGGTTGCAGTGTTTTCAAAACAATCTCATGACGGCCATTGACGAGTAATTCTCCATGCGATTTGACATGTGCTAAAAACGTTCTTGAAATGCCCTACTTCTTGCAGAAAAGAACGCATCATCATCGGATACTCGTATGGGTAATTCCACGTTAAAATCAACGGACTTCCTCACTTCCATTACAATTTACTTCACGAGAACCAATAAATGCATCTTCTACTCGGTCCCAGAATGGAGTATGGCGGTAAGCTGCAAATGAAATACGCTCCTTGCTAATTTTTAATTGAATCTCTTCTATCTCATTCCCATCATACGTTAAATGATCAATCGCCATCACCATTCCTTCTTCACTTTCAGGACGAAGGGTCAATACATTATCCCTGGCAAAAATCATTGGTGAGCTGAGTGTACGATAAACTCGATTATTAATAGAGGCCATTTCTGCCATTTGCATCACTTCAGCACGTGGATGCACGACCGCTCCACCAAGAGACTTGCTAAGTCCTGTTGAACCAGTTGGTGTCGCAACGCAAAGACCATCTCCACGGAAGTTTTCAAACAAATCACCATTAATAAAAACTTGGCAGAATAACGTACCGTTTACTTTGCGTAAAGTTGCCTCATTTAAAGCTGAATAATGTGCTGTTTCACCATTTTTTAGCTTAACAGTCACATCTAGTAAAGGATAGCTGACACGCTCTCCTTTATCCTTTTTTAATGACTCGATTAATTCATCCACTTCATAATTTCGCCAATCCGTATAAAATCCGAGGTGCCCAGTATGAATCCCGACAAAGCGGATTTGATCTAATTGATTACGATAATGATGGAAAGCTCCTAAAAGAGTTCCGTCTCCACCAACTGTAATCACAATATCTGGATGTTCATCATCTCTAGTAAATTCTCCTTGTTGGCAAAGATGGTTAAAGGCATTCATGACTTCTTTCGTTTTTTCTGATTGATTTCCATATAAACCGACTTTCATGACCTACCTCCGTTTCTTTCTTTTTCTTTGATTTTCCTTACAAATTGCAAAAATATATTGCGCTTCCTGAATTTCCTCTCTGATTTCAGACATTTCCTCATCGAGTAAAAAGGCTGCTTCCGCTGCACGTTCTAATCGTTCATGAATCGCTTCAGGGAATTCTCCTTTATATTTATAATTTAAAGAGTGTTCAATCGTCGCCCAAAAATTCATTGCTAATGTACGAATTTGAATTTCCACTAAGATCTTCGTTTCCCCTTCAATTCGTTGAACAGGATACTCCAACACAAGGTGGTAAGAGCGATATCCACTTGCCTTTTTTTATTTTTGAATATAATCTCGTTCAATCACGATTTCAAAGTCGTTTCTTTGACGAATTAGACGAACAACTTCATAAATATCATCAACGAATTGACACATAATACGAAGTCCAGCAATATCTTGTACGCCTTCTAGGAATTCTTCTCTAGGAATATTACGAACTTGCATCTTTTCTAGAATACTCTCTGGCGTCTTCACACGACCTGTGATAAATTCAATCGGAGCATGTCTGCCTTCTTGACGATACTGACGACGTATTCCCTTTTTAATTTAATTTTTAATTCTTCAATTGCTTGATAATACGGAGCTAGAAAGGCTTCCCAATCTTCAACAAGCGGCGTTTCCAACTTTTCCATATTTCCACCTACTTTTTTTCATTTCCGTTCTCTATCATACCATATTTTATGTAAAAGCTTGACTAATTAATGCGATTTTTTTCAATTCTCCCTCATTTTGAGATACAATAGAATGCTGAAGGAGGGAAAAGTTTGTTACAAGTAGAAAGAGAATTTAAAAATTTACTGACCAAAAGTCAATATCATTCGCTACTAGAGGATTTTAAGCCCCTCTTAACTAAAGAGATTACCCAAACCAATAGTTATTATGATTGGGATGGAATCCTCCAATCTCATAAAATGGCTTTACGTATCCGAATTGTTGAAGGAAAAACCATTGGAGAAATCACTTTAAAAATCCCTCAATCAAGTCTAGAAGTATTGGAATTCACTCATGAATTGCCCGTTGAAATGCTTCATCAATACAATGAACAAAAGCAATTTTCACTTCCTTTATCCATTAAAGAAGCATTAGAAAGTAAAGGCGTCTTTATCGAAAAGGTCGAACAAACTGCTCTATTAACCACTCATCGATTTGAAGGTCCCTTTATCTAATAACGAGTGGCTTGTTCTAGATGAAAGTCACTATAACGGGAAAAGTGGACTATGAAATGGAGATGGAAGTTCAGAATCTCTCAATAGGGGAAGAAGTCTTTTTGAAGATTCTTCAGAAGTATCATATTCAACGAGAACAAGCAGAAAGTAAAATTAAACGGGCACTTTCAAGTATCTCTTCCTAAGCAAGGGAAACCGCATTTTATTCTGAATTTTTAGGAACTATGTTACAATAAAGTTACAAAAAAATAAAGTTAGAGGAACAGAGGTGTCAGATTTTTGAGTACCTACGAAACAAAAAAATCTATCAAAAAAACACTTCACACGAAAAGATTTTTCGAATTATTTTTTTATTCGTGAATCCCTTTGGGAACATACTGTTATCGCTGTGAAAATGAATTACTAAAAATTTGTACGTAATTCTGAATTTAAAGTGCATTATCACTTTTTTTAACATTTCATAATTTACAGACCGTTAATCAAATATATGAAAGAAACCAAAAAAATTACCTGTAACGGATTTAGATTTACGAAATGATATATACATGAAAATTTATGATGCAGCCCTCTCTTATAAAGCTGCACTCCTACAAGGAAAACGTCTTGGACATCAATTTTTGATTGAATTACAACAACAAATTCATCAACATAAACGCGAATACAATGATGACTTGTTAGAAGAAATATTAAATAAAATCGAAATTGATAAAAAGATGTTTTACGAGGATAAATCTAGTTCTGCTGTAAAAAGCTTATGATCGAGATCTTCAAATTGCGCAAGAGATGAATGTTACACATACTCCTTCCCTTGTTATTTTTTTGATAACTCTAATCAACCTTATGGATTACTTTTAGCTAGTAGCATTACAGCTGAGACCATTGCTGAAATTTGTAATGGTGAGCCTTTACCAGGGTATCACTCTACAAAAAAATTAGTAGGAACACATACAAATGAGCATCAAAAATTTGATAAAGTGGTCAATATGAATTTAAATCGCTATTAATTATCTCCCAACTAGAGTTTCTAGTTGGGATTTTTTTATAAAAAAATTATTAGCTTTTCCCATTCATTTTTTTAAAACAAAAGAAGGTTCGTAAGAAAATTTCTTACGAACCTTTTTCTGTTTTTAGAATCAATTAATTTTTTGAGATTATTCACTCATTAAACGCTTCTAATTGAGATAGACGTTTGTTCAAATACATCAAATGCATCATATAAGTAATCTTTTCTTCGTCATATCTACTCCAGCTTTCTTCATGACTTCGATCGGAGCATCACTACGTCCTGCACGTAAGTAGTTTAAGTAAGCTTCTAAATCTTCAGGAGTCCCATGTAAAATCTTATCTGATAAAGCCGTTGCGGCAGCCATACCAGTTGCATATTGGAACACATAGTAATTCATGTAGAAATGAGGAATACGAGCCCACTCGTATGCAATTTGTTCATCTTGGATGACATTCGCATAGTATTTAGCATTGATTTCTCCATAGACTTTTGCAAGAGATTCTTGCGTTAATGGTTGACCTTGTTGATCCATTAAGTGAATTTGATGTTCAAATTCCGCAAATTGTGTTTGACGGAAAATAGTTGATTTGAAGCGGTGTAAATAGTTGTTTAAGATGTATTTTTGCGCTTCTTTATCTGTATGTTTCTTCAACAAGTAATCTGTTAAGATGTTTTCGTTTGTTGTAGAAGCAATTTCTGCTAAGAAGATTGAGTAATCTCCGTATTGTTTTGGTTGAGTGTTACGAGTGAAGTAGCTGTGTGCACTATGTCCTAACTCGTGAACTAATGTGAAGAAGTTTGATAATTCATCATGCCAGTTCAACAGGATGTATGGTGCTGTTGAGTATGCTCCCACTTGAGTAGCCACCACTGCGTTTACCGATGTTTTCAGCAACGTCGATCCAACGATCAGCATAAGCTTTTTTTCATAATTTCAGCATATTCTTCTCCAAGTGGTAGTAAGGCTTCACGACTTGCTTTTGCTGCTTCTTCATAATTATATTTAATTGGAGCGTCTCCAGTAATTGGTACGTATAAGTCATACATATGCAATTCATCTAAGCCTAATGCTTTTTGTTGTAATGCGATATAACGGTGTAATAATGGTAATTTTTCGTTTACCACTTCTACTAAAGCATCGTACACTTCTTCCGGAACTTGGTTTGAAGCAAGTGCTGCTTGGCGTGCTGAGTCATAATTATGCACTAGAGCGCTGAAGTTGTGACCTTTCACTTCTGTACCAAGTGTGCTTGCAAATGTATTTTTTTCAAGTTGATGTATGGTTTTGTATAATGTTTCGAATGCTTCCTTACGAACAGCTTGATTTTTAGATTCGATATATACTGAGTAGTTTCCGTTTGTCAATTCAACTTTTTCGCCATCTTCAGTTGTGATTTCGTCAAACTTGATGTCAGCGTTGTTTAATAAGTTGAAGGTCTTGCTTGCGCCTTGGAACACTTCACTTGCTTTTGATAATAGAGCTTCTTCTTTATCTGAAAGCACGTGACCTTTTTAATACGCGCTGTTTCTAATAAGACACGGAAGTCTTCTAAGCGTGGTTCTTGTTTGAAGTAAGCTTCGAATTCTTCATCTGATAATGCTAAAATTGCTGGATTAAACCATGCAGCAGCACCTGAGAATTCGATATATGTTGAGAACGCACGTTGGTTTAAGACTTGGTTTTCATTGTTAGAAGTATCTTGGTCCGCTTTTAAATGAGAGTAAACATAAGCAGTTTCAATCTTATCGTCTACCTCGTTTAAAAGATTTAAGAACGCTAATAAAGAAGCACCGTCTTTTAGTGCTGTATCTTTTGCAGCGGCCACTGCTGGAATTTGTGATTTTACAAATTCTAAGTCCTTTTCAAATCCTTCATTTGAATCGTAAATGAGAAAGGTCCCAAGTTAACTCTACTGGAACTTCTTCACGTTTTTAATGGTTTTTTATCTGCCAAAATGATCCCTACTTTCTAAAAAGTTGATAGTCCTAGTGTACTATGAAATGGATGCTTTTGAAAGGGTTTGGACACATTTTTACAGAAAAAGAGACTAAATGAATCTACTACCCATTCATTTAGTCTCTTTCATTAGTCTTCAAGGAAAGTTGCTTTATCTAAACTATCAGTACCGATAATTGCTACTAGAATCACATCTTCACGGATAATAAAATCCCCAAACACTTTTAGTATTTAATGATTCATTCTTCTCTTCACGATAACCAATTAAGTTTAAATCATAATCTTTACGTAAGTCTAAATCACTGAGTTGTTTCCCAACCCATGATTTTTGGTGGATAAAATTCCACAAGTGAAATATTCCCATCAAGAGCAATCACTTCAGCAAGTTTATGGTGAAGAATGTTCTTTACGAGACGAATTCCTGTTTCTTTTTCTGGGTTTACCACACGTTGTGCACCCATCTTGGTTAAGATTTCTGTTGTGGTACGGCTTTTTGCTTTAGCAATAATTTCAGGAACTCCAAGTCGACTGCAGTGCATTACTGCTAAAATGCTCGCTTCTAAACTTGAACCTGTAGCAACCACAACTGTATCGCAGTCACCGATTCCAATTTCTTTTAAAACATCTTCATCTGTAACATCGGCAATCACTGCTTTTGTGACCAGCGATTCAATACGATTGACGTTAATTTCATCACGGTCCACAGCAATAATGTCGCAATCATAGTCACTTAGTTGTTTAGCAATGGTCATCCCGAATACGCCTAATCCTAAAATACCAACTGTTTTTCTCATCATAATTCCTACTTTCTATCCAATTATTAATGGTGCTTTTGCATACTTCATGTCGAGTGTTTTTTTCTTTCTGTTTGAAAAAAACTTAACAGAACCGTTAATGGTCCGATACGTCCAATAAACATCAACAGCATAATCACAATTTTTCCAAGAAAAGATAAGGTTGGTGTTAAATTCGCCGTTACTCCTACTGTACATACCGCTGAAATAGTTTCAAATAAAGTATATAACAATGGGGCATCTGGATCCGTTAAGCTGAGTAAGAATACACTCGTTAGAATTAATGTAGTAAATACGATAAAAATCGTTAAAGCTTTTTCTCGCCAATTCTTGCGAAATACGATGATTTCTAAATTGAATCATACGCTCGTCATACACTTCTGAACGAATAAATAAGAGAACCACTAAGAAAGTTGTCGTCTTCACCCCACCGGCAGTCCCACCAGGAGAACCTCCAATTAGCATTTGAATAGAATATAAAAGAAGGCTAGTTGGATGCGCTGTTGTGTAATCAATCGAAGCAAATCCAGCCGTTCTCATCGTCACGGTTTGGAAGAAGCTAACAAGCAATTTATCTAAAAACGATAGATTGCCAATCGTATTTGGATTATTCCATTCTGTCAGCATAGTTAAGACTGTTCCACTTAAAAGAATAATCCCAGTCAACCAAAGAACAACTTTCGTATGATAATGCAATCGGCGGTAGAATGATTTTTTCTTTTTGCTCTTGGTAGATTCTCGCATAGCTAAGTAACTATTCTTGAAATCAAACCAAACAGAAAAACCAATCCCACCAAGAATAATAAGAGCTGCAATGACTAAATTCAACAGTGGATCCGTGGCATAGTTAATCAAACTATTTGAACCTAAATTATCAAATCCTGCATTACAAAAAGCCGAGATGGCTAAGAAAAAAATGCTGTGAAGATTCCCTTTCCAGTACCTAGTTCAGGAACGAAACGGAAAGATAGAATAACTGCTGCAATCAATTCAATAACGAAAGTATATTTAAAAATCGTTGTTAAATATTTTTTGAAATCCTGACCATCTTCTCGGTTCAAACTATCTTGCAGAGCTAATTTATCCACTAAGGACATCTTTTTCCCAGAATCATAAAGGAAAAAAGCGATGATACTCATCAGTCCTAAGCCTCCAATTTGCATCAAAATCATACAAATAATCTGGCCAAAAACATTATACGTTTCAGCTACTGGTTGCGTAAATAGACCCGTTACACACACCATCGATACGGTAGTAAATAAATGGTCAAAATACGTGGCTTGTGAGGTCGCTATTTGCGAAATCGGCAAGTTAAGTAGTAATGATCCCACCAAAATCACAATGGCAAAACTTGCTGCAATCCTTTTTGGAATGGAATCTTTCAATAAGAAACGAATCATCTTCGTCCCTCCTATTCTAAAAAAAATACTGAGCTCAAAATAAAAAGAGCAGAATATATTCGATATTCTACTCTTCCTATTGATTAATTACAACCGTTAATGTTTCATTTTAATATGGAGAGAAAAAATTATTCCACCACTTGATATTCTTTTTCTTCACCGAAAAATTCATCATACAACGCACGGATGGCTTTCTTTTCATATTGGTCCAAAATACCAAACATCATCGAAACCTCAGATACCCCTTGGTTATATAATTCAATATTGATTTGAGTACGAGCAAGAGTTGAAGCCACACGAGCAGTAGTACCGACCATGTTGACCATCCCTTCCCCTACTAACATAATCAAGCAAAGTCCACGTGTAAAGCTTGCTTCGTCTACATCTAATTCAGCGTAGAATCGCTCTACAATAGACTCTAATTGCTCATCAGTAGCATCTTCCCCACGAATGATAATTGTCGCATCATCAATTCCCGTTGGAATATGTTCAATGGAAATGCCTTCTTCTTCAAAAATCGTCAATACTTTACGAAGGAAACCAATCTCATGGTTCATTAAGTATTTCTTCACGTAAATACTTACGAAACCTGGTGAGCTTGCAATACCGGAAATAACATTTGGAGAAGTCACCTTCCCTTTCATAATGTAGGTTCCACTTGCTTCAGGATTGTTGGTATTACATACATGTACCGGGATTCCTTTTTTGATAGAAGGAAGAAGTGCTTCTGTATGGAATACTGAAAAACCAGCGTATGATAACTCACGCATTTCTGTATAAGATAATACATCGATAGGGAGTGGTTTATGAACAATCTTTGGACTTGCTACATAAATGGCATCTACGTCTGTAAAGTTTTCGTATTCTTCAGCGTTCACGGCATTGGCTAAAATAGATCCTGTAATATCTGATCCTCCACGAGAGAACGTTACGATTTTCCCTTCTTTTGTTACCCCATAGAATCCTGGGAAAACAATCACTTCATTTGTTAATTGTAAGTACTCTAATTCATGATAGCTTTCTTCTAAAACGCGAGCTTCCCCTGGAGTATCGCTCACCCAAAGTTTGGCTTCCCGAGGCCCAACGTATTTAGCAGCAAGACCTTCTTGGTTAAAGTAGGACGCGATGAGGCGAGCATTTAAGTCTTCTCCGCTTGCTTTATAAGCATCCATTAAATATTCAGAAGAGAGATCGTTTCTTTCTTTTAAGTTTTTAAAATGAATTCGAACGAGTTCAAATACTTCAGGTTTTAATTCTAATTCATCGCAGATTTCTTTATAACGGACTAAGATTTTTCTTTAATACTTCTTCATCATAATTTCCTTCAATATGAGAAGTTGCTAATTGGATGAGAAGGTCTGTTACTTTTTCATCATCAGAAGATCGTTTTCCTGGTGCTGAAACTACCACGATTTTACGACTTGAATCGGATTTTACAATATTAAAGACCTTTCTTAATTGTGTGGCATTTGCTAAAGAGCTTCCACCAAATTTGATTACTTTCATATGACACTTCCTTATTTTTCAATGTACCTAGACTACCAAATTAATGAATGGAACGCAATGAATTTCCACTAATTAAATACATTTGTCTTTGTAACAAAAACAGTCTTGGAAACTTGTATTTATCATTCGAGTTTGTTAGTCTTAAATAAAATAAATAAAGGAGGTCACACCATGTCAAAAATGTTGCATACTTGTGTCCGTGTTGAAAATCTAGAAGAAAGCATTCGTTTCTACGAAGAAGCATTCGGTTTTAAAGAAACAAGAAGAAAAGACTTCCCAGAACATAAATTCACAATCGCTTATCTCGCTTTTGAAGGAGATGACTATGAATTAGAATTAACATATAACTATGGTCACGGACCCTACGAAATCGGCGACGGATATGGTCATATCGCAATCAGCGCTAAAGACCTTGAAGGACTTCACGCTGAACACGTTGCAAAAGGCTATGACGTTACAGACTTAAAAGGTTTACCAGGACATCCTGCGAACTACTATTTCGTGAAAGATTTAGATGGCTACAAAATCGAAGTAATCCGCGAAAAATAGTTCATACATGACATTCCACCCACCCTCTGCTATAATGTATTCTATGCGATGAGGCGACACGCAGTACATTAGAGACTGCGAGTTATGTGGAACAGGAGTGCTTTGGCACACTACCGGATGTAGCTGTTTGTAGTTCGTGATGTGAACACGACCTACTCATCTGAAAAGATGCCACGCTAAGACTAGGAGTTCCTAGTCTTTTTTTATAGTAAAATTATGATACAATAGCAATGAAATTTAGTAATACATACGGAAAGAGGAAAATTCATGAAACAATGTCCATTCTGTCATGAAATGATTGACGAAAAAGAAACACTCTGCCCTTATTGTGGCACCGTTCAAGATGAACTTTCTGCTCCTACTGCCATTGAGCCAAATGATGGAGTTCAAACAGACTTATTAGACGAAAATAACGAACCTACTGCTTCATTCACTACAAAAGTGGAAACGAAAATCCCAGAAGAAGATAACCGTAGTTCACAAGAAAACCGCGTAAAGAATAACCGCTTGGCATATGCAGGTGCGTGGAATAAATTCAAACGATTCTTTGCTTTCTTTGGAGAACGTTTGATTCATCCAACGAATCAATATTCGCGGAAACGTCAATACAGTCGTACTTACGGGTACGCGTTAATTATTCTAGCGACTGTAATGTCTGCTTTCATTACAACTCATGTCATTCATACATTATTTACGCAGTATCAATTATTTGCTGATATTTCAATCTTACCAAGCTTAACGAGTACCCCAAATTATATTTGGATGTTTGTTAGATTCTTGGTATTTTACGTATTCTTCTACCTAGGATTCCCTACTATTTCATATGGGCTGAAACATGTTTTCCAAAAACGTCAACATGTCTTTAACTACTGGTTAACTCAATATGAAGGAATGAATGTCCTCGCAATTCTATTATTAGCAATCTCGACGGTTATGACTTTTTATTTCTCCAGTGTGGTTTTTCGTTGGAATCTTAATCGTATTCTTTGCACATATTTTACTTTATATTGTGACACTAGCGTCATCTATTTTTAAAAGCGCAACGGAATCCTCTATCGATCCAGTATACTTATCACTCATTGGTTTAGTAGTACAATTAATTATCACCATCAGCCTACTCTTAATCTTATTTTAAAATGCAAAGGAAAACCCTGACCATTTCTGGTCAGGGTTATTTGTTTCTAAAAATCCTATGTGAAAGTGTTATTCTGAAAATTCTACCGTTATCTTTACTTCAGAATCCATTGAAGCAAATATAGTTTTTATAATAATTGATTGCAGATTCTTTAATGTCACTATTAAACTTATCTAAATACTCTGCTTGTTTATCATTAGAAAGTTGGTTAGTAACCAATTTGCCAGTATCAACATCTTCTGTAGTTCCACTTAACAGCTCTCCATGATTATCATACAAATTGTAAGGATTATCTTTTGAAAGTTCAACACCAATTACTTCAAATTTTGGAACGATAACCTTATATTCTTTTTTTCAGCTATTTGTTCAACCTTTACACTACTTTTTAATTCCAAATTTAGCTGTATAATTTAAAATCACTAATGCTGTTTTTTTCTAGAGAACGGCACATCAAACCCAAAAAAACTTGGGTTGTTTTTTTGTTTCAGTAATAATTTCATTAACTCCTGCATTCAAAAATACAACTTCATTCACTTTTTCAATACTTTCGATATTAATTGAAGATTTGATTTCTGATTTTTGTTGTTTAGGTAAGAAAAAAATAGCACTCCAATAGCTATAATAGCTATTAATACCACATTCAATAGAACACTAAACATATTAAATTTCTTCTTTTTTTATTTGTACTTCTCAATTTACATACCCTCCACTATTTTTTTGCTTTTTCTGAAAGAAACTTCTCTTTTAATAGCATATGTAAATTTTACACATTCTAAAAAAATAACAGTCAACATAATATTTCATATTATCTTCTAAAAAAATATTAATACCCTCCAAAAAAAGTATAAAAATAAGGTTGTTGCATCTTATCTTATTCTAAAACAAAACAGAAAAACCCTAACCATCTCTGGTCAGGGTTATTTGTTGATTTTAACTCTTTTTCATGATTAGAAACTAGATACTCTTTCTATATTTTTCTAAGAAGATTTCCTATCAATTGTCCAATTAAACTAATCGCTCCATAGATGATTATATAACTACTGGCAGAGTCATTTAAAATATACACATTCGGAAACCATAATAATCCAACGATAACAGAAAAAAATACCATCTAAATCCGTTCTTTAGAGCGAAGACAACAGAAATAAGGAATACAATTATAGGGATGACCATCAATAGTAGAAAGATGCCACTTCCTGTATCTTTGACTAAATATAATGGAATGAAATAATATATCATGGCAATAACAATATAAACGGTATACTTTTTTTATCCATTCTTTCATTGCACTCTCCTCCTTTTTACAAGAGCTATCTTCTTAAAAAAATATAACATTAATTTATTTTTTTATTGTGAAGACCTTATTGTGATATGGAAGAAAAAGCAAAAAAACAGCCTTCCAAGAACCTAAAGAGGGGATTCTAAGAACTTACAGCTGTTCTTAGTTGGTTCTTGTACGACTGCTTTTTTTGTTTATAAAATATTCAATCTGACTTTTCCTATTGTTGATTGAATAGATTTTTAATACTTTCAAAGATAGAAGTGAAAAATTGGGCAATTTTATCCAACCATCCTTCGTTTTTGGCTTGTTCGACTAAGCTGTTAATCTTTTCGCCGACTGATTTTGACAAGCTATTTAATTGTTCTAATACTTGTTTGGAATCAATCGCACTTGTGTTTTGGTAGTTTTGTGCAAAAGCGACTAATGCATTAATTTGATCTTTAGAAATCACATTTTGCAACGAGTTATTCTTCAACGCATCATTAATAATGCGTTCAATATCTTCTTTAGTTGCTAATTGTCCTTGCTTTTGTTTGAGTTCCGCAAGTTCTTTTTTGATTTCAATCATCGCTTTATCGAGTTTTGAGGAATCGAATCCTTTTTGGTTTGCATTCTCTTGCGCGATTTTATTCGTCACTTCTAATTCCTGTTGAGCAACTTCGGTACGTTTGGCATCTAATTGAACTCCATTTGCTTCGAAGGCTTTGTATACTCCTGTTAAGGCAGACTCTCCAGTTACTTGGTAACTGCTGCGACTTCAATTTCCGCATCAGTTACCCCAGCAGTGATGGCCGCATTAGCATATTGCTCAGCTGTCACTAGGGTGATGTTTTCAGGAGTCTTAATACGAACCTTAACTCCAGTTCCTTTATCCTTCTTTTGAACCATCACTGAAGAGATCATAACAGAAGTGTTACCATCTCCACTTCCAAGATATTTAATCATATCTTGCCCAGTTGCTTTTTCTATTTTCACTGTATTCGGATCTTTAATTCCTAATAACTCTGATGTCTGTTTAATTTGTGATTCATTTAATCCTCCACCATAAACAACGGTTGGTTTTCCCCATTTTTCATTAATGGTCGTTGTATCAATGGCATATGCACTTTTCATGGATAATCCCATCAATGCAAGGACGATTGCGGTTCCTTTCACCCATTTCTTCATGAATGAACCTCCTTTATTTAAAATCGTAACTCACTTGTTACACCTCTAGTATACAAAAAGAACTTTAAGAAAAGAGTGCTCTTTCCTTAAAGTTCTGTATCTATTTGTTTAAGAATTTGTTAACGTCTTCGAGTAAATGCCTTCATGGTTGTTGGTGAGAAAAGCATAATGATTGGATAAATTTCCAAACGTCCTGCAATCATCCCAATTGAAAGGACAAATGTATTGAAATCCGAATACATCGAGAAGTTGCTTGTAGGCCCAACTTGACCAAGCCCTGGCCCGATGTTGTTAAAGGTTGCGGCCACACTTGAGAAGGCTGTTGTAAAATCGCCTGCTTCAAATGACACGCAAAGTAACAATACGAGGAAGAACAGTACATACACGATTAAGTAGTTGGCAATACTCTTCTCCATCTTATTGTCGATTGGTTTTCCATTCATCGTTGGTACAAATACACGGCGAGGTTGCCCCATACGTTTAATTCGGCAATCGCACTCTTGAAGTACACGATAACACGAGAAACTTTAATCCCTCCGGCTGTTGACCCTGCGCATCCTCCAATAAACATCAGAAGTAGAAGGAGCACATGTGGGAACAATCCCCAGAGTCCAAAGTCGACCGTTGAATATCCGGTTGTCGTAATAATCGATGATACCGTAAAGAAGACGCTACGAATCGGAACTCCTAAAGCCGTTTGAGTAATCGTCAATACGGTAAAAATAATCATCGTAAAACTGAGGACGATTCCGACATATGTACGCATTTCTTCGTCTTTAATCACATCTTTAACAGCGCCTAAAAGGACGAAGTAGTACAAGTTAAAGTTGATTCCAAAAAGCATCATCCCTACTCCGATAATCCATTCCACAGCTGCAGGATTGGCGTAGATACTAAATCCAGCATTGTTAATCCCAAAACCACCTGTTCCAGCTGTACCAAACGCTAGAAGCAAAGCATCAAAGAGCGGTACTTGGAAGACGACCAGAATAATCACTAGTACAGCAGTCATTGCTAAATAAATCATATATAAAAATTTGTGCCGTATGCGCTAATTTTGAAACAAGTTTTCCAAACACAGGTCCAGGGACTTCCGCACGCATTAATTGTACGGATTCGGAACCATGACTTGGCAGAATCGCAAGTGCAAAAACCAGTACCCCCATCCCACCGACTAAGTGAGTGAAACTTCTCCAAAATAATGAAGAATGCGCTAATACAGAAAGGTCTGGAATAATACTTGATCCTGTTGTTGTTAACCCACTTGCTGTTTCAAAGAAAGCATCTACAACATTTGGAATTTCACCCGTAAAGACAAAGGGTAATCCTCCAAAGAAAGAGAGTAAAATCCAACTCAACGCAACGGTAACAACCCCGTCTCTCGCCATAATTTTAAGCGGCTCCGGTTTTTTAAAGCTTAAGAGAGAGCCAATTACAAGCAACATCAAAATCGTACCAGCATAAGCAAGTTTTTGAGTATGTGACTCCTGATAAATAAAGCTAACAATTAGTGGTAAAGCTAAAAGTGCTGCTTCAACTTGAAGCATTTTTCCCCACAAAATAGCGAACTGTTTTTATATTCATTGCGACACCTCTATTCCAAAATGTCGTTAATGTCGTCAAAGTCTTTTTTTCCGTTGTCACGACGATTACCTTATCAAATGGTTCAATGGTATCATTTCCGGCAGGATAGATTAGTTGTTGTCCACGAACAATAAACGCAATCAAGAGATTTGATTTTATTTTGAGTTCTGATAATGGAATGCCACAAATCGCACTATTCTTTTGAACACGGAATTGCAGTGCTTCAACTTGGTTATCTGCTAAACGGTATAATGCTTCAACATTTGAGCCTTGAGTATTTGAACGTGAACGAACGAATTGAATAATTTCATTAGCCACGATATGTTTTGGAGTCACAACTGATTGGCTGTCAAAACCTTTAAATACTTTAAGAAGAGCTGGACGACTCATCTTCGTAATGATCTTTTGAACGCCTTGTTGTTTCGCATAGGCAGAAAGGATTAAGTTTTCCTCGTCAATCCCTGTCATCGATACAAACACATCATATTCTGTAATGCGTTGTTCCTCTAATACATCGTGATCAGTTCCGTCGGCATGAATTACTGTTGTATGTGGAAATGCATAGCTTAAAGTTTCACTGCGCTCTTCATTTACTTCAATCACTTTCGTATCGATTTTAGTTTGTTTCAACATATTGAGTAAATAATAGGTGATACGACCACCACCAACAATCACGGCCGAAGAGACACTCTTCGTTTCTTGTCCTGTTAATTTTAAGAAATTACGTAAGTCAGGATAAGCTCCAGTAATATACACATGATCTCCTGCTTCTAGTGTTGAATCTCCGTCCGGAATAAAGCTTTGTTCGTTACGATGAATCACACAGATTAAAATAGATTCAAAACGATTACGCACTTCTTTTAAAGATAATCCAGCAAGACGTGATCCTTCATTGATTTCCAATTCCAGTAAGCTCACTCGATTTCCAACAAAATTTTCCACACTTAATGCAGAAGGATAATTAAAGTTATTCGCGATATCACGGGCAGTAGAAAGCTCAGGGTTAATCAGTAATGAAATTCCTAAACTTTCACGAATGAGTTGTAATTGTTGTGAATACTCAGGATTACGCACACGTGCAACTGTATATTCCGCCCCAATTTTTTTCGCAAGAATTGATGCAATAATATTAATTTCGTCCATTTCCGTTACGGAAATAAAGATGTCACAGTTTTCCACTCCTGCTTCCACAAGAATATCGTAACTAGCACCATTTCCACAAATTCCCATAATATCGAATTTGTTTAAGAGTCGATCAATTAAATCTTGATTTTTATCAATCAATACAATGTCATTTTCTTCCGTTGAGAGTTCTTGGCAAATGACTTCGCCGACTTTCCCCCCACCGACAACAACAATTTTCATTTAGTTTCCTCCAGATTGAAAATCTTATACCCTCCTATTTTACCCGTCTGGTGCGGAAAGGTCAAAGTTTATCTTGTTTTCTAAAGGTGCAAAGCATGTTACACTATGGTCGGAGGCAACTATGAACGAACACGAATTACAAAACTTAACCGAGGAGATTTAGCGCACGTCTTTTCACCGCGAATTCACGCACAAAATCACTTATAACAATCGTCTACGCTCCAGCGGTGGTCGTTATCTTCTGAAGACGGGAAATATCGAGATTAACCCCCTTGTCGAACAAGAACTGGGGCTAGAAACTTTGACTGGCGTCATTAAACATGAACTCTGCCATTATCACTTGCATCAAACAGGTCGTGGATATCGTCACCGAGACCAGGACTTTAAACAACTCCCTTCATCAAGTGGGCGGCAGTCGCTTTGTCGAACGAATGAGCGAGCCGAACTTCATTTACGAATGTACATCGTGCCATCACCGCTACCCTAGAATGCGCAAGATGAACACGAACCGCTACGTATGTGGAAAATGTCGTGGAAAATTAATCCTTTTAGATTGAAATTCCGCTAAACATTTGATAAACTGAAATAGTTCTGCGGTCGTGGCGGAATGGCAGACGCGCTGTCTTGAGGGGCAGTGGGTGTATACCTGTGCGGGTTCAAGTCCCGCCGGCCGCATAAACAAAATGAAACACCCTAGATGGTTATCCATCTAGGGTGTTTTTTATGCTTGTATATCTAAATGTTTTGGGAATGTGAGTGAGTGGTCTCGTATCATAGTAGTTGAGTTCGTCTTCGCAGAAATCGCGTGCGTTTCCCGAAACGTCCGCAGAACGTTTCATGTTCCTTCCGGCGTTCCGGTCCAACGTTCCATTTCTGAACGCGATGTCTCACATCCTTAACGCATCGTCACAAATTCTTCGCTTCCCGTAGGATGAATGGCTACGGTTGCATCGAAGTCAGCTTTAGTGGCTCCCATTTTAATGGCTACTGCGAAGCCTTGAATCATTTCATCAACGCCATATCCAATCCCGTGAAGTCCAACTACTTTTTTTCATCTTGTCCTGCTGTAATCAGTTTGAAGCTCATTTTGTTGGCGATGACTTGTTACTGCTGAATACATTCCAGCAAAAGTTGATAAGTATGTTTTCACGTTTTCTTTCCCATACTCTTTAACGGCTTGTTCTTCACTAAGCCCTACTGTTCCAATGGCTGGGTGTGAAAAAACAACTGTCGGAATCGTTGTGTAGTCCATTTTGGCGTTTGTTTGTCCGTTAAATAAACGTTCTGCTAATGTACGGCCTGCTTTAATCGCTACTGGTGTTAATTCTTTTTCACCAGAAACGTCACCCAGTGCGTACACTCCTTCAGCCGTTGTTTCTTGGTACTCATTCACTTTGATAAATCCACGTTCTGTTAATTCAACACCTGCTGCTTCAAGGTTTAATCCAGCTGTATTTGGAACGCGTCCTGTTGCCCAAATCACTTTTTCAGCAGTGAAACTTGTTCCATCTTCAAATTGAATTTCCACACTATCATTTTCTAATTGAACGAGTTTTTGAGGCACTTTATTAGTATGCAAAGTTGGTCCTGATTTTTCCATTTCCTCAACTAGCACTTCAATAATCGAATGATCGAAGTTACGAAGTGGACGATCGCGGCGAACAAATAGGTCTGTCTTTACGCCTAGAGCATGTAAAACACCCGCAAGTTCTACGGCAATATATCCAGCACCTAAGATGGCTACTGATTGTGGCAACTCATCCCATGCAAATACATCGTCAGAAGTGCCTCCAAGTTCTTTCCCTTCTACATTTGGAATCGCAGGTTTTGCGCCTGTTGCAATCACAATATGTTTTGCACGATACTCTTCCCCATTCACTTCAATCGTGTGGGCATCAACAAAGCTTGCATATCCTTTAATTAAGGTCACGTTGTTACGTTCAAATGTTCCATTATAAGAAGCGCGTGAACGGTCAATATACGCTTCACGATTTTTCTTTAGTGTCTTAAAATCGAATTTTACATTTTCTGCTGTAAATCCATAATCTGGTCCATACGCGTGAATCGCTTCTGCAATTTGCGCTCCATACCACATAATTTTTTTAGGAACACAGCCGATATTTACACAGGTTCCTCCAAGTAAGTTTCCTTCCACTACAGCTACTTTTGCACCATGCATAGCAGCACGATTGGCTGTGGCAATACCACCACTACCGCCACCGATAGAAATTAAATCAAATTCTTTCATTCATTCTTCCTCCTTTTTGTCACATTCATTCTATCAGAACACTTTTGCTTTTGTCTTAAACCCTGCTCATAGAATTAGTTTAGGCACAGAAAAAAATGATTACTTCTAAGCCTTGCGGTTTTATTTTATAATCGCTGTTACGGGGCACCGGACCAAGCCTTAGTCTTGCTCCTTCGAAGCTTCAAACGGGAGTAAGACCAAAGTCAAAACAGGACTCACAGTGTGAGTCCTGTTTGCTTTGTAGTCTTACCCCCGCAAGGCTGATTAGAATTAAGCGAATCACAAGTGATGAAGCTTGATTCAATCAGCTACTGCGTCTAACTTTATAAACTGTTTTAACTACGGAACAAGTTCCGACTCCGCGTAGTTCACATTCGATGCGATTCCCGTTACTGCGATTATAAAAATCCGCAGGCTTTTTCGTAATCATTTCTTTAGTGCTATTCATTTTTATGAGACAGAGTTTAAAAATACTCTGATAGAATTATGTGCCCAATAACGGCCTCTTCGCTCCTTACTAATGTGCTAGAACATTATTTCTGTTATTAAGTTTTGGAGCGTAGTGCTGTCTAGTTTGTTCGCTTAGTGCTCAACGATTATAGCTTTTCTAGCCAGATAGCGCAAAGAGTTTGGACAGCTGGGACAACAGTAGTAATCGAACCATGGTTATCGTATGCCTTATACCAGAGTTTGCCAGTTGAATCGAAGGCGTATTGGTACACCACAATCCAGTGATTTTTATACGGGCTACCTAGAGCAGCAGTTGTTCCTACAATAACAGGAACTCCGTCTTCTAGAAGGCTGGGTGTGACTTTTTCACTAAATAAATTAAAGCGTGTCTTATAGCCGTATTTCTTCCACTCGTCATTGAGTCCGCGTTGCACATCCCAATAAAAGGTTCCCCGATATGGGAACGCGTATTCAATGGAAGCTTCCATGCCTTTTAGAAGCTCATCCATCGTTTGTGTCACGACTTCTTCGCGTTTTGCCATCAGTACTGTTAACGCTGCAGCAGCATACGTCCCACAAATTCCTGGCGTCTTTCCATTTACATAAGCTTTAAACGGTTCCATTTCACTTTCAGGAAGACCTGTCCACTCAAAAGTCTCTTCTAATGTGTGTTTTTTCTCCCACTTCATTCGCATCCTCCTTATTTTTCAAAATGGTATTCTTTTACTTGTAGATTTTCGTCTAAGTCAAATACAAGCGGTGTTCCAGTTGGGATTTCAAATTTTAAGATTTCGTCTTCACTAAGATTCAATAAATATTTCACTAAACTACGTAGAGAATTTCCATGAGCTACAACAAGAACATTCTTACCGTCTAGTAAATCCACTGCAATCTTATCTTGCCAAATTGGAAGTACGCGTTCTAAAGTTGTTTTCAATGTTTCCCCTTGAGGAAGGTCCTTCACTTGTAAATGTTTGTAGCGTGGGTCTTGGGCTTGTTTAGCGGCTTCTTCCTCACTAAGAAGTGGAGGCATCACGTCATAAGAACGTCTCCAAAGCAACACTTGTTCATCGCCGTATTTTTCACGGGTTTCTTGTTTGTTGAGTCCTTGTAAGGCTCCATAATGGCGTTCATTTAACCGCCAACTCTTCGTCTCTGGTAAATAGTCTTGATTTAATTCAGACAAGACGATATGACCTGTATGGATGGCTCTTTTTAATACGGATAAATACACATGATCAAATTGAATGCCTAATGAGCGTAATACTTTCCCTGCGTGATGGGCTTCTTGTTCCCCTTTTTGAGTCAATTCCACATCGCTCCAACCGGTAAATAAATTGAGAGCGTTCCATTCACTTTCTCCATGTCGAACAAATACTAATTTCATGTTCATTCCTTCTTTCTGAATTTCTACTTTTATTGTACGCCTGTTTTCTGAATCTTTCAAAGAAGGTTGCCCAACACCTTGCAATTTGCCCTCCCTTATCATTTAGTGGTAAAATAAACTGATATCATTTTCATTAGATTATTTGGTATAAAAATTACCTGAAAGGACCATTATGAAACTACTAACGATTATCGGAAAAATAAAACGATTCTCGAATCAGGACTTAGCGCTATACTTACTCATTATTAGTAGCTTCCTTCCGTTTTATTTATTCCTAACATTGTTTGGCTTATATATCATACTTCTTGCCTTTACCGGAAAATTAACACAAGTTCTAAAAGACCTCGTGTCACACCCAATTTTACTAACATTTATTGGATTTAGCTTTGCTGTCTCGATGGTGTCTGGAAACTATATTGGGGCTGTTATCTCAATTGGCTTTTTGATGTATGCTATATTTTTTTCAATTATTATCAAAGGCGATTAACACCGGACTTTTTCCATATTGTTCTGCAGACCATCTTACTGCTTAGCATTTTTGCCGCTGGATTTGCGTTCTTAGAACACTACGAAATCGTTCATAAATTTAACTACACATTCCTATCTCCGAAGATGCAAGTATGGCACCAAAACCGTGCCGAAGTAACCTTCTTTAACCCGAATTATTACGGAATCATTTGTTGCTTCTGCATTATGATTGCCTTCTACTTACTTAGCATCACAAAGAGTTGGTTCTGGAAATTCATTGGAGCTGTTGCGATTGGAATTAATCTATTCGGCCTCAGCTTCACTCAAAATAGAACGGCTTTCCCAGCGATTATCTGTGGAGCCATTATTTATCTCTTTACAACGATTCGAAACTCGAAAGCATTCTGGCTTAGTATTGCTGCTTTTGGAATTGGACTGATGTTCCTCTTCTCTAACGATATTGGGGTTCGTATGGGAACTCTTGATTCTTCTATGGAAGAGCGGATTTCGATTTGGAATTCAGGAATGGTTCTCTTTAAACAAAATCCATGGTTTGGCGAAGGCCCTCTAACTTACTTGCACAGTTTTGCAAGAATCGGTGCTCGCTACCATGAACACGCACATAGTTTATATATCGATACTCTATCAAGCTACGGAATTATCGGAACATTGCTTCTTGCAATAGCTTCTTTTAAACCTGTTCGCATGATTTTAGAAATGAGTCGTGATCCAAAGAAACGTCCAATCGTTGGACTCTATGTGTCACTCATCGTTGTACTTTTCGTACACGGCATATTCGATGTGGCCATTCTTTGGGTACAAAGTGCATTCCTATTTTTACTTGTGATGACAAGTATCCCGATGTGGCTTAAACAAGAAGAAAATAAAATGCCTCATGAATAGCAAACAGTAAAACTCCCAACTTTCACTTTCGTGAAGGTTGGGAGTTTTTGTTGCCTTATTTTGTTAAGTTACGGATGTTTTTGAAGATATCTTTATGGTTTTCAATCTTCGTATCATTTCCGATCACGACAAACGCGTTTTGATCCATGATGGCTTTCATCGTTGGAGCGTATGCGCGTACCTTTTCAGGAGTTGCCGCTAAGATTTCATCACGGAACTGTTGCACTTTCTCTTGCGTCAAATGCGTGAAATAACGAGTGAAGGCTACTGCACCTTTTTGAGCAGCTGAAAGTGGACGGTCAATCGTACTGAATGTACCAATCAAGTTCTTTTCAAATTCCGCCTCTGACAAGTTAAAGTTTTCTAAGTACTCCACTTGTCCATCATAACGTTCAAGAGTTTCAACAATATTCGGGTCGCGGTAAGAAAGACCTGCAACGTCCCCTTTATCATTGATGACACTCATACCGCCATACGCCCCCCCTTGAACACGAACCGTATTCCATAAGTAATCGAGTCCTAGAACTGATTTCAAGAATAAGTTCATACCGTTCACTGGAACCCCTAGAAGCGTTTGGTTATATCCTTTTTGCTACATAGTTGATTTCTTGTGCTGTCTTGAATCCTTCGTTTAACACTTCCACTGGATTTGTAAAGGCTTGTTTTTCAACTTTATGGTTCCCAAGGTGCTTGAAGAAGTTCCCTGACACTTGTTTGAAGTGGTCGAAATCTTCCTTGCTTCCGACAAAGGTTGCCACTAATTGGTCAGTTGTTAAAATCGTTTTTAACACGGCTTTCAAGCGGTCGATAAAGGCTTGAGGTTCTGCTTCAAAACCAGCCACCACATCGCAAATAAAGTCATAGTAGTCGATTCCTTCAAGCGATTGTAAGTATTTCGCGCCTTCGTAGTAATAAGACTCTAAACGACGAAGTGCTGCCACATGTGAACCATAGTTGAAGTTCATCTCTAAGTCCGCTTTCACATTGAGTAAGAGCTCTTTAATCTTCTCTACATCATCTAAGTTCGAACGATGAACGATTTCTTCAATCAAACTTAAGAGCTGTGGTTGATATTCCGACAAGGCTTTCCCACTCATAGTGAATTTAGGATAGTAGATATTGTCCGCTACGGATTCTGTAATCACTGTCGCGTTAGTGCCGATGCCACCAGTGTAGAAGTCGATTTCTGTGCTGAGTGCTTCATCTGTGAAGTTCTCCGTTCCAACTTCCCCTAACACTTCCGTTAAGAAGGCCACAACTGGAATATCTTCTGTCTTCACGCCTGATAAATCGAAGTAATATTTCACGTAAGAAATGCCTGCTGTGAAGTCTTCATAGTGTAAGAAGGTTGGTTTGCCTTCTTGTTCTTCAACAGTTAGTGGTAATGGCTTCACTTCGCGGTCGATATCTTCAATCGAGAGTTTTGGCAATTTCGCCAAATCTTCTTCCTTGTCAGGAGTTGTTTGACGTTCTAATAATTTTTGAGTTTCTTCAACCAATGCTTCTAATTCTTCGTCACTTAGTGAAGCCTTATAGGCAGCTAAATGTTCTTTTAGCGCTTGGTCTTTACGCTCTAGAAGTCCTGGTTCAGGAGAAAGTGTAATAACTGCTGAGTGCGTATTCTCTAATAGCGTACTTTGAATTAATTTTTCGAAGTATCCATTAGTCATTTCTCTTTGAATCTTATCTAAAATTGGTTGGTACTCAAATGTCTCGAACACATTTCCACCATATAGCCAGCTTGTTAGCGCGTTTAGAGAATACAGAATTCCTTTAGGAGTAGAACCTTCTAAAGCTGTAAGCTCTTTGTATCGGAAAGCTGCTTTGTTTAATGCCGCTTGAATAGCTTTTTGAGGAATTCCTTCTTCAACGAGTCGTTTTTAATTCTGTTTCAATAATTGTAATAAATTCTTCTTTTGCAGAAGGATTTGTATCTTTCAGAACAATTTCAAATATAGGTGAATATGTTGCTGCGCCAAAACCACCAGATACATCAGAACCAAGGCCTGATTTCAAAAGTGCTTTTTTAATAGGTGCTGTATTACTTCCTAAAAGAAGTTCGTCTAATACCGCTAAAGCAATTAGCGATTCAGCATTCGTCCCTTTTCCTGCAGCCCAAACATAAGCGAGCAATGTTTTGTTTTTCTTCAGATTCTTCTTGAGAAATCGAGAATTTTGCTTCTAATTCATGTCTTTTTTCAAACGGAACTTGTTCAACAGGACCAAAATCATATTCTTTTGGTTCGAACGCATCAAAGTATTCACTTAACTGACCAAAAGCAAGGTCTAAATCTAGATTTCCGTATAATGTTACGCGAGCATTACTTGGATGATAATATTTATCATGGAAATCCACAAATTTCTCTTGTGTTAAGGTTGGGATGCTAGCAGGCATTCCTCCTGAAATATGTTTATACACCGTATCTGGATATAAAGTTGGTTCAATTAAACGATATAATTCTGATTCTGGTTGGGAGAAAGCCCCACGCATTTCGTTATAAACAACGCCTTTATAAATCAGTTCATCGTCTGCATTTTCTAAGTGATAATGCCATCCCTCTTGCATTAAAATTTGAGGATCATGCTTGAAGTTCGGATAGAACACAGCATCTAAATAAACAGACATTAAATTGGTAAAATCTTTTTGATTACGAGAAGATACAGGATAAACTGTTTTATCCGAATAAGTCATCGCATTTAAGAAAGTATTTAGTGATCCTTTTAATAACTCTACAAAAGGTTCTTTCGTTGGATATTTTCTTGATCCATTTAATACTGAATGCTCAATAATATGCGCAATTCCATTATCATCATATGGTGGAGTTCTAAACGCGATATTAAAAAGCCTTATTATCGTCTTCGTTCTCTAAATAAAGAACTTCCGCTCCTGTTTTTTTCATGTTGATATAAATACCCTACTGAACGGATATCTGGTAAGTCTCTTTTTTTCTAATAATTTAAAAGCCTTTAAACTCTTTTTGGCATAAAAATTCCTCCTTCTTCTTAAAAGGTTTTCACTTATTTTAACATTTTTTTGGTACAAAAAGAAGATTAGGGACTGAATTAAGTTGTTTAGCGAAAATGCTGGATTAACAATAAATGAAATCACAAATTTATAGACGTGTGTGTCCATTTATTTACTAGAATATTTTTCATATTTTTAAAATGTAACATATATGTTACATTTTACTTTTTTAAGACTTCTTTTTCCGTCGAAAAATTTACTATTCAAATATTTAATAGAAATTCATTGAACTCATATAATTTTAGTTCAGAATTAAAACGATTCCTCTTTGATTTTTGGTAAACTAAGGGGAATATTTTTGTTGTGGAAAATATCTTTTTCCAATATTTTTTTCTATATACGCTCTATTTCCTTGACTAATTATTAGATTTTTTTATTTATATAAAAATCGCTTCTTTTTATATACTAAAAAGTTTACTTTTAGGGAATATTTCTTATTTTTGTAAGAAATATTATTTTCAATTTTTTTGAATCTATTTTGTGGTCACCTTCATGAAAATCTCCACATATAGTGTGTTTTTCTAAAATCTATTATTGGTATCTCGCTCTTACCCCTATAAAAATAGAAAAGGAATTAAGCAACCTCCATCGCTTAATTCCTTCAAAAATGTGAGCACTCAAACTTTCTTTCCCTATATACAAAAATCCCTCAATTCACTTATAAGTAAATTGAGGGAGTTTGCTTTTCTATTGCTTGTTTTGTTTTAATTTGTAGGTCGCATATGCTTTTAAAGAAATCGTTCCAAAAATAGCGACGGTTAATAAATTTAGAATACTTGCGATCCAGCCTTGAGTAAATACAATCGTTGTAGAAGACTGATAGAATAAAACATCTAAGGTTGGGGCAATCAACCCAAAGATTGCAATATTCACTGCAGCTTGAACCACGTTAAATCGAATCATATCGTGTTTTGAAAACACTCCTTGTCGAAGGCTATTTCTTCGAATCGCAAATCCAAACGTAAAACCTAACGCAGCTGAACTTATAGCCCAAGAAATCCATAAATGATCTGTATTGATTAAATCAAACAATACATGGCCAGTAAACCCAACAATGGCAGCTGGAAGTGCTCCAGCAACACCAGCAAAGAGCGCAAGGTACCCATATGCCAACTGAATATATACTCCTTCAATCGGTGTTGTAATCGACGTTACGGTCATTAAAGCAGTCATAATTACAATTCCTAAAATTGTATAGACAACTGTTTTTTGTAATCCGTCTTTCACAATCCTCTCCTCCTCTTAATGCGATGTAGGTTCTTCTCCGATAATTCGAACTTCTGGTTCTAGAGAAACTCCATCTTTTTCTAAAATAACTTTTTGAATATGGCGAATTAGATCCATATAATCTGTTGCCGTAGCGTTGTCAATGTTCACGATAAATCCAGCATGTTTATTGGAGACTTGTGCCCCACCAATTTGATATCCTTGTAAGCCAGCGTCTTGAATTAATTTCCCGGTAAAATATCCTTCAGGACGTTTAAAGACACTTCCACATGAAGGATATTCAAGCGGTTGTTTACTTTGACGTAAATGAGTTAATTCTGCAATTTTTTCGTCAATCTCTTCTTGATTCCCTTTATCTAATTGGAATCCCACTTCAATCACTAAATCTCCAGTATTTTGAATGAAACTGTGTCTGTAACTAAACTCTAATTCTTCAGCAGAATACGTCTTTAAGTGGCCTTCTGGAGTAATCACCTCTACGTATTCTACAACTTCACTGACTTCTCCACCATAAGCACCAGCGTTCATATAAATGGCTCCACCTACACTACCTGGAATTCCACAAGCAAATTCCAAACCAGTTAAGCCATTTTTAGCAGCTTCCTTAGAAACGTCAATTAAGGCTACTCCGCCTTCAGCAACAATTTTTGTACCGTCTACTTTTAAATGAGACATATCATTCAACATAATTACAGCACCAGAAATTCCGCCATCTTTAATGATAACATTAGAGGCATTTCCTAAAATTGTCGTCTGAATATTTTGCTCGCGTAACCAATGGGTGACTTCACTTGCTTCTTGTTTATCCTTTGGAAAAATAAGAATTGCAGCATTCCCACCAGTCTTAGTAAATGTATATTTTTTTAGAGGTTCATTGTAAAAAACTTTTACATTCGGAAACTCTTTTGAAAATACTGTATAGTCCATACTATTCTCCTTAATCGTAATCCATTTAATACTACTATTCTAATGAGTTTACGTCAAATGTTAGGAAACCTTGGGGAGCTTTGCCGTAACAATTCTTTCACAAATCACATGGCTTAACAAGCTACTTTTTGCAGAAACTGGATTTTCTGATTTTGTCTGAACTGCAATGATAAAGCTATGAATAATCGTCTCAAATCCACGTTTGTACAAAGTAGAATCCCAACTCGTAAATCCATCCAAAACATCATCTTGACCTTGAGTAATCACCAAATCCGTTAAGTTTCGAAGAGAATAAGTTCCACTAGGACTTTGCACTTCAATTCTTTCTAAGTTAGCTCCAGAAGTTTCATTGAATTGAACCAAAGCCGTTTCATTTTCATTTTCTAGGTAAACCGTACATTGTTCTAACACTCCATCCTTTTTCTTATAGAAATAAGTACCATTCGTTGGAAGTGAATCCATTAAGTAAAGTGCTGTATCTAAAGGATGAATAAAGACATCAAAGACTCTAGTTCTTGTATCTTGAGAAACAACAGTACAGTTCTTTTCTGCAATAATTCTCTTCTTATCTTCTACACTTTTTAAGACTTCTACTTTAGGAGCAAAACGTCTATTAAATCCAGCCATGATGAAGGTATCGTGTTTTTTTGCTACTTGATATAACTCCAGAGTTTTTTCATAGCTAGGAGCTACCGGTTTATCGATATAAACAGGAATTCCTTTTTCTAAAAATTGTTTTGCCACCTCGAAATGAGCTTTTGTAGACACATGAATAAAGACTCCATCTAAAGGAAATTGCAATAATTCCTCAATCGTATTACAAGGAATACATCTCCCTAATAATTTAGATTCTCGATTCAACACTTCTTGATTTCGAGTACACATATACCATTTGACATTCCCAATCGAACGCATCACCGGTAAGTAAGCTTTTTGACTAATCGCTCCAACACCAACAATCCCAATATTTAACATTCTTTATCCTTCCCATTCTTGTAGTAATTGATGAACCATTTGAGCAGAACGTTTCCCTGCTTGAACGATAAAAGTATCAAAATCAACAGCAGAGGTCCCACGCTCTGGAATATCTGAAATCGCACGAATCACAATAAATGGCACTCCAAATGCGTGACACGCTTGTGCAATCGCTGCCCCTTCCATTTCAGACGCCATGACATCTGGGAAGTGCTTTAAAATATGTGTTCTTTGCTCACGAGTATGGATAAAGCTGTCAGACGAAACGATAAGGCCTGTATGGCTCTTTAAATCCACCTTAGCAATCGCTTGTTCAATGGACGGTAAGAAGTCCTGGTTCATGGCAAAACGCGCTGGCATGCCCGGCATTTGCCCGTATGCGTAATTAAAAGCTGTTACGTCAGCATCGCAGTACGCAAGCTCTGTTCCAATGACGATATCACCAATTTCTAGAGTTGTGCCAAATCCACCAGCAGAACCCGTATTCATCACCAAGTCTACTCCGAAGCGATCGATTAAAATTCCTGCAGCAAGAGCTGACATCACTTTCCCAATCCCGGATTGGACAAGTACGATTGACTTTCCAACAAGTGTCCCTTCAATAAATTCCCCAATTGGCAACGGTTGTTTTCTTTTCAATCGTCATCTCTTCTTCGAGCAGACGTTTTTCTTCTTCCATTGCCGCAATAATTCCAAATTTCATTCTTTCTCCTCATCATTATCGTTCGATATGTTTCGCCATCAAGACGATATCTTCATATCCATCACCGATTTTTACACCGTTCTTAAGTCGACCTTCTTCTTCAAATCCACACTTTTCATAGAGGCGACGGGCCTTTTTATTGATAGCTACGACCTCAAGTTCAACACGAGAAAGAGTTGAATAATCCCTCACCCAATCAAGCATTTCTTCCATCATCACGGTCGCAATACCTTGCCCCCAATAGGACTTCAATACACTGATTCCTAACTCTCCACGGTGTGAAAATTTAGGATGTAAGCTACCAGCAATCGAACCGACCGCTATAATCTCGTCTCCATCTTTTGCTAGTAACATATATTGATTTTCGTTTTCGTAGAGCGATTCAATAAACAATTCTTCTTGAGCGATAGAATATCTCAACCCTTCAGCTCCAAAAGAGAGAAAGTCTGTTTCGCTTCCTACTTTTTTACTGTAATCTAATAACGCTTTGGCATCGTCTTTGACTGGAAGTGCGAATGTGATTTCTCTTTCTTTACTCATCTGTTGCCTCCAATTTGTTGATAAATTCTTCGTACTCTTTTCCGTGTGGTATTAGACGAATCACACGTTCAGACTCGCCGTCTCCTACACGGTCGATTTTCACCTTTAAGAACGTTGAAGGAAGTTCATCTTCAATATACTGCGCCCATTCAACGACGCACACGCCACCCGCATAGAAGTACTCTTCAAGCCCTACTTCACTGGCGCCACCACTTTCTTCAATACGATACATGTCCATATGAAATAGCGGCAGTCTTCCTTTACGATACTCGCGAATCAATGTATACGTTGGGCTTTTAATCACACGGTCGATGCCTAAGCCAACAGCTATTCCTTTGGTAAGAGTCGTCTTTCCAGCGCCTAAATCGCCTTCTAGGATTACACAGCTATTTTCAAATAACTCTTCGCCTAGACGCTTGCCTAGTGCCATTGTCTCCTCTTGTGATGTTGTATGTACTTCAAACATGATGATACTCCTTCAACCTTATCTCATTGTCTTGCATAAAAAAAGAGCCAAGACAAACTGTCTTAGCTCATTATAGCATATTTCGCTTATTTTAGAACGCGTCCTAAAAATTCTTTTGTACGGTCCACTTGTGGGTTTTCAAAGATTTGTTCTGGAGTACCTTCTTCTGCGATAACCCCTTTATCCATGAAGACAACACGGTCACTCACTTCTTTGGCAAATCCCATTTCGTGCGTTACAACAATCATTGTTAGCCCTGTGTGCGCTAAGCTTTTCATTGTTTCTAATACTTCGTTAACCATTTCTGGGTCAAGTGCTGACGTTGGTTCGTCGAAAAGCAATACATCTGGTTGCATCGATAATGCACGCGCGATAGCCACACGTTGTTTTTGACCACCTGATAATTGACGAGGTTTTGCATTGATATACGCAGACATTCCTACTTTTTCAAGGAATTCTTTTGCGATTTTTTCTGCTTCCTCTTTTGATTTTTTCAACACTTTCATAGGTCCAACAATACAGTTTTTCTAACACGTTTAAGTTGTTAAATAAGTTAAATTGTTGGAATACCATTCCTACGTGAGTACGGTATTCGTAAATGCTCTTGTCATGTTCTAAAATGTTTTGGCCATTGTAGTAGATTTCGCCTGAAGTTGGTTTTTCGAGTAAGTTGACACAACGTAAAAGTGTTGATTTCCCAGAACCACTTGATCCGATAATCGTTACTACTTCCCCTTGTTTTACTTCAAAAGAAATATCTTTAAGAACTTCATTAGTACCGAAAGTTTTACTTAAGTTTTGAATGGAAATTACTGCTTCGCTCATTATGCATTTCCTTTCTGTCTAGTTTTTTCTTCGACTGCTGACATTGAATTTGAGTTTAATGGATCTGAATAAATCACTTCATAGTTATCTGGACCATCTAATTTACGCTCGAAGTAACGTAAGATACGAGTCACTGTGAATGTCATGATGAAGTATAAAATTAATGTGACAAAGAATGTATCAAAGTAACGGAAGTTTTGTCCCGCAACTGTTTTTTTGTCGCAAAGTACAATTCTGAAACTGAAATTACGTTCAATACAGAAGTATCTTTGATGTTGATAACGAACTCATTCCCTACTGCTGGAAGGATGTTACGAAGTACTTGTGGGAAAACAACATAGCGCATTGTTTGCCAGTGAGTCATCCCGATAGCTTGGCTGGCTTCAAATTGTCCTTGGTCGATAGAAATAATCCCACCACGAACGATTTCTGACATATAAGCCCCTGTGTTAATTGATACGATGAAAATTGCAGCGAATGTTACATCTAAGTTAATTCCAAACATTAATGCTGTTCCGTAGTAAATTACCATCGCTTGTACAATCATTGGTGTTCCACGGAAGAATTCTGTATAGCAGTTTAAAATGATAACTGCGATTTTTAAAAGGATACGTTTAGGTCCTTTTTCTGGTAGTGGAATTGTTTTAACAAATCCGATGAACATCCCGATTAATGTCCCGATAATTGTACCAATAATTGAAATATATAGTGTAATCCAGGCACCTGTTAAGAACATTTGCCAGTTCTGTTGAATGATTTTTACAATCCAATCAATACTCATTTATTTTCCTACTTTCTGTATTTAATGTGATGTATACGCCACACGAGGTGGCGGTGTGTTATGTTTGTGCTTCGGCAGGAGTTTATGTGCTCCTGCGCAGAGGTTTATTGACTTTCTTTTCATCGCTCGCGATTTAAGAAAGTCTAATAAACTTTGCGGACGAAAGACTACGAAGCATAAAAAAATCTCGCACTGTGAGATTTTTATTAGCTTCTGTCTTTCTGCCATCCTGTAGTTGAACTCAGAAAAGCAGAAACGACGTCCACTTCAACAAACATCCGCACGACTCGTTCCGAGTCCTTTGCGTTGTTCGTCTCCAGTGATTCGTTTCTGAACGCTTTTCTTCGTATCCTGGTTATTCCGCTGCAGGCTGATTCTTAATTGCTTCTTGCATGATTTGTTGACGTTCTTCGCTAGAGATTGTTTTTAATGCTTCGTTGATTTCTTTTGTTAGTGAGCTATCTTTTCTCACACCAACAGCTGTTTGTGTGTCTTCTGGTGATGTTTTGAAGCCATCTGTTAATTTTACCATTACGAAGTCACTGTTTGCTGCTTGAGCTGAAATTGCTTCTGGTAATTCAGAAACGTAAGCGTCAATTGTTCCAGATTGTAAAGCTACACGCATTGCTGGGAAGTTATCCATAGCAGTTTGTTTGTCGACACCAGGAATTTGGTCGATTACTGAGTAGTGGAAAGTATTTAATTGAGCTGTTACTTTAGCACCAGAGAAATCCGCTAATGAAGTAGCATTTGCATATTTAGAACCTTTTTTAACGACTAATACTAATTGTGAATCATAGTAAGAATCAGTAAAGTCGATTGTCGCTTTACGCTCTTCAGTAGGACTCATACCAGCAATGATTGCATCTATTTTACTTGAAACAAGAGCTGGTGTTAAGCCATCCCACTCCGTTTTAACAATGACTAATTCTTTTCCTAATTGTTTAGCTACACGTTTTGCGATTTCAACGTCATAACCACCAGCGTATTGGTCTGTCCCTTGAATTTTTACCGCACCGTTTGAATCGTCGTTTTGAGTCCAGTTAAATGGTGGATAACCAGCTTCCATCCCTACCACTAATTGGTTTTGATTGGCTGTTCCTTGACTAACAGGGGTTCCACACGCTGCTAATCCTACTGTCATTGCTAAAGCTGCAATTGCGCCTAAAATTTTTTTCATTTTCTTTCTCTCCTTTTCGATTATCAAACTGGTTCACTCATCACACACAAAAAAGGAACCACGAACAAAAGCCGTGATTCCCCATAAAAAAAGTCATAAGTAGTCATTCTTTTGCCCGGTAATTGATTGCACTTCATGAGTATCTGGGCAGATATCATGACAGTGACTGACCTATTATGACCAGCCCCCAACGTTTTCACGTTTCGGCGAAATCCCCTTTCCAGTTTCCTGTACTCTTGTCATCCGCACCTCAGTTCAATAACCATTTGATTTAATTGTTGAACATAAATTAACACATAATTTTTTTGAAAGTCAACCCCTATATTTTCATTTTTTTGAAAATTACTAACAAAAATTATAATTTATATTATATTTCGAAATAAGACTCACTTAGATACCTTTACGTAGTAGCTGATTGGATAAAGCTTCATCACTCGTGATTTGCTTTATCCCAATCAACTGCGAGATAAGATTACGAGATTAAATCGACTCACTGTGAGTCAATTTTTCCTTCTGTCTTACTCCCTCTTTCCCTCCCTCATTCACTAACAGCTTGCCTTAGAAATGACTGTTTTTTGCACTAAAAATTAAATGATTACGAAGGAACTTCGAGTTTCTATAATCGCAGTGGTGGGGAATCGTATTAAATGCGAATTAAAGGGAGTAAGGAATTTAAATTCCTAACTCCCTTTTTGAGGCTTTTAAAGGCGAGAGACTCAAGGCTCGAACCGGTACTCACTACAGCGATTATACAGAAACCGAAGGTTCCGAGTAATCATTTATTATATTTTATATTCCTCAGCACAAAAAGAGTGCCTCATTTCTGAGGCACCCTGTTAGATGAATTATTTATTCACATTTTCCCATTGCCAGCTCACAACTTCAGGAATATCTTCCCCGTGTTCACGGATGTAGCTGTGGTGGAATTCCACAGTTTCGTCCATTTTCGCAGCAAATTCGCTAGCTTTGTCGCCGTATACAGCAACTGCAGCGTCTTTAGCAACGTGGAAGCGGTCCATTTCAGATAATACACGCATATCGAATGGAGTTGTGATATCTCCGTTTTCACGGTATCCGTGGATATGAACATTATGATTGTTGCGATCGAAGAATAAATCACGAATCATACCTTCATAACCGTGGAAGCAGAATACAACTGGTTTATCAGTAGTAAATAATTTATCAAATTCTTCGTCAGATAAACCACGTGGGTCCACTTTTGGAGAACGTAATTTCAAGATATCTACTACGTTAATGAAGCGAATCTTCAATTCTGGGAATTGTTTGTGCAAGATTGAAATACCTGCTAATGCTTCTAAGTTAGGTTCAGTACCTGCAGCAGCAATTACTACGTCTGGTTCTTCTCCTTCTTTCACTGTTGAAGCCCAATCAATTACTTTGTAACCTTCACGTACTAATTCTTTAGCTTCTTCTACTGAGTAGAATTGTGGACGTGGGTGTTTTGAAGAAACGATTAAGTTAATTTTATCTTCTGAACTTAAAGCTTCAGCCATAACAGCCATTAAACTGTTTGTATCCGCTGGTAAGTATTCACGAACGAATTCAGGTTTTTTCTCAGCTAAGTGTGTTAATAAACCTGGATCTTGGTGAGTATATCCATTGTGGTCTTGTTGGAACACTGTTGATGTTGCAATCAAGTTTAATGATGGATAGTTTTTACGCCATGGAGCGTGAGTTTTAGCTTTACGTAACCATTTGAAGTGTTGAGTGATCATTGAGTCCACTACACGTAAGAATGATTCGTAAGATGCGAAGAATCCGTGACGACCTGTTAATACATACCCTTCTAAGAATCCTTCAGCTTGGTGTTCTGATAATTGTGAGTCGATAACACGACCAACTGGTGAAATCCATTCATCGTAGCTTTCGTCACGACGACCAACCCATTGACGGTTAGTTGCTTTGAAGACTTCGTTTAGACGGTTAGATTTAGTTTCGTCTGGTCCAAAGATACGGAAGTTATCTGGGTTTGCTTTTACTAAGTCAGCAGCAAATTTACCAAATTCAATCATATCTTGTTTTTGGATAGCACCTGGTTTAGATGTATCGATTGCATGTTTAGTCCAATCAGTAATTTCCATTGGTTTTACAACCCCTGCGTTAGTGATTGGGTTCATGCTCATACGACGTGGGCCTTTTGGAGAAATTGCAGCAATTTCTTCTACTAATTTACCATTTTCATCGAATAATTCTTCTGGACGGTATGATTTCAACCAGTCTACTAAGCTATCGATGTGTTCCATAGCTTCTCCAGATACTGGGATTGGAACTTGGTGAGCACGGAATCCACCTTCGATTGGTTCATGGTTCCATTCTTTTGGACCTGTCCAACCTTTAGGAGTACGTACTACTAATACTGGCCAATGTGGCATTGTAGCTTCTTCGGCGCTCTTAGAACGAGCTTCTTTTTGAATCGCTTGGATTTTTTCAATAGCTTCATCTAATTTAGCAGCCATTAATGGGTGAACTTCTTTAGGATCTGTTCCTTCTACGAAGATTGGATCCCATCCTAAGCCATTGAAGAATTGTGTTAACTCTTCATCTGTACGACGAGCTAAAATAGTTGGGTTGTGGATTTTACCACCGTTTAAGTAAAGGATTGGTAAAACTGCACCATCGTTTACTGGGTTGATAAATGTGTTTGAGAACCAACCAGCTGCTAAAGGACCCGTTTCTGCTTCTCCGTCACCGATAACTGCTGCGGCAATTACGTTAGGGTTATCTAAAACAGCACCTGTAGCATGTGATAATGAGTAACCCTAATTCTCCACCTTCGTGAATTGAACCAGGAGTTTCTGGAGCCGCGTGAGACGCAATTCCTCCAGGGAATGAGAAGATTTTACATAATTGTTTGAACCCTGCTTCATCTTGAGTGATTTGTGGGTATAACTCTGTGTAAGATCCATCTAAGTAAGAGTTAGAAACCATTACTTGTCCACCGTGACCTGGTCCTTCAATGTAGAACATATCTAAGTCATATTTATTAATAGCACGGTTTAAGTGCGCATAAATAAAGTTTTGTCCTGCGATTGTTCCCCAGTGTCCGATTGGATGAAGTTTAACGTCTTCTTTTTGGATTGGACGACGTAAAAGTGGGTTATCTTTTAAGTACATTTGAGCTACTGAAATGTAGTTTGCTGCACGCCACCAAGCATCCACCTTTGCTAAGTATTCTGGTGTATCAAATTGTGTCATGTATATATTCTTCCCTTCTTGTTTTTGGTTTCCTAAGAAATCAGAAAAGTCGATTCAAAAAATTCCTATTTTTTAATCGACATGTATTTACCATAGCCTGTAGTATCTGTCAAGAAGAAGCATGGTAACCTTTACCGATTACGATTATTTTCTGTTCTCTCAAGGAAATATTCCTGTTTTCGAAATAGTTATCTAAATATCGAAAACGTTCATAACCACATTTATTTGACTGTTTTATCTCGATTTTTTGATCATTTAATTCATCGAGCACTCTATATTACCATTTTTTATGTTCATTCCGCAATAAAACGTTCATAAAAAGTATGATAGGATCAAAAAAATCCGAGGTTTCCACCCCGGATTTTCCATATAATAAGGTTCAAACAGATCTTTATTTAAAATATTGAAGAAACTCTCCGTATCCTTCTTCTTCGAGTTTATCAACTGGGATAAAGCGAAGAGACGCTGAATTAATGCAATAACGTAGTCCACCTAATTCTTTTGGACCGTCTTCAAAGACGTGTCCTAAATGTGAATCTGCTTGTCCACTTCTTACTTCAGTTCTTTTACGGCTTAGTTTGTAATCTTCTTTCTCCGTTAGAGTTGTATTTTCAATTGGTTTTGAAAATGATGGCCAACCACATCCTGCATCAAATTTATCCTTTGAGCTAAAAAGTGGTTCACCACTGACGATATCTACATAGATTCCTTCTTCGTAGAAATCATCATATTCTCCTGAGAAAGGTCTTTCTGTGGCTTCATTTTGAGTCACTTCGTATTGAATTTCTGTTAATCGTTTTTTTAGTTCTTCTTTTGAAAATTCCATCGTGGTCTCTCCTATTCAAATTGTTGTCGTTTCGTTTGATGCGGATCTTGAATTCTCTTGAAGAGATGTTCCAAGTCCTTATTCGTTAAATGAACGAGTACGGGTCTACCGTGCGGACAGTTATATGGATTTTTACATTTGGCTAAATCCACTAATAACTGACGTGCTTCCCACTCACTTAAATGATGGTTGGCTTTAATCGAACCTTTACAACTCATCATAATGGCTGTTGCTTCTCTTAATTTAGCAACCGTAATCTTTTCGTCAGCCAAGATAAAGTCGATAATTTCTTCGATAATCGCCTTCTCCTGTCCCTTTTTAATCCATGCTGGATGCGATTGAATTTGGAAGGTATTTTGTCCAAATGGCTCCATCTCAATTCCAAACTCTTCAACAAAAGATAAACGTTCTTCCAATTTCACACTATCTTTTTTCGAAAACTCTAGTAATATCGGAACCATTAGTGGTTGACTCACTCTTCCTACTTGACCAATCTCCACTTTGAACTGTTCATATTTAATCCGTTCTTGGGCGGCATGTTGGTCAATCATATACAAGCCTTTTTCGTTTTGCGCGAATAAATAAGTTCCATGCATTTGTCCAAAATAATGTAATTCTGGGAATTCCTTTTCAAAAGGTTGTGTATCGATTTTCTCAGCCAATTTTAAGTAGTCTGCATGTTCATCGTGGCTGTCCAAGAGTTCTTCTTGCTCGACAGGTTCATCTGCCTGACTTACTTTTAGAGGCGCATCATCGGCTGGTAGAACTTCCACTTCTTCTCTTACATTTTCTGAATAAGAAGGTGTTTCCACGCGAGTAGACTCCACAATAGGTGTCTTCAATTGCCACTCCAAAGTTTGTTGGACTGGTTTTGTAGCCTCTACGCGGTTTTCTTTGCGTTTGAAGGATAAGTCTTCAATCGATTCAGGAATGCGTTGTACGCCTTGTATCGCCTCTCTAATCGCTTTTTGAATTACGAGAGAAAGTTCTTGCTCTTTACTGATTCGAACTTCTTGTTTCGTTGGATGCACGTTCACATCAACGAGTTGTACGTCCATTTCAATCGAAATAATGGTAATTGGGAATCGTCCGACCATTAATGTGGATCCGTATCCTAATGTAATGGCCTTTGCGATTGCCATATTGCGTATTGGTCGTCCATTAATGAAAATCGATAAGTAATTGCGGTTTGAACGAGTGAGTTCTGGGAGCGACGTATATCCTGATACTTTGAAATCTTCGTCTTCTCCACTAAAAGGTAACATCTTACGAGCATTTACGGGTCCAATATTTCCTGCGACTGCTTGCAGCAACTCACCCTTCCCAGAAGTTTGCAATAACAGATTACCGTCATTTTTTAAAATAAAGGCAATTTCTGGGTGACTGAGAGATGCTTTACTCACTACATCCGTAATATGAGCTAACTCCGTCTGCAATGTACGAACGAATTTCAACCTAGCCGGTGTATTATAAAACAAATCTTCAACTAGGAAAGTCGTTCCTTTTAATGGTGGAACGGTCTTCTCTTCTTTGATTTCACCAGACTCGATCTTTAACTCTACGCCGCTGTCTTCTCCGGTAGAAGTTGTCAGCGTCACTTTCGATACGGCCGTAATACTCGCTAAGGCTTCACCACGGAACCCAAGTGTACGAATTCTAAAGAGTTGTTCTGGCGAATAGAGTTTACTCGTTGTATGACGTTTAATCGACATACGAGCATCCTCTTTCGTCATCCCACTTCCGTTATCTTGAATGCGAATCTTGCGAAGACCACTCTCTTCGATTTCAATCTCGATACGAGTACTGCCAGCGTCAATCGCGTTTTCGAGCAATTCCTTCACCACAGAAGAAGGACGTTCGATGACTTCCCCTGCTGCGATTTGGTTTTGTCAGTAATGGACTTAATTCTTTAATGGTTCCCATACACTACTCACCCTTTTCTATTTGTTGCCATTTATACAGGATGTTCATTGCATCCATTGGCGTCATGCTCATTAAGTTTAATCCTTTAAGCTCGTGAACCCATTCAGGCATAGTTTCTGCTTCTTCTTCAAAGAGCGATACTTGTTCCACGAAGGTGCTATTTTCATTAGCTGCCCCTTTAGCTTCTAAATGATTTAAAATCGTGCTGGCATTTTTTAACAGCTCTGTTGGCAGCCCAGCCAGTTTCGCCACATGAATTCCGTAACTCTTATCAGCAGGACCTTCTAATACTTTATGCAAGAAGACCACTTCGCCATTTTCTTCAACGGCTCCCACATGCACATTGCGTAAATCTGCATATTTCTCGCTGAGTCTTGTTAACTCGTGGTAGTGTGTTGAGAATAATACTTTTGCAGATAAATGCTCGTGAATATATGTGATGATGGCTTCAGCGAGCGCCATTCCATCATAAGTAGCCGTTCCACGTCCGATTTCGTCAAACAATAGCAAGCTTGTTTCATCGGCATTTCGAAGTGCATGGTTTGTCTCCATCATCTCTACCATGAATGTACTTTGTCCAGAAATTAAATCATCAGCAGCCCCAATACGGGTAAAGATTTTCGTAAAGACTGGAATCGTTGCACTCTTAGCAGGTACAAAACATCCGATTTGCGCTAAGATCACACAGAGCGCTAATTGTCTCATGTAAGTCGATTTACCGGACATATTCGGCCCAGTAATGAGAAGAATATGCTCGTCTGGACTCATTGAAATGCTATTTGGAACATACGTTGATTGTCCCATCACCTTTTCAACAACCGGATGGCGACCATCCTCAATCCAGAGTCTACGGTTCTTCATTGAAATCGTAGGCTTCACCAGGTGATAACGTTCGCTCACCACACTGAAGGCTTGCAGGACGTCTATCGTTGCGACCGTTTTTGCCAATTGTTGCAACTCGGCCGTATAATGTTTCACCTGTTCACGCACTTCTACGAATAATTGATATTCGAGTGCACTTGATTTTTCTTCCGCTTCTAGAATGAGCGTTTCTTTTTCTTTTAATTCAGGCGTAATAAAACGTTCCGCATTCGCCAGCGTTTGTTTACGCTCATAGCGGCTACTATCGAGTTTCGATAGATTTGATTTTGTCACTTCGATATAGTACCCAAACACCTTGTTGAAACTAATCTTCAATGAACTGATGCCTGTTTGCTCACGTTCTTGTTGTTGGAGAGAAGCAATCCATTCTTTTCCGTGTTTCATCGTATCGCGGTACGTATCGAGTGTCGCGTTATATCCTGAACGGATAATATTTCCATCTGAAATCGTCAGTGGCGCATCTTCGTCGATGGCACGGTCGATTAAATCGTATAACTCAGGAATGTCGAATAAGTTTTCTCCAAGAGCGCTCCATGCCTCTAAGTCCAAGCTATCCACAATCGATTTAAAGATTGGTACTTGACTAAGTGTTTGTTTAAGTTGCAAGAGGTCACGCGCATTGGCGGTTCCAAAGGATACTTTCCCAACAATACGTTCTAAGTCGTACACACGTTTCAATGTTTCGATAAAGTCTGTACGCTCGAAGTAATGTTGGTTCAATGTTTCTACTAATGCATGGCGTTTTTGAATCGCTCCTTCTAATACAAGTGGTTTTTCAAGCCATTGTTTGAGGAGACGTCCACCCATCGCTGTTTGCGTTTCGTCTAAGAACCAAAATAGTGACCCATGTTTTTGGTTTGCACGAATGGTCGTTGTTAACTCTAAGTTACGTTTTGTCTCATAATTCATTGAGAGATAGAATTTGCTTTGATATGCTTGTGCTTTTTGTAAGTGCGAGAAACTTCTCTTTTGAGTCAGTTTCAAATAACTCAAAAGGTTTTGTACGCATCGAACGGAAGCTTCATCTTCTAGTTCTGAGACTAATTCTGTGCAGTCTTCTGCATTAATTTCATCTTTTTCAATTGTTGAAATCAAGATTTGCATGCTTGTAAACAGATGGCGAAGCTCTTCTGTCACATCGCTATCGACAAGAACGACTTCACGACACATCAAGCTTGAGCATTCGCTACGCACTTCTTCTAAGTTTTCGAGTTGTGTCACTTTTAATTCCCCAGTTGACACATCCACATATGAGAGTGCATATTGTTTCCCAACAAGCGGTAAAATCGACACTAAATAATGGTTTTGATTTTGCGCTTGGTATTCTGTATAGGTCCCTGGCGTCAAGACTTGTACAACGTCTCGCTTCACCATTCCCTTTGTTAGCTTTGGATCTTCCAATTGCTCACAGATGGCTACTTTCTTTCCAAGTTCAATCAGTGTTTTAATATATTCTTTTGCGGCATGATGAGGAACCCCACACATTGGAATTGGGTCCTCAGCATTTTTATTTCGACTGGTTAATGTAATTTCGAGAAGTCGTGCTGCTTCAATCGCATCATCATAAAACAATTCATAAAAATCACCTAGTCGATAAAACAATAAGCAATCAGGATATTTTTCTTTAATCGAAAAATACTGTTGCATCATCGGTGTGTGTTTCGTTTTTTGTGGCATTTCTGACTCTCTTTCTAATCTTTTTATTCAAAAAATGGTGCATCTGGAGTAATGCGAATCGGTTGAATGGATTTCGCCTTGCCAGTTTTATCATCAATATCAATCAAACAAGCGCTTAATTGGCCTTCATCGTCTTCAGCCACTTCAAATCGTGCTGGTAATTGATTGAGGAATTTCGTAATAATAATATCGCGTTCCATTCCGAGAATTCCGTTATACGGACCAGTCATTCCCACATCACAAAGGAAGGCTGTCCCTTGCGGTAGAACGCGGGCATCATTTGTTGGGACATGCGTATGTGTTCCAACGACGGCAGACACTTTTCCGTCCAAGTACCAAGACAAGGCTTGTTTCTCACTGGTTACTTCTGCATGGAAGTCGATAAAGATAATCGGCGTCCTCTTTCTAGCTTCTTCAACCGCCTCTGTAACTTTTGCAAAAGGATCATCCAATGTATTCATAAAGACGCGGCCTTGCAAGTTAATGACGGCCACTTCTTTGTCGTTACATTTTACATAAACGATTCCTTTTCCTGGAACTCCTGTAGGATAGTTCAGCGGTCGTACCATTTTTGTGGCATCTTCAATGAAATCAAAAATCGCTTTGTTATCAAAGGCGTGATTCCCAAGCGTTACTACGTCTGCACCAGCCTGCAGTAACTCCTTATAAATCTTCTCCGTAATTCCTTTCCCATGGGCAGCATTTTCCCCATTAATGACAGTGATTTGCGGTTTATATTTTTTCTTTAATTTTGGGACGTATTGTGCGACCATCTCTCTTCCAAGAGAACCAACAACATCACCAACAAATAATAATTTCATAAGAGTGCCTCTTTCTAAATCAATGTAGCTCTATTTTACCATAAAATAAGGCTGAAAATACCTAGATACAACCATGTAGTATGGAACTCAATTAACATATATGTTAATTTTCACATCACTATAATAACACCATATAAATGACCGTTGGGACAAAGATACTCAGCAGCGTATTCTCTTTTCCACCACTGCAATAACACTACAATTACGACTGCAATGAGTTCTGGAATTCCAAATGGTGCGTTTATAAAGGAAATATCCTTTAAACAATAGACAACTAGAATCGTAATAATCGCTTGTGGTAAGACCGCCGAAATAAACTGCATGCGGGAGGATAAATTCTTTTGATTGCGGAGTACTAAAAATGGAAATAATCGAATCGCAAAAGTCACAACTCCACTAGTAATAAGAGCAAGAATAATATACGTACTACTCATTTTCTTCCTCCTTCATTTGTAGTTTCTCACGTTCGAAGATTGCAATTAAACCGATCATCGTTGTCGCTAAGGCGCACACAAGGAAATATTGTTTTCCAACAAGAATTAACCAGAAAATAGCACTAATCCCCCCAATGATGAACGGGAAATAACGGTCCGCCTTTTTCAATTGGTTTACAAGAATGACCACAAAAAGTGCGGTCATTGAAAAAAATCGATGCCCTTTGTTGAAAATGGAAGGAATTCGCCGATGACAACTCCAATGACTGTACCAAAGACCCAATAGAAATGGTTCAACAGTCCAACATAGACCATCACTTGTTCATTATCTTCACTCTTCGTTTGTTTCATCCCTACTAAGAGAGAAAAGGTTTCATCTGATAGGGCAAAGATTAAATAAAATGCTTTCCAGCCCAACTTTTTAAATTCTTCAATAAAGCCAACGCCATAAAACAACATTCTAGCATTAATAAATAAAGTCATTAAAGCAATCATCCAAAAACTCATCCCTGCGCTCATAAATGAGACAAGAGCAAATTGCATGGATCCTGCATACACAAATATACTTGAAAAAATAGAAGCCCAAGCTGGAAATCCTTCTTGTGACATCAAGAGTGCAAATGCAATTCCTAAAAAGATATACCCGAAACAGATGGGTAAACTAATCTTAAATGCTTGTTTCAATTCGTTCATACATTCTCCTAAAAAAACAAAAAGATTGAAAGTCCACTACTCGTGGGCTTTCAATCTTCATTTCTAACCTATTTTTATAAAGATTTAAATGTATTCACTACGTTTTCTACAGTGAATCCTAATGTTTCCATGACTTTATTTCCGTTACCTGATAAACCGAAGCGGTCGATCGTCACAGTAGCTCCGTCAAGGCCAACATATTGCCCCCATCCGAAACTTGCCCCCATTTCAACGGCTACACGTTTTCGAACATCGCTAGGTAATACTGATTCGCGGTATTCTTTTGGTTGTTCTTCGAATAAGTTCATGGATGGCATTGAAACAACTGATACATCAATTCCTTCTTCTGCAAGAACTTTTTGCGCTTCGATGGCAAGAGCCACTTCAGAACCTGTCGCAATCAAGATACCTTCTGGTGTATCGCATTTTTGAGGACTTACTACATATGCCCCACGTTTCACACCTTCATATGCTAATTCCTGTGAATGTTCAAGAACTGGTAAGTTTTGACGTGAGAATACGAGTACTGTTGGACGGTCTTTTGTTTCTACGGCCACTTTCCATGCAGCTGATACTTCGTTCCCATCAGCAGGACGAATCACATTTAAGTTTGGAGTTGCACGGAACGCTGCCAATTGTTCGATTGGTTCATGCGTTGGTCCATCTTCCCCAACTGCAATTGAGTCATGTGTATATACATAGATTGCAGGCAGATGAGAAATCGCTGCAACACGCATTGCTGCTTTTAAGTAATCTGCGAATACAAAGAATGTACCACCATAGACACGGTTACCACCATGAAGAAGCATACCGTTCATCGCAGCTCCCATCGCAAATTCACGAACCCCAAACCAGATATTTCTTCCACCATAATTTTCGTGAGAGAAGTCTGTATCTGCTTTGTTCATTGTGTTGTTTGATGAAGAAAGGTCTGCAGACCCACCCCATAAGAATGGAATATGTTTTCCTAATTCTTGAATTGCAGCTTGACTAGTCACACGAGAAGCCATTGCTGGGCTACCAAATTCATAAGATGGTAATACTTTTTCTAAGTCTACTTCAATGTTTTCTGCAAAACTGTCTTCGAATTCTTTTGCAAGTTCTGGATAAGCTTGTTTATAGCCTTCGAATAATGTTTTCCACTCATTATAGTCATTCTCGCCTGTTTGAACTAATAATTTATCAAAACGATGTTGCACTTCTTCTGGCACTTCAAATGGTCCATATTCCCATCCGTAGTTTGATTTTGCTTCTGCAATGCCGTCAGGTCCTAAAGGAGCTCCATGAACTTTATTTGTTCCTTGGTTTGGAGCACCGTAACCAATAATCGTTTTAACTTCAATAATCGTTGGTTTTTCTTTTTGGCATTGTGCTTCTTCAATAGCTTCTGCAATTTCATCTAAGTCGTTTCCATCTTCAACGCGAATATAGTTCCAACCTAATCCTTTGAAGCGTTTCTTCATATCTTCGGTAAACACTTTATTTAATGGTCCATCTAAACAGATGTCATTTGAATCGTATAACACGATTAATTTATTTAATTTCAATGTTCCTGCTAGAGATGCGGCTTCATACGAGATTCCTTCCATTAAGTCCCCGTCACCACATAATACATAAGTATGGTGGTCCACAACTGGGTACCCTTCACGGTTGAATTTTTGCAGCTAAATGAGCTTCAGCCATAGCCATCCCAACACCGTTTGCAAACCCTTGTCCAAGCGGACCAGTAGTTGCATCTACTCCATCCGTGTCATGTACTTCTGGGTGCCCCGGTGTTTTACTTCCAAGTTGGCGGAAGTTTTTCACATCTTCAATTGATAAGTCATAGCCAGATAAATGTAATAAAGCATATAACATTGCAGATCCATGACCTGCAGATAATACAAAGCGATCGCGATCGACCCAATTAGAACGTTTTGGGTTCACCTTTAAATATTTAGACCAAAGTACATATGCCATTGGGGAAGCACCCATTGGTAGGCCAGGGTGTCCTGAATTCGCAGCTTGAATGGCATCCATACTTGAGTGTACGAATCGTATTCACTGCTAGTTGATCGGTTTTTATCAAACATACAATCACTCCTTAAATATAGTTTTTCCTTAATAGGAACTTACTACTCTATTTTTACTAAATTCAAAACATTCTTTTTGCAACCGTTATTCTAATCTTTAATAAAATAAAGTAACCCCTTGCAAAATTGATTCAATTTTACTAGAGATACAAATAGTAGAAAAAAAGAGGTTGAAAATCCTCAACCTCCTAATCCTTATTCTTCTCCTCGATTATGTAATCCTTTTTCTTTTTGGATTGCTTTTTAGTTTATCAGGAGTCACATCATTTCCTTCTTCGTCAACAATTTTTAATCCTTCAATATGATTACGCATGCCTCACGAAAAAGCCTCCAAATACTCTTGACGTAGGAGTTGTTGTTCTTTTTCTTCTGTAGGTGTTAATTTTCCTTCTTTTTTTCTTTTTAGCCAATTCATTGATACGACTAATCTTCTCTGGTGATAACATTTCTTCATTCCTTTCCTTTTATTCGTCCCTAGTGTATCACGATTTATAAAAACTTCCTAAAAATCCGATTTACATACGAACATTTGTTTGATTTTCTAGTATAGTCTGTGATAAACTATTTTTAAAGAAGGAGATGTTCCGATGACAAATTTAAAAGATTCAAGACAATTAGATGTTTTTACAGTTTATTTATAAAGAAGTTCAAGAACACGGTTATCCACCAACAGTGCGTGAAATTTGTAATGCTGTTCAGCTTTCTTCGACTTCTACCGTTCATGGCCACTTGTCCAGATTGGAAAAAAATGGATTCATTCAGCGCGACCCAAGTAAACCTCGTGCAATTGAATTAACAATGGCAGGATTAAAGGCTATCGGCGCAAAGGCAAATGCTATTCCAATGCTTGGTGTAGTTACAGCTGGTGAACCAATTCTTGCTGTAGAAGAAGCAAGTGACTTCTTTCCAATTCCACCAGAATTACAAAATGAATCCGACGATCTTTTTATGTTGCGTATTAAAGGGGACAGTATGATTAATGCTGGAATCTTTGATGGTGACTCTGTTATCGTTCGTAAACAATCTACTGCAGCTAATGGGGAGATTGTCATTGCAATGACCGAAGAAGACACTGCTACTTGTAAGAGATTTTACTTGGAAAAGGACCACGTTCGCTTAGAACCTGAGAATGACACAATGGAGCCAATTATTCTTCCAAATTGTACTATCCTAGGAAAAAGTAGTTAGCTTATACCGTAGTCATATTTTCTAAAACAGAAAAATCCGCTCTATTGAGCGGATTTTTTTATTTTATTTAAGGCTTCATCGTTGCTTTCCCAACTTCTGATTTTCCATCTACTGACCCTTCAGTCGCGATAGAAAATGTATCTAATTTATCCATATTCGTAAAGAGAACCATCATCGCTGTATCTTTTACCAGCTTCCTTTAAAGCCTCTAAATCGACCGTGGATAAAACTGTATTCTCATCCACCTTTTCACCAACCGTTACCGTTGTTTTAAACGGAACTCCTTTTAATTCAACTGTATCGATTCCCATATGGACTAACACTTCAAGTCCTTCAGGAGTTTTAATCCCCACAGCATGTAACGTTGGAAAGACATTTACAATTTCTCCCTTAACAGGTGAAGTAATCACTCCACTTGTTGGAAGTATCGCAAAACCCAGTCTCCCATCATTTTACCCGCAAAAACGGGATCATTCACTTGCGTAATTGGAACTATGTCTCCAGATGCTAGTGCATAAAACTACTACTTCTTTATCTTTCTTTTATTCTTTTTTAAAAAATCCAAACATTTTTATCTTCTCCTTCTTTATTCAGGTTGAATCGCATGCAATGTATTTGAAAAAAATAGAATGCTTTTCTTTCCTTATCGATTTCCTTGTAATAACTATACAAAATATCAACCACCACTAAAACCAGAAACTGTGGTGAAATTGTCGTCCCTTGTTCCAAAGCATTTTTTTCATCGCAATAAGAACCAATTCATCGCATTCATGCGATAGTTCCTCACTCTTTTTAGAAGTGATTAGAACCGTTTTTGCTCCCTGATTCTTTTGCAATATTTACTGCCTTTACCACACTTTCATTTGCCGAAACTGTGATTCCAATGACAAGACAATCTTCATCTACTAGCTTTACGATTCATAAGCATTGTATGCAAATCCGTGATCGCCTCACAAATCATCCCAAGTCTCATAAAATCGAAATTTCATCTCTAATGCATGCCAGTCCAGAGCTCCCTTGACCATATATATATACCCCTTTTAGCACTGCTGAGCAATTCACAAACTCAATTAATTGAGCTTCATTTACAAGGAAAAAGACTTCGACAAAAAGCTCAGCATAATCTTCAAGGACGATTTTTAGTCGAATTAATATGAAGCGTCGATTCTTCCTTACTTCTCTTTTTCATAATCATAAATAAAATTGTCGATATCCGTTATATCCGCATTTCTGGGCAAAATCTTGTCAGTGACGGAATGGAGACGAATAAACGATTGGACACTTCTTGTGCAGAAAGAGACACTCCTTCTGGAATTGGTTCTAGAAAATACTGTGCAATTGTCTTTTTCAATCGGTGTTAAAAGTATCGTAAATAGACTCTATAATAGGAGCCACTTTTTCTCGAATGACAACATCTGCATCTCCCCTTTGCATTTGCTTTTTATTATAACATACGATGCCTATTCCTATTAAAAATTAAAAGCAGGCAAACTAGACACGAGGGCTAGTTTACCTGCTTTGATTAAGATGATTACTAGTCATCTACACCTAAAATTTCATTGATATTATTTTTATAAAGGAATGGCTTTAGCTCCATAAATTGCTTGAATTCACCTTTTACTTCAAGAACATCAACTGCACCGATTTCTTTTAACGTTGCCTTATTTACTTTTTCAACATCTTTAACAGATACGCGTAAACGTGTGATACAAGCATCTACATCTTCGATATTTTCTTGACCACCCAAAGCATCAATAATACGAACGCTATCTTGTTTTCAAAGCTATCTTTCGTTTCACGACTGGTTTTTCATCACTAGCTAAATCATCTTCAACACGTCCTGGTGTAGCAAACATTGAATTGAAGAATAAACCATCTAAATACAACATAGTATAAAAACGCTCCAAACAAGACCAAAATGGAATTTGTAATAACCAGTTTGTCTTATCATTACCTTGTAATACCCCAAATAATGTGAAGTCGATAACCCCACCTGAGAATGTATTACCAATAGAGATATTTAGAATATCAGCGATGAAAGAAACTTACCCCATCAAGGAATGCGTGAACAACATATAATACTGGGCTTACGAATAAGAACATGAACTCAATTGGTTCTGTAATACCAGTAATGAATGAAGTTAATGCAACCCCGAAGAATAAACCAGCATATTTTTACGACGATCTTTTTGGAACACAGTGGTACATTGCTAAGCAGGCAGCTGGAAGACCAAACATCATTGTTGAGAAAACGTCCAGCGAAGAAACGAGTTCCTTCAGTAAATAGTCCTACATGGTTTGGATCAGCTAATTGAGCAAAGAAGATTTTTTTGAGCTCCAACCACAGTTTAGTGAGCTACAACTTCCACTCCACCTAATTCTGTAAGCCAGAGACATTGGATAAATCATATGGTGTAACCCTACAGCACCACATAAACGCATTAAGAATCCATATAAAAATGTACCAATTGGACCAGCTTGTGAGATATATCCACCAGTAGACACTAATAATTGTTGGAATGGTGGCCATACTAAGAAGAAGATCGCTCCCACAAAGATAGACGCAAATGATGTTACAATTGGAACAAAACGGCTACCACCAAAGAATCCAAGTACTTGAGGTAATTGAATATTGTTATAACGGTTATGTAACCATACAGCTACTGATCCGACTACAACAGCACCGATAACCCCAGTATCAATGGAAGCATCTTTTGCCATAAATAATCCAACAAGAGCTTTAATAGTTGCAGTCATTACTAAGTATCCTGTAACCCCAGCAAGAGCAGCAGTTCCTTTGTCTCGTTTTGCAAGACCAATACAGAGTCCGATACAGAGAAGAAGTGATAGATTTGCAAAGACTACTTCCCAGCTTGGCTCATTACTTTAAAAGATTGCTTGTAATACTTCGTTATTTAATGCAGGGATATGTCGCAACAGTTGTTGGATTGGATAAAGCGCCCTATCCCTAAAAGCAAACCAGCTGCCGGTAAAATGGCAATCGGCAACATAAATGCCTTCCTATTTTTTGTAAGACTTTAAACATATGGTTTTCCCCTAAACTTAAAATGAATAATTCTTATCTTTTCCTAGTGTTGATGAATAGCATCAACAAATTTTTGTAATGAGTTGTGGACGGTAATCGCAGAACCCTACAACTACACTATAGGCGCTCAACTCTAGCACTCTTTTTCACCTTTTCCGGTGTATCAATATTTCCTCTGCAATTAAAGGATGTTTGATTTGTTTCAAAACAGTTCTTAAAATTTCAAAATCATTCCTTCAATTTTTATCGCCCTTACTTTTGTTTCTGTATATCCCACTAAAGTACTTCCGATAAAATCAAAAACCAAGTTCATCAGCGTGAATCATTTCTTCTACTGTAGAACAATCCGCCATCAATAATTGATTAGGATATTTTTCTCTAATTTCCTTATAAAATTCGTCCAACGACTGTCCATTTGGACGAGTAGATGAAAGTCGCATCCAGTGCAATAATTTCTGGTTGAACCGTCATAAGTTCGTCTACTTCCTTCATCGTGGCAGTAATAAAAACATCCGAATCGTTATAATCTCGTTTAATAATTCCAATAACTGGTAAATCTACAGCTTCTTTGATTGCTTTTATATCCACTACTGAGTTGGCACGAATTCCTTTGCTCCTCCCTTCCTTTGCAGCAACTGCCATACTGAGCCATAATATAATCACTATGCAATGGTTCATGCGGCAATGCTTGGCATGATACAATTAATTGACCATGTATTCTCATAAACAGCCTCCTTTTTAAAACCCTTTCATATTATTAGTATACTAGTCATAGAAACCATTTTTCAATACACCCTAGTTTTTTTAGTAAGTAGTTTCAAAACCGATCTCTATCATTTCTTCCTTTATCCTTTTTCGAAATTACTTTTATGCCCAATCAAAAATTTTACACTAAAAAGATGCATGGAAATTTTCCATACATCTTTTCTGTTTTCAATTCTTCTATGATTCATATTCATTCATAACTAAGGACCGTAACTAAGTCTACATTTTTTATTAACTGATGCTTGAATGCATAAATCGTTGCTTGTGTTCTGTCTTCTACTTCCAATTTTGGATAAAATATTTGAAACATGAGTTTTTACTGTTTTTAAAGTAATAAATAATTCATCCGCAATTTCTTGATTTGATTTTCCTTGTGCAATTAGAAGAAGGACTTCCAATTCACGCTGGGTCAAATCATCATGAGAAATGTTGTTGTTTCATTTTGAATTCTATTCACTAATTTATCAGTCACTTGTGGTTCAAAAACACCATCTCCTTGATAAGTATCACGAATAGCTTTCGCGATTTGAGAAGCCGAAGAAGTTTTTAAAATATAACTTTTTAGCACCTGCATTTATGGCTGGAAAAACTTTCTCATCATCAATAAAACTAGTTAAGATGATGATTTTTTGCTTCTAGCCATTGACGTAGAATTTCTTTTGTCGCTTCAATTCCATCCATCTCAGGCATGACTAAATCCATTAGAATGATGTCCGGTTTATAGGATAAAAGCCTTTTTCCACACCTTCTCGACCATTTTTTGCTTCAGCAATAACATCGATATCATCCTGCATTGATAAATACGAAGACACGCCTAATCGCTACCATTTCATGGTCATCTACTAATAAAACATTAATCATAATTTCCCCTCAAATGACGACCAAGCGGAATTTTGATTTCTATTGTTGTCCCTTGATTTGGGAAGCTTACAATCTTCACTTGTCCACCGAGTCCTTGTACTCTTTCTTTCATATTATTAATTCCATAACTACTCAGGATGGATGTCCTCTACGTTAAATCCGATACCATCGTCTTCGATTTTTAAAGATTACATTTGAGTCTTTCTGTCTTAGTACACTTCTAAATGTTTGGCATGAGAATGTCTTTAGCGTATTCGAAAAGCTAATTCCTGAGCAATTCTAAAGAGATGATCTTCAACCCCTTCTGGCAAAATAACATCCTCTATATCCCAATGAATTTTTCATCTGAACTTTTGTTTGTAATTCACTAATAAACCCTTCGATTCCGGATTTTAAGGATTTATTTTTCTAAAGAAATAGGTCTAAGATGTAGTAATAATGCACGCATTTCAGACTGTGCTTGGAGAAAGAACATGTTCAATCATGGCTAGTTGTTTTTGTTCTTTTCATCAAAATGTTGCTTTCTTTCATTCAAAGCAGAAATCATCATCATTGCGGCAAATAATTGTTGGCTTACAGAGTCATGTAATTCTCTGCAATACGTCTTCTTTCTTGTTCAATAATTTGTTCTTTTGTCTCTTCTCCAACATATTGAGGTTTTTCTACCTATTTCTTGTAACTCTAAAGATACCGTTTCAATCTGATTCGATATCGCCATTGATTGAGTGTAAAAAAGTATTTAAATCTAGAATTGTTGCTTCATTCAGCCAATTAGATTCATCTTTATCTTTTACCAACTGAAACTGTGCCTTTTGAATCATTAACAGCTGCTCTGTAATTTTTCTTTCAGCCTGACGATTTAATACATATAAGATAACCGCAGAAATCAATGATAAAAATAGAAGTATTAAAAGAAATAATGTGATAGTCCCTAGAGTTTCCTGAAAACTAATCTCTTCTAAGTGATCAAAATTAAACCATTTTCTAAATAGAAATATGAATATTGTACTGACAATACTATAAAGTGCTGAAAATAGAAGCCAGCTTTTGAGGATTCGTTGCTTCATGCTTCAATCACCTCAATTTTTCCAGCTACAATCGTCGTATAGATTTTAATTCGCTTACTAGCTCTTTGATAATCTTTACTGTATAGTTGAATCGACTCATTGCTTAGGGTATAAGTTTGCTTTTCAAACTCTAATTCTCCAGCGAAACTATGATGGTGAATCATGACACCGACTCCATACGGAACCAAAATTCGAACTCGTCCAAGTCCTTTTCGTATCACAATCACGTTTTCTTTTGCCGGAAGAATCGTATTTCCTAAATCAATAATGGTATCTCCAACTAATTGTCCAGCGTTAATATCGTTCCATTCATAAGGTTCATTTCCAATGATTTGAGATCCTATCCAATCGAAACGTTTAATTTTCTCTGAATCAATCTCTTCCTCTCTAGAATTCACGAAAATATATTCTTGCTGATCTTTTCTTTGAAAAATAGTCGATATCTTAGAAAAAGACGAACTATCCTGACTAAATAATAGAATGAGTAATGCTCCCTATCATGCCTAACCAAATCCCAGCAGTAGACAGTAAAGGCAATACCATAAACAAACTACCAAAACATAAACCCATATTTTTCATAAATTTTACTTTTCTAAAAAGAACCAAACTACTTACAATAGTAGCAACTCCAAGTGCAAAGATGATAAATAAACCCATTCTTGTAGTCATTTCAATGGCTGAAATCATTGTTCCTAGTAACAATACAATGAGCATCTTTTTAATATTTTTCATCTTCTCACCTCCATATAGGTATTAGTATATCATCTTCTCACATACAATCCTATCACGAAATCATTTTCAAGGCCATCAGTCTAAAGAACGATATACAAAAAGCTAGGAAGTCTCTAGCTTTTTACAATATTATGAATTAAGCAGATTGAATATCAATAATTCTGATTTTTCATTTCTCCACCTGGTGTTGGAATGACTACTTCTTCATTTAATTTTTTTACCAATAATTCCTTTGGCAATTGGAGAATCATTTGAAATCTTACCTTCAATTGGGTTTGCTTCTGCACTACCAACAATCGTATAAGTTTCTTCATCTCCATCTGGTAATTCGATAAACGTAACTTTTCTACCTAATGAAACAACATCTTTTTCAACATTGTTATCGTCAATAATTTCAGCAAAACGAATCATTTTTCTAATGTTGAAATACGTCCTTCAACAAATGCTTGTTCATCTTTCGCTGATTCATATTCAGAGTTTTTCTGATAAGTCACCGTAACTACGAGCAATCTTAATTCGCTCCACAATTTCTTTACGTTTAACGACTTTTAATTCTTCTAATTCGGCCTCAAGTTTTTGCTTTTTCCTTCAAGCGTCATTGGAAATACTTTTTCAGTCATACGACTCTCCCCTATATTGTTTTTTAGATTATCTCAATCTACAATGCTAAAACTTTAACATTTTATAGTGAAGATTGCAAGCCCTATTCATTATTTTTATATGATTTTAAGAAATTTTAGTGAATTTTTTGTATAGAAAAGACCTTTGAAACAAGTTCAAAGGCCCAAATATTAAGCTAATTCTCTTAAAATAGAAGCTATTTTTGTGGTCATTAAGTCAATTGCAACTGTATTCGATCCACCTTCAGGAATGATGATGTCTGCGAATTTTTTTAGTAGGTTCAATAAATTGATGATGCATTGGTTTTACAACGGACATATACTGATGAATGATTGAATCGAGTGTTCTACCACGTTCCACCATGTCTCGTTTAATACGACGAATAATGCGAATATCATCATCTGTATCTACATATACCTTGATGTCCATCAAATCACGTAAACGTTTATCTTCAAGAATAAGAATACCTTCAATAAGAATAACGTCTTTTGGCTCTTGATGGATTTTTTTGTCGCTTCTTGTATGATTTTCGTAATCATATACTGGTTCTTCAATCGATTCAAAATTGATTAATTTATTCATATGTTCAATTAATAAATCTGTATCGAAAGCAAATGGGTGGTCATAGTTTGTTTTTAAACGTTCTTCAAACGGCATATGACTTTGATCTTTATAATAGTAATCTTGATCAATTTTCACGATCGTTAATTCCGGGAAATTCTCCAAAATTTTTCGGCTAACACTTGTTTTCCCACTTCCTGAGCCACCAGTAACTCCGATAACAATTGGCTTTCTCTTTTCCATGACCTTACTCCTTATCCACATATTTAGCTTTTAATTCTAAATGTTCTTCATACGTTTTTGCAAAATAAATTTCTTTCAGTATGAATATCCGCTACAAAGTATAAATAATCCGTTTTTCAGGTTCTAGTGCGGCAACAATAGAATCCTCACTTGGACTATTATAAGGTCCTGGCCCTACACCGTAATTTTTGGTATAAGTTATATGGAGAATCCACTTCTAAATCTTTCAATGATAGTGCTTCTTTATGTTCTCCTAAAGCATATTGAACAGCAACGTCTGTTTGAAGCATCATGCCTTTTTCAAGACGATTATAGAAGACACTAGCAATCTTCTTACGATCCTCGAGTTTAACCCCTTCTTTTTTTCAATTAAAGGCTAAAGCCATAATTTGTTGTAAAGTATATGGACTCGCTTCAATTTTGGGAGTAATATTTTTGATAACACTTCATCTGTTTTTAGCAACCATTTCAGTGATTAACATTTGAAGTGTTTTATTATCGTTCATATCATAAGTTGCTGGGAAAAGAAATCCTTCTAGAACATATTTCACATATATGAATTGTATGACTGCGTTAATAATTTAGGGATACTTTTGAACTAACAATTCAATAAAACCACTATCCTGAACTTTAGCCATAAAATCTTCAGCTGAGTATTTCGTTGATTTTGCAACTTCTTTAGAAATATCACTCAGTTGCTCTCCTTCTCGAATCACAACCTTCGTTGCATTCAAGTTTTTCTCTTTTCCTTTACCCGAAAGCTCTTCAATAATTTCATCTAAAGTCATGCTTTTTGAAACTTGGTAGCTCCTGCCTTAAATCCTGCGACATTTTTAAACTTTTAAATAGAACGTAAAAATTTGGAATTACGAATAAACTCTTTTTCCTTCAAATGATTTGCAACATCTTTAACAGATTCTCCTTGGTTAATTTCAAATTCAACCAATTCTGTTTGTTCGCTATCTACAGGTTTTACTTCACCATTAATGTAGTTCCAAGTAAAGATTCCTCCAATTAGAACAATTGCTAGAAGTGCAATCATGAAATACTTCATAATCTTTTTAATAATAGACGTTTTCCTTCTTTCGGATATCTCTTTTTAGAATCCGTCTCGGAAATTAAGGAATGCTTTTTTATGTTCATTTTGAGACATTGTTTTCCTCCTAAAGATAGTCACATAAGGTAACCATAGTTGTAGTTATTATACCCTATTATTATAAAAATGAAGAAACTCAATTACAAAAGGGAGTTAGAACGTTCATATAACAATATTTTAAGCTATTTTTGTATTCAATAAAAGGCAACAGTATCTATTCATACTGTTACCTTTTTGAGGGATTTATTGTACTGAATATCTTAGAATTGTTTTTGCTTTTCTTCGCTCGTTCTGTTTTTATTTTGTTAAATAGATTTCAAAGGTGCACATTAGACGTTCTTTTTAATTGCAATTCTGTAGCTAATTTATCCATCTTCTCAAAAGATTGAGGTTCATCATCAAAACTTCCTAAATGTAAAATTTGAATCGCTTTTTCCTCTTCAAATTCTTTAAAAGGCGATTTCTTCATATAAATCATTAGGCTTTTTGCTTTTACGATTTCCAAAAGCTTGATAATATATTTCTTCAGTGATGAGTGTGGGTTGTTTAATCATTAAAATATAACTTAAATCATTTTTATCAAATTCAACCCTATCTCCTTTTTGCCATAGACCTTCTAAAGGAAAAACAGTAAAATCATTAATTTCATTATTCAATGCTGCTTTTTTAAACAGCATCTTTTATACCATAAGCCACTGAGTATAAAGCGGAAAATTCTATTTGAGAAATCTTCTTCATTTGGATTTCCTTGTCCTTTAATCGTAATGAACTTTTGCTTTGGAACATCTACTAAAACAGCTTTGGTTTTTACACCGTATAATTCTTTCTCTTGTTTTCTCCATTCATACTTCATTTTTCTCACGCCTTTCTATTTGATACTCTTATTATACGATTGAATACTTGCCAACTCATGTCATGTTTTATATTTTTCTCCAATTGTTTGAATCAATTGCTTTGTTGTAGGCGTATTTCTTTTTGGTTGAAGTCCCTCGACATTTTGAGCCATAGGGAGAATAAGTAACTAACCATTCTCTCATCATTTGGGAGTTCAATAGTTGTCAATAAATCTCCATTCTCATCAACAATGATCTCTGTAGTTATTTCATCATAAACGCGATATGCCACTCTTTTATCAAATTTAACCTGAAGAGAAATCATATTATTTGGTACTTTTTATTTCGTTCAACGAAATTTCCTCAAACAATCCTCATATCTTTTCTTTCAAAGTCTTCAAATTTTTATTCTGGATAATTTAAATAATCTATAATCATTTCTAGATAAACAAAAAGCATATAAATACCAATTATAGCCTTTAAACAATATTCGAATTGAGCTTGACTATTCTTGTAGTTTCTTGTAGATGGCTAAAATAGTCGAATGAAATTAAATTTTTATTCAAAATCGCCAGCTTCAAATTTTGAAATAATGCTGTGTCATGTGTAGAATTCCATCCTTGAAAATCAACTTCAATCCAATTGATCATCTCCATATTAAATAATGCAGACAATTTCATAAGAAGATTTTTTTGTCAGATAAGTCACTAGTTGTCCCTAATCCTTGTAAAGGCATTCATTATTTGTTCCTTTTTCTTCTTGAGATAACAAAGATTGATTCAAAATAAACTCTCTAGAAAATCTCAATGCCTCCCCCTTTCCCTTGTGTGGCGTAAATAGGGATACCCGCACTACTAAGATTATCAATATCTCGGTAGATTGTTCTAATTGAGACTTCAAAATGGTCCGCTAGCTGTGATGCTGTGACTTTTCTTTTCGATAGAACATAATATAGCAGTCGAAAACAATCTATTATTTTTCATACATTATCTTCACCTCTTAATAGATTATACCCTTTTTAATGTTGACATCATTTGTCATGTTTTACAAATAAAACTATATTCCTCTAAAAATAAAAAGACCAAGGTTCCCCTTGGTCTTTTTGTGATTATAAATCTTCTTCTGCTAAGAATGTGTTTAATACTTCTTCAATCATATCCCATTCAGCTTCTGTTTCAATTGGGTTTAATTGACCTTCAGTACCATCTTCAGCTTCTACATATGAGAAAGCTTGTAATTCTACTTCTTCACCTTCAGGAATTCCTGCTGGATAGCATAAAACATATGATTTATTGTAATCTTCTGATTCAAAAAGTAAATAATACTTCGTGTAAAATTTCGTTTCCTTCTTCGTCAACGATTGTAATATGTTCGTGACCTTCATGTCCTTCTAAGTGATCATGTTCATGATCGTGTTCGTGATGTAAATGTTCTGTCATTTTCTTTCCTCTTTCTTTTATTGATTTCCATTTTAAATCTAAATAGTTTTTTGTAAAAATCATGACTGCTGCGAGCATATCAATGACTTGCTTTCTTTTTCTTGAAACATTTCCTTCTTCTACAAGCATCCTTTCAGCTTGCATCGTAGTAAGGCGCTCATCATGAAAAAAACAATGGGAATTTGGAGTCTTTTCTCTAGACTTGCTCCATATCTTCGAGAGCCTCTACTCTTTGCCCTTCCGTATTATTCATGTTCTTTGGTAGACCAATGACGATTTTTTTCAACGCCATACTCTTCCACTAACTCGACAACACGTTTGAAGCCAAATTCAGAAGCCTTTTCATTTATCGGAATCGTTTCAACTCCTTGAGCAGTCCATCCCATTAAATCACTAACGGCGACGCCCACAGTTTTACTTCCGACATCTAAGCCCATCAATCTCATATTAGGCATCTCTTCCTGTAGAACGAATATAATGTCTAATGAGTTCTTCCAAAATCTCATCTCTTTCGTGACGACGGATTAAATTTCGCGCATCTTTATGTCTAGGAATATACGCTGGATCCCCAGACAATAAATATCCTACAATTTGATTGATTGAACTATATCCTTTTTCATTCAACGCATCATACACGATAGTTAAAGTTTCTTGAACGCTTTTTTCATCCTTTTCATTAAACTTAAATAGGACTGTTTCATCTATTGAACTCATACTGACACCTCATTTCAATATATATGCTTATTCTACAGGATTTTCAGCAAAACTACAATCCATGCCCTACCGATTCTTAAACTTTTTAGAAAGCCTTTTCCTTTGCTTTCACAATAAAAACCTTCCTTAAAACTCATTCATAAGCTTAAGGAAGGTTTCCTAAATTTAGTCTTATTTAGCTAAATATTCTTTTAAGCAATTCGAATGCTTGTGGAATACCTGCAGGGTTCTTACCACCTGCTTGAGCCATATCAGGGCGGCCTCCGCCTCCACCTTGGATAGCTGGAGCAATCGCCTTAATGATATCGCCTGCTTTTTAATCCTTTTGCATTAGCATCTTTAGATACGGCTACTAAAAGATTGGCTTTTATCCGCAGAAGCAGTACCTACTACGAAGATATCACTCGCACCTTTTTGTCTCCAAGTATCTGCTAATTGACGTAATTCATCCATTTCTTTATTTTTCTAGAGAAACGGTAATGAATGAAGTCCCGTTCACCCTCTTCTACATTGTTGAAGACATCTGCGACTTCAGCTTTCATGATTTTTAGCTTTCAGTTTTCGCAATTTCACCATTGGCTTCTTTCAATTCTTGACCCAAAGTAGCCACGTTCTAACTGTATCTAATTGGATTGCTTTGACTTCAGCAGCCAATTGTTTTAATAGGTTTTTCGTGATGGCTTAATAAGTCAAAAAGCTTCTTTACTTGTGACAGCCTCGATACGACGAACGCCAGCACCGATACCAGATTCAGAAACAATCTTGAATAATCCGATTTCTTGAGTGTTCGCTACATGGATACCACCACAAAGTTCGATTGACCAGTCGCCAATGTTGACCATACGAACTAACTTGCCATATTTTTCACCAAAGAGTGCCATTGCCCCACGGCTCTTCGCATCTTCTAGTGTTGTTTCAATCGTAACCACTTCTAAACCAGCCCAGATTTTTTCGTTTACGATACGTTCCATTTCAGCTAATTCTTCAGCAGTTACTTGTCCAAAGTGACTGAAGTCGAAAACGATAAACTAGTTGGCGTTACAAAGAGAACCAGCTTGGTTTGCGTGTGTTCCTAGAACATCTTTCAATGCTTGGTGTAATAAGTGAGTTGCTGTATGGTTCTTGATGATTTTTGCACGTTCAGAAGCATCAACCACTAATGTGTAAGTTGCGTTTACTTGTAAGTCGCCTAACACTTCAACTGTGTGTAATGGTTGTCCGTTAGGAGCTTTCTTTACTTGTAATACATTGGCTACAACTGTGCCGCTTGCATCTTGAATCGTACCGTGGTCTGCTAATTGTCCACCCATTTCAGCATAGAATGGCGTACGGTCGAATACTAATTGAGCATGTGCATCTTTATGTGCAGATTCTACTAATTCATCATCGACAACAATGGCTTTTAACACGCCTTCTTCTGTTGTTGAAGCATATCCAACAAATTCACTCTCTACAGTAATATCACGTAACACTGCAGATTGAACATTCATTGATGTTTCTGTATTACGAGCAGCACGTGCACGATCTTTTTGCGCTTGCATTTCTGCTTGGAAGCCTTCTTCATCGACTGTGAACCCATTGTCGCTAGCGTATTCTAATGTTAATTCATATAGGGAATCCGTAAGTGTCATATAGTTTGAACGCATTTTTCGCCGAAAGTGTCGTTTCATTAAACTTTCATATCGGCAAAAATAGTTTCTAAGATTGCTAAACCATCGTGAATGGTTTCTTGAAACGATTTTTCTTCGTTTGCAATCACTTTTTGGATGAATTCCATATTTTTCAGTAACTTCAGGATAGTAGCTGTGCATAATTTGAGCAACAGTTGGAACTAATTTAGTTAAGAATGAACCTTGAATTCCCAAACGTTGTCCGTGCATTACAGAACGACGGATTAAACGACGGATGATATATCCACGACCTTCGTTTGAAGGAAGCGCGCCATCCCCAATCGCAAAGCTTACTGCACGAATGTGGTCAGCGATTACTTTGAATGAAACATCTAATTCTTTAGAGTCATTGTATTTCTTACCAGCGCTTAAGCTTTCTAATTGCTTAATAATTGGCATAAATAAGTCTGTTTCGAAGTTTGTTGGTGTGTCTTGGATAACAGAAACTACACGTTCAAGACCCATCCCCGTATCGACGTTCTTATGTGGTAATGGTGGATAAGTTCCGTCTGGCATATGGTTGAATTGAGAGAATACTAAGTTCCAAATTTCTAAGTAACGTTCGTTTTCTCCACCAGGATAGTTTTCTGGATCATCTTCTGCTAAGTTATTATATTTTTCTCCACGGTCGTAGAAAATCTCAGTATCCGGACCACATGGACCTGCACCGATATCCCAGAAGTTATCTTCTACTGGAATGATGTGATCTTCAGGAAGACCTACTTTATCCATCCATAATGCTTTTGTTTCTGGATCTTTTGGATAGTAAGTCACATAAAGACGATTTGGATCAAGTCCTAACCATTTTTCGCTTGTTAAGAATTCCCATGCCCATGGAATTACTTCTTCTTTGAAGTAATCTCCAATTGAGAAGTTCCCCATCATTTCAAATAATGTATGGTGACGAGCTGTGTGTCCTACGTTTTTCGATATCGTTTTGTACGAATACTCTTTTTGAGCATTGGTAATACGTGGAACTTCTGGTGTTTCTGTTCCATCAAGTATTTTTTAAGAGTGGCAACCCCTGAGGTTAATCCATAATAATGTTGGATCGTTTACAGGAATTAAGCTCGCACTTGGATGCACCTTATGTCCTTTTTCTTGGAAGAAATCAAGGTACATTTGACGAATTTCGCTACTTGATAATTTTTTTCATCTTCATTCTCCTTCTTTTTTTGTAAATAAAAACTGCTCCATTGCTGCAGGGCGTCCTACCGCGGTACCACCTTGCTTACAATGAAACAGCTGTTCATTCATCTCTAATTCCGATAACGCTGGAAGGGCGTTTGTATTTCTCAAAAGTTTTTCAATCAGGAGCACGATTTTTGATGGCTATTTTTCACCAGACAAGCCTCTCTAATAGGTAAAATCTCAATCCGACTGCTTACCTTTAGAAGTATACGAAAAGCGTCTAGTTTTGTCAACTATTGCAAGTCTTGTTGCCTTTTTATCGGAATGCGTAAATAGACCTTTGTATACTCATTTGGTTTTGAGTCAATCGTCATCGTAAATGCTTCCCCAAAAAATATTTTTCAATCGTTCAGTGACATTCTTAATTCCAATACCACCAAGCTGTTTTGATGAAGTTTCTTTCCCTCATTCCGACGCCATTATCAGCAATGCAAATTTCAATCCATTCATCAAGCTTTAGAAGTGTAATATCAATTTGCCCTGGTCTATCGATTTCTTTAATTCCATGATAGATTGCATTTTCTACGAGAGGCTGAATAACAATTTTTGGAATCATAATCGGAGGAATTTCTTCTGAAAAATCGATTCGATAATTTAACTTATCGCCATATCTTTCCTTTTGAATAAATAAATATTGTCGTACATGATCTATTTCTTGTTGTAATGTTACTAATTCATTTCCCGCATTCAGCGAAAGTCTAAAATAATTAGAGAGTGCTTTTGTAATTTCTACTACTTTTTTATGGTCTTGAAATTCAGCCATCCAAATAATAGTCTCCAAAGTATTATATAGAAAATGCGGATTAATTTGACTCGTTAATGCCTTTAATTCATAAACTCTGGTCAGTGCTTCTTGTTCTTTTTCATCCTGCATAAGTTTTTCAATTTTTCTCTAACATTTGATTGAAACTAGCAGCCAAAACTTGGAATTCTTGTGCACCGTTCTCCTGTGCTCGAATCGTAGTGTCTCCCTCTTCAACTTTCTTCATGACCTGACCTAATTGTTTTACAGGAAGCAGTTGATAACGCATCAGAGCATAAATTCCAAACATACAAATCATTAAACTAACAATCCCAACAGCACTCACAATCATAAACAATTTGAACGACGTCTCTTTAAAACTACTAAACGAGCTTACCCCAACTAAGACCCAATCACCGTTTCCAATGGTACTCTTATGAACAAAGTAATCTTCAGAAACCATCGAATCCATCGGACTATTGGAGATATCTTGAACAGACATTTGTTTTTCTATCGACTCGAACACTTCAGAATCCGGATGATAAATAATTGTGCCATCTTTTTCAATGACAAAAAGCATATCCATTTTGTTCCTAAAGAAAGTTCTTTAACATACTTTTCTAATTCTTGATAATCTACATCTAAACGAATCACACCAAGATGTTGTCCATCTTCTCCTTTTTATTTCCTGACTAATAGAAATAACCACTTGATTACTATTATTCTTCGTCGATTTGATAATAGGCGTGTTTGATTTTAGGATAGCTTCTTTATACCATTCTTGCGCCATCATATCTGTAGATGTTACCATCTCTTCGTCCATGCCAGTCTTTAAAATTCTACCATCCTTTGTCACAAACAGGATGGCTATAAAGTCTGGATGACTCTTTAAAATAGTATCAAACAACTGATGAATTGTATCCTTGTTGTTTGCATGGTCGTTTTGGGCATAGGTTTGAATTTCTTTTGATTGCGCTAATGCTATTGAGGTTGATTTTAAATTACTAACATATTGCTCAATATATTTTGCACTCGTATCTATCTCATGAATCGTATGCTCTTCCACTTCTCTATGAAACAGTTCACTACTTTGAACCCAATAGAAGCTACCAATGATGACTACAAGTACACATAGCATTAAACTCAGATATCCAAATAAACGTGTTGCTAAAGACTTTTTTCTCATACATTAGCTCCGTTTCTAAATTTTTTTGGAGTAACTCCCACTATTGATTTGAATCGGTAGGAAAAATAATTCATATCTTCAATCCCTACGGCTTCTGCTATCTCATAAATTTTCATATCGGTAGATAATAAAAGTCTTTTCGCCATTTGAATGCGCTGCTCTGTTACATATTCTTGGAAAGACTTACCAAGTTCTTTCTTTATAAGCATACTTAAATAATTCGAACTAAATCCTAATTGTTTTGCCAGTTCTACTAGAGATAATTCCGGATTAGATAATTTCTCTAAAATCAATTTCTCAAAGTGAACAGATTCAGATTGACTGGTATTCTTACTGGCTAATTCTAATAGTCTTCTTTGTTTTTTCTTCTTCATTCAATTTTTGAGACAACTTTTATAAGCAAGGATTCAATTTCTGTTTTGGTAACAGGCTTTAGAATATAATCATCGACCCCTAATTTAACTGCTGATAGCAAGTAATCCACATAATCATATCCTGTTAAAAAGATAATTCTTAATTGTGGAAATTCAGCTCTTGCTAATTGAGCCAAAGTAATTCCATCCATTTTTGGCATATTAATATCCGTCATCAAAATATCTGGCGCCTGCTCTTGAATCATTGCTATCGCCTGTTCCCCATTTTTCGGCCTCTAGAACGCCTGATATCCCCAAACTTTCAAAATCAACAGAAAGCAATCCCTTTTCGGATAACCGGTTCATCTTCTACAATCAAGATTGAATACATAAAATCCCTCCTGTTTCCATTATACTCTTTTCATAAAACTTTTTCAGTGAGTTTTGCATAAAAAAATGCTTTTAAAAGAGAAATTCCCATCATTAACCCCTCTCCTCTAAAGCATCTATTTCTATTTAACAAAGTCTTTCAAATAACCATATCCTTTAGAATCCATTTCATCCAGAGGAATAAACTTAATGGAAGCACTATTAATACAGAATCGTAGTCCGCCTTTTATCACTAGGGCCATCTTCAAACACGTGGCCTAAATGAGAATTTACAATACGACTTCTTACCTCAACTCGTTTCATATTAAAACTATTATCTTCATGATAAGTAACTACTTCTGAAGAGATTGGTTTCGTGAAACTTAGCCATCCACATCCAGAATCAAATTTGTCTCGTGAAGAAAATAGTGGTTCTCCTGTCGCTACATCTACATAGATTCCTTTTTCATGATTATTCCAATATTGATTTGAAAATGCTAATTCTGTACGATTTTCTCTAGTTACAGCATATTGTTCCTTTGTCAATGTTTTCTTTAAAGTCTCCTCATCAGGAAGTGGATACATATTCGCATCAATAACTGGATCATTTGCTTTTTTCACATCAATGTGACAATATCCATTTGGATGTTTCTTTAAGTAATCTTGATGGTAGTCTTCAGCAACTACGAAATGGCGTAGTTTTTCCGTTTCAACTGCTAATTTTTTTCCTAATTGTTCTTCTTTTTCTTTCATGACCTCCTGTATAATCTTACTATCGGCTTCATCTGTATAATAAATTCCTGTACGATATTGGCGGCCTACATCATTTCCTTGTTTATTCACTGAAAAAGGATCAATCACTCTAAAGTAATATAATAATAATTCTCTTAGGGAAACTTTATCCGCATCATAAGTTACATGAATTGTCTCAGCATGGTCTGTACTATGAATAAGTTGATAATTGGTTGTTTCTACATTCCCATTGGCGTAACCACTAACAACATCAATTACCCCATTAATTCTTGAAAAAAATATTCCTCAAGCCCCCAAAAAGCAGCCTCCTGCCAAATAAATTTCTTTCATATTTGTTGCCTCCTTTTTGGTATTGGATTTGTTTTTCTTCTTTTTTTCAATCAGATTCGTGACCTTTTTTGAAATCGATTCTGATTCAGAAGAACTGACTACTGTATTGCCTTTACCAAAATACAAAGCTCCCGCTAATAAAATAATGAAGGCAAAGACTGAAATCGTTAGTTTTTTATCCATTCTGCTTTCTCCTCTTCTAGAGTGTTTCTAAAGTCTTCACGATATCTTCATTCGTTACGTGACCTGGTTGAACTCTTACCACTTTCCCATTTGCATCAATAAAAGCTGAAGATGGGTACCCAACGATTCCTAATTTTTTTAAAAACTGGCCATTATTATCTACTAAAACTGGAAGTGTTTTTATAGTCAACCCAGAAAAACCATTCTTTAAAGTCGTCTAAAATTTTTTTCACGATTCACACCTGGTGCAATAACAGTCAGAACGACTGCATCTTTGGGAGGCATGTCCGCTAATTGATTAATATCAGCAAGTCCAGCTAAACAGATTGGACACCATGAAGCCCAAAACTTCAAATAAACTTTTTTCCCTTTATAATCTGCTAGTGAAACTTCTTTCCCATCTAATGTTGTAAAAGGTAGACTGTGTCATATCGTCCATTTCTCCCATCTTTTTGTCCATTTTTTCATCTTTTGAACTCATGTTATCCATTTTATCCATTTTTTTCACCACTCATAGAGCTCATCATTTCAGTGGTTTTCTTTCATGTCTTTTTGTATCCATACCCATTTGTGAATTTTTGACAAGCTCCTAAAAAGCAATGTACTAAATAATGCAATCATCAATTTTGTTTTCATTTTCATTCCTCCTAATTTTTAATGGAAAACTTGTGACAGTTGGGAAAAGATAATTGATGCTCCCATAATAACAATCACGAGTCCTCCGATTTTTTTAGTAATAATAATCGTTTTTTTGCAAGGTTAAACCATTTAAACGCTACGGTTGAAGCAGCTGATAAGATTAAAAACGGAATGGCTAAACCTAATATATATAAGCAAAGTAAGAAAAATCCCATAGGTGATACTGGCTTGTTGAGTGGAGATAAGCGTTAAGACGGCACTTAGTACTGGTCCCACAAGGTGTCCATCCGAAGCTGAAACTGAGTCCTAATAAGTAACTACTCCAAAGCGATTTTTTATCTTTGATTTCAAACTGAACTGTTTTTTGTTTTTGTAAAAAAATAGTAGATGGAACAGTTCCATTTGGTGCAAGCCTAATAGCACAATCATGACTCCCAGTGTGATATTAAACCAAGGATTGTAAATCAGACTTCCTAATGCAGTTGCCGCAAATCCTAAGAAGAAAAAAAGACTGTTGAAATGCCAGCAATAAAAGATGACTGTGCGAATCATTGGCTTCAATATATCTCTAATCTCCCAATCTTCAGGCGAGGTCCGTCCTGTTCACTCATTAAAACACCAAAATAGACTGGAAACAGCGGTAGCACATGGAGAAAAAACGAGAATAAGCCTGCTAAAAATACGCTCCCCCATAATACAAAATCCATAAAAATCCCTCCTTCATTTGTAACTTTAGTATACTTCTGGAAGAATATTAAAAATATAGATTTTTCCACATAAAAACTTGATTATGATACGATGATTCAAAAAGAATACAAAAAGCCACGTGAGCTTTCACTCACGTGGTTTAATCATTATCTATTAGAAGAATAAACTATTATTCTTTTTCTGATTGATAGTTTTGACGGACACGGTTACCAGCACCTGGTTCTACTTGTTCTAACGCTGACTCAATAATTTGTAATGATTCATCGTATTTGAATGTGTGGTTGAATAGGTCAAGTGCACGACCAATTGCAGTTTCGATTTCAGGATGTGATAAACGATAACGGTTGGCATGTTGAATCATATACTCCGTTAATTGAGCGTTGTCCACAATTTGCTCTGTAAGGATATCTAATTTTTCAACATCCTCTTCAATCACATTATTTGCGGCATTAATTTCACTCATATCTAACTTCACACGATTCATCTTTTGCCATAATTGCTCAATACGATTGCTTGTTGCAAAGAACAATTCTAAGTATTCTTTTGGAAGACCTGGTAAGTGGTACTTCTCAATCGTACGTTTCATATTTCGTAAGTCCAATTCGAAGACATCTAATCCATCACGAATCGCTTTTTCTTGGCTGCGTAAGTCAGATAAAGTATTTACTAAATCCGTTTGATCTTCATCAATACTATTTAATTTATCAAGGACGAGTTCGTAATGTTCTTTAACAACTGAGTAAGGCACTTGATGATTTTCCATCGCCTTGCTGTAGTATTGAATAGCTTCTTGTTCTTTTTCTAATTGTTCAGCAAATTCTTGAACACGAACAAACTCATTATTCGATAAAATATAATTTTGTGATACACGATCAACCTCGATATTCACATAACGGTTGCTTTGTAATACTTGGTTCAATCGTTTTTCAACTTGCGCTTTGTTTCGGTATACAAATTCACGTGCTTCAATTTCCGCTTCCATCACATCGTAAAGTTGGTCGATTTCACGAGCCACTTTATCTAATTGTTGACGAGCTTCCTCTAATTCTGTAGCAGCAATATGGTTACGGGCCACTTGAATCGTTTTTCAATGCTCTCAATTTCATCAGGAATAGAAATTTTTGAGAATTGATAATGCTCTTCAACCATTCTCTTGTAGCCTTGTTTTAAATCTTCTACTTGCTCATTATAGACAGTATCGATTTCTTTTAAGAGTTGAGGAACTTGTTCTACGATAGATTCAAATTCTTTCATCTCTTTCTCAATACGTCCAAGTACTTCCTTAGCTTCTAAGTGATCTCCTTCGTTTGTTAAAGTATTAAACTTTGCAAAGTCTAACTCTAAGTATGCCAAACGTTTTTCTAAAGTCTCTAAGGCTTCTCCAAATGAAAAGCTATGTGCTAATAAATCTTTTCTCATTGAAGCATAGCGTTCTTGTAATAAATCTAACTCAGCTCTATTTTGTTTCTCACTATCTAGTAACTTTTGTAATGCTGAATAGATTTTTATCAACTTCCGCTTTTTGTTTCTTCAATTAAGTTCTCAGCTTGTTGAGTAACTTGTCTCCCCTATAAAAGTTTAATTTTTTTGAATATATTGTTCTGCGCTTACTAGAGCAGCTTCAATTTCAGGAAATCTAAAACGTGTGATTGTTTGCCAAGTCGCTTGCCATGTTTCGTATGTTCTCTTTGTTTGACCTGTTAGATTTAGATTCTTCAAAAGTATAGAAAGTATCCGCAATTGGCACTGCCATTAATTTATCTTTTTTTCTCAGATAATTCCTCAATCACTTTATTTTGTTTTTCTTGTTAAATAGATTGCTGTTCCATATAATGCAGCACCTAGTACTACAATCAGCACTAGAAAGATTATAAATCCCATGCTTTAGCCTCCAAAAATGAATAATTTACAGTTTTTCACATAATATCATTAGTAGTATAGCACGTTTTACAAACGAATAGCAAAGAACTTTTAAGAAATCACGGGATTTTTTGTAATTCTAATGCAAAAAGAAAAGGTGGATGAAAATCATCCACCTTTCCCAAAAATTTTACTTAATTAATTCGTAAATCGCTTCTGCATAAATCGCTGTAGATCTGAACAAATCCTCTAAAGCGAAGAATTCATTTGCTTGGTGCATTGTATCGATTGAGTCTGGGAATAGCGCTCCATACGCTACGCCACGTTCGAAGATACGTCCGTATGTACCACCACCGATTGATTGTTCATGTGCAGGTAATCCTGTTTGACGGTGATATACCTCTAATAAGGTTGACACTAACTCATCTTCTGGAGATACATAATGAGGCACTTGTGCTTTACCGTGAGCAACTGTGAAACCATATCCTGAAGCAACTACTTCTGTCTTAATTTCAAGACCTTCAGCAGTGACCCCTAATGGATAACGGAAGTTTACTACAGCTACCCCACCTAATTCAGGAGTATAAGTGAAGATTCCGGCATTAGCCGTTAATGGTCCCATCACTTCATGGTTATAAGCCACTTTTAAGTTTTTACCTTCTGTATCTTCATGTAATACTTCAGCGGCAAATGCTAAATATTTCTTCGCGTTGCCTTTAAAGTTAAATTGGTTTAAGAATTTCGCTAAGTGTGTTCCAGCGTTGATACCTTTATCCGGAGTTGAACCGTGCGCTGATTTACCAACTACATCAAGAACTACTTTCCCGTCTAAAACTTGAGCACTACCTTCAATAGGATTTGCAGCAACATATGCAAAGAAGCGGTCCACCACTTCGTTTTCATTTGGTACATTAATTTCCGCATGCGCATCTTGAGGAACCATGTTTTTCACGTAAGCCTGCATCGAAGCTTAGTAATTGGTAATCCCCTTCTGATGCTTCGCCTGGAATATCATAGTGTAACGACAGAATTCCTTTTTCCCCGTTAATAATTGGGAATGTTGCATCTGGTGAGAAACCAAAGTCTGGCATTTCTTCTGTTTGGAAGTAACGGTCCATACATTTCCAACCAGATTCTTCGTCTGTTCCGATAATGAAACGAACACGTCTAGAAACTGGTAATCCTAATTCCTTAATGATTTTTTTAGCGCGTAATAAGCTGCCATACTTGGTCCTTTATCATCACTTGATCCACGTGCATAAATACGATCATTGATGATTTGTGGTTCAAACGGATCTGTCTCCCAGCCAGTCCCAACAGGAACAACGTCCACGTGACCTAAAACTCCAAGAGTCTCTTTAAAGTCAGGATTTGGTGCAAATTCGATATGCCCTGCTAAGTTACCAACTTGTTTTTGTTGTGAAACCATCACGTTCACCGATTGCCAAAAAGCTTCTGAGTGCTTCTTTAGGGCCCAGGACCTACAGGCGCTTCCTCTGTCGCTTTTTGAATCATCACGTACACTGTCAATACGTAATAATGTAAATAAATCTTTTAATAAATCTTCTTTACGAAGTTCTACTTCTTTTTCCAATCAATTGTCATCCAATCGCTCCAATCTCTATCAAGTAGATTCAATAGTCTTATCTTACCATTTTTACAAAAGCGATGAAAAGCGGTTAAACACTTTCTAAAACAAATAAAAGCTTAGGATTTCTCCTAAAGCTTTCATTAGTCGTGTTCATTAATGATTGTAGTTCTTCTTCAGTTAATGGTCTGCTCTCTCCTAACGCGAGACGCTCATCTAGCTTGAGTGGCCCCATCGTGAGTCGCTGCAAGTCTACAACGGTTTTCCCACAGGCTTTTACCATTCGTTTCACCTGATGGAATTTTCCCTCTTTCAGGTGAATCTGAACAACCGATTCATCCTGAAACGTCCTAAGAATATCAAGCTGTGCAGGCATGCACTCCGTCCCATCCGATAACACAATACCCCTCTCAAAAGCAGCAGCATCTTCAGGAGTCATCACTCCTTCAACTTTTGCTTGGTAGATTTTTGTGACGTGTTTCTTTGGTGAAAGAAGACGGTGCGCCAACTCTCCATCATTGGTTAGAAGCAGCAACCCATGAGTATCTATATCCAAACGACCTACCGGAAAGACCCCTTTTTTAAAATAGAGCGGATCGATTAAATCCAGAACCGTTTTATGAAGATTATCTTCTGTGGCACTGACGACTCCTTTAGGTTTATTCATCATAATATAAACAAATTCTTCATACTGAATTTTTTCACCATCGAATAAAATCTCATCCGTTTCAGGATTCACTTGAACTTTCCCATTCGTTACGACTTTCCCATTAACGGTAATTTTTTTTGACTTTAATAAAGATTTGACCTCGGAACGAGTTCCAAGGCCACAATCTGCTAAACATTTATCTATTCTCATTATTTCATCCTCAATTTACGACGAATACCACCAATACGAGCGCCAAGCATTTCATCTGCTAATCGATTCTTCAGCGTAATCAGTCCGTATGTCGCTACTCCGACAAGACCAACTACAGCAACTGCAATTAAAGCACGTACTTTACCACCAATTGGCATGACTTGTTTAATTGCAAATAATGTAATCGCAGAAGTCACGGCCATTGCAAAAAGACGCAAGAAGCACTTGGCCAAATTTCTTCAATACGTAATTCAAATCGAATCGAGTCAATCGAAGAACGTGGCGACACATATACAGTGTAGCTACAAAGAACGCAACCGAACTCGCAATTAACGGACCTGCTCCGCCAAGGAAGTACATCATCATTGGTTGCCATAGCAATTTAATAATCACTGTAAATCCCAAAGCTTTAATGGCGATGATATGTTGTTCCATCGATTGTAAGATGTATGTGAACGTTACAAATAATCCTAAGAACACACACATGACGCATGAGACAACTAATAAATACGTTCCAGTTGGGTCTGGTGAATAGAACACATTATATATTGGTTCCGATACAATCGCCATACCGACAGAAGCTGGAATCATAATATACGCAAATAAACCAAGGTTATTCGCTATGACGCGTTTAACTTCTTCCCGGTCATTCACAGAATAATGAGCCGCAAGCAGTGGCAGTGCCGCTGTTGAAATACTCATCGCTAGCGAAATCACGATCATAATAATCTTATTCGCATTAAATCCAAATAACGTGATGAGTTCTTTTCCTTCTTCAAAAGAATAAGTTGTAAAGATTGGCACAAAACGTTGGAAGGTTTCTTGGTCAATCAAACTGATGATTTGAATACTTGAAGTCACTAATACGAAAGGTAACGCCTCCCGCATTACTTCAGAATAATCTTCCAGAAACTTAATGGACGTTCAGGACGACCCTCTTCCATTAATTCCATCATGCCTTTATGGTCGCGTAACATCTTATAAGCTAAGTATAAGAATGCGATGACAGCCCCCACAAAGGCCGCAAATGTAGAATGAGCGACAGCGATTACGAATCCGCCGTTTATAACACGCATCACAAAATAAGTTAATCCTAACATATACAAGATACGGACTACTTGCTCCCATAATTGAGATTTCGCAGAAGCAGCCATCTCATTATATCCTTGATAGTATCCACGCATTAAGCTAAGCGGTGGAATAATGAGTACCGCAGGCGTTAGCGAACGGATAACCAAAAATACTATCCGCAATCTCTTCAGGAGTAGCTCCTTTTTGCAAACAGTGGCGCTGCAAAAATACATTCCTGCCGCAAAGACAAACCCTAAGAACGTCATAAAGAGCATTGTTCCTTTAAACAATCGCCAGCTCGTTTTATAATCTCTTCTTGCGTGGTTGTCCGCTACGATTTTAGAAATCGCAACTGGAATCCCTGCTGTTGATATTTGTAATACTAATGCATAAATATTATAGGCGATAAAAATATAAGTAGTTTGCATTATCCCTATCGGCACCCATCCACATTCCCCAAGGAATGATATAGAGCGCTCAAGTAATCTTGAGACGATATTCCCAATCGTTAACCAAGATGAACTTTCCAAGAGAATTTGTTGCGAATTTTTCTGATTTCGAATTTTTATCACTTAGGCCTACATAAGGCTTTCTTTTTAAACATATATTGATAAATCCTCTTTCTTAAATTATACCAACCATAAGAGTACATTATTTTTAATGTAAAAATGCTAGCATTCTTATGAAACCTTAAGCAGTTACTAAACTTTGCATAAAAAAAGAACCGAGCCATTTAGCCCGATTCTTTCTATTGATTTGATTAGTCTAATAAACTTGTTTGTCCTTCTTCTTCCACTTCAACAGGAGCTGCTACTCCAATGCCATAGTGAGCACGAACTTTTTTTGGTTCAAGTCGGCAACGACTTCTGGATGATCTGCCAAGTATGCTTTTTGCATTCTCACGACCTTGACCAATCTTCTCGTCGTTATAAGCGTACCATGCACCACTCTTCTTCACGAAGTCGAGGTCTGCTGCCATGTCGAGTAATTCCCCAAGTTGAGAAATTCCTTCTCCGTACATGATATCCACAACAGCTGTTTTAAATGGTGGAGCCACTTTATTTTTAACAACTTTAATTTTAGTTTGGTTCCCTAAAATTTCCGTACCTTGTTTGATTTGGTCAGCACGGCGTACTTCTAAACGAACTGTCGCGTAGAATTTCAAGGCACGTCCACCAGGTGTTGTTTCAGGATTTCCGAACATAACGCCCACTTTTTCACGAATTTGGTTGATAAAGATTGCGATTGTTTTTGTTTTGTTAATAGAACCTGATAACTTACGTAATGCTTGAGACATTAAACGAGCTTGCAGACCTACGTGTGATTGTCCCATGTCGCCATCGATTTCGGCACGTGGAACTAACGCAGCAACTGAGTCAACGATCACAATGTCAACGGCTCCTGATGATACTAACGCATCTGCAATTCCTAATCCTTGTTCCCCTGTATCTGGTTGAGATAATAGTAATTCATCAATGTTTACGCCTAAAGCTTTTGCGTATTCTGGATCTAGAGCATGCTCAGCATCGATAAACGCTGCTACTCCACCACGTTTTTGAACTTCTGCAACCGCATGAAGTGCAACGGTTGTTTTACCTGATGATTCTGGTCCGTATACTTCGATGATACGTCCACGTGGGAACCCACCTACGCCTAATGCGATATCTAATGCAAGAGACCCTGAAGATACTGTTTGAATTTGTGTATCTACTTTTTCTCCTAATTTCATTACGGCACCTTTACCGTAGCTCTTTTCAATTTTCTTTAGCGCATCTTCCAATGCTCTTTGACGATTTTCATTTTCTGCCATGTTTTAATTCCTCCACGAATTTTAAGTCAAACATATTGTACACTATGTTCTATTCTATGCGCAAGCAATATGCGAACATTTGTTCTTATTTTTGTTCGAGCTTGTTTTTAATAAATATTTTCTAAGCAAATTCCATCCATATTGGACCGCGAATTCACGATTATCGTTACGATTACGTGCAAGGTGTAATTCAAGAACTTCTACGTCTGTCCTGGAGGCTAATGCGACGAAAATCGTTCCGACTTCTTTTCCTTCCATTTCACTTGGCCCTGCGACTCCCGTAAATGAAATGCCTAAATCACTTTGATAATGGAGTCTTGCTTGTTCCGCCATGGCCTTGGCACATTCTGCGCTGACCATACCGTATTGATCCAGCAAGGTGCTATCGATTCCTAGTTGCGTTTCTTTCGCTTCTCTTTGATAAGCGACTGTTCCGCCTTGGAAGTATGAAGAGCTTCCTTCAAAGGCAACGACACTTGCTGCAAACAATCCACCCGTTAAACTTTCGGCAGAGGCAATCGTAAGCCCTGATTCTTTTAGTAAATCAACAGTGACTTCTTGTAATGTATTGTGGTCCCCGTATCCATAGAAGAATTCTCCTACTTGCGATTGGATAAGTAGTTCCATTCCATCAAGAAGATCTCTGCACTCTTCTTCTGTTTCCCCATTGGCCGTTAAACGAAGCATTACTTCAAATTTACCAGCATATGGTGCAATCGTCGGATTTGTTTGTTCTTCAATTAGATTTTTCTAAAAATGGTCACTAAGCGTGATTCTCCAATTCCAAAGAAGCGTAAAGTAACGTGATTCGAATAAATCCACTTTGCCCACTTTCTTACGTAAGAAAGGCAACACTTCTTTTTGCATCATCATTTTTAATTCATTTGGTGGTCCAGGTAGAACAATGAATTGACGGCCATCTTTTTCAAAACCACAACCAACTGCAAGTCCGTTATGATTTTTCAAAAACGGTTCCGCCTTCGAAGGCTAATGCCTGTCTTCGATTATTTTTCACTCATGTCGCGATGAGAACGGACATGAAACTCAATGACTTTTTGAAGAGCTTTTTCATCTTCAACTAGTGGCACTTCTAAAAAGCGAGCCAATACTTGCTTAGTTATATCATCTGTTGTTGGCCCAAGTCCGCCAGAAAGAATAATCAACTCACTTCTTGAAGCGGCTAATTCAATTGCTTCAACCATTCTTTCTTCATTATCACCAACCACTTGTTGATAGTAAGTTGGAATCGAATTTTTTCGCCAATTCTTGAGCTAAATACGCGCTATTCGTATTTACAATTTGACCCATAAGTAGTTCAGTTCCGACTGCTATAATTTCCGCATTCATTTTTTTCGCCTTCCTTACACTCTTTTTCGTAAAAATATAAAGCCCAAAACAATAATGTTTCAGGCTTCATTTGTTATTCTGTTTTTAGTAAATGAATCCGCAAATACATGTCGATTCTTTACAAAAATAATCCAAACCTGAATAGATTGTAAATACTAAGCAACTATATAATAAGATTTGTCCAATTGGAACTCCAATTGGCTTAAAAGAACAAATCATCCGTCAACAGAAAAATAATCGCCAACATTTGAGTAGCAGTCTTCACTTTTTCCTGGCCAAGCCGCAGCCATAACTTCTCCATCAGTTACTAGTAATAGTCGTAGACCAGTTACTGCTAATTCACGACAGACAATGATACTAACCACCCATGCAGGGAGCTAAACTAAATGAAACAAGCATGATGAACGCTGTCATCACTAACATTTTTATCTGCTAAAGGATCTGCAAACTTCCCAAAGTTTGTTACTAATTTATATTTGCGTGCTAAATAGCCATCAAGATAATCTGTAAAAACTAGCTACCGCGAAAAATAATCATTGCCAAAGAAGTGTACAACATTAATTTGTGAACCTAAAAGATTCATCGTACCGAACACTTCACTTGGCAAACTCATGAGAACGATAAATACCGGGATCATGAAAATTCTCATTACGGTTAATTTATTTGGTAAATTCACTGAGTTTCTCCTATTGTACTGTAATATAAATTCTATTTGCAGTTGAACCCTTCTGGAATTTTTTTAGTTCAACTCCTCCAACAGTAATCGTTCCTAAAGGTGTATAACCAAAATCCATTCGAATGGTAGTTGTTCCTTCTGGAATAGAACCAGAAACTGTTTGCCCAGTACTTGGTACTCCATCAGCGACAACTGTTCCATCTGCAGAGATTTGAGCCCAAAGATCGGTTCTTGCTTGGTTCAACACTTTAACCTCTAGAGAATTTACTTACTTGAGCAGTATAGTATAAAGCATTCCCATTCGCGTATGAGTAATTGACACTAGTAACTTCGGGAGCTTTTTGTTGTTGTAGTAGCAACCGTGGTTTCTTGTACAGCACTTTGCTGAGTCGTTACTTGTGTGGTAACCTGATTATTTCTTTGACTACGAGTGTTTAAAACCGCTTGTCCAATTGCAAAAATAATCGCTACTATGAACATTCCCAATAAAATTGTAGGGAAATAATTCTTTAAAGTATCTGATATTGAAGACCATTTACTCTTATTCTTATTTAAACGTGTACGATTACTTGTTACTGAAGCCGAAATAGCTGTAGAAGTCGTTGTTTTTAACAGTTGCTTTGTGGAATTTCTGATGCATGTTCTTCTAATAAAAGCTGCACCGTCTAAACCAACTGTGTCCGCAATCTGTTTAATGAACGCACGTGTATAAAAAGCACCTGGCATCAAGTCAAAATCATTATCTTCAATTGCAATTAAATAACGTTTTTTGAATTTTTTTGTAATTTGTTGCAAGTCATCAAGAGTGTATCCTTTTTAATTGCCTTGCACTTTTTAAAATTTCTCCGATTGTTTGTGTCATCATTTCACCATCTTTTTCATTTTCTCATTGAAAAAGTATACCATATCTTGAAAATGAAAAAAACAAAAGAAGTTGCTATCTAGCGTTTGGTTTTATTTTACAAACTGAATAATTAGTGTATCTTCTTTCGTGTGGCCATTTGGAAGGTATGCCTTTAATATAAATTGATGTGCTTTCTCGTTCCATTCTACCCTCACTGTGCCATTAGAAAATTGAATATTATCCGGAAAAGTCATTTCATCCCCTTTAAAAAGAAAGCCTTTTGACGCACTGTTTGACTCGCCATCTCGAGCAATAAATCCATTCGATACCCATCTTCTAGAAGGCGATATTCAAAGTGTTATGGGCATGAATTTTTTTAATAGAGCAATGATGAGGAAACTAGCAATAGCAAGGAGTGCTAAAAACTGAAAAAGTAATGTTCCTTTTCTTTTTAGGGTTTTATCATTTTTCTTTTCCTTTACCTCTTTCACTTTGATGTAAATAACACGATTCTTTGGTGCAAAATTTAATCGAAAAAGTATTCCCTTGATTTCAGAGTTGGTGACATCAGTAATCTGTTACCATTTCTTTGAATGGATAAGGAGCGAATGCCGTAGAGAAATGGTTGGTGTCCTCCACTTCCTCCTGATCCTTTATAAATCTTTCCCTCCGTCCCTCCAACTAGAAACTAATGTAATCACCTCTGTTTTTCTCAGATGTCATGTTTTTCAAAATATGCAATATAAGGATTGTAGCCGTTAAATGACTTCAGTCTATATCCAGCATAATTATAATTCATCTGTTGTACTGCTACATGCCATTTAATATCATCAGGAACATTGAGTCGATCTTTTGATTTTTAAAAACGCTGTGCACAGTCCCATAAATGCCACTAAACTAATAGAGATAATGACAAGAGCCAAGAGGTGTTCAATGAGAAGAAATCCGGACCTTTTTCTCGGTAATTGCATTGATGTGGAACACCTCCTTATGTTCTCCACAAGATACTGTTACTATTGTTGGCGAGCCTGTTGAATTTAGCTTTTCTAGTGTAACTTTTTTCATCTTTTGAAACTCTTCATTTGGTAATTTATCTATAGCTATAGGATAAGTAGCGCTAGCTTGTAAATCCATTAGCTGTGTCGATGCTGCATCCAAAAAGCATCCTTTTAGTTGTTGCCGGCGGTACAGTTGCCCTACCGTAAAACTAATTAAGGAGACAATAACCGATAAAACCATCAGCCCTATTAACGCTTCCAGCAATACATATCCTCTACTTGTCGGTAATTTCAACATGATACTTAGCCTCCCCTAATTGAAAAACATAAGTGTATCTGCGATTCTGGCCATCAAAAGTCACGGATGAGAACTGACTAACATTCCCACTATAAGGTTTGAAACTATACGTTTGAATTGAATAACTCTTCATTGTATCTGGAAAACGAATCTTCTTATCCAATTCTCTAGCTCCATGACAATTTAATTCCACTAGGCCACCCGAAACTGTCACAAATGAACCTTTGCCCGTTGAAATAGCTGTAATCTGTGCTGTATCCATCACTTGCTCAAACTCTCTAAGAAATACTTCTTCCTTCCAATTTACATAGGAACGACTAATCAAAGGTGGTGTCAGTATAAGTAAAAAGCAAGCAATGCCAAGCGCAATTAAGCATTCAACGAGTGTAAATGCTCTTTTCTTCATAATTATTGAGCATCAGGCGTGATAAGCTTAGGATCTACCTTTTTTATAAGCTTCCATTTGTTTTTTTGATCAATATACTTTTTTTGTTAAAGCAATTCTTCTACCGTCGGAACTTCTTTTGTATTATTTTGCAGCATATACGATTGTTGTTGAGTCTTGACTACATTCACAATTGCTTCGTCAGCTTTCTCTTGTGCAGTCTTTCTTTGTTGCGCAATATTCGGAATAATCAGTAGCATCATCAAGCCAATAATAAAAAGAGCACACGAGCAATTCGATTAATGTGAAACCTTTTTTTCTTTGTTTTCATTTTCATTTTAATTTCCTCCAATCATTGTTAATGTCGGTAGTAATAAGATGAGATACATGGAAACGATGAGAAACCAATTCCCATCAGGGAGTATCAGTTGTATCCATTTGATTTTTCTTTTTCGATTCCTTTGGAAAATTCTTCAAAGCATTTGATCTGCGTATACCTTTAGTTGAACATCCAACTGTCTAGTCTTCTCTCCTTCTAATACAAGCCAAATAAATTCTTTTTCGAAATAGTCCTATTTTCTCAAGCGCACCCGAGAAAGATTCTCCCTCGGACTAGTTCTTGTTCAATTTTTTTCAGCAAGAATTTTTTTGAAAGGTTACTCGTTCCGTCCTTCTTCATTTCCGTAACCATAGTTAGAAAGAGATTGCCCATTCCTAAAAAAATAAGAAAAATTCTCTTGCATACAAAAAAGTGACATATTGTTGAACACTCTGTCCAACAATCAGGGAAATGAATCAGACTTAGAAATTGATGATACGAATCCTTTTTGTTTCCAAAAAGAATAAATAAGAAAAAGAGAGATCATTCCAACCCCAAAGAATAACGAGTGAAATTTGCGGTAAATTTTGGAAACCCTAGCCATATCAATATAGAAATCCACTCTGCTTTAATTGTTCCTCTTGAATCATACTTCCTAATTGATCGAGTAATAATACTCGGATACAAAGAATCATCCCAATCACAAAGATAAAAAGAAAGGCTGGATAAATCATTGTTTGATGCATTTTTTTTTTTGCTTTTAGCTTACGGATTAAAAAAATCTCAATAGAATCACAAAGCTGTCTCGAAGCTTCCAAATTGCATCGATAAATAAATTTGAGAAGTATGAGTTTCTGAAAAGCCAACCTCTCTTAAACATTGATCAAACCGATGTCCTTCACTCAACAATTTTCTCATCTGTTCTATCTGACTTTTCTGTGCATCAAATAAATACTCTAAAAATTTTAAGGATTCGTCTAAACTAAACCCTTCTTGCAATAAATGAGACAATTGAAGCATGAATCTAGCTTGTATGTCCTCTTTCCATTTCTTAGATAATTTGATAGGTTTCGTAAGTTTTTTCAGTAATATATCCCAATGCATAAGCCTTTCTTAGCACCTTATTAAAAGGATGAATCCTTTCTTCGTCTCTTTCGAACTGATTCTTGTTTAAAAAGTTCGAAATGTTACGATTCGTTTCAATTTCAAAAACCGTTCCTCTTTTTTCTCCGTTCGCTAAGTGATTACAATAAATTTGGCATTCTTGCTGACACAGAGCGCAGTATCTTGGAAGTAAACGCTGTGAACAAATTGCAATAATCGTTTGTTCTAACATCGTCTTACTAACTCCAAGTTCTATTAGTCTAGAGATGACACCATTACAATCTTTAGCATGCACCGTCGCTAAAATTAGATGACCTGTTAAGGCAGCTCGAATAGCCATCTTTGCGGTCATTTCATCTCTAATTTCCCCAATGAGAAGAATATCTGGATGATGTCTTAAACAGCTTTTTAATTAAAAAGTTCATAAGTAATCCCAGCTTTTTCATTAATTTCCGTTTGAAGAAACATAGGTTCATGATATTCGACTGGATCTTCCATTGTAATGACCTGTAACGTCTTTTCATTCATTCTTCCTCTAAGTAAAGGAATACATCGTACTTGTTTTTCCAGAACTAACAGGACCCGAAAATAGAATTAATCCACTTTTATATCTCAGAAACTGTTCTAATAATCTCCAATCCTTTGGAAAGTAGGTTGTCGATTGGATAGAAGCATTCTCTTTTTTGGAACGATGTAACAGTCTAATGACCATTGATTCTTTTTGCTTAAAATTGGTAATAATAGATAATCGTAACTCAATGCTTTGATGAACTGAGAATTCAAAAGTCAGTGACCCACTTTGAGGGTCGTCTTCTCTCCCCAACATCCATCCCAGCTTGGTATTTCAAATATGAAATAAACTGTTCAGCGATTTTCGTTGAAACTTTCCTTAGTTCTTTTTAAACCATTAACATCTCTTAGATAAAATACATACTCCTCTCAATGGGCAATAAATGAATATCATCCAACTGGTGGGAAATAGCTTGTTTAAAGATTTCCTCAGCTAATTCATTCATTTCCATATCTCTTCCTCCACTCTTTGACTAGTCATAATGAGCTATGAAAAATGAAATGAAAAAGCCTCTTCAAAAATAAAAAAACGTTGAAGAAAATCTTCAACGTTTTTCTCTATTAATTTTTTTCAAAGTTCCTAAACCGACTCCCAAACATCGCACCTAATGCATCAATAAACACATCTTGAATCAAAGGGTTCTTCCAGGTGTGATTCCTTGATGGAATTCATCAATAATTGCGTATAAAACGGTTATAGAAAGCTAGAAATTGAGGGAATCCTTTCTTTCGAACATGAACATAATCCTCTTGTCCATTGGTAGCCAATGAAAAAGTAAGCTAAAAAAATGGGTTATTTTACGAATAAAAAAATTCAACGAATTGAGCATAGCCCTAACGAAGGAATACTAATCGTTTGTCCCGCATATTCAAACTTAATCTTTGAAAAGCAATTCTGAAAATGGTTGAGAGGGCAATCCTTTTTGAATCGTCGCTACTAAGGATTGATCTTTTGTAGGGACATACTAGAACTAACAAATATTAGAACCATCGCTGCAATTGCTAAAAGTAATCGCAATTGTTCCTTTAGTTTTTTTAGACATAAAACCTCTCCTTCTCTTAAACTTTCTCCATTATGAAAGACACTCTCCTTGAAGTCAAGTTTAATTTTTAAAAATCTTAAATTCGACAAATATTAACTAAAAAAATAGATAAATATTCATATTGACGCCCAAAAATGAAAAGCGTTACAATAAAATAAAAACCGTTTTAGGGAGGGTCATACAATGGAACGTTATACGCAGGATTTAAGTTTGTTAGTGAAACAAATTGAATTGCTTGAGGAGCAACAACAAAAAAACATTATTTTTTTCTATAATTTATTTTTCTCCAGATCCTAATCCTTATAATAAGGCATTTGAAGAAATTATTGAGTATTTAATTTGTTCTAGTGAAGCTACTTTTTTTAATCCATCATTTTGAAGATTTTTTCTCATACTCTTTCTATCCAGCAACAAAAAGCAGTTTCAAAAATTGAATGACTATTATCTACGCCATCAGTTTTCTACTCACTGTTTTCATAAGCCTTATTCTGAAGCTTTGTACACATTAACCGCACTGTGGATTAAAGGACTTCGTGGAGAAAGCATCATTAATTTATTCCCTCACCTCAATCTTCTAAGAGATTTTTCCATTTAAAATATCAAAAACAATTAAACATGAATGAAGTCAAATATATGGATGTTCTCAAATCCATATATGGAGTAGAACTTACTGAATTTTATTATCAGCATATTAAAAAAAGTAAAGCTTCATTTTTACGTTTATATAGAGATTATATAGAAACCTTTTCCAAGCGAATACATTCCAATTCAACATTTACATTTTGAGTAAAAGAGGAAACGATGTCTGTGTTATACGATATTATCCGTATTGCACAATCCGTTATCTCGAAACAAAAGCATCCTTATTAATTTTGGTCCCAAATCCTTTCCCAACCATCTACCAAAATGAAGAGACGATTTATCTTAATCTAGGAATATTTACAGACTTTGTAAGTGCACTAAACCAATGTCTAAAATTACTAGGTGAAGTTTTTATATTAGATTATAATCATTCAGCAACAACAGATGATAAAAGTGAAAGCAGAACAAAGATTTATGAAACACTCCATCATTGGCTTTTTGTACACTTCTCCCCTTATTAACAGATAGTCTTACAAAAGTAATCGTCAACAAAATTTTCCCCAGAAAAACGGGGATCCTGTCTTTCTTGAAAAGATTCATGAAGAACTGACTTTCCATTACTTTTAAAACAAACAAAATCAATAATAGTATCGAAAGTTATCAACCCCTCAAGAAATGCTAAAATATTTCATCGAACTAGAAATTGAAGAAGAATGGTTTGATAAAAAAATTTGATTCCCTCGATTTATCTCATCAATGGAATTTGCGCATTGAACAATATTTAAACAAAACTCCTCATTCTCATGTCGAGGGGTTTAAGACACTCAATTGGACTAAAGGAGAAATTGGGTTGCTTTTGGAAAACTATCTGGGTATTTTTCTATCTTTTGTAGTGGTTTACCAAAAAGAACCTTATGACCATCCTTTTTTTCAGAGTTTTTTTAGAACATTTTTTCTGGAGTAAACTTCGTTGGTGGAGACCGAAATATCAATTGTACAGTAAGCTAAAAATGAACGAGGAATCCTATAAATGCTGCTGGGTATTTTTTTAAACAAAAATCAATCATTTTAGATAAAAATAATACCACATCAACAGATTTGTTGATGTGGTATTGTTTATAAATCCTCAAACTTTTTGGACGATCTGCAGGGAATTTTTCTTAGCAGCATGTTTTTGTAACCAAACGATATGATACCACCGATTAAACTTTGCAACCACAATTTTTCAAAACGTCACATTCTTTAAACCCTAAAGTATTGGTGATAGAGACAAAGCTATTATTCGTTAAATACTCATCCTCTACTTCTGGCACTGTTACACAAGCGTATATGTTTTGATAGCCTAATTTCAATAGTTGTTTTTCAAGTTCTGTATATAATAACTTGCCAAAACCTTTTCTTTGATGATCGAGGCTGATATAGATACTAACCTCGGTTGACCAGTCAAATGCTGCCCTTTGAGAAAATCTTCCAGCATATGCATAACCAACAATCTCTTCCCCCTCCTCTAAAACTAAATAAGGAAAAGACTCCAATGTTTTAGCAATACGCTCTTGAAATTCCTCTACACTAGGAACTACTTCTTCAAACGTTATAGCCGTGTTCAGGACATAAGGTGCATAAATTGCTTGAATAAAACGAGCATCTTCTACTGTTGCAACTCTTATATTTGTATTACCCATTCACTGTTACTAATTCCACAGGAGGAACATTGGCTCCTTGTAGTAATTTTTGAATAGGACATACACGTTCAGCAGCCTCTAGAATTTCTTTAGCTAATTTTTCTTCCCTTGTTGGCATTAAAACTCGGACTGAAGGTAAGAATAAATACCCTTCTCCAACAGGATCTTTTGTTAAATCCACTTTTCACTTCGACTCTACATTGATGTTCTAAATTCAAACCTTTTTCAACAATACCAATGGAAGCATTTAGACAAGTCGCATAAGCCAGTGCAAATAATTGCTCAGGATTGGTTCCTTTTTTTCGCTTAAAGGAGATGAAATTTCGACTTCCCAATTTTTATCACCATTTCCCTCAATAAATGATTTCCCATTTAACGCATCTACGTTCACAGCTGTAGTAGTATAAATAATTTTTCCATAAAATCACCCCTAATGTTTTTATGATTGAAGAATAGCACATTTGTAACAAAAAAAGCTATCATAACAACTTGTTACGATAGCTCTTTTGAGTTATAACCATTCATTGTATTTTTAATATACGCTTTTTTTAACAACCGTTACGAGGAACATGTATCCTGCGATAATGAGAATTAATGCAAGGAAGTATAGTCCGTTTAGCGGTGCAAGTTTTAATGGGCCTGCTAGTGGTGTGTAAGGAAGAACCGTTACAACGAATAAAGCGAATAAAGAGTCACTAGCAATGAGAACGCTGGTTTTGATTGTACAAATGGTAATTTTGGTGAACGTAACATATAAATCACCATCGTTTGAGACCACATAGATTCGATGAACCAACCTGTTTGGAAAACCATCAAGAAGAATGCTGGATTCGTAGACGACGCATAACTGCTTCCAGTAATCATTGGTGCAATTCCAAAGAACATCACTGCAAAGGTAATGATGTCGAAGATAGAACTGGTTGGTCCAAACCAAGCCATGAATCGTGTGATGGAACTTGCTGTCCATGCGCGTGGTTGTTTTCAGAAATCTGCATCTACATTATCAAATGGCAATGCCACACGGCTTAAATCATAGATCAAGTTCAAAACGATTAAGTGAACTGGAGCCATTGGTAAGAATGGTAAGAAGATACTTGCGAATAATACTGAGAAGATGTTCCCGAAGTTTGAAGAAACAGTCATCTTGATGTATTTTGTCATATTCGCATAGACTTTACGACCTTCAATCAATCCTTTTTCAAGAACGAGTAAGTCCTTATCTAAAAAACGACATCTGCCACTTCTTTAGCAATATCCACAGCACTATCCACAGAAATTCCGACATCGGCTACTTTCAAGGATGGTGCATCATTGATACCGTCACCCATGTAACCAATCTTGTGTCCTTTTGCTTTTAGTAAATGAATAATGCGTGCCTTTTGTTCTGGAGATAGTTTTGCAAAAATGGTTGTTTCTTCAGCAACTGCTGCTAATTCTTCATCGCTCATATCTTCAATTTCTGTACCAAGTAAGACTTTATCTACTGGTAGTCCTACTTTTTCACAGACCGTTAGCGTTACTTTTTCATTGTCCCCTGTAAGAATCTTCGTCGTTACTCCATGTTCTTTCAACGCTTGAATCGCTGGAGCTGCAGAAGGTTTTGGTGGGTCAAGGAAGGCTAAAGTAACCCATTAGAATCATATTGGATTCATCTTCAACCGTGAAGGCATGGTGAATATCTTGATATTTCTTTTTGGCTCACACCAAGGACACTGAAGCCCTTGTTCGTTTAAGCTGCTCACTGCTTCTAGGATGGATTCATGAATTTCATCCGTAATTGGGTGAACCATCTCCGTCTTTTACATGAGTAGAGATGCTAAGCATTTCTTCTAGCGCTCCTTTTAGTTTACGAGCACTGCTTCATCGTCTTCTTTCACGATAACGCTCATGCGACGACGTTCGAAGTCAAATGGCAACTCATCAATCTTTTGGTATCGTGTTGCTAAATTTTGTAGAAATCTTCGTGTTCGTCGGCTTCTTTTTCCGTACGTGTAATGATGGCGCGGTCTAATAAGTTTTTAAGTCCTGTTTGGAAGTAGCTGTTTAAATACGCAATTTTCAATACGCCCATATCTAGATTTGCGTGAATATCTAATGGGTATTCAGAATAATTTCATCTTGTGTGAGCGTACCTGTTTTTATCAGTACGAAGAATATCGATAGCGCCTAAATCTTGAATGGCATTTAATTTTTAATAATCACTTTTCTTTGGCCATGATCACTGCCCCTTTTGCAAGGCTGGCTGTAATAATCATTGGCAACATTTCTGGAGTTAATCCCACAGCAACACTTAATGCAAATACCCCTGCTTCTAACCAGTCACCGTCTGTTAATCCATTAATCAAGAATACAACTGGTACTAAGACAAGCATTAAAGCGAATCAAGAGCCATGAGATTTTTATTCATTTCTTTCTCAAAACTAGTTTGTTCTTCAAATGTATTCAATGTTTTTTCGATACGTCCAATCATCGTATCGATTCCCGTTACTAAAATAACTGCTAAGGCACTACCGCTGACCACGTTTGAGCCCATAAAGACAAAATCGTTCGCTCTCAAGTGCTTGTTTTTCTTTTCTTCTTCATCTGGAACCCAGATTGATTTTTCTCAATGGATTCACTTTCACCAGTCAAGCTGGATTGTTGAATAAAAAGAAGTCACGTGTTTCTAATAATAATAGCGTCTGCTGGTAACATGTCTCAGCGCTTAATTTAATAATATCTCCAACAACAAGATCTTCAATTGGAACTTCCATCTGCTCGCCGCCTCGAATAACCGTTGCTGTATTGACAATTAAATTGGATAAATTACTACTGCCTTATCACTTTTCATTTCTTGAACAAAACGAATCGCTCTGACACAATCTACAAAGTACCACAATAATGATGAAGTCGTTGGATCAGCTTCACCAGGTTTTACAAGAATAACATTTCGTGAATAATGAGATAACTGCAATGACTAATAAGATAACCGTAAATGGATTAATAATCGATTCGTAAATCTTTTTCCAAATTGGATCTTCTTTAGCCTTTGTAATTTTGTTTTCTCCATATGTTTCACGCAGAGTTTCTACTTGTTCTTCATTTAATCCTTTTACAGATGTTCCTAATGCTTCTAGAACCTCTGCCATTGGATTCATCAATGCTAAATCGATTCTTTCTTTTGCTGTTTTCATATTCTTCACCTCTTTTTAGATTAGGCGAAGCTCCGGGTGATCATCCACTCTTCCCTTCGCTCATTGATTTGTTTCGTTTGACTCTCCGGTCAGGGCATATAATCACCTCTTTCTAGAAATTTTGGGTAAATGAAAAAGCACCTTGTCAAAACTTAGACGCGACAAGATGCTTACAATATAAACAATTCTCATTTTTCGTCCAAGCTTTAACATCATGAAGCAATGTAATGACATTAGTCTCTGCCTTGCCGACAGCGACTGCTGACCAACGAATAGTGTCTCCACTATTTTTGCGGTGAGTCATCCGTATCTCCATGGTGAGTCTCACCTACCGATTTACTACATTCAAAGTAACATTAAAAATAATGTTTTGTCAAAGAAACGATTTCAAAAATATATATATTCGAAACTTATTAGTAGTATAATTGAATAGAAATGGAGGATTTTCAATGAAAGAAAACTGACAACATTATTCTTATTAGCTCTTACTTTAGGGGGCTGTTCACTTTTCCAAAAGAAAAGGACTCAGCTACTACTAGGACTACAAACTCAATCAAAAACTGACTACAACGTCCAGTACAACAACTACAAAACAAACCACAAACTAGTACTACAGCAGGAACCTACACTGTGGTTTCAACGACAGTAGAACAAAAAGAAGCCACCGTACCAGTTCCAGAAACTGTCTCTACGGAAAAGTAATCATTCCAGCAGAACAACCAAAAACCATCCTCAATGGATCTTTCAAGCGATAAAACAAGGAGACTTCCGAAGCGTAGAAGGAACTTGGAGAAACTCAGCTGGATGGAAATTCACATCGACAAAGAGGTAAAATTTCAAGTAGCCACGGTGATTTGAAAGTTGGAATTACCAAAACAACAATATCAAGAAGGGCTTTCTTTAAACTGGATTATGGTTCCGGAAAACAATGAAAAACTTTTTGTTGGAGGTGCAGTATTCTCCTTCATTCCGAAAAATGTAGAACTGACTTATGGATTACTTCCTGGTGAAAAAGATCAATGGACATTTCAAAAGATCGCATTTTCAGGACACAAACGGTTACAGATGGTAAAACGGTTAAATCCATGATGTATTACAAAAGTAGATTAATCTATATAGCACTGTATTCAACGAGATGAATGCAGTGTTTTTACCTGAAGAAACGGATACCTCTATTGGAAAGTACCCGTTTTTGTTATGGTTCACTTATAAATAAGATTTCTAGCAATCGTCCTCTTAATTCGTCATCTTCATGATGTAAGATATTAATGATTTCATTCGCATCTTTAGCATTGACTAATCGACGATATAAGTGTTCTTTCGTTTCGTATGGAAGGTGCGCATTCTTGAGTACTTGGAAGATCGCCTCGTTTCGATTTACCGTTTGTTTTTCGCCCACTGTAAACTCAACAGTCGCATTTTTATTTTCCAATTCAACGACAACATCTTGGCTTCCTTGAACATGAACACGGTGAATTCTGTTTACTGGAAGGATGCCTGTTTCCCCTTCAACAGTTAATTGGATAGTACCTAAATTCCAATCAACAGATAATGTCGTTTACACAACGAGCGCCATCTAAGTCTTCCACCATATCAAATGAATGATGGGTTTCCTGGAGAGACATACCAGTCGATAACTTCAGGTAAATCTACCCCCATATTCACACCAGAACCATCTAATGGAACAATCGCCCCTTCCTTGGCAAATACAGGAATTGATTCGATATCTCGATAAATATCAAGCACTACTTCTCCTGCATACTCTCTTCCCGTGAAGAAGTCGTACCATTTTTCCTTCAGGGAACCATACTTGAACTTTTTGCGGATTGGTAATCTTTGTTCATTGGTTCTGTGATTGGAGCAACCATTAACTCGCTACCGAAGAAGTATTGATTTGGACACGGTAACTTTCTTCATTTTCAGGATAGAAATAGTACATCGGACTCAGCAGTGGTGCCCTCTTCATGCGTTGCCACATTCATCGTGTAGAGATATGGAAGTAATTGGTGTCTTAGACGTAAATAATGCTTCATGATTTCTGCTGTATTCTTCGTAAAGAACCATGGTTCCTTACTATTAAATGGACTATTAGTACTATGAAGTCGTGTAATCGGACTAAAGACGCCATATTGTAACCAGCGAATTTGTAATTCTTCATCATAATAACCGCCCATATGTCCGCCAATATCATGACTCCACCAGCTATAACCAATATTAGACGCTGTTGATGTAAAATAAGGTTGGAATTTAAGAGACTCCCAAGTTATAAAAGCGTCTCCAGAAAATCCAACTGGATAACGATGGCTTCCTGGTCCAGCATAACGAGACAAGATTAATCCGCCATCTTTTCTCTTACAATTATCGACATAATGATAATGATTCAATAACCACAATGGATCTTGTACCTTGCGTTCCTTGTTGCCAGTCAATCACAGAAATCAACCCCTTGTTCTTCTAATGGATAATGAACATCTTTAAAAGTAAGATTCTCTAAAACGTGGATCTGCAATATCAAAAATAGCAGCTTCTTCTGGCTGCATCTAATCCTAGACGTTTTGCAACAGCTGGATACGCATCTTCATGCAGCTCGAATACCATCAGCTGGATGGACATTTAGAAAGTTTTAATTTTCTTATCATGCAGTTTCTTTAATAATTTTTCCGGCTCTGGAATGAGTTCTCGGTTTCCAGAATATCCTGTCCACCCACTACCGAAGCGTTCTGGAATCTTCGTGATATGCCAGTCCATATCTAACACGCCCACCAAGCGGAACTTGTTCATCTTCAAAACGTTCAACGAGACTTAAATACTCGTCAGCAGTATACGCTTAATAACGACTCCACCAGTTTCCTAAGGCATAGCGTGGCAATAATGGAGTTGCACCTGTTAAATGATAAAAGTCTCTATTGCTCCTCTATAGTCGTGACCATAAGCAAAAGACGTAAAGGTCCACTTCGCTTTCTTTTTGATAAAACCTTCTTTTTCGTCACTGATAAATCCATTCGAATCATCTAAAATGGCATAACCACTCTTACTAATAATACCATCTTCTAATTCTATAGCTCCGTTCGCTTGGTCAAGGGTTCTCGTTGTTCCTTTTTAATGTTTCAATTGGTTCACCAAAAGTACCATCGGCTTCCGAAAATAAAGAACTGACCCTTTAATGCAATAAATAGATTTTTGATTATTGAATTCGCCTTTGTTATAAGCGCAAACGGAAGAAGTTCGTATTAATATCTAATAACTCTAGGTGTTTCTGTTGCTTCAACCTCTACCTCTCCAAAGTCTCTGTTTTGGATTAATTGCGTATGTCTATCTTCGAGACTGCCCATTTTTTGAATATTCTAACCGAATGAGTTTATCTGTTAGAACGCTGATACGATAAAAATCTCCTTTAAAAATTTTTCATCTTGTTTACCTCCATTGCTTAATTTATATGCCTTTTTAAACATTTTACTCGTTACTTTTACATTTAATAATGCCCAGATTACAAATCCCCCAAAAGTGAAAACGTAAATTGCCGTCAATAATCTCTCCGGTGTATTCACACTCCATGTACTACAGCGCAGTTAAATAGAATCAATAAATTGCTCGTAACGGATCTAAAATACAAACGAAAATGCTATATGATAACGACAACTTTTAAACTATTTTCAAATAATCCGATATAGGGTAAGAGAATGGCAACGCCTAATATCACAAACATTCCAACTGGCGCTAGAAGCAATAATCCATATCCATTCAAAGAAGTTTGTATTCGAAAAATACTGTAGTTCAAAAATAGTAGAACTCAAAGTAGCACAGAGCTGCCCAAATGACAGTAGCTTGCTTAAAGTTGGATTTAAAAATGCGAAAATAATGATAATATCGCCATCCATCGCCCTTTAAAATCCGATGCTAACATCGTATTTAGAGATGTCACAGATGCTCCCATCGTCACAAAGAATACTTGTGATAATAAATAATGTGTTCAATAGAATCAAATTGGTAATGAGCGTTAGCCCTCTAACGAGTGGCCCATCTATTCGAAATAGTTTTTGCAATGAAATCACCGTACCTATATGAAAAAGGAAGCGAGAAAGATTTTTCTTCAATCTCGCTCCCTCTACTCATTATATTTTAAACGTTTCAGTTGGGGTATTAGTTAAATTGTGATTATTTAACTTCTTTTTGATAACGGTCATATGCGTCTTGTTGAATCTTGATAGATTCATCAATCCCATATTTTTAAGATTTGCTAAGTGAGAATCCATTCTGTTTTCAATTTCCGCCATCAACTACCCATTTAGAAACTTGTTGTTTAACGTAAAATTAATACTTACGTATAGAAGCTAATTGGTTAGAGTTCTTCTTAGAATAAGTTACATTAGGGTATGCTGGTAAAAGCATATTGTTTTAATTCTTGGTCCATCTTCAATTTCAGCGTCACCTTGAGTTTGGTCGAGTTTCAACACGATTGTTGATATCATCACTCACTACTTAGGTCCAAAGTCACGAAGAGATTAATCCAAAAGCAAATTCATCAGCAGATTTACCGTCTTTTGGAGGTAATACTTTATATTTGTCGCCATCTTTTTCAGTACCAATTCCAAATGAACCACTAGAAGTTTTGGATACTTGCATCATCAGTATAAATTTATCGAACCATTGTAATAATTTAGCGAGGGTCCTTAGCTTTTGTTGTCACTAACAATTCATTGCGTCCATAGTTTGTAGTGATGCGGGTCTGAAGAAACATACCCTTTTCCATCAGGACCTTTTTATCGCTGATGAATTCATATTCGCTTATATAGCCAAATAGTAGCATCAACGGTCAACCACTTGAAACACCTACTCTAGATACTGATTTATCCATACGTTTTGCAACACTCATAGATGAGATCTTCGGTGAAGATTTCAGGGTCAATTAACCCTTTCTTGTATGCTTCATGCATTGCTGCAATCCCTTGTTTATAACTTTCTTCCTGTACGAAGATATACAGGTTTTCCATCTTTAACAGACATTTCATAAGTGTTATCTGCACCTAAAGCGTTATTAAATGGCATGATATAAAGAAAATGTTGGGTCAAAAAGTTACCCTGAGACAAATGGGATTTCGTCCGTTGGATCTCCATTACCGTTTGCGTCTTTATCTTTGAATTCTTGAAGAACTTTTTACTAATTCATCATAAGTTTCAGGTGCTTTTCCCCTAAATTATCAAGCCATTTTTATTAATAAATAGTTGGTTTGCTACTGTCGGACGCATTGGTAACTTCTTAGGAAGACTATAAATATGTCCATCAGGAGATGTAATCATCGCTTTTTAATCTTGGTTCTTTTTCCATTGCCTTCGTTAAATTAGGGCATATTTTTCTTTAATTAAATCTTCTAGAGGAATGAATAAAGATTGGTTTGAGCAATTTCAGCATCCGTAAATGCGTTTTGAACCTAAGAATGCATCAGGTAGGTCACCACTTGCAATTAAAAACAGATTTTTATCTGTCCAATCTGCTGCAATAAGAGTATCCCAGTTAATTTGAATACCAACTTCTTTTGCAGAATCATCAATAAATCCTTTATGGTAATCTTCACCCCAGATCAGACCATCTAACTGTTGTAATTTTTATAAGTATTCTGATGCGATTTTTCGTCATTCGACTTGGTTTGTTGAATTTGAGCAAGCTGCTAGTCCAATAAGTGTAGCTGCTGCTAAAACATATACTTCATTTTATTGATTTTCATAATATCTCTCCCTATTCTTTTAGAGCACCAATCACTTAACACCTTGATTGAAATATTTTTGGACAAATGGATAAAGCAACATAATTGGAGCCGTTGAAATTACAATCGCTGCATATTTCATCATATCGGCTTTAATACGAAGCTCGGATGCAAGTTCCCCTGTTGCCTGAGATTGCATCATTTGATTACTAATTAATAATCGTCTTAAAAATTAATTGCAATGGTTGCAATTCTTCTTTCGTTAAATAAATCAAGCGTTGAACCAAGAGTTCCAAATACCAACTGCTGTCCATAAACCAATTACTGCAATAATAGCTTTTGATAAAGGAACCACGATTTTGAAGAAATAACGAATCGTTCCGCATCCATCAATTTGAGCGGCTTCCCACATTCCTTCTGGGATACTGTTATTGAAGAATGTTCTTGCAACGATGATGTTATAAGAAGATACTGCAAATGGAATCACCATTACCCCAGAATGAATCGACAAGTCACTACACTCTTCACTGTTAAGTAGATTGGAATCAATCCACCTGAAACAAACATTGGAACAATGTGAAGAACGTGATCATTTTACCGAGTAGGTCACGTCTAGATAATGCGTATCCAGCAGGGATATTGATTAGTAAGACAAATAAAGTCCCAACTACTGTATATAAAATCGTATTGAGATAACTACTTAAGAACGGTGGTTGTTCAATTAACCGAAGAAATTATCCATCTAATTTCCATTCATGGGGAATGAACCATACTTTACCATTGGCTACATCAGCAGGATTACTAAAAGAAGCAATCACAACGAACCACAATGGGTATACGATTAATAATATTAACAAGATTGCAAAACCGTAAATCAATACGTCAAAAAACAAATCTGATTTTGATTTTTCTTGAAACCTTAAACCATTTCACGGTAAGACCACCCTCCTTTTAAAATAGTCCTGTTTTTGGTATATCGTTTAGAAAACCAATTGACAGATAAAAGAATGATTAAGTTGACTACAGTATTGAATAATCCGATTGCTGTGAGAGTAACTGTATTGGAGTTAATCATCCCAACTTTATATACGTAAGTCGAAAATCACCTCACTTCCAGCTAAGTTCAATGGATTTTGTAATAGTAATACTTTTTCAAAACCGATACTCAATAAAGCTACCGGCTCTTAAAATCAATAGAATCATTGCTGTTGGTAAAAAGTAATGGCAAGTCAATGTTGAGAATCTTTTTGTATACGACTAGCCCCGTCCATCATGTAGCTGCTTCGTAATACGTTGGGTCGATGGCAGATAAAGCTGCTAAGTAAATAATGCTGTCCCACCCAATGTGTTGCCAAACATCACTCCATACATAAACGCCAGCAAAACTATCTGGTTTTGCTAATAAGTTCGGCATCGTCCATCCAAGTGATTTAAAGATATTAGCAAGTAACCCACTATTTGGTGATAAGAATAAAATGATCATCCCACACATAACCATTGTTGAAATAAAGTGCGGTAGATAGGTGGTTACTTGAAAGACCTTTTTGAATTTTCCTGTTCTTATTTGATTACATAAGAGCGCTAGTAAGATTGGTAATGGAAACCCCACGAGAATGCTATAAATTGAAATCTTTAATGTGTTCATCATCGTTGTTCCGAATTGAACTGATTTAAAGAATTGGGTGAAATATTTAAATCCTGCCCACGGGCTATTTAAAATTCCGTTAGCTGGTGAGTAATCTTTAAAAGCAATTACAAGCCCTAACATTGGGATATATACAAACATTATAAAGTAAAAATAATTGAAGGAAATAGAAGCACATATAAAAGGAATGTTGCTTTTTTTATCTCTTCTTTTTGTAATGTGGTTAAATCTTTCATAATTTCCCTCCTGTTTAAATATCTGATCATTATTTTTATAAAATAAAAACGCTTTCTTTATATCATTATTTTCGATAAGAGTATTCACTATTCAGACAATATTTCAAATATTTATATCACTTTTCCGACATCTTCTTAATTCATATCGTTTTTGACAACTTTTTGTGATAGTGTTATACTTGAGAAGTGAGGTAATAGTTATGAAACTACATAGTATTCTATCTAAAAGACATTCTTTTAAATTTTTCTTTCAAGTATTATTAGTCCTTCTTATCCTCATTACAGTGATTAGTCTCTTTGTCAGCAATGCCACAAGAGATTTTATTAAGAATCAAAATATTCAACAGTTGACGAGTTCTATTGAGATTTACGCCAATGGACTTAATGATGAAATGCGTTCCGTCGAACGCTTTTTTTGTATTCAACCATCACCACGATGAGGATTAGAAGAGCTGAAATGAACCACAAAGTTACATGGATTATGAGCAAACCGTTAGAAAAGTACAGACAACTTTTAATGATTATGAATACCAACACGAAACGCATATGTCGTTTTTAGTAGCTACAGAAGGTACGCATCATTTTCTGAGTGCATCCACTCTCTATATTCCCTATCAAGATTACTTATATTTAAAAAACAATATCAATTCGTTTAGAAATAATACTGACGACCGTAAATGGCAACCCATTATTATTAATGATACGGAATACTTAATTAAAGTCGTTCATTATAAAGAAAAACAATTATGGCAATTATCTCAGCAGATGACATTCTAACGCCACTTAGAAAACTCAAATATCGGAAAAAATGGACAAATATCATTAAAAGAGCCAAAGAATTTATCGCCTTCAACTCACTTGATTGAGGCTGATAGCGAACGGACTCAACTACCCTTTTTGATATTTATGTAGCAGTTGACTACACAGATGTATTTAAGAGCATCGTTCTTTTTTGAAGTCTTTGATCGCCATTGTTCCAATTCTCATTGCGATAGCTTCTCTTGTGTTGATTATATTTCATTCGAAACAGAATGTTGAACCCGATTACACGTTTAACAGATCGTCTTTTTACGCATCGATGAAATCAACATCGATATATGACATCGCTTCTTCTGAAGGGATTTTTGGAAATCGATACTGCAAATGATAAATTGAGCCAAGTCCTATTCGATATGCAAGAGTTAAAAATCCGTGAGTACCATGCTCAGTTGGAATTAAAAAGGTCGAACTCAACTACTTAAAGAGTCAAATTCGCCCTCACTTTTTATTTAAATATACTATCTATGATTCACAGTATGCTTCAAACGAAGAACTATAAAGAAATCGAAGAGTTAACTATTTTTAACATCCGACTACTTACGATACCTCTTTATGGTGGATCAAGACTTTCTCACCGCTCGAAAGAAATCCAACATATTAAAGGACTACTTGGAGATTCAGCGCATTCGTATATGGGCGAATCATATCGATTTTGCGCTAGCGTTTCGATAACGAACTCCACACATGCATTGGTGCCCTTCTCTATTACTTCAGACATTTCGTTGAGAAATACGATTAAGCACGGTTTCTCTTTCCAAGATGGAATCGCTCATTAACCTTTCTCTTCAAAAACGAATAGTTGATGAGAAGCCTTATATTGAAATTTGTGTTAAAGACAATGGACCTGGATTCTCGACTGAAATTCTAAACAAACTTAAAAATATGGAATCGTTAATGTCAGAAGACGGACACCATATTGGGATTACAAACGCGATTGAACGACTCAATCTTTTATATCCAAATGATTATACGATTACATTTGAAAATAACGACACCGGAGGCGCTAGAATTGATGTTCTAGTTCCTTATAAAGAGTTGAAAGGAGATTCTAATGAATATACTACTTGTTGATGATGACCGTTTTATCATCGAAGCGTTACGTGAAAAAATCCGTTGGGATCGATTAAAAATCGACAACGTCTACGCAGCTAACAGCCTCTCTCAGGCTCAAACAATCATTAAAGACCATCCTATTCATCTAATGATTAGCGATATTGAAATGCCTCAAGGAAGTGGTCTTGAACTGCTCTCTTGGGTGAGAAATGAAAATTACGACATCAAAACGATTTTCTTAACGAACTATGCGGATTTCAACTACGCACAAAAAGCGATTGAATTGCAAAGTTTTGAATACTACTTAAAACCGATTAACTTCGAAAAATTAGAGTTTATTATTCAAAAAGCACTTGATAAGATTACAGAGCAGCATCCAGAAGCGCCTCTTGAATCCTCCTTCCAAACAGAGAATAATTTCTGGTTCGAATATTTAAGAAAACCACGCATTCACCGTATGGAAGAACTGCACTCTGAACTTTTAAAGCGGAATTTGAAGTTAAAAGAACATCAGTTTTTTCTACCAGGTGTGATCACATTAAATATTAGCGAGGCAGATTACGCTCCGGAACTCCCATCATGGACCTCTCAATTAAGAAAGGTATTCCAAGCCTTTTCTAATGAGATGTATCAACTAGCAAGCCTGTTTAAGATGGAAGGTCTTGTCGATCATTACGTTTGCCTCTTTAGAGTGGATCATTCTATCAATAGTGAGGCATTCGCTAGAAAAATCCAGCAAGAGATTCAAGACAAGTTGCATCGAAATTCTATCATCACGTTCACAAATTGCATTCAATGCACTAGTATCTTGAAAGACGTTAAAAGAACTCTACGCAGCAACTGGACAACAAGTTCCTTATTGGAATACTATTATTCCCTAGTTTCTTCTGACGTACTGACCATTTTACAGAAAACTACTAGTACAATGAGCGCACTCTCCTTCTCGGATGCACTCGATGAAAGTGAGTTAATCACAAATCTGTCTCAGTATATTTCAAATGGATTCGTTCCAAAAGCCACTCTGCAAAAGCTTCATTTGGACTGGACGCAACAAATCGGGATTTACTTAGATCAAAATGGGATTTCAGCACATAAGTTATTCCAAAACGCTCAGCATGATTTCCTATTTCAAAGAAAGTTCCATTCAATTGAATCTTTTGAAGAATACTTCACTTATTATTGGTCACGTGCAGACAATTTCGTAACCGATACCGAAAACCAAAAAAATAGTATTCAACGGATCATCGAATATATCGACCATCACTATGCAGAAGATTTAAGCCGAACGACTTTAGCCGATATGGTGTATCTAAGCGCGGATCACCTCGCTCGAATCTTTAAGAAAGAAACCGGCGAAACACTGGTGAAATATATTACGGATAAACGCATCAATGCTGCTAAAGAATTACTATCTGATACGAAGACGCCTATTGCACAAGTAGCCTCTGAAGTCGGATATGACAATTACTCTTATTTCGCGAAAATCTTTAAAGAAAAGACTGGTTTCTCTCCTGGGGACTACCGAAAACAGCATACAGATTAAATAATAAAAAAAGAGCTAGTTCAAATGAACTAGCTCTTTTCCTATTAATTTTCTCTTTTCTTTCACTTTTCATTCCATGCTTCAAAACCATGTTTTAAAATAAAGATATTTGTATATCCATTTTTCTTTAGACGATAGGCACAACGACCTGCAATTGAAACGCCCTCTTCATACAAATAGATTGGTTGGTCTTTACGCAATTCCATGAAACGTTCTTTAAATTGAGAATATGGAATGTTACGCCTCCTAAAAATATAGGCAGCTTTAAATTCATCTTTTTCACGGACATCAATCAATTGTCCCGTGGCGTAAATCTTTACCAAACTCTTCTGCACTCACTACTTTAGCAGATGATTGACGCATCAGATTAATACAAATAAATAAATTCCATAGGCCATAAATAAAGCCCAAACGATATACCACATGAGACTTAACTCCTTTAATAAATATTTAATCAGACAAGAGATATTGTATCATGTTTCTTTCTAATCTTTTCAAAAGCACTAAAAAGCTGCTCCAATGACTCCTGCATCGTTCCCAAGTTCTGCTAAACGTAAATGTGTTGTTTCACGGACTTGTGGAAATACTAATTGTTCATATTCTTTACGAACGCCTTCTAGCAAGAATTCTCCCGCTGCGCTCACTCCACCACCGATAACGATGAAGGATGGATTTAACATATTCGCAACGTGTGAACATGCAATTCCTAAAGTATTTTGAAAAATGACGAATCACGATTAAAGCGAGTGGATCGTTTTTGTTTTGCTAAATCAAAACATCTTTAGCACTGACATCTTGCCCATCATCGATTCTTGCTTTTCAACTCTGAATCGCCTGCATATTCGTCGGCATAACGACGTGCTAAGTTCACAATCCCTGTTGCACTCGCTACCGTTTCAAGACAGCCTTTTTTACCGCAAGTACATGCAAATGGACGATCACTAAAATCAACAGTAATATGTCCAAGTTCGCCGCCAGCACCAACTACACCATGAATCAGGCGATTTTCAGCGATAATTCCACCGCCGACACCTGTTCCAAGTGTAAAGAAAGTTACGTCTGGTTGGTCTCCACCTGCACCCATCCATTTTTCACCAAGTGCGGCGACGTTCGCATCATTATCAATGAAGAACGGAATTCCAAGTGCTCCTTCGATTTTCTCTTTCAATGGTTGTAATGTTTTCCAGTTTAAGTTATAGGCACCGATTACTGTACCATTTTCTCTATCTACAACACCTGGAGAACCCATCCCAATCCCTGCAAAGTTTTCACTCGTTAAGTCTAACAACTCTAAGCGATGACGAATCGAATCAATGATGTCCTCTACAATATGACTTCCTTCGTCTAAAATATTTGTAGGAATCGACCATTTTTGTTGAATTTCACCTTCAAGTGAAATAATCGCAAATTTGATAGACGTCCCACCTAAATCAATACCAATAATTTTCTTTTCCATTGTATTCACTCCATGAAACTTGTATATGCTTTCATTATAACAGCATTATCTTTTCATTCCTAGCCAAAATAGTAAAAATGCAATGACAAAATACGTTGCAATTCCCGCAATGCGTGAAGCCGGCTTTGATAGTCGGTCTCCTCTAAAACTAATCGCCATCATCACTAGATATCCCTCAACGAGGTCCACCTAAAGTGCCCGTAGTTATCTACCGCAGAATTAATAAATCCAGGGCACAATATTAATAACGATAAGTCCGGCATATTGCACTCCCATTTGCCGGAAAGATCGAATATATCCATGTTTGCGTGATAGATAAACCACAGCTCCCATGAGTCCAAAGAGCGCCGTACTTGCCCCAGCTGAAATGCTAGATGAGAATGCAAAGCTAGAAAGGTTCCCCATAATTCCTGATAACAGATACACCGCAAGGAATCTCCAGTGCCCAATTTCGTACTCCATCTGACGGCCAATCATATATAAGAAAACACTGTTAAATAAAAATATGTTCCAATCAATATGTAAGAAAAATTGGGGTGAGAATCGATAATATTCATGTTGATAAATGATATACGGATTGAATTTCCTCCGAAATTAACAAGAACTTGTCCATTCGTGCTTCCACCTGCAAGCGTCATTACGATAAATAGTGCTGCTTGAATCGCTAAAAAATAAATAAGTAAAGCTAGAAGCTCTCGTTGAAAGTGCCTTCATTCGTTCTAATTTTCCATGGATTTGATCTTTAAACATCTCGAACCACTCCTTCACTTGTAATAATCGTTGGAATATGAATATCCGTTTCAAATATTGGCCAGTCAACAACAGGAGTCACCTGAGTCGTATATGCTAGTGAGAGAATACGATAATCGTCCACCTTTTGCAAGGTTCTATCATAATAGCCACCGCCAAATCCAATTCGAGTCTCCTTTTGTACTATATAGTAATCCTGGAACAATAATTAAATCCAGGTCTTTGGCTTCAAATATTGGATGAGCGCTGTCAATCACAGGTTCTAACGCTCCGAAAGAAGTCCGTTTAAAAGTGGTTTGTTCATTCCATTCCACAAAAACTAATGTCTTGTCTGGCATTGTCACAGGTACAAATAACTGTTTTTCAGCAAGTCCTAGCCTCTTGAACGATTAAAAGTCTAATTTGAGATTCGAGTCGCATCGGCATTGTTACAGCAGATTGCTTTTAGCCTCAATCCATTGTGGCATTCCTTTAACCACTCTACGCTCGTTTTTCTTCTGCGTCGTCTTTTCCCAGAGGCATTTCTTCAGTATTCTTTTTCCTGAGCGCGTTTTAATTTCTTTTACTTCTTTTTGATAGGCTCAAAGAGTTCGGTAAACAACTTTCAGAATTGAGTTCGACTGCTCGCATACCTCTTTTCTTCAAAGTGGACTGCTAAGTAATGGCGCTTTTAAATCAGTTCATCCGTTAAGATGATTAGAGATTCATTAGAGCATTTCAGATCAATCGCCACACTTTGCCGTTCTTTTTCTTCTAAATGTTGCAAGAAAAATTTCTCTTTCAATGACTTCGAACATAGTTATTTTCCATGACTTCGTACTCTGGCAGTGATTTCTTCACCGGACGAATTAAAGTCAGCAATATATAGCTTCGGGTGCATCATGCAAAGTAAAGCAAAGCAGGACCGTTTCCTGTTTGGTATCCTCTAGCAATAGCTTCTTGTGCACAGTTAATGCTATGCAATCCTACTGAATAAAAAGAAACGAAGATGTCCATTTCCTCGACATATCATACTTAAGGCATGCGCTATATCTTCGATAGCTACATTGTCTGGAACCATTTTCAAGCGGATTAAATACACTGCCCTGTATATATTCATCAATAATTTTTGTCTTCCATATGTTCCTCCACGTTGATGTCAGTTTTATTTTATCATTGAATCACGCGTTTTAAAAGTTTGGGCATTTCTTAATGATTCTGGCTTTATTATGAGTCTCTTCTCAACATAGTAGAAAAGATTCCTTCGAAACCCTGACGGATGTCTTCATACTGGCGGCATAACGTTGCACTGGTGTAAGCCGAAGTCTTACCTCCGCAAGGCTGATTGGAATTAAAGCGAATCACAGAGTTGTGAGGCTTGATTCAATCAGCTACTAAATCTACCTTCTCTAAAATTTTTAACTACAGCAGTAGCTCCTACTCCCCATAATCTCATTCAGATGCACTTCACGTTACTGCTATTATAGAGATCCGTAGCTTCTGCGAATCTTATCTGCTACAGTTGATTCTAAATACACAGATTAGTAAATCAGCTGCCTGCTGCGCGCGCGCGCGCGCGCGCTGCGCGCGCGCGCGCGCTGCGCGCGCGCGCACGCGCGCGCGCGCGCGC